>ERZ761609.1802-NODE-1802-length-17520-cov-11.129745_pt1 | contig 17520 bp, 19 predicted proteins | sample MGYA00511163_ERZ761609 | MGnify/ENA primary metagenome ERZ761609 (study PRJEB28899, sample SAMN02445070) | bioreactor sludge metagenome | biome: EBPR sludge | place: Australia: Brisbane, Thorneside Wastewater Treatment Plant | collected 2011-12-16 ... | reverse complement strand
ACCACCGAGATCTACACTCTTTCCCTACACGACGCTCTTCCGATCTGGCCTATGGCAAAGCGGAAGCCGCGGCCCGGCGCAGCGGCGACGAGCGCGTTCTCTCGGTGTCCCACAACAAGATCGGCGATGTCCGCCGCGCGCAGGGCGATCTTACCGGCGCGCTGACGGCGTACGCGGCCAGTCACGCCAATTTCGAACGGCTCGCCGCCGCCAATCCGAGCAACACGCAGCGGCAGGGCGATCTCTCGATCTCCCACGACAAGATCGGCGATGTCCGCACGGCGCAGGGCAATCTCGCCGGCGCGCTGATGGCGTACGAGGCCAGCCTCGCCATTCGCCAACGCCTCGCCGCCGCCGATCCGAGCAACACCGTGTGGCAGCGCGATCTCTCGGTCTCCCAAAACCAGATCGGCTATGTCCGCGTCGCGCAGGGCGATCTCGCCGGCGCGCTGACGGCGTACGAGGCCAGTCACGCCATCTTCGAACGCCTCGCCGCCGCCGACACGCGCAACACGCAGTGGCAGCGCGATCTCTCGATCTCCCACGACAGGATCGGCGATGTCCGCCGCGCGCAGGGCGATCTCGCCGGCGCGCTGATGGCGTATGAGGCCAGCCTCGCCATCCGCCAACGCCTCGCCGCCGCCGATCCGAGCAACACGCAGTGGCAGCGCGATCTCTCGATCTCCCAGGAAAAGATCGGCGATGTCCGCGTCGCGCAGGGCGATCTGACCGGCGCGCTGACGGCGTACGAGGCCAGCCTCGCCATTCGCCAACGCCTCGCCGCCGCCGACCGAAGCAACACGGAATGGCAGCGCGATCTTGCGGTGAGCCACCTGCGTGTTGCACTTGTCCAAGCCCGGCAGGGCAAGAAGTCCGCCGCCCGCGACGGCTATGAGCGCGCGCGCGCCATCATCGTGAAACTCATCGCGCTCTCGCCATCCGATGCGACCTTGCCGAATGACCTGGCCTGGCTCGACGCGCAATTGAAAACGCTGAAATAGCCCACCCTGTCATTCCGGGGCGCTTCGAAGAAGCGAACCCGGAACCCAGACGTGAAGCCGTGCGCGTGGCAAAAGGAAAGTCTGGATCCCGGACAGGCCTGCGGCCTTCCGGGATGACACCGAGGGCCATCGCGCCCTGGCGGTTGAAGCGCCGGCGCTATCCCCCGGCCCGCTCCAGCAGGCAGGCATCGCCATAGGAATAGAAGCGGTATCCGCCGGCGATGGCGTGGGCATAGGCGCGGCGCATGCGCTCCTGCCCGGCGAAGGCCGAGACGAGGACGAACAGCGTCGACTTCGGCAGGTGGAAATTCGTCAGCAGCAGGTCGACCGCGCGGAAGGCGAAGCCGGGCTTGATGAAGATGTCGGTCTCGCCGGCGAAGGGTCGGATCGTGCCGGTTTCCGCCGCCGCACTCTCCAGCAACCGCAGCGTCGTGGTGCCGACGGCGACGATCCGCCCGCCTTTCGAACGCACCTCACCGAGCATCGTCGAACACGCGGCCGAAACCGAGCCGAATTCCGCGTGCATTTTGTGTTCTACGAGCGTTTCGGCCTTCACCGGCAGGAAAGTGCCGGCCCCGACGTGCAAAGTCACGAAATGCCGGGACACGCCCATGGCGTCGAGCCGGGCGAATAAATCCTGCGTAAAATGCAAGCCTGCGGTCGGCGCGGCCACCGCTCCTGCTTCTCGTGCATAGATTGTCTGGTAGTCCGTGCGATCCTGAATCCCGGCGGGGCGCGCCGAGGCGATGTAGGGTGGCAGGGGCATTTCGCCCGCCGCGGCGATGGCGTCATCCAGCGCCGGACCGGACAGATCGAAGGCGATGGCGACTTCTCCGCCCTCATGCTTTTCTTCAACGGTTCCGTGCAAGGCCCCGAGAAGACAAGCATTTCCATCCGCGTCGCCGAAGCTCACCCGGTCCCCGACCCGGAGCCGCTTGCCGGGGCGGGCAAAGGCGAGCCAGCGGCTCGCATCGAGCCGGCGATGCAGCAGCGCCTCGACGCTAACGCTGGCGCCGTCGCGATCACGGCGGCCAAACAGCCGCGCCGGGATCACCCTGGTGTCGTTGAACACCAGCGCATCGCCCGGTCGCAGGAAACCCGTGAGGTCGCTGACGATTCTGTCTTGAAATTCAGGGACATGATCGGGCCGGACCACGAGCATCCGCGCCGCGTCACGCGGGCGTGCGGGATGCAGCGCGATGCGTTCTGGCGGAAGGTGAAAATCGAAGTCCGACAGACGCATGGCGCAGGTTTTTAAAGTAACGACTCAGGCCGCCTCGGCGGCAATCGTCGCCTTGATGATCTTGTCCGGGTTGCGCACCGGCTCGCCGCGCGCGAACTGGTCGACGTTGTCCATGCCCTCGATCACCTTGCCCCAGACCGTATACTGCCGGTCGAGAAAGCGGGCGTCGGCGAAGCAGATGAAGAACTGCGAATTGGCCGAGTTCGGATTCTGCGCGCGGGCCATGGAACAGACCCCGCGCACATGCGGGGCATTGTTGAATTCCGCCTTTAAATCCGGATACTTGGAGCCGCCGGTTCCCGTGCCTTTCGGGCACCCGCCCTGCGCCATGAAGCCGTCGATGACGCGGTGGAAGGTCAGGCCGTCGTAGAAGCCTTCCCGCACCAGCTTCTTGATGTGCGCGACATGGCCCGGCGCCAGGTCCGGGCGCATCTCGATCACGACCTTGCCCTTGGTGGTCTCGAAGATCAGCGTGTCTTCGGCTGCGGTTGTCATGCTCTTGTTTTCCTTGATAAATCAGCGGGAGTCAGCGGCGACGCTCATCCGGATGATCTTGTCCGGCTGGGAAACCGCGCCATTGCGATTGACGTCGCCCTTCTTGATCTTGTCCACGGCGTCCATGCCCTGGATGACCTCACCGACGACGGTGTACTGGCCGTTCAGGAAGGCGCCTTCCTTGAACATGATGAAGAACTGCGAGTTGGCGGAATTCGGATCGGAGGCCCGGGCCATGCCGACCGTTCCGCGCTTGAACGGCTCGCGGGAGAACTCGGCCGGCAGGTTCGGCAGATTGGAACTTCCGGTTCCGTTGCCATTCGGATCGCCGGTCTGGGCCATGAAGTCGGCGATCACGCGGTGAAATGTCAGGCCGTCATAAAATCCGCGACGCGCCAGCGTCTTGATCTGCTCGGCATGCTTGGGCGCCAGATCGCTCCGCAGGCGGATGACGACGCGGCCGTCCTTGAGTTCCAGGTGAATGGTGTTCTCGGCGTCCTGCCGCGACTGCTGGGCCAGCGCCGCTACGGGCAGGAGCGCAAGCGCGGCGGCGAAAAGCGTGCGACGAAGCATGGCAAGTCCTTCGGTTTCGAATCAAATCAGCGTGGCGCCGATTTTAACCGAAGTTGCTCCAGCACATAGGGCGGCACGAATCCGGACACGTCACCGCCCATCGCCGAGATCTGGCGCACCAGCGTCGCGGTAATCGGCCGGGCCAGCGGCGAAGCCGGCACGAAAACCGTGTGAATCTCCGGCGCCATGGTCTGGTTCATGCCTGCAAGCTGCATCTCGTAGTCGAGATCGGTGCCGTCGCGCAGGCCGCGAATGATGATGTTGCACCCCGAACGGCGGGCAGCCGATACGGTCAGATCGCCGAAGGTCGTCGTTTCCAGCCTGACGCCGGCCTGCTGCGCCAGCGGCCCGCAGCAGACCTTGAGCATCTCAAGCCGTTCCTCGGCGGAAAACAGCGGCGCCTTGCCGGGATGGATGCCGACGGCGATCACCAGCCGATCGACCAGTGGAAAACAGCTCTTGAGCACATCGATGTGCCCGTTTGTGAGCGGATCGAAGGAGCCGGGATAAAAACCGCTGGTCATGGCGGCGCCCTATACCCGTTTTCGTGCGCTCTCGCAAAGGCTACCATCGTTGAGGGATCAGCGGCGCAGGGATGCGACAACGCCGGGCAGATCGGCCATCGCGGCCACAACGTCCAGCGCGCCGGCCTGCCTCAGCCGATCGCCCAGCCCGTCTCCGCCGTGGTTGGCACCGGTGAAGCCGATGGCGCGAATCCCGGCCCGACGCGCCGCCGTGACCCCTGGAACCGTATCCTCGATCACCACGGCATCGGCGGGATCGAACCCCATTTGCGATACCGCATAGAGAAACACGTCCGGGGCGGGCTTGCCACGCTTCACCTGGCTGACCGAAAACACATGCGGACCGAACAGGTCGATCAGGCCGGCCGTCGCCAGATTCTTGCGCAACTGCGTCAGGCCGGTCGATGAGGCGACGCAGCGCGGCCCCGCCAGCGCTTCGACGGCGGCGCGCGCGCCCTCCACGGCCTCGACCCCCGCATCGAGGCGGGCATGGATCTCGGCATTGATGCGCGCGTTGAACCCGTCCGGCAGGGTCACGCCATAGGTCGCGATGACATGGTCCCAGGTTTCCCGCGCCGGGCGGCCGGCATAACGGGCGGCGAACATCTCCGTGGTGTAGGGGACGCCGAGACCGCTCAGCGCCTCGGCGCAGACCGAGCAGGCAATGCCTTCGCTGTCGATGAGGGTGCCGTCGCAATCGTAGATGATAAGCATGCCGCCGGTTATGCCGATGCGCCGTCCGGATGCAAGCGAACCGCGCATTGTCTTCCCTCGCCCGGACTGCCATGTTTGCCGGACACGCCGGAGAAACGCGATGCCGACCAAGGACCTTGTCAGACTCGTGAAGAAGTACCGCGTCCGCGATGGCAGGGGATTCGACCTCGACGACTACGAGACCGAGAACCCGCTCGGCGACGCCATGGACGAAAAGGCGGAAGCCAGAAGCGTCCTGGATGAGGGCATCAAGGAACTTTCGGAGATCCAGGAGCGGCTGTTCGCGCAGGACGAATGGTCAGTGCTGCTCATCTTCCAGGCGCCGGACGCCGCCGGAAAGGATTCAACCATCAAACACGTGATGTCCGGCATCAATCCTCAGGGCTGCCATGTCGCGGCGTTCAAGCGGCCTTCGGACGAGGAACTCGACCATGACTATCTCTGGCGCTGCGTCAGGCAGCTGCCGGAACGGGGGCGGATCGGCATCTTCAACCGCTCCTACTACGAAGAAGTGCTGGTGGTGCGCGTTCATCCCGAAATCCTCGCCAAGCAGCATCTGCCGCAGGACCTCAAGGAGGACCCGGACATCTACGACCATCGGCTGGAAGATATCCGGCAGTTCGAGCGCTACCTCGGGCGCAACGGCACGAAAGTCATCAAGTTCTTCCTGAACGTCTCGAAAGACGAACAAAAGCGCCGACTGATCGAACGCATCGACGAGCCGGAAAAGAACTGGAAGTTCGAGTTGAACGACCTGAACGAGCGCGCGCTGTGGGACGAATACCGCGTGGCCTATACCAACGCGATCCGCCAGACCGCGAGCAAGCGCGCGCCGTGGTATGTCATCCCGGCCGACGACAAGTGGTTCATGCGCGTCGCGGTCGTTACCGCGATCCTGCACGAGCTGCGCGGACTCGACATCAAGTATCCCGAGATCTCGGACAAGGAACGGGCGGAACTGGCGCAGGCGAAGAAGCGCCTGATGCGCGAAAAGGACTGATCGCCCACCGCCCTTCCGGGTTCAAGGGTCGCTGAAGCTCAAGGCCCCGCTTCCTGTGCCTTCTTGCGGCCCGCGAGTTGCCAGAGCGTGACAACGGCCGCGATCCCTGCCCCGGCCAGATCGCTGATCACGCCCGGCGTGACCAGGCCAAAGGCGCCGGCGATAAGCAGAAGGCGCTGCGCCGCATTGGCCGGCGCGAGCCAGTAGCCGGCGAGGCCGGCCGCCAGAAGCAGGCAGCCGAGGATGGCCGAGACCGTGGCGTGGATGATGTCCGGCCAGGTGCCGATCATCAGGATAGCCGGCTCGTAAACGAACATGAAGGGCACGATGAACCCGGCCGCGCCGACCTTCACGGCGGACCAGCCGGTTTTCCAGATGTCCGACTTCGCCAGTCCGGCCGCAGCATAAACGGCCAGCGCCACAGGCGGCGTGATGGCCGACAGGATTGCGAAGTAGAACGCGAACATGTGCGCCGCCGGCTTGGGAACCCCAAGCTTGATGATGGCCGGGATCAGCAGCGCGGCCATGATGATATAGGCCGGCGTCGTGGGCATGCCCATGCCGAGCACGATCCCGGCGATCATGGTCAGCAACAGCGCCAGCAGCAGCGTGTCCTTCGACAGGCCGACGACGAACTGCGTGAAGGTGATGCCGAGGCCGGTGAGCGTGACGATGCCGATGATGATGCCGGCGCAGGCGCAGGCCAGCGCCACCGCCAGCGTATTCTTCGCGCCGTCGATCAGCGCTTCGACGACGTTCTTCACGCTCACGTTGGAGCGCGTCGACGCCCGCAGCGCCGCCACGGGGAAGCAGGCCAGCGTTCCGGCCAGCGCCGCCAGCGGCGCGCTGTAGCCAGCGTACATCACCGCCAGGATGGTCAGCACGGGCAGGAACAGATGGCCGCGTTCGGCCAGGGTCGCGCCCAGTTTCGGCAACTCGGAACGCGGCACGCCGTGCAATCCGGTGCGCTTGGCCTCGAAATGCACCGACGCGAAGCAGGCGACGTAGAAAAGGATCGCCGGGATCGCCGCCCAGATCACCACTTGCCCGTAGCTGACGCCGATGAACTCCGCCATGACGAAAGCTGCGGCGCCCATGATCGGCGGCATGATCTGTCCGCCGGTCGAGGCCACGGCTTCCACCGCCGCGGCGAAGTGCGGCTTGAAGCCGGTGCGCTTCATCAACGGGATGGAGATCGGACCGTCCACCATGACATTGGCCACGGCGGAACCGGAAATGGTGCCGAAGAGCGAAGACGACACGACCGAGACCTTGCCCGGACCACCGGCCGTGTGGCCAGTGATGGACATGGCGAAATCCATGAACAACTGGCCGGTGCCCGTGCGTTCCATGAAGGCGCCGAACAGCACGAAAATCATGACGTAGGACGCCGAAACGCCCAGCGACATGCCGAAGATGCCCTCGGTCGTCATGTAGAGCTGATCGAGCATGCGCATCGGTTCGACGCGGGCGATGGCCAGGGCGTAGACAAGGAAGACCAGCGCCGTCAGCGGCAGCGCCCAGCCCATAAGCCGCCGGGCTCCCTCAAGGATCAGGAGCATCAGCACGATGGCGCAGGCCTGATCGAACAGGCTCAGATCGTCGACGTAATAGATGCGGTTGACGAAATAGCCGTAGTTCCAGAACAGGTGGAGCAACGGCACCGCCGAAAGCACAACCAGCGCCAGGTCGCTCCAGTGCGGCGGAATGAAGCCGCCCTGCTCCAGGCGCATCGCCAGTTCGTCCTCGGTCGGCGTCGTGCGCCGGTACCACAGGAAGGTCAGCACCAGCGCGAACAGCAGATGCTGGCCGCGGAACAGGTGCTGCTCCGGTGCACCGAACCAGGCGACCCAGAGGTGGTACAGGGCCATGACGCAGGCGATCACGCCAATAACGGTCTTCCAGACCGACGCCCGCCGCGCCGCATTGGTCATTGCGTTCCCCCCGACCTGCGGCGGCGTTCACGCCGCCGCCCTGACCGCGTGCCGCCGATCAGTTCACCGTGATGCCCTTCTCCTTGTAGAACCGGGCCGCGCCGGGGTGGAACGGCACGCCGACATTCTCGGCCATGTCCTTCGGCGTCAGCTTGCCCATGTCCTTGTTGAGGTTGCCGAGCAGCTGGGTGTTCTCGGCAATCGCCTTGGTCATGGTGTAGACCGTATCGGCCGGCAGCGCGCAGGACGCCACCACATGCGTGGCGTAGGCAATGACCTTCACCTCCTGCTCCTGCTTGGGATAAGTGCCCTTCGGCACCGGAAGCAGCACATAGCCGGGGTTCATCTTCTTCATTTCGGCATGGGCTTCGGTCTGGTCCAGAAGCTTGATGTCGCGGCCGGCAGCGAGGTCCATGACAGCGCCCAGCGGGATGCCGGCGCCGAGCGTGAACAGATGGGCCTGCTTGTCCTTCATCTGCTCGACGCTCTCGGTGTAAGAGCCGAAATTGACCTTCACGTCGGAATAGCTGAGGCCGTGGGCCTTGAGGTAGTGCTGGGTTATCAATTCGCCCGTATTGCCGCGCTGCTGCGTGGTGATGGTCTTCCCCTTGATATCCTTCACCGAATTGATGCCGCTGTCGGCAAGCACGATCGCCTGGAAATACTGCGGGTAGAGCGAGGCGACGTTGCACAGCTTTCCATGCTTCTTGTCGAAGGGCGGCTTGCCCTCGACGGCGTCGGCCGTGGTGATGGTGTTGCCGAACCCGACCTCCGCCTTGGCTTCCTCGATGGCGCGGGCATTGGCGACGCCGGCGCCGGGAAGCGTCGCGACCTTGAGGCCGGGAACCGCTTTCTCCCACAGGTCCTTCAACTGGCCGCCGAGCGGGACCCAGATGCCGCCCTGGGGGCCCGTCATCATGCGGATGTCCTGCGCGGCGGCGGGAGCGGCGAGGGCTGCGACAGAAGCGGCGGCTAGCAACAGGCGTTTCATGGTTCCTCCCGTCTGGTTATGATCCGGCACGGCCGGTTGTCTGATGACTATCAGGAGCCACGCGAAAGGCCAAGTCAAGCGTGGCAGGACCGGGGCCCGGACGCGCTATTGCAGTCGCTTCCATCCGGCGTCGGGCCTATGATCAAATCGACTCGCGGGCGCCTTGCCCGGACAGACCCTTGCCGGAGCCCAGCCCCTTGAAAAGCCTCGCCAGCGCACTCGCCTACATCGGGCGGCACGGCACGGAAGGATTCGCGCTCGCCCTGTTCATGGGGCTGGCGCTGCCGCAGTTCGCCGAGCGTGCGCGGCCGCTGCTGCCGGTGACGATCTTCTGCTTCATGGTCATCGTGTTCCTCAGGGCGGACATCACGGTGATCGCCGGCCTCGTGCGCCGGCCGGCCAAGCTTGCTCTCTCCTGCCTGTGGCTGGTCTGCATGCCTGCGTTGATCGCCATGCTCGCCATCCTGGCGGTCGGCCGTGAGTCGATCGATCCCGGCCTTCTGCTCGGCCTCGCCATCCTTGGAGCGGCACCGCCGATCATGTCGTCGCCGGCGGTCGCCATTCTCTATGGCTTCGAGCCCTCGCTGATCATCGCCTGCGTCCTCGGCATCACGGTGTTGTCGCCGCTTGTGTCTCCCCTGCTGGTCGACTGGATCGCCGGGCAGGCGGTGCCTCTGGATCAAAGCGTGCTGATGATGCGCATGGCGGTGTTCGTCGGTGGCGGATTCCTCACCGCCATGGCACTGCGGCGCTGGCTCGGCACCCCACGCGTCGCCGAACTCAAGGCAGAGTTCGACGGGTTCGGCGTGGTGATGTACTTCCTGTTCGCCATCGCCGCCATGGACGGCGTCACCGAAGCGGCGTTCCGCGAACCGGCCCGGGTCGCCGGATTCCTGGGCGCGGCACTGGCCGTTACTGCGCTGGGGCTCGTGCTGGCGATGGCGCTGCTGCGCTTTGCCAATCCGGCCGAGCGCTTCATCCTGGGCTATGGAACTGGCCAGCGGAACATGGGGCTGCTGATCGCCGCGCTCGGCGCCGGCGTGCCGGATTCGACCTACCTGTTCTTCGCGCTCGCGCAGGTGCCGATCTATCTGATGCCCTGGCTGCTCAAGTCCGTGGCGCGCCGTATCCGCGACCGGCAACAGGCGGCCTCACAAGGCTGACAGCCGGTCTTTCAGCCGATCGAGCAGTCGGAACAGCAGGAACACCTCCTCGGTCGAGAAACCTTCCGTCGCCTGACCGTAGAACGCGCGGATGTCGACCAGCATCTCTTCCCAGGTCTTGCGGCCCTGTGCCGTCAGCCGGACATGGCGGACCCGTGCATCCGTCGTTCCGCGCACGCGTTCCACCAGTCCCTGCCCTTCGAGCCGATCCAGAACCAGCGTGAGATTTTGACGGCTCGTGAGCAAATATTCCATCAATTGCTTGATGGATAATCCTTGCCGCTCGTTGCCCTGGCGAGCCAGAGCGCCAAGAACGGCCCACTGTTGCGTCGTCGCGCCGAAACCGGAAACCGCCTTGGTCCCAACCTTATGAAGCAGGTTCGAAGCCTGGTAAAGGCGAAAAAAAAGGCGGTTCGCCAGATCATGGCGCAGATCAGCGTCATCCGCCTTCCTGGCTCCGGGAGCAAGCACCCGCTCATTTTGCATCGCTAACACCCTGAAACTCTCATTGACGTGTCGAATTTTTTATAGCATAGCATTGATATATCAATTTGCAAATCAGGGGCGACACATGCAAGGGCTTTCGGGGGCGAGCGTCATCGTCACGGGCGGTGGCGGCGGCATTGGCGGGGCGACGTGCCGGCGTTTCGCCGCTGAGGGCGCGAAGGTCGCCATTCTCGATCTCAACCTCGCCGCCGCCGAGAAGGTCGCAGCCGACATCACCGCCGCCGGCGGCACGGCCACGCCACTCGCCTGCGACATCACCGACTACGAGCAGGTCGCGTCCGCCGTCGCCGCGGCCGAGGCGGCGCTCGGCCCCGTGCAGGTCCTCGTCAACAACGCGGGCTGGGACGTGTTCAAGCCGTTCACTAGAACCGCGCCGCAGGACTGGCCGAAGCTGATCGCCATTAACCTGACTGGCGCGCTGAACCTGCACCACGCGGTGCTGCCCGGCATGGTGGCACGCAAGGCCGGGCGCATCGTCAACATTGCATCGGATGCGGCGCGCGTCGGCTCTTCGGGCGAGGCGGTTTATGCCGCCTGCAAGGGCGGGATCGTGTCGTTCTCCAAGACCATCGCTCGTGAACATGCACGACACGGCATCACCTGCAACGTGGTCTGCCCCGGGCCGACCGACACCGCCCTGTTCGAGGGCTACAAGCAGGGCGCGGGAAACCCGGAGAAGCTGGTCGAGGCCTTCGAGCGCTCCATTCCGCTGGGGCGCATCGGCCGCCCGGATGACCTGCCCGGCGCCATCCTGTTCTTCGCCTCCGACGACGCGGCCTACATCACCGGGCAGGTCCTGAGCGTCTCGGGCGGCCTCACCATGGTTGGATGATCCAGGATTCAGGAGCAAGGCTGATGACGTACGAAGACATTCTCTATGAGGTTCGCGGCCCGGCCGCCTGGATCATCATCAACCGCCCGGACAAGATGAACGCCTTCCGGGGCAAGACCTGCGACGAACTCATCCATGCCCTAAACCGGGCGGGCTATGACAAGTCCATCGCGGCCATCGTGCTGGCTGGCGCCGGGGACCGGGCGTTCTGCACCGGAGGCGACCAGTCGGCCCACGCCGGCGCCTACGACGGGCGCGGCACGATCGGCCTGCCCATGGAAGAGCTTCATGCCGCGATCCGCGATGTGCCGAAGCCGGTGATCGCCCGTGTGCAGGGCTACGCCATCGGCGGCGGCAATGTGCTGTGCACCATCTGCGACTTCACCATCGCGTCGCAGAAGGCGCAGTTCGGCCAGGTCGGCCCGAAGGTGGGGTCGGTTGATCCGGGCTACGGCACGGCCTTCCTCGCCCGCGTCGTCGGCGAGAAGCGGGCCCGGGAGATCTGGTACCTCTGCCGCCGCTACACCGCCGATGAGGCCCTTGCCATGGGGCTGGTGAACGCCGTGGTCGCGCCGGACCAGCTCGACGCCGAAGTGCAGAAGTGGTGCGAGGAGATCGCCGAGCGCTCGCCGACCGCCATCGCCATCGCCAAGCGTTCCTTCAACATGGACACGGCGCATCAGGCCGGCATCGCCGGCATGGGCATGTATGCGCTCAAGCTCTACTATGAGACCGAGGAGTCCAAGGAGGGCGTTCGCGCCTTCAACGAGAAGCGCAAGCCGGATTTCCGCAAGCACCAGAAGTAATCCGTCATGAACCCCTACATCGACGCCGATCTCCAGGCGCTCGCGGAACAGGCGCGCAAGTTCGCCGAAGCCCGGGTCGCGCCAGGCTTCCAGGAACGCGACCGCACGCGGGTGCTGGACCGCGCTCTCATGCGCGAGATGGGCGCGATGGGGTTCATCGCACCGGAACTGCCCGAAGCGTCGGGCGGACTGGGCCTGACCTGCACGGCTGCCGGCATCATCCACGAGGAGATCGCCCGCGCCGATCTCTCGCTGTCCTACATCAACCTGCTGGCCTCGCTGAACGGCCAGATCCTGTCGCGCTACGGCCGCGCCGAGGTGACCCGGCCATGGCTGGATCGGATCCTTGCGGGCGAGGCACTGTGCGCGATCGCCGTCACGGAACCGAAGGGCGGCTCCGATGCCGGCGCGATGCGTCTGAAGATGGAACGCGACGGCGCACACTTCGTGCTCAACGGGGAGAAAACCTCGATTTCCGCAGCCGACCAGGCCGATGTCGTCGTCGTCTTCGCCCGGTCCGGCCGTATTGAGGACGGCGCGCGCGGCATTTCGGCCCTGCTTGTCCCCACCGACCTCGCCGGCCTCACGCGTTCCCGGTTCGACTGTCACGGACAACGCGCCATCGGACGGGGCTCGCTGTTCTTCGATGGTGTGCGCGTGCCGGCCGACCACCTGCTCGGCAACGAAGGCGAAGGCTTCGTCCAGGTGATGCAGGGCTTCGACTTCTCGCGCGCCCTGATCGGCCTGCAGGTGCTGGCGGTGGCTCGGGCGGCCCTCGACGAAGCCTGGGCATATGCCAGCCAGCGCGAAGCGTTCGGCAAGCCGATTTCGGCCTTCCAGGGCGTCTCGCACCCCCTGGCCGACTTCGACACTCAGGTCTCGGCGGCCCGCCTGCTCTGCTTCCAGGCACTCTGGTTGAAGGACAGGGGCCTGCCGCATTCCGCCGAGGCGGCGATGTGCAAGTGGTGGGCGCCGAAGCTCGCCTACGACGCCATCCATGCCGCCCTGCTCACCTTCGGCCATGGCGGCTATGATCGCGGCGTGATGGAACAGCGACTGCGCGACGTGCTTGGCTTCCAGATCGGCGACGGCACGGCCCAGATCATGAAGACGATCATCGCGCGCCATCGAGCGGGGCGGAAAGCCGTTCCGGCCTGAAGTCGCATCCGCTCAGGCCACGGATACGGTGCAATCTTCATCGGTTATTCATTGCCGGCTATTCATAAAAGTGTCTAAATGACGGTTCGGCGACACTGGTCGCCGCCAGGACACGAACAGCCGCCGTGAGCGACATATCGTTCGAATCATCTCCGATCCGTTCGCAGGCCTCACGCGACACGTGGCGCGCCTGGCCGGCACGCCATGGCATTCCGGCGCGCTGGGCCTGGTCCATCGTGACGATCATCGCTGTCGTCCTGGCCTTCAACTACGTCCGCACCGAGGGCCGTTGGCCGACACAGCTCATCGCCTTTGGCGGCACCATCAGCTTTGCCGCACTGCTCGCGTTCGCGACCCGGCGCGTGCTGTTCGCGACCTTCCTGACCGTGGCGATCATTGTCACCATCAAGCTGGCCGCCATCGCCAAGCTTCAGACCATGAACATGGTGCTGCATGCCTATGATCTGGTGTTTTACCTAAGCGACTGGCCGACGGTGAAGTACCTGCTCACCGAGTTCTCGGATCAGTTCCTGCTGCTGGCCTTCGTGCTGCTCACGGTCGCTGGGCTGGGCTGGGTGATCTTTCGCGCCGATCCGACCAGGGCCCGGCGCAGCCTCTCGGCCGCCGTTGCAGTGGCCGCATTTGCCGTGTCGGTGGCGGGAGTCATCGCGATGGGCGAGCGCAGGCATCAGCAATTCGAGTATCAGGGACAGTTCATTTCCTCGTTCCTGATCTCCTGGCAGGAAACGCTGGAGACGCTGTGGAAAGGCCAGCTGATCGATGCGGCGCATGCTGCGGCTGGGCCGCCGCTTGCCCCGCTGGAGCGATGCAACACCGCCTTCAAGCCGCCGCACATCATCCTGATCCACCAGGAAAGCGTGTTTCCGCCTTCGGTCTTCGCGAACCTCAACTACGACCGGAGCATGGACCCGTTCTTCCGCTCCCATGACGGCCAGTTGCACAAGCTCAGGGTCGAAACCTATGGCGGCGCCTCGAACCTGACCGAGTTCTCGATTCTCACCGGGCTCTCGACGCGCTCGTTCGGCGGCATGCGGCAGTTCCTCCAGACCGTGATGGCCGGCAAGATCCGCGAAGCGCTGCCGCATGTCCTGGAACGGTGCGGCTATCGCAATGTGATGTTCTACCCAATGCTGAAGAACTTCGCGCAGACCGGGCGGTTCTTCGAGGGCGTGGGCCTGACCGATATCCGTGACAAGCGGGGCCAGAACGCACCGACGTTCAACGAGCGGGACGCCTTCTACTATCGCAGCGCGCTCGACGAGATGGAGCGCCACTTCGCCCAGTCGCGCCAGCCGCTTTTCACCTTCATCGAGACGATGTCGGCCCACTGGCCGTTCAACTTCACCTATGCGCCTGAAATGGAGGTGCCGGGCGGGCTGGAAGGCACGCATCCGGAAATGCACGAATTCCTCCGGCGCGTCTCGATCGCAAAGATCGACTACGACAAGCTGAAGAAAGAACTGGCCCGGCGGTTCCCGAGCGAGCGGTTCCTCGTCGTGATGTACGGCGACCATCAACCCATGTCGACGCGGATGCTGCTCAACTTCGCGGAGAATTCGGATTCGGAGGACGTCGTCATCCCGCCGGATTCCATCGGGTTTCACACGTTCTACGCCGTCAATGGTGTCAACTACGCGCCTCCCCCCCTGCCGCGGCATGAGCTGGTGGATGTGGCCTATCTCTCGACGCTGCTGCTGGAATCGGCTCGCCTGCCGCTGCCGGACTCCTATCGCGAGCGCCGACGGCTGCTCGATGTGTGCAAGGGGCGCTATAGCGACTGCGTGCATCAGCAGGAGGTCCTTGCCTTTCACCGTCGGCTGATCGACGCGAACCTGATGCAGGCCCGTTGACGAGGTGGGAGGCGGTGCTATGTCAGCGCCTGCCCTTCCAAAGCAAGCGCCAGTCACCATGCACAAGCCCGACGTATCCGATTTCGCCGGCCTTCGGCCCCTGCCTCGCCTCGTCTTCGGCTCGCGCTGGCTACAACTGCCGCTCTATCTCGGGCTGATCGTGGCGCAGTGCGTCTACGTGTTCCTGTTCCTCAAGGAACTGGTCCATCTCGTGGGCGATGCGTACAAGCTGACCGAGCAACAGATCATGCTGATCGTGCTGGGGCTGATCGATGTCGTCATGATCTCCAACCTCCTGGTGATGGTGATCGTTGGCGGCTACGAGACATTCGTCTCGCGCCTCCACCTGAAGGGGCACCCTGACCAACCGGAGTGGCTGGATCACGTCAACGCCAGCGTGCTGAAGATCAAGCTGGCGCTGGCGATCATCGGCATTTCCTCGATCCACCTGTTGCGGACCTTCATCGAGGCCGGCAACCTCGGCAAGCCGAATTCGAACTATACCGAGGCCGGCATCATGTGGCAGACCATCATCCACGTGATCTTCATCCTGTCGGCGATCGGCATCGCCTGGGTCGACAAGATCCAGCACCCGACTGCCAGCAAGCCGCACTGAGGATTCCTTGGAAACGCGCGATTCGAACGGCGCCGTCCTGAAGGACGGCGACAACGTCACCCTGATCAAGGACCTCAAGGTCAAGGGCACGTCGGTAACGCTGAAGCGCGGCACACTGGTCAAGGGCATCCGGTTGACCGGCGATCCGGATGAGGTCGAGTGTCGCGTCGAGAAGGTGAAGGGTCTCGTGCTGCGGACGGAATTCCTGAAAAAGGCGTGATCCCTGCCTTCAGGTGGCCATGATCGCCAGCGAGCCTGACAACATGCGCACCCTTGGCTTCGCCGTCCTCTGGTTCTTCGCCGGTCTTGTCATAACCTGGGTCGCGACCGTGGCGGCCGGAGTGGCCTGGATGACCGCGACAGGTTTCATCGACCGCGACGGCGGGGCCTCGATGGGCCTTGTATTCATGATCGGCCCAACCCTCGGCGTCTTGGGTGGGCTCATCGCCGCGATCTGGTCGGTCATACGTAGCCGTTCTCGATAAACCACCAGACGATGGCAAACACGACGGCGGCGACGAGCGTCGTTGCCAACATGATCGCCACGAAATTCGGCTTCGGCGGCGCGCCGGGATCGGCACCGGCCACAGGCTCCACCTCCAACTTGCGCCGTGCGGCGAATGGCAGAACGGTGAACAGAGTCAGCCACCAGATGACGAAATAGACAGCGAACCAGGTCGTGACTTTCATGGATCAGACCTGCTCCAGTTCCACCAGCGTGCCGTTGAAGTCCTTCGGGTGCAGGAACAGCACCGGCTTGCCGTGGGCGCCGATCCTGGGATTGCCGTCACCAAGAACGCGGGCGCCGCCTGCCTTCAACCGGTCCCGCGCCGCGAGAATGTCGTCAACCTCGTAGCAGACATGATGCATGCCGCCGTCCGCGTTCTTTTCCAGGAACCTGGCGATGGGCGAATCCGCGCCCAGCGGCTCAAGCAGTTCGATCTTGGTGTTCGGCAATTCCACGAACACGACCGTGACGCCGTGCTCCGGCAGGGCCTGCGGCGCCGACACGCGCGCGCCCAGCGCGCTGCGATAGGTGGTGGCGGCAGCCTCAAGGTTCTTCACCGCGATGGCAACGTGGTTCAGGCGTCCAATCATGTTCCAGCTCCGTTGGCTTCGCGCCGTTCAAACCTCAAGCACGAAGACCTGGCAAATAGGCTTTTTGTCCCACACGTCCGCGATGGCCGCGCGCACCGCGCGACGCACCGCTTCCTGCACGGTCGCCGGATCGCGCCGTTTCGCCTTGCTCAGGGAACCGAAGGCGGATTCCACCGCGTCCAGGGCGAGTTCGGCGATGTCCGCGCCGTTGGCGGCCTTGTCCGGTATGCCTGTCGTCTCGATTTCGGGATCGGCGACAATCTCGCCGCGCTCGTCCAGGGCCAAAGCCACGGTGACGATGCCGGCGAAAGAGAGCTTGCGCCGTTCCTGCACGGCGCCATCTACGGCGGTGACAAGGTCTCCGTCCTTCACCAAACGACCGCTCGGCGCCTGCCCGGTGACCACGGGATCGCCCGGGGCCAGTCGGATCATGTCGCCATTGAATCCGCGAATGACATGTTCGACGCCGAGGCTCCTGGCGAGCTTGGCCTGTTCCGTCAGGTGGAGTGCCTCGCCGTGGGCCGGAATCGCCACTTTCGGCCGAATCCACTCGTACATCTGCCGCACCTCGTCGCGGCGGGGATGGCCCGAGACATGCACCAGCGCATCGCGATCCGTCACGATATCGATGCCCTGCTTCGCCAGCGCATTGATGATGGCGTTGATGCCCTTTTCGTTGCCGGGAATCGCGCGGGAAGAGAAAATCACCTTGTCGCCGGAGGCAAGGCGGATGTCGGGATATTCGTTGGCGGCGATGCGCGCGAGCGCCGCGCGCGGTTCGCCCTGGCTGCCTGTGACGAGAACCACGACGTTGTCGCGCGCCAGCCGGGGAAACACGTCGGGACCGCGGAACGGCTTCAGCCCTTCCAGCATGCCGAGTTCGCCGGCCACTTCCGTAACGCGCTCCATGGCGCGTCCGGCCACGATCACCTGCCGGCCGGCGGCCAGCGCGGCCTCCGCGACCGAGCGCATGCGCGCCACATTGGAGGCGAAG
>ERZ761609.1801-NODE-1801-length-17531-cov-30.694781_pt1 | contig 17531 bp, 19 predicted proteins | sample MGYA00511163_ERZ761609 | MGnify/ENA primary metagenome ERZ761609 (study PRJEB28899, sample SAMN02445070) | bioreactor sludge metagenome | biome: EBPR sludge | place: Australia: Brisbane, Thorneside Wastewater Treatment Plant | collected 2011-12-16 ... | reverse complement strand
GGGCGGGGGCGGGGGCGGGGTCATCACCGCCACCACAGCTGATCAAGCTGAGCGCGATGGTCGAGGAAAAAAGCGATTTGATGAGCGTGCTTTTCATGGGTGTAACCTCCGTGACAATGGAACCTGCAATTTACAGCAAAACGGCCATGAGCTGTCACGGGACTTTTTGGCCATGCGCACAAGCGGCGATGAGGATTAACCGCTCTTGCTTAAATGCGACAACGGCAACTCCGTCGTCGATTTCACGCTCTGCAGCACGATGTTCGAGCGGATGTGGCTGACGCCTTTCAGCCGCGTCAAGCGTTTAAGCACCGATTCCGACAAATCATTCAGGCTGGCGGCGAAGATGTTGAGGATGTAGTCTGACTCGCCCGTCACCGCAAAGCACTCCAGCACCTCGGGGATGGTCAGGATGTCGCGTTGGAAACTGCTGCCCTCCTCGTCGCCGTGGTGGCTGAGGGTGACGTAGCTGATGGCCCGCACCCCCAAGCCCAGTCGGGCCGGGTTCAGCAGTGCCACGTAGCGGTCGATGAGGCCGAGCGCCTCCAGGCGCTGGATGCGGCGGCTGACTTGCGATGCCGACAGGTACACCACATCGCCCAGTTGCTGGTTGGTGGCATGGGCATCTCGCTGCAATGCGGCCAGCAGGCTGATGTCGTACTTGTCGAGCACGGAATCTTGCGTCAATTCTGGTTTCATGCGTGAATTGTGCATACGACAGTGTTGGCATGCAAATGATTGCGCACACTGTGCAACGGTTTTTCCCCAGAATTCAGGTTTTCCCACCACAACGCTGGAGACTTCGATGGCTGATCTGTTTGACAACCCCATGGGCCTGTGCGGCTTTGAGTTCGTAGAGTTTGCGTCCCCCACACCCGGCCTGGTCGAGCCCCTGCTGGAGAAGCTGGGTTTCACATTGGTGGCGCGACACCGCAGCAAGGACGTGCTGCTGTATCGCCAGGGTGGCATCAACTTCATCGTCAATCGCGAGCCCAAGAGCTACGCGGGTTACTTCGCTGCTGAGCATGGCCCCAGTGCCTGTGGTCTGGCTTTTCGGGTGAAAGACTCGCACAAGGCCTACAACCGTGCGCTGGAGCTGGGTGCCCAGCCCATCGAAATGTCCACTGGCCCCATGGAATTGCGCCTGCCCGCCATCAAGGGCATCGGTGGGGCACCGCTGTACCTGATCGACCGGTTCGAGGACGGCAAGAGCATTTACGACATCGACTTCGAATTCATCGATGGGGTGGACCGCCACCCCGTGGGCCATGGTTTCCAGGTCATCGACCACATGACCCACAACGTCTACAAGGGACGCATGGCCTTCTGGGGCGGCTTCTACGAGCGCATTTTCAACTTCCGGGAAATCCGCTACTTCGACATCAAGGGCGAGTACACCGGCCTCACCAGCCGCGCCATGACGGCACCTGACGGGCTGATCCGCATTCCGCTGAACGAAGAGCGGGGCGGCAACGGTGGTCAGATCGAAGAATTCCTGATGCAGTTCAACGGCGAGGGCATCCAGCATATTGCCTTGTCTTGCGACAACTTGCTTGACGCGGTGGACAAGCTGCAAATGGCCGGCGTAGCGCTGATGACCGCACCCAACGACGTTTACTACGAGATGCTGGCCGAGCGTCTGCCCGGCCATGGGGAGCCTGTGCCCGAGCTGCAGGCCCGTGGCATTCTGATGGATGGCAGCACCGCCAACGGCGACAAGCGGCTGCTCCTGCAGATTTTTAGTCAGTGCATGCTGGGCCCGGTGTTCTTCGAATTCATCCAGCGCAAGAACGACGAAGGGTTTGGCGAAGGCAACTTCAAGGCGCTGTTCGAGTCGATGGAGCGTGACCAGCTCCGCCGTGGTGCCATCGAGGGTGTGGCTGCTCCTGCCGAGACCGAGGCCGCATGACCGCCGCCACCGTTCAGCGGCTGGATGCCGCCACGGCTACCGCCCGCGTCTCGGCCATGCCCGGCTGGGCGTTGGCGGCTGACGGGCTGTCGATGTCGCGCCAGTATGTGTTTGCCGACTTCCGCACGGCCTTCGGCTTCATGACCCAGGTGGCTCTGGCCGCCGAGAAGGCCGATCACCACCCCGAGTGGTTCAACGTCTACAACCGCGTGGACATGCGCCTGACCACCCATGACGCCGCCGGCCTGAGCGAGCGCGACTTTGCGCTGGCAGCGGTGGCCGATGCCGCAGCCCTGTGCCTGGGCGTGACACAGCCATGAGCGCCGCTGCCCCGACCTTGCACGGGCTGGCGGCGGGCGAGACCGGTCGGCCCGACAGCGCCGACTGGACCATTCCCCAACGCTGGTCCGACTACACCGCCGAGGAGCATGCGGTCTGGAAGATCCTGTTCGAGCGACAGACCGCATTGCTGCCCGGCCGCGCCTGCGACGAGTTTGTGCAGGGCATGCGCGACCTGCCGCTGGAGGCCGACCGGATTCCGGACTTTCGTGCGCTGAACGACGTTCTCAAGCCGAAAACCGGCTGGGAAATCGTGGCGGTGCCAGGCCTGGTGCCCGATGACGTGTTTTTTGCCCACCTGGCCAACCGGCGGTTTCCGTCGGGGCAGTTCATCCGCCAGGCGAACCAGTTGGACTACCTCCAGGAACCCGATGTGTTCCACGACGTGTTCGGCCATGTGCCCATGCTGATGAACCCGGTCATGGCCGATTTCATCCAAGCATATGGTGAGGGTGGTTTGCGCGCCCAGAAGCTGGGCACCCTGGCGCTGCTGGCGCGGGTGTACTGGTACACGGTCGAATTCGGGTTGGTGCAGCAGGCCGATGGTCTGCGCCTGTATGGCGCGGGCATTGCGTCCTCTCGCACCGAAAGCGTGTTCTGTCTGGACGATGACAGTCCCCACCGCGTTGCGTTTGACCTGCCACGCGTCATGCGGACGCACTACCGCATCGACGATTTCCAGGAAATCTACTTCGTGCTCAACCACCTGGATGACCTGCTGGAGCTGGCGCGCGTGGACTTTGAACCGCTATACCGTGCGGTCTCGGGCATGTCGGCCTTTCAGCCAGGCGACCTGGCACCGACAGACCGGGTGTTGAACCGAGGCACGGGTGCCTACGCGGCGCGCCAACGCCTGGCCACGCAACAGAAGGGGTGAGCGCATGACGACAGAAAACAGGGCTTCCACCATCGTGTGGATCACCGGGGCCAGCGGTGGCCTAGGGCGCAGTGTGGCCGCGCATTTTGCGCAGGCGGGTGCCAATGTTGTCTTGTTGGCGCACGATGCCGCAGGCTTGCAGGCAACCGTGTCAGCCTGGCCGGTTGACTGGCAAGCCCGTGCGCTGTGCCTGACCGTTGACCTGCTGGATGCCGCCGCTGTGCAACAAGCCAGCCAACAGGTGCTCGCCCGCTGGGGCCGCATCGACGTGGCGGTGCACCTGGCCGGGGGCTTCACCATGGGGCAAGCTGTGTACCAGAACGACTTTGCGGCAGCGCTGGACCACATGCTCGATCTGAACCTGCGCACCGTGGTGCACAGCACCGCTGCGGTGCTGCCCGCCATGCTGGCGCAAGGGTCGGGCGCAGTGGTCAACGTGGGTGCAGCCTCTGCCGGGCAGGGCGCTGCCCACATGGGGGCGTATGCAGCGTCCAAGTCGGCGCTGGCGAGGCTGACCGAATCGTTGGCTGCAGAAGTGAAGGGGCAGGGCGTGCGGGTCAACGCGGTGTTGCCCTCCATCATCGACACGCTCGCCAACCGGGCCTCGATGCCCGATGCCGACCCGAGCCGCTGGGTGGCCCCCGAAGCACTGGCCGACGTGATTGCCTTCCTGGCTTCTCCTTCTGCACGGGCGGTGCATGGCGCTTGCGTGCCGGTGATGGGATTGGTTTGAGCCCCGACTGCTGTTCAGCAGGCTCAACTGCTGGTGTCATTCAGCAGTGGAAAGACCCGCAAAAAAGGGACCCGAAGGTCCCTTTGTCATGTGTGCGCAAGTGCCTTGCAGGCGCGGTCACTTCAGGTGGCTGCTGATCAGCTTGGTCAGCTCAAACATGGTGACTTCTGCTTTGCCCAGCACTTCTTTCAATTTGGCATCGGCCTTGATGAGGCGCTTGTTGACGGCATCTTGCAGCTTGTGCTTCTTGATGTAGTCCCATACTTTTTTCGTCACTTCCGTGCGCGGGAAGGGACCTTTGCCAATGACAGCTGCGAGTGCCGAGCTGGGTGTCATGGCTTTCATGAAAGCGGCGTTGGGCGTGCGCTTGGCTGCAGCAGCAGCTTTCTTGGCGGGAGCCGCAGCCTTTTTAGCAGCAGGCGCAGCAGCTTTTTTGGCAGCAGGAGCCGCAGCCTTTTTGGCTGCAGGGGCAGCAGCTTTTTTGGCAGCTGGTGCTGCCGCTTTCTTCGCAGGCGCGGCGGCAGCCTTCTTGGCTGCTGGCGCAGCTGCGGGTTTAGCGGGTGCTGCGGCTTTCTTAGCGGGTGCTGCAGCCTTTTTTGCTGGTGCCTTCTTTGCAGTTGCCATGTTCGTCAATCCTCATGATGTTTGGGTGTTGCACCAGTGGAAATGCGGCTTTGCACTGGTTGCTGGCATGCTAAATCAGAAAACCGTTGTTTCATAGCGGGTTCAGTCGCTGAGTGCGTTAATTTTCCAAGCTTCATTGCGGGATGTGATCCGGAAAACAACACTGTCATGCCGGTATGCTTGGGCTGTGCCTTCGTGCAGGCCTGATGATCCGGCTCATGAACGTCGCGTCAATCATGTCAAGGTCACCTTCATCCTGTTTTATTTTGAGCATCCCCACCATGAACCCAGTCCCCATGACCCCCACCTGTGATTTGTGTGACGCCTTCAAATCCGACTCGAGCGGTGACTTTCGTGTACTGCCCCCGGTGTTCCGTGACTTTGGCGCTCACACGCGTTTTTTTGGCGAGGTGTTCACAGTCAAGTGCTTTGAGGACAACACGCCTGTGAAGGCTGCGGTTGAAAGCGCCGGCCACGGGCGTGTGCTGGTGGTTGACGGTGGAGCATCTTTGCGTCGCGCTTTGCTGGGGGGTAACCTGGGAGCCGCGGCAGCCCGCAACGGGTGGGCAGGTGTGGTCATTGACGGTTGTGTCCGGGACGTGGGTGAATTGGCGGTGTGCCAGACGGGTATCCGCGCTTTGGCGGCCATGCCTTTGCCAACCGAGCGCAGAGCGGCGGGGCAGTCCAACCTGCCCATCGTCGTTCAGGGCGTGTGGGTCCGCCCCGGTGACTGGCTGTACGCTGATGAGGACGGTATGGTCGTCGCCGACAAGCCCATCACAGCTTGAGGTCAGTTACGAAGTGCGTTGGGGGCTTGTTCGACTGTTGACACGTGTGGGTGTCAGGCCGTCGTATCAGGCAACCAGGCCCCTGTAGAGCATGTAGGCAGCCAGCGCGTAAAGCACCAGCGCAAATACGCGTTTGAGCTGTTTGACCGGCAAAGCGTGGGCAGCCTTGACCCCCTGTGGAGCCATCAGCACGGACGCGGTGGCAACCACTGCAAGTGCCGGTACAAAGATGTAACCGACCGATCCAGCAGGCAGGCCCTCCACACGCTGACCGGCCACCACATACCCCACTGCGTTGGCCAGGGCAATGGGAAAGCCCAGCGCTGCGCTGGTGGCGACGGCGTTGTGCATGGCAACGTTGCACCAGGTCATGAAGGGCACGCTGACAAAGCCGCCGCCAGCTCCCACCAGACCTGACAGAAAACCGATGACACCGCCGCTGGCCAGCATGCCTGGGGTGCCAGGCAGGGTGCGGCTGGCGGCCGGCTTTTTGTCCAGCAACATTTGTGTGGCAGAAAAGCTCACGAAAGCGGCAAAAAACAATGCCAGCGATGTGCCTTTCAATACCGCAAATACGCCGGCGCTGGCCAGTGCCGAGCCCAATACGATGCCCGGGGCCAGGCGCTTGACCACGTCCCAGCGGACCGCGCCGCGCTTGTGGTGTGCGCGCACGCTGGAAATCGAGGTGAACACTATGGTCGCCATGGACGTGGCGATGGCCATCTTGACGGCAAGATCAGGTGTGACCCCGCGCCCAGTCAGGATGAGTGTGATGAAGGGCACCAGCAGCATGCCGCCGCCAATGCCCAGCAAGCCTGCCAGGAACCCGGTGCAAAGACCCAGAACAGCCAGTTCTGCAATCAGGAGAGGTTCGAGCAACATGGAGGTTGGGTTTTGTGCACATGCCAGCGATCGGTACAGGATGGCATGCAGTGGAAAGAGGGTGTCTGCAGGGGTGCGCCGGATCGCTGACCTGAACCGGGGTTCAGGTGGGCGAGGTCAGACAGACTTCGGGTTCATCTGACGCGAGACGATCACACCAGACTGACGATGTTCCAAGCCCTGCTCAAAGAGCATTGGTTCAAGGACATAAAAACCCAGCGGACCCTGCAGACGCTTGCATTGTAGTCTGCCCTTGCGCTGTCGGACACGCTTTCGGTCAGCAATCGAAGGGTATTCAGTCGGCTTTCTTTGAAGGTGCTGACGCATCACCATGACTTTCGCCAACCGTGGTTACTGCCGCGCGTCAGAGCAATTGACCGTTGGCACCCAGCACAGCATCCACACGTTGGATCAGGTCTCGCACCAGCTTGTCATCCGCAGCGAGGTCGGCATTTTGGGTGGCTTCTTCGGCCAATTTGGGCATTGCGGCACTTGCCTCCGCCTTGGCCAGGGATTCGCTCAGTTCAAAAGCCAGATTCAGAGAGGCCAACACGGCAATCCGGTCTCTGGCCCTGACCTTGCCAGCGTCCCGGATCTTGCACATGGCTGTGTCTACACGACTCACGGCTTGCAGCAACAAGGCTTCGCCGCCGTCCGGGCAAGACAGCAGGTAGCCCTGGCCCATGATTTGGACTTCGATCTGTTTCATGGTGCGGGTTCGGCTGGCTGTACAGGTCGCGGAACGGCGTCTGTGGAAACGGGAATGCGGTCAAGCAGGGCGTCGATTCGGGAGCGGGCTGCAGCCAGCTTGGAGCGCATCAAGTCGCGCTCGGCTGTGAGCGCCTGCACCTGGGCAGTCAACAGGTCGTTGGTCCGTTGAAGTTCCTGGTGCAGCAGCAGCAGTCGGTCAACGCGTGCAGCGAGTTGGGCGGTGGGGGTGGGGTCGGCCATGGCACATAGATTGTAGGACGGTGTGCCCGGTTGTCTTGACAGACTTGCTGTCACACTGCGTGAGCAAGGATCGCTGCGAAGGCTTGTCCAGAGGTCGTGTCGCAAAAGGTCTGTCGCCTGTTTGCTCCCGTAAAATGCTGACGGTTGGTGCCTTCGATCAGTTCTTGCAAGAAGGTTCAACGGGAAACTGGGGGAAGTCAGGCGCATCGCTGCCTGCTTCTAACCAGTGCTGCCCCCGCAACGGTAAGTGGACGGATTGATGGCATCCAGGCATGCCGGCATCCCGCTTTCATCCTCCCGCCACTGGGCTGCATCGTGTATTCACGCTGCAACCTGGGAAGGCTGATGAAGGTTGTTCCACCAGCCCGGATACCGGCCAACAAGGTGGTGGTGCGTCCGTGGGCGTGCCACCGTGAAGTCCAGGCACCGTCGGGGAAGGCGGTGAGGGCGTTTCAACTTGTTTGTTTCATGATTTTTCATTCTTTTTGCTTGCAAAGGCACAGCCGCCTGTGCGCACGCCTGTCCGTCGTCAGCCTGGCGTCTGCCGCTGCGTTGGGCGTTGCGCCTGCTGCGTGGGCTCAGGCTGATGCCAGCCTGAGAGACGTGGTGGTCACCGCCACCCGTTCGGTGCAGCCCCTGACCGATGTGGTTGCGGATGTGACCCTGATAGGCCGTGATGCACTGGACAAGGCCGGGGCCGGCACGCTGGCTGATGTGCTGGCCAATGTGCCCGGCGTTCAACTCTCGCGCAACGGTGGTCCGGTCTCCACCACCAGTCTGTTCCTGCGTGGTGCCGACTCACGCCACACGGTGCTGATGATCGACGGGGTGCGGGTGGACTCCCAGTCCACCGGCGGCGCAGCCTGGCAGGCGCTGGCGTTGGAGCACATTGACCACATCGAGGTGCTTCGTGGCCCGGCGGCTGCAGTGTACGGCTCGGATGCCATCGGTGGCGTTGTGCAGGTGTTCACCCGCCAGGGTGAGTCGGGCGTGCAACCCTCGGTCAGCATCGGCCTGGGCAGCCACCAGACGCGCACGGTGAACGCGCACCTGACAGGATCGACCGGCATGTGGAACTACGCATTGGGCCTGGGCCATGAAACCAGTGACGGTTTCAACGCGCAGCCCACGGGTCACCCCGACCGGGATGGCTACCGCAAGACCACCGGTCTGGCGCGGGTGGGCCTGCAGGTCAACTCGGCACACAAACTGGAAGCGATCTGGACAGGTGCCGACAGCAACAGCGGCTACGACGCGTTCAACTCCAAGGTCGATGACCGTTCCCAGCAGGACCTGGGTACCCTGGCGTTGAACTGGCAGGCCACATGGTCGGATGCCTGGCGCAGCCGTGTGTCGCTCACGCAAGGCAAGGACCGTTATGAAACGGGACCCTCGTTCTATTACACCGACACCCGTGTCGACACCCTGCTGTGGCACAACGAGTGGATCACTGGCCCGCATCAGGTCACCGCTGCCCTGGAGCGAAGGGAAGACCGTTTGCTGAACGGCTCCACCACACCGAATCAAACCCTGCGCAGCCAGAATGCCTTGGCCCTGGGCTACGGCTGGAAGCAAGGCGTGCACACCGTGCAGGCCAACCTCCGGCATGACGATGACAGCGAGTTTGGTGCCCATACCACCGGCGGGTTGGCCTACGCCATGGCGTTGGGGGCGGGGTGGCGGGCCACGGGCTCGGTCGGCTCAGCCTTCCGCGCGCCCACGCTGTTCCAGCGGTTCAGCATCTACGGCACGCCCAACCTGTCGCCGGAAAAAGCGCGCAGTGCGGAAATCGGGCTGAAGTATGCGGCCCAAGGTAACAGCCTGTCGGTGGTGGCCTACCGCAACCGGGTGACCGACCTCATCAACTATGTGTCCGGCCCGGGTGCCTGTGCGAATGGTGGCGGTGCGTTCCCAGGCTGCTATGGCAACACCGGCAAAGCCACCCTGCAGGGCGTGACGCTGGCGGCGGGCACCCGCTTCGGCGGTGCGAACGGTGTGGGGCTGAACGGCTCGCTCGATCTGCTCGACCCCACGGACGACACCACCGGCAAGCAACTGGCTCGCCGCGCCAAGCGCGTGGCCAAGGTGTCAGCCGACACCCGGCTGGCTGGCTGGTCGCTGGGCGCGGAGTGGCAGGCGCATGCCATGCGGTTTGACAACGCGGCCAACACCAACCGGCTGCCGGGTTACGGTGTGGTGAACTTCTCGGCCTCACGTGCCCTGGCACCGGGTTGGACGCTGGTCGCCCGCCTCGACAACCTGGGCGACAAGACCTACCAGACCGCACGCGGCTACGCCACCGCAGGCCGCACCGCCTACGTCGGTGTCAAGTGGGCAGGGCGTTGACCACCTGTCCCGCATTGCTGGTCGCGGCCCCGGCTTCCGGCCAGGGCAAAACGACCGTGACCGCCGCACTGGCTCGCCTGCACACACGGGCGGGCAGGCGGGTCCGGGTGTTCAAGTGCGGGCCGGATTTTCTGGACCCGTTCTGGCACCAGTTGGCCAGTGGCGCGCCGGTTCATCAGGTGGACCTGTGGATGACCGGCGAGGCCGATGTGCGCCAGCGCCTGCACCGGGCCGCGCAGGAGGCGGACCTGATATTGGTTGAAGGCGTGATGGGGTTGTATGACGGCGACCCCAGCGCCGCCGACCTGGCCCGTCTGCTGGGATTGCCCGTGCTGGCGGTGGTGGATGCGTCCGCCATGGCGCAGACCTTCGGTGCCCTGGCGCACGGGCTGTGCCACTACCAGGCCCACTGCCACGGCCCGTTGCGCTGGGCTGGCGTGCTGGCCAACCGCGTGGCCAGCGAGCGCCATGCCGAGATGGTGCGTGTGTCGGTCACCGGAGAGTCGCTGGCTGAGGTGGGTGGTCCGGTGAACGTGGACCATGCCGTGGCGGTGGGGTGGCTGGGCGCGTTGCAGCGTTCGGCTGCCCTGACGCTGCCTGAACGCCACCTGGGCCTGGTGGCCGCACAGGAACTGCCGGATGCCATGCAACGGTTGGATGCTGCAGCAGACGCCTTGGCACAGACACCGCTCGGGCAGTTGAGCGTGGCGCAGATGCGCCAGGCCTGGGGTGTGGGGTTTTGTGAACCAAATCTGCCGTCAGCGCTTTCTGGAGTTGGACAATCTGCTATTGATCGTTCTTCTGAGACCGGGCGTCCCAGTCAACCCCCGGCTGTGGGTCACCACGGGGGCAGTGGGCGCATGCCCGAACCGGCGCTGGCCGGGCAAACGGTGGCCGTGGCGCGTGATGCGGCGCTGTGTTTCATTTATGACGCCAATCTCCAGACCTTGGGCGAGCTGGGTGCCAGGGTGGTGTTTTTCTCGCCGCTGAACGACACGGCCTTGCCGCCGTGCCATGCCGTCTGGCTGCCCGGCGGCTACCCCGAGCTGCACGCGGCGGCCCTGGCCGCCAACCACGCCATGCGCGATGCCCTGCGGGCCCACGCGGCAGCGGGCAAGCCGGTATGGGCCGAATGCGGCGGCATGCTGTTGTTGTTCGATGCGTTGGTGGACAAGGCTGGAACCACCCACACACTGTGGGGCCTGTTGCCCGGCACCGTGCGCATGCAGAAGCGGCTCGCGGCGCTGGGCCCGCAGCGGCTGGACCTGGCTGCCGGCAGCCTGCGTGGGCACACGTTTCACTGGTCGGTCACTGACACGCCGCTGCAGGCCGTGGCCCGCACGGTGCGGCCCGGCGCGGCGGCGCAACCCGTCGCCACCGGCCAGGAGGGTGAAGCGCTGTACGCGCAGGGTGCTGTCCGGGCGAGTTACTTTCATGGGTGGTTTCCGTCAGCCCCTGCGGCCGTGGCCGCCTTGTTGCAACCTGCACCTTTGTGGGAAGAGACGACATGAGCCATTCAAGCCTTGGCCAGCAGACCCATTCAGGCTGCCCGTACGCACCCCGACGCATCGTGTGCCTTACAGAAGAAACCACCGAGTGGCTGTATCTGCTGGGGCAGGAGGCGCGCATTGTGGGCATCAGCGGTTACACCGTGCGGCCCCGCCGGGCGCGGGAAGAAAAGCCCAAGGTCAGCGCCTTCCTGAGCGCGAAGATCGACAAAATTCTGGACCTGCAGCCCGACTGCGTGTTCGGCTTTTCCGACCTGCAGGCCGACATCGCTGCGCAGCTGGTGCGAGCCGGTGTGCAGGTGACCGTGTTCAACCAGCGCAGCGTGGACCAGATTTTTGCCATGCTGTATCAGGTGGCTGCCACCGTGGGCTGCGCCGACGAGGGACAGCGCCGCATCGAGGCGATACAGGCCGGGCTGGCGGCCATCCGTGCCCAGGCGGCTGCGCGCGAGGCCGCCGGCAAACGCCGCCCACGGGTGTTTTTTGAGGAATGGGACGAGCCGCACATCAGTGCCATCCGCTGGGTGTCGGAACTGGTGGGTGTGGCGGGCGGGGACGACATTTTTCCCGAACTGGCCCTGATGCCCATGGGCAAAGACCGCATCCTGGCCAGCGGCGACGACATCGTGCGCCGCAACCCCGACATCATCATCGGCTCCTGGTGCGGCAAGAAGTTCAGGGCCGAAAAAGTGGCGGCCCGCCCTGGCTGGCAGGATGTGGCCGCCGTGCGCACCGGGCAGTTGTTTGAAATCAAGTCGGCCGACATCCTGCAACCCGGCCCCGCTGCGCTGACCGATGGCGTGGCACAACTGGCGACCATCATCGGGCGTTGGAGTGAACAGCATGGTTGAGACACACACTGCTCACCCCAAGGCACTGGATGTGGCCGTGCCGGGAGTCGAGCTGATCCTGGGTGGCCAGAAAAGCGGCAAGTCGCGGCGGGCCGAGTGCCTGGCCAACGCCTGGCTGGCCGGTGCGCCCGTGAACGGCCAGCCACGGCAAGCCACCCTGATTGCCACGGCCCAGCCCTGGGATGCCGAGATGCAGCGCTGCATTGCCCGCCACCAGGCCGATCGCGCCCAGCGCGCCCCTGGCCTTGCCACGCTGGAAGAGCCGGTGGCGTTGGCGCAAGCCATTTCGCGCCTCAGCGCCCCCCATCACCTGCTGGTGGTGGATTGCCTCACGCTGTGGCTGACCAACCTGCTGATGCCGCTTGAGGATGCCCCCGGTGCGGCCCAGGGTGACGCAACGGTGGTGTCAGGTCATCGCGCAGAAAATATTGACAAAAATTCCCTTCCATCGCTTTCTGGTATTGGATCAGTCACTATGTTTTTGGAGTCTTTGAAGGCGGTCTCCGGCCCGGTGGTGCTGGTGGGCAACGAATTGGGCCTGGGAGTCATCCCCATGGGTGAACAGGTGCGCCACTTTGTGTCCACCACAGGTCAGTTGAACCAGGCCGTGGCCGCGCTCAGCCAGCGCGTGGTGCTGATGGTCGCGGGGTTACCAATGGTGGTGAAGGCATGAGCGCGGGGCGCGTGTTGTGCCAGTGGGGTGTGCTGGCCCGGGTGGTGGAGCTGAGGCTCGCCAGCGTGCTGTGGCTGGTGCTGGCTGGGTGGATGGGCAGTTCTGCCTGGGCCTACGACGTGGTGGACGACCGTGGCCGCACGGTCACGTTTACCGCGCCGCCGCAGCGTGTGGTGAGCCTGCTGCCCTCGCTCACCGAAACCGTGTGTGAGCTGGGGCAGTGCAGCCGACTGGTGGGCGTGGACCGCTATTCCAACTTCCCTGCTGCCGTGCAAAAGCTGCCGCAACTGGGCGGCGGGCTGGACCCGAACATTGAGGCGGTGGTGGCGGTTCGGCCCGATCTGGTGCTGGTGGCCGCGTCGTCCCGTGCGGCGGAGCGGATGGAGGCATTGGGTGTGAGGGTGGTGGTGCTGGAGCCCAAGACCCATGCCGACGTGCAGCGTGTGTTGCGCAAGGTGGCGCAGGCGTTGGGCCAGCCCGTGGCCGAAGCCGACAAGGTGTGGCGGCACATCGACGCGGCGGTGTCGGCGGCGGCGCAGTCTTTGCCCGCCAGTGCGCGTGGCACGCGGGTGTATTTCGAGGTCAACCGCGCACCGTATGGCGCGGGGGCATCATCGTTCATCGGTGAAACGCTCACCCGCCTGGGGGTGAAGAACATCCTGGGTCCCGAACTGGGGCCGTTTCCCAAGCTCAACCCCGAGTTTGTGGTGCGCGCCAACCCGGACGTCATCATGGTGGGGGCGCGTAACGCTTCTGGCATGACAGACCGGCCCGGCTGGAAGGCCATGCGGGCCATTGCCGGCAACCGGTTGTGCGTGTTCAGCCTGGAAGAGTCGGACGTGCTGGTGCGCCCCGGCCCCCGCATGGCCGAAGCAGCGCGGCTGATGGCGGGTTGTGTGGCACGTCAAGGGGCACCTGCATGACCCTGCCGGACCAGCCTGAGCCACCGCCGCATGCCCTGCTTCAGCCGGCACCAACCGGCCGACCCGACACCGGCGCACGGCGAGCCCTGTGGCTGGGCATGTTGCTGTTGGCGCTGGGTGGCGTGCTGGGGCTGGCCAGCCTGGCAGTGGGCAGCACGGGGGTGGAACCCCTGGCGAATGTGCTGGGTGCCCTGGCCCACCTGCTGACGGGCGGTGAGCCGGGCGCGCGAGCGGCTGACCAGGCGCTGTTTGCACAGATCGTGTGGGACATCCGCGCGCCGCGCACGCTGGGTGCGTTTCTGGCCGGGGCCTTGCTGGGGCTGGCCGGTGCGGTGGCACAGGGGCTGTTTCGCAACCCGCTGGCCGATCCGTTTTTGCTGGGCAGCGCATCGGGTGCCACGCTTGGGGTGGCCGGTGCACTCGCGCTGCTGGGTGTGAGCCCCATGACCACCCACTGGGTGGTCAGACTCGGGATGACCGGTTCGGCGTTTGTGGGCGCTGTGCTGGCGGTGTTGCTGACGCTGCTGCTCGCCAAGGGCGTGCAGCACACGCTGCGCCTGCTGCTGGCGGGGGTGGTGGTGGGCGTGGTGCTGGGGGCTTTCACGTCGCTGGTCACGCTGCTGACCCCCGACATCCTGCAGGCCATGCAGGGGTTCATGCTCGGGTCCACGGGTTTCGTGGGCTGGGCGGCAGTGGGCATCATGGCCGGTGCGTGGGTGCCGTGTGTGGGGGTGGCGCTGGCGTTCTCCCGCGTGCTCGATGGTCTGAGCCTGGGCGAAGCCACTGCCGCCAGCCTGGGGCTGCCACTGGGTGCACTGCGCGTGGCGCTGGTGGGCGTGCTGGCCCTGGCCACGGGCACGGCGGTGGCGCAGACCGGGTTGATTGCCTTCGTGGGCCTGGCCGCGCCGCACCTGGTGCGATCGGCCGTCAAGACCACCCATGCCCGCCTGCTGGCCCTGTCCAGCCTGATGGGCGGTGTGCTGCTGCTGCTGGCCGACACGCTGGCGCGTGGCGTGATGGCCCCGCAGGAGCTGCCCGTGGGCGTGCTGACCGCCGTGCTGGGCGGGGGTTACCTGCTGTGGCTCATGCACAGGCGGGTGGGGTGAGCGGCATGAAAAATCCAATAGCACTCAGTGCCCACCAGATCAGCGCGAGCCTGGGTTTCGGCTCGCATCACCATCCTGTGCTGCATGGCGTGAGCGTGGACGTGTCGGCAGGGCGGTGGCTGAGCGTTGTTGGCCCCAATGGCGCGGGCAAGTCCACCCTGCTGAAGTGCCTGGGCGGTTTGCTGCCGTGCAGTGGCAGCGTGCAACTGCTGGGGCGCGAGCTGCACGCCTGGGGCCCCAAGGAACGTGCCCGACGCTTAAGCTGGTTGGGGCAGGGCGGCGCGGGGGCGGACGGCGCAGACGACCTCACCGCCTACGACGTGACCATGCTCGGCCGCCTGCCGCACCAGAGCTGGCTGAGCCCACCGACGGATGCCGACCATGCCGCCGTGGAACGCGCCCTGCGCCAGACCCAAGCGTGGGACTGGGCCTGCACGCCGCTGGGTGAACTGTCTGGCGGGGAACGCCAGCGGGTGTTGCTGGCCCGTGCCCTGGCGGTCGAGGCCGACGTGCTGCTGATGGACGAACCGCTGGCCAACCTGGACCCGCCCCACCAGGCCGACTGGCTGCAACTCGTGCGCCAACTGGTGGCCGATGGCAAAACCGTGGTCAGCGTGCTGCACGAGATTTCGACCGCACTGGCCGCCGACGACGTGCTGGTCATGGCCCAGGGCCGGGTGCAGCACTGCGGCCCCAGTGGCGATGCAGCGACCCACCGGGCGCTCGAAGCGGTATTTGCAAACCGAATTGGCATCCACCGCTTGATGGATCAGTGGGTGTCGTTACCGAAATTGAATTGAACAGTCAGGAAAGCTTGCCGCATGCAGATCGAAACACCCCCTACCGACAAACCCTATGACAAGCCCGAGGGCGAGCGTCGGGGCATTGTCATCGTCAACACCGGTGACGGCAAAGGCAAAAGCACCGCCGCGTTCGGCCTGGCCCTGCGTGCCCACGGGCGGGGCAAGGCCGTGCAGATTTACCAGTTCATGAAGGTGCCCACGGCACGGTTTGGCGAGCACCGCATGTTTGACCAGTTGGGCATTCCCATCGTCGGGTTGGGCGACGGGTTCAGCTGGAAAAGCCAGGACCTGGATCACTCCGCCCAACTGGCCCGTGACGGCTGGGCCATTGCCAAAGCCACCATCCTGGCTGGCCAGCACTTTCTGGTGGTGCTGGATGAAATCACCTACCCCCTCATTTACGGCTGGTTGCCGCTGGACGATGTGCTGCACACCCTGCGCAACCGTCCCAGCCATGTGCATGTGTGCCTGACGGGGCGGCGGTGCCCACCTGAGCTCATCGAACTGGCCGACACCGTGACCGAGATGACGATGGTCAAACATGCCTTCAAGGCGGGCATTCCGGCACAGCGGGGCATCGAAGATTGACCCAGGCTTGCACCAGCCCCCTCGCTTTTGCCGAGGCTGAGCAGCGCGGGGTGTACCGCGCCATTGCCGAGCGGCGCGACATGCGGCACTTCAGCGGCGGACAGGTGCCGCCCGAACAACTGCAGCGCCTGTTGCTGGCTGCCCATCACGCGCCCAGCGTGGGCTTCATGCAGCCGTGGCGGTTCATCCGCATCACCGACCGAGCCATGCGCCTGCGCCTGCACGCGCTGGTGGAGCACGAGCGCCAGTGCACCGCCGACGCACTGGGTGAACGCCGCGACGAGTTCATGCGCCTGAAGGTGGAAGGTCTGCTGGACTGCGCTGAACTGCTGGCCGTGGTGCTGGCTGACGGGCGCGAACGCCATGTCTTTGGCCGCCGGACCATGCCGCAGATGGACCTGGCCTCCACGGCCTGTGCCATCCAGAACCTGTGGCTGGCCGCGCGCGCCGAGGGATTGGGCATGGGTTGGGTGTCCGTGTTCGATCCGGGTGAGCTCGGCCGGGCGCTGGCCCTGCCTGACGGGGCCGACCCAGTGGCCTTGCTGTGCCTGGGGCCGGTGACAGCGTTTTACGACCAACCCATGCTGCAACAGCTGGACTGGGCGCACCGCCAGGCACTGCCCGGTCTGGTCTTCGACAATGTCTGGGGCATGCCCTCGGCATTGTTTGGCACCACATCAGAGTCAGGCTGATGGTTGGCTTGTCTGATTTTTCTGGCCTGAGCCTGGCACTGGCGGTCCCGCTGGCGCTGCTCATCGACCACCTGTGGGGTGAGCCGCCGGTGCGCCTGCACCCGGTGGTGTGGATGGGCAAGGCACTGAGCTGGGCGGGTGAACGCTGCGCACCACCCGCCGCCCGGGCCCACGGCCAGTTTGGTGCAAGAAATTTGGGTATTTTTTGTGCTTCAGCGTTTTATTGGTGGGCACTGGCAGCTATCGTTTTTGCCTGTGCAGGGTGGTTGCAGGTGGCGTGCCTGCTGCTGCCGCCCTGGGCGGCGGTGTTGGGGCTGGCGGTGTGCCTGAAGCCGCTGTTGGCCTGGCGCTTGCTGCGCACGGAAGTGCAGGCGGTGGAAGCAGCGTTGGGCGAGTCGCTGGACGCAGGCCGCGAACGGCTGAGATGGCTGGTCAGCCGCGATGTTTCGCAGCTAACGGACGTTGAGGTGCGCGAGAGCGCCCTCGAAAGCCTGGCAGAAAACCTGAACGACTCGGTGGTGGCCCCCTTGTTCTGGTTTGCCATCGCCGGGTTGCCCGGTGCCGCGCTGTACCGGTTCGCCAACACCGCTGATGCCATGTGGGGCTACCGTGGCGAACGCAATGGTCGCCAGTGGGAGTGGGCCGGCAAATGGGCCGCCCGGGCCGATGACGCGTTGAACTGGCTGCCCGCCCGGCTGACCGCCTTGCTGCTGTGGCCCGTGGGGCAGGGTGCCGCCCTGTGGCGCATCGCCCGCCTCACACCGTCTCCCAACGGTGGCTGGCCGATGGGCGCCATGGCCCTGCGCCTGGGCGTGCGCTTGGGCAAACCCGGCGTGTACACCCTGAATGCAGCGGGGCGCGAAGCGGTGGGCAGCGATGTGGCGCGCGCCACGGCCCATGCCTGGCGAGCGGTGTGGTGGGCAGCCGCCCCGTGCCTG
>ERZ761609.1798-NODE-1798-length-17563-cov-34.268791_pt1 | contig 17563 bp, 11 predicted proteins | sample MGYA00511163_ERZ761609 | MGnify/ENA primary metagenome ERZ761609 (study PRJEB28899, sample SAMN02445070) | bioreactor sludge metagenome | biome: EBPR sludge | place: Australia: Brisbane, Thorneside Wastewater Treatment Plant | collected 2011-12-16 ... | reverse complement strand
CGACCACCGAGATCTACCCTCTTTCCCTACACGACGCTCTTCCGATCTACGGCGGCCCCACGCAGACGCTGGCGCTTCTCCCCGGCAGCCCCGCGCGCAATGCCGCCACCGGCACCGCGACGAGCGACCAGCGCGGCTTCCCCATCATCGGCACGCCGGACATCGGCGCGTATGAGGCGGGGAACAATCTCGCCACGATTTACAACGCATGGATTTGGGAAACCCTCCCCGCCATCGCCACCACGCCGCAACACGCCACCACTTTCGATTTCGACGGCGACGGCCAGACCAACGAAGCCGAATGGCTCGCCCTCACCGACGCCGCCAATCCGAACAGCCGTTTCGCCGCCACGCCTGCGCGCAACGGGGCCAATCTCGAAATCACCGTCCCCACCGCCGCCGGCCGCATCTACACCCTGCTTCAGAGCGGCACGCTCGTCGGCGGAAGCTGGAGCGCCGCCCCCGGCTTCACCCCGCAACCCGGCACCGGCATCCCGATCATCTTCCAGGTCCCGATCGCCAGCACACGGATGTTTTACAGCGTGCAGGTGAGCCCGTAGCTTCGGTTGGCAACCGAAGCCGAGCGTCCACCGGTGTGCTTTCCACCTTGAGGGATTCGGTTGCCAACCGAATCTACCCACATTCGGCTGCCACCGAATCTACACCGCACCTGCTCTCATGCCCTTCCAGCCGTTCAGTGACCGCAAGCCGGTGCGGATCTACTACACCAACATGCCGCACTGGCGGCAGGAGGGCTGCACTTACTTTGTCACTTACCGCCTCGCGGACTCCATCCCGGAAAACGTGCTGCACCAATGGGAGCGCGAGAAGCTCCACTGGCTGTCCCTGCGCGGCATCCATGTCGAAAAATGGCCCGAGGGCTTCGCCCGGCTCGATCCCGCCGCGCAGCACGCCTTTCTCAAACACTTCAACCGCGCCCTCAACCGCTGCCTCGACGACGGTCACGGCTCCTGCGCCCTGCGGGACACGGAATGCCAGCGCATCATCGCCGACGGCTGGCGGCACTTTGCCGGCATGCGCTATGAACTGGGCGATCTCGTGGTGATGCCCAATCACGTCCACCTGCTGCTCACCCCGCTGCCCGGTCACGAACTCGAAGACCTCATGGGCAGCCGCAAGCGCCAGTCCGCCCGCGAGATCAACCTGCGCCTGAACCGCGAGGGCGACTTCTGGCAAAAACACAGCTACGACCACATCGTCCGCGATGAGATCGAACTGCGCGCCTTTCAGAAATACATCGCCGAAAACACCGCCAAGGCGCGGTTGCGCCAAGGCGAGTATCTGCATTTGGTCCCGTAGCTTCGGCTGGCAGCCGATGACCTGTAGCTTCGGTTGGCAACCGAAGCCGAGCGTCTCCAGGCATGCCCCCACCCCAGAATGATTCGGCTGCCAGTCGAATCTACGTCCATTCGGCTGCCAGCCGAATCTACGCAGCGTCGCAAATCACACACACTTTGTCGTGGCATCGGCGATAGCCTCTGGCTTGATCATTCGTCATTTCATCCACATGCCCCAACTCGCCGCCTTCCCGAAAGCCTTCATGGTCGCCCTTTGCAAAGAGGGGACGATGACCGTCTCCGAATGGATCAAGCTCGCCTCCACGCTCGATGTGCAGGGCCTGGAGTGGTATGCGGGCTTCCTCGAGATGGCCGACGAGAAAAACTGGCCGCGCTTTCGCAAGCAGGTCGAGGACACCGGCAAGGTGATCCCGATGATGTGCTGCTCGCCCGACTTCACGCATCCCGACGCCGCGTTTCGCGAGAAGGAGATCGCGAAGCAGAAGCGCTGGATCGACATGACGCACACGCTTGGCAGTTCGTATTGCCGCGTGCTCAGCGGCCAGCGCCGGCCCGAGCTCAGCATTGATGAAGGCGTGAAGCTCGCCGCCGATTCCATCCACGCCTGCTTGCCGTATGCGCAGGAGCGCGGCATCACACTCATCATCGAAAACCACTACAAGGACGACTTCTGGGAGTATCCCGAGTTCGCGCAGAAGATGGATGTCTTCTGCAAGCTCGTCGATGCCGTGAACCACCCGAACTTCGGCGTGAACTACGACCCCTCGAACACCTACCTCGCCGGTGAGGACCCCATCGAGCTGCTGAAGCGCGTCTCACACCGCGTCGTCACCATGCACGCCAGCGACCGCTACCTCGCCGAGGGCACCATCGAAGACCTCCGCAAAGAAGAAGGCGGTGCCCAAGGCTACGCCAAACGCCTCCGCCACGGCGAGATCGGCAAAGGCCTCAACGACTATGATGCCATCTTCACCGAGCTGAAGAGCAAAGGCTTCAACGGCTGGATCAGCATCGAGGACGGCGTGGACGGCATGGAGCAGCTCGCGCGGAGCGTCGAGTTCCTGAAAAAGAAGATCGCGCATCACTGGCCATGAGTTGCTTGCAGTGCAGGGATCGAAGGACATGGTGATCAGCCCATGAAAAACGACGTGACCCCCACAACGATCCAAGAGCCTGTTTCATCGTCGCGGCTGCTTCCGCTGGTCTATGAGGAGCTGCGGCGGCTGGCGCGTGGGCAGATGGCGGGGGAGTCCGGGGCGCAGACGATCTCGGCGACGGTGCTGGTGCATGAGGCGTGGTTGAGGGTCTCGCGGGACAAGGAACAGCGCTGGGAGAGTCGTCGGCATTTTTTGGGCGCTGCGGCGCAGGCGATGCGTTGCGTTTTGATCAACCGCGCCCGTGACAAGAAGCGCCTGAAGCGCGGTGGTGAGGATGCGGAGCGGGTGGACCTGGATGCGCTGGGTGAAGCGGAGGCCGCGCTGGCGTTTGATGCGCCGGATGAGGAGCTGCTGGCGGTGGATGAGGCGCTGGACCGGCTGACGGCGGAGGATGCGCTGGCGGGTGAAATTGTGCGGCTGCGCTACTTCGCGGGGCTCACCTGGCCGGAGATCGCGGAGGTGACGGGCATGTCGGAGCGGGATTTGAACCGCCAATGGGCTTTTGCGAGAGCGTGGCTGCGGGATGCGATGGAGAAGTAGAGATCGTAGGCCGGATGTGTTCGGTGAGGTGAGCACCGCTAACACGGAGGATCTGCTTCACCGAACTATCCGGCCGGTTTGGAGGTGTGCGGGGGTGAAAGAGCATTCGTGCGCTCAAAGAGCCGGATAGTTTGGCGAATTGGGCTGGGGGGTGAAACGACACGCTTTCCGCCAAACACATCCGGCCTACGACACGGCGGTAGGCCGGATGTGTTCGGTGAGGTGAGCATCGCTAACACGGAGGAGCTGCTTCACCGAACTATCCGGCTGGTTTGGAGGTGTGCGGAGGTGAAAGAGCCTTCGTGCGCTCAAAGAAGCCGGATAGTTTGGCGAAGTGGGCTGGGGGTGAAATGACGCGTTCTCCGCCAAACACATCCGGCCTACGACATGGCGGTAGGCCGGATGTGTTCGGTGCCATGAGCATCGCCAACACGAAGGAGCTGCCTCACCGAACTATCCGGCTGGTTTGGTGGTGTGCGGAGGTGAGGCGCATTCGTGCGCTCAAAGAAGCCGGATAGTTTGGCGAAGTGCGCTGGGGGGTGAAATGACGCGCTTTTCGCCAAACACATCCGGCCTACGACACGGCGGCTGGTGCTTCCCGGCAAAAAAGTTTCTTCTTTTTTGCCGGGTTCATTCTCTGACGGGGCATTGCCTAGTGGAAACCCATTTTCCACGTCATGAAAACCGCACTCCTCATCCTCACCTCCGTCTTTGCGGTCGCTTTGCCCGCTTCCGCCCAGTTCAAGGACACCGAACTCAAAGTCAGCCCCCGCACGCTCGATCGGGAAAAGCAAATCAACCGCCCCAAGCAGCAGGAGCTGACACGCGGCCTGAAAATCACGGTGAAAAACACCTCCACCCAGCCGCTCGGCGAGGGCGAGATCGAGTGGGCCCTCCTCGTGCAGCGGCCCAGTCTCCAGCGCAAGGCGCTGTTGAGCACCGGAAAAGAGAAGCTGCCGCCGCTGAAGGCCTCCGAGGTGGTGACTTTCAATGTGGGTGCCATCCCCGTGCAAGACACCGGCAAGACCCGGCAGGAAATGGAATACCAGGTCATCGTGCATCGTGGCGGCATCGAGGTGGCGAAGGCGGAGAGCACGCCCAAGTTTTCCCAAATGGCTCAATCAGCCCGTGGGGCCAACAAGAAGGGCGCCGGGAACGGGAAGGCGAAATAGCCCGCATGAGCCCTTCATCCGCCCTTTTGCCTCCTCACGCCTTACCCACTCACGCCATGAAAAACACACACCACCTTCCGCTGCCACTGTGCCTTTTAATTCTCGTCATTTTGCATTCGTCACTCGGCCTTTTGCATTCGCAGGTGCCGCAGCTCGTCAGCTACCAGGGCCGCGTCGCCATCGGAACCGTGAATTTCGAGGGCACCGGCCAGTTTCGTTTCGCCCTCGTGAATGCGGCTGGCACCACCGTCTATTGGGGCAACGCCGCCGACACCACGCCCGCTGATGGCATTCCAGACTCCGCCGTCTCCCTCGCGGTGACGAAGGGCCTCTACTCCGTGCTCCTCGGCGACACCTCGCTCACGAACATGGCCGCCATCCCCGCCAGCGTGTGGACGAATGCCGATGTGCGCCTCCGCGTGTGGTTCAACGACGGCGTGAATGGCAACCAGCTCCTCACGCCCGACCAGCGGCTCGCGCCTTACGGCTACCTGCCGGATGGCAGCATCTCCACGGTGAAAATCGCCACCGGTGCCGTGGATAGCTCGCTGCTCGCTGCCAACGCCGTCACCGGCCCGAAAATCGCCAGCAATGCCGTCAACAGCGCGAAGCTCGCCAGCAACCTCACGCTCGGCGGCACCACCACGGGCACTTTTAGTGGAAACCTCACGGGTAACGCCTCCACGGCCACCAACGCGACGAGCTTCACCGGCGCGCTCGCCGGTGATGTCACTGGCACGCAGAGCGCCACCTCCATCGCCGCCGCCACCGTCACCGGCAAGGCACTGACCGGATTCTCCTCCACCACCGGCACGATCACTGCCAGCGACACGATCCTCTCGGCGATCAACAAGCTGAACGGCAATGTCGCGCTTAAAGCTCCCATCGCCTCCCCGACCTTCACCGGCACGGTGAGCGGCACCTTCAGCGGCAACGGCGCGGCGCTTACCAACCTCAACGGCGCAAACCTCACGGCGGGCAGCATCGGCGGTTCCCAGCTCGCCGCCGCATCCGTCACCGCCGCCAAGCTCGGGACGGACGTGGGCCTCTGGAGTGTCAGCGGCGCGAATGTCTTCCGCAGCGCCGGCAACGTCGGCATCGGCACCAGTTCACCGGGGCGGGCACTTCAGGTTGATGGAACCTCCCCGGCGATTTCCATTGGCAGCGAATTCAATGGCAGGACCAGCCTGCTGATGGCAGTGACGGCGATTTCAGGAGGTTACTCCATCATTCAGAGCACCAGCAGCGCTGGTGGCTCCTATGGAGCGCTCAGCCTGCAGCCGAATGGAGGCGATGTCGGCATCGGCACTGAAACACCCACGGCGAAGCTTGATGTGAACGGCGGCATCAACTTTAGCGGGATCATCAGCGGCAACGGCTCTGCGCTCACGAACCTCAACGGTGGCAATCTCACCGCAGGCACAGTGACGGCGGCGAAGCTCGGCACCGACGTAGGCACCTGGGCGGCGAGCGGCGGCAATGCCTACCGCACCACCGGTAACGTCGGCATCGGCACCACCACACCCAGTCAGCCTCTCACCGTCGCCGGGAACACCCACCTCGGCACCGGGGACAACGCCGCCCTCGCCTTCGACGGCCTTGGCTATGGCCGCCTCGGCTTCGTGAAAAAATCCGGTGCCAATCCCGTCATCGCCGCTGGATTTGAACAGCCTATCGTCTTTTCCCAAAGCAACCAGGCCAGCGTGCTCACCAACGTCGCCGGCTCCACCTTCACGGAGAGGATGCGGATTGATTATGACGGGAACGTCGGCATCGGCGCCACCGTGCCAAAAGGTCTCCTGCATGTGGCTGGCGACTATTACGGCAAAGGTCACCTGACGCTCTATGCATACGAAGGGGACGGGGTAAGCGGCACCGCCTACATCCAGGGCCGCGACGACAGCGTTGGCAGCAGCATCGGACTCCAGCTCCGCACGCAGAACGCTGGCGCTGAAGTGGATGCGCTGAAAATCGCGCCCAACGGCAACGTCGGCATCGGCACGGCCAACCCCACTCATATTTTGGATGTGAATGGAGTCAGTCAATCGCAGGGGTTGGAGCTGCGACGGGTGGGAATCCCGCCGTATCTTGATTTTAGCAGCAACTTGGTTGACGATTTCAATGCCCGCATCATTTGGCAGGGAGCACCCGTCAATCGCTTAGATTTCGACGCCCCTAAATTTAGCTTTCTGAATGGCACCACCAGCCTGCATATCCTCCCCGGTGAAATCAACGGCGTCGCCTCCGCCGGGGATGTGACGCTCGAAATACCCGGAGGGCACACCCTCGGCATCTGGGACAGTCTTTCCGTGAACAACAACCTCACCGTGGTTGGGAACAGCAACATGGTAGGCTACGCAGCCGTCGGGGTCGGAGGCGTTCCCCCCAACGCCGCCCTCGCGGTAAAGAAGTCGGCAAGCTCCCACGTTACTGCGGCTTTCCTCTACGAAACCGGAACTGCGGTTGCGTCCATCGGATCCCCCACCGATGCGCTTTATGTGAATGTTGCCACCGGCTACGCCCGGCGTAGCGATGACAGCCCCTTCTGGTCCGTCCCCTCCGACCGCCGGCTCAAGACTGGCATCGTCCAGGTGACGGATGCGCTCGACACCGTCAGCAGGCTGAACCCCGTGCGCTACCATTACACCGCTGAGCGCCTCGCGAAGATGCCCGGCAGCGTGGACAAGGAGCACTACGGCGTCATCGCCCAGGAATACCAAAAGCTCTTTCCCCAATTCGTCACCACCGGGGCCGACGGCTACCTCAGCGTGCAATCCGACCCGCTCATATTCGTCGCCACCGCCGCCATCAAGGAACTCAACGCCAAGCACGACAGCGCCATCGCCGCCAAAGACGCCGAGATCGCCGCGCTGAAAAAGCAGCTCAGCAGCATCGACGCCCGCCTCGCCCGCCTCGAAGCCACCGCGCCAGTGAAGGTCGCGGTGAAAAAGTAACGCGATCACCGAAGACCATGAACTCAACGAACGTGAACAAAGTGGTCCGCACAGTCCCCTGTGCGGAAAGAGCGTCCACCGGACTTCGAATCCCGCACAGAGGACTGTGCGGACCACTCTGTGCCTTGCTCCTCGCCGCCACGGCAAACGCCGGCCCGCGCACTTCCGCTAGCTACACCATCACCGCTGACACCGTCAGCCATGGCGGCACCCGCACGACAAGCGCGGCTTACACCAATGACGGCACCGCTGGCGGTATCGTCGGCATCTCCATCGTCACAACTCCAGCCGAGACCGCGAAGCACGGCTACATCGGCCAGCTCACCGAAGTCACCGCGCTGCAACTCGCCGCATCGCCGACGACGGTGAACGAAGGCACCACACGCCAGCTCACCGCCACCGCCACGCTCGATGATGCCACGACCTCGGCGCTGCTCGCCACCGATGTGTCCTGGAGTGTGCAAAGCGGCCCGCTCACCAGCATCAGCACCAGCGGCCTCGCCACCGCAGGCATCGTGTATCAAAACACCGCCGCTACCGCGCAGGGCCTGTATTCCGGCATCACCGGCACGTTGAACCTCACCGTCATCAACACGAACACCGACGACATCCCAGGCTACTCGGGCGATGGCCTCGATGATGCCTGGCAGGTGCAATACTTCGGTCTCAACAATCCGCTCGCCGCCCCGCTGCTCGATCCCGATGGCGACGGGCACACAAATGTGTTCGAGAACCTCGCCGGCATTGATCCCACCAGCGCCGCCAGCTTCTTCCGCGTGACGCAGATCAGCATCAGCGGCGGTGTCTTCAACATGACCTTCCCCACCGTCCCGGGACGCAGTTACCAGCTCCAATCCTCCTCCAACCTCGCCAATCCCTGGATCAACATCGGAGCAGCGACCGCAGGCACCGGCGGCATGGTGACCCTGCCCGTGGATGTCACCGGCCAGACGAAGCACTTCTTCCGCGTCTCGGTGGGCGCTCCGTGAGAAGATCGTAGGCCGGATGTGTTCGGTGAGGTGAGCAACGCCAACACGGAGGAGCTGCTTCACCGAACTATCCGGCCGGTTTGGAGGTGTGCGGAGGCGAGGGCGCATTCGTGCGCTCAAAGAAGCCGGATAGTTTGGCGAAGAGCGCTGGAGGCGAAATGACGCGTTCTCCGCCAAACACATCCGGCCTACGACATGGCGGTAGGCCGGATGTGTTCGGTGCCGTGAGCATCGCTAACACGAAGGAGCTGCTTCACCGAACTATCCGGCTGGTTTGGGGGTATGCGGGGGGTGAAAGAGCATTCGTGCGCTCAAAGAGCCGGATAGTTTGGCGAAGAGTGCTGGAGGTGAAATGACGCGCCCTCCGCCAAACACATCCGGCCTACGATGGGCTGGCGCCTTGAAATCGTGCTTGCGAGTGCTTCGTGAGCGTTTCCACTGTGCGCATGGCCTGGCTGATTCCTGCGCACATTCCGCTGCCGGAGGACTTTGTGGGATTTGATCCTGAAAGCTCGCTGACGAAGGATTTTGAAGCCTATGAGCGGCATCTGCCGCACTGGCGGGTGCCGGGCTGCTGCTACGTTCTCACGTTTCGGCTGGCGGATTCGATCCCGGTGGCGGTGATGGTGGAAATGCAGGCCGAGGCGGAGGCATGGCAAAAGCGGCTGGCTGAGGCGGCTCAGCGTCACGGAGGGAAGCTGCCGCCGGAGGAACTTGCCGCCTGGCAGGAGTTCCAGCAGGTGCGGATGCGGAAGCTGGAATCGCTGCTCGATGAAGGCCGTGGCGAGTGCCTGTTGCGGCACCCGGAGCATCAGCAGCCGCTCGTGGAGGCGCTGCATCACTTTGAAGGCTCCCGCTGCGAGATGCTGGCCTATGCCATCATGCCGAATCACGTCCACGTTTTGTGCCGTCCGCTCGGTGAGCACGCGCTGGAAAGCCTGACACGCTCCTGGAAGCGTCACAGCTCGGATCGCATTCATCGTCGGCTCGGCAGGTCGGGTTCGCTATGGCAGGAGGAGAGCTTTGATCGGATTATCCGCGATGCGGCGCACTATCAGCAGGCGGTGCGCTACATCGCCAAGAATCCGCTGCGGGCAGGTCTCGTGCCGCCCGAGGCAGTAGTGTGGTTGCACCCTCGCATCGTGGCGGCGAATGCGGGGTAGCAGCCGAGCCGTAGGCCGGATGTGTTCGGTGCCGTGAGCATCGCCAACACGAAGGAGCTGCTTCACCGAACTATCCGGCTGGTTTGGGGGTATGCGGAGGTGAAAGAGCCTTCGTGCGCTCAAAGAGCCGGATAGTTTGGCGAAGAGCGCTGGAGGCGAAATGACGCCTTCTCCGCCAAACACATCCGGCCTACGACATGGCGGTAGGCCGGATGTGTTCGGTGAGGTGAGCATCGCCGACACAGAGGAGCTGCTTCACCGAACTATCCGGCTGGTTTGGCGGTAGGCGGAGGTGAAAGAGCCTTCGTGCGTTCAAAGAAGCCGGATAGTTTGGCGAAGAGTGCTGGAGGCGAAATGAAGCGTTCTCCGCCAAACACATCCGGCCTACGCTAAAAATTGTGCCGCTTTCGCCCGCCGATGGGGCATGATCTCCAGAACCACGCTCATGTCCGCCTCCGATCCATCCTCCTCCAGCCGTGAGAAAGAAATCTTCATGGCAGCACTCGATGTGGACGATCCCTCCGCTCAGGCGGCCTATCTCGACTCTGCCTGTGCTGGTGATGCGGAGCTCCGGGCTCGCGTTGAGCGGCTGCTGGGCCTGGAGGCGGATTCGCGGTCCTTTTTGCAACCTCCCTCCGTGATGCGAAAGGGCGTGGAGGCCCTCGAAGAGCCTGATTTCGATGCCACGATCCAACTGGCCCCCGCCGCACTGCCGCGGCAGATCGTGCCACCGCCTGTCTCTGCCTCGTCGGCGAATCCTGACTCGCCCGTGCCCTTCATTTTTGGCCGTCGCATCGCCCAGGGTGGCATGGGGGCGATCCTGGAGGCCAGCGATTGCAAGCTGGGCCGCACCATCGCGGTGAAGATCATGCTTTCCGAGGCGGCATGCAGCGAGGATCAAAAGCAGCGCTTCATCCAGGAGGCCGCCGTGCTCGGCAGGCTGGAGCATCCCAACATCGTGCCCATCCACGACCTCGGGCGTGATTCGGAAGGCTCTCTTTACTACACGATGAAGCTGGTGAAGGGCCGCACGCTCCAGCACATCATCGATGATCTGCGCCACGAGGACAAAGAGGCCTTGGAGCATTACACGCTCGACCGCCTGCTCACCATCTTCCGCAAAGTCTGCGACGCGCTGGCCTTTGCCCATGCGCAAAAGATCATCCACCGCGACTTGAAGCCGGAAAACATCATGGTGGGCGAGTTCGGCGAGGTGCTGGTCATGGACTGGGGAATTGCGAAGATCCTCGACGACTCAAGGAGCGGCACTTGCCAAGTGCCGTCAGTCACTGAAGCGGGACTTGGCAAGTCCCGCTCCTTGAATGAAGCCACCCCCGCGCAAACGCTCGAAGGCGCGGTGATGGGCACGCCGCAATACATGAGTCCGGAGCAGGCGCTGGGGCAGGTCACGGACATGGATGCCCGCTCGGATGTCTTTTCCCTCGGCGGCATTCTTTACGCCATCCTCACCCTGCGACCGCCGGTGGAGGGGAAGGACGTGTGGGAGGTGATCGAAAAGGTCAGCACGGCCCGCATTGCCTCGCCCACGACTTATGGAGCCACCACCACGGGCAAGGGCAAATCCGCCGTGAAGGGCCAGGTGCTCGAAGCGAAGAAAATCACTCCGCTGCCGCATCTGCCGGGCGGGCGTGTGCCAAATGCACTCTCCGCCGTGGTGATGAAGGCACTCACGCTCGACAAAGCCAAGCGCTACCAGGACGTGGCGGCCTTCAGCGCGGACATCGAGGCATTTCAGGGCGGTTTTGCCACCACAGCGGAACAGGCAGGGCTGGCGAAGCAGCTCGCCCTCCTCATCAAGCGCAACAAAGGCATCTTCACCACTGCCGCGGCGGCTTGGCTGCTGATCAGCGGACTCGCGGTGTGGTTCATCTTCAATCTTCGAGCGAAGGAGCAACGTGCGACTCAGGCCGAAGTCATCGCCGTCGAAGAGCGGGAAACGGCACGGAAGGCGCTGGCGAAGTCGCAGCTCGACCTTGCGGAGAAGGAATTCGAGCGCGGCAAATTCGTCGAGGCACAGAAGATCCTCGGGGAGACGCCAGAGAGCTTCCGCGATGCGACCTGGCGATTCCTGCAGGCCCACTCGACCGACTACACCTCCCAATTGCCGCTTCTCGATGGAGGACTGGCTTATGGGCTGCGGTTTGTGCCGCCGGGCGATCGTTTAGCAGCCAGGTGCTGGGTGGGCCCGTCTAAAGTGGCTGGTGTCGGCATTTTCAGCCTGATGGGACATCAGATCGGTGACTTTCTGCTCCAGACCGAATACTACCCCATCACCTTCGGGATAGATCGGGAGGGCGGCAGAGTCGCTCAAGCGGTGACCGCCAACGAAGTGGCCTTGTGGGATCTGGCGACCCGCACGGTCCTGCACCGCTGGACCAGCGAGATCCGCGCGATCGAGCGTGTGCTGCTCAGTCCCGATGGCGCGACGGTGCTTGTGGCCGGGGAACGGAAGCTCATCGCCTACGCTGCGGAGACGGGAGCGCCGCTCTGGACTCAGCCCTTCGTCGGTGTCGTCCCGTCCTTCAGCCCGGATGGACAGACAGTGGCGCATCTTGCGTCCACAAAAGGGCTCGAATTGCAGGTTCAACTTCTCGACCCGAACACGGGCGAGGTGCGCAGCACACTCGAGGCGAGCGCGGATAATCCCACCAAAACCACCCTGCAATTCAATCAGGCCGGTGACAAGTTCGCCTGCCTCGGCGGCGATGAGTTGATCATGTGGAATCCGCGCACGGCTCAAAAAATCCGTGCTCTCCATTTCCCGGGAGAGACCGTGATCGAGATGAACCCGACAGGTGATTCGGTGGCGACCAACAGCGTCAGCAGCGGCCGCATCCGCCTGTGGGCGACGAAGACGGGGCGCTTGCTGCGTTCATTCAATGGTGTCCAGAACGAAGTGTTAGCTCTGGCCTTCAGCCCCGATGGCATGACGCTGATTTCGACTCATCGGTCGTTCGCGGATGGGGGAGCCTATGTCTGGCCGACCCGGCTCAGGGAGGAAGTTAGCACCATTATGCATGCATTTTTGGAAGGACGCCGCGTCCTGTTCAATGCAGACGGCTCCTTGGTCTATGCGGCCACAGCAGGGGACGTCGGCGCCTGGGATCCACTGACGGGCAAACAGAAGTGGAATTCTCAGCGCACAACAAAAGGGAAGATCCGCGATCTGGCGATCCACCCGGCTGGTGAGTCCATCCTCTACAGCGAGATGGGTGGCAGAACTTCATTCACCCACGTCTCAACTGCCGGAAAGAGGTTGGAGGATTTCGGCACCAACCAGGTAAGCAGCCTGAAATTCAATCGCAGCGGCCGTCTCCTTCTCACGGTGGCATACGCGTTCACGGACACCAATCCGGGGAACGGGTTCAGTATGGTCGAATACCCTTCAGGCAAAGAGCTGCAGAAGATCACTTTCGAAAAGCCCGGCCAGCCCTTCGCTGCCTTTTGCCTCGACGATGCCGCCGTGGCCACCGCCGCGCTCACTGGTGGGATCACCGTGTGGGATTGGCAGGCGGGCAAGCCCCTGCGGCAGATCGACGCCGCGCAGACCGGCAGCATCGCCTGCTTCGCCGCCAGCCCCGACGGCCTGCACCTCGCCACGGGCGGACCCGACCGCTGGATTCGTGTCTGGGAAGCGGCGACGGGTCAGTTGGAGGCCGCCTTCCGCGCTCACTGGGAGGGCGTGAGCAGCCTCGAGTTCAGCCCCGATGGGCGCGAAATCCTCAGTGGCGGTGACGATGGCAGCGTGCGCATCCACGATGCCTCCAGCGGTGAGGAACGACTCGCCTTTTACGGCCTCACCACGCCCGTGGCCGATGTGGACATCAGCGCCGATGGCAAACTCATCGCTGCGATCACCAGGGATGAGGGCATCACCAAGGTGTGGGATCGCCAGCGCTCCAGCGCCGCCGCCCGGCTGAAAGACCAGCCTGCGACCACAAAGTCGGCAGCGAACCAGCCTGCGGCGAGCCAGCCCGCAGCCACCTCGCCTGCGCTCCCGAAGGATGCCGATGGCTGGGAGGACCTCCTCGCCCCGCTCACCCCGGACGAGGTCGAGAAAAACGGCAACGGTTGGAGCTTGAAAGACGGCGAGCTTTTCAGCCCTGCCGCGAAACCGCATGCGAGGCTTCCGCTGCCCGGCAACTACGCCGCCACCAGCTACCAACTGCGCGTGAAGCTGCGGCAGCTCCCCGCGAGTGCTCTTTTCTACCTGGGCTTCCCCATCGCGGACCGGATGTGCGGTTTTGGCCTGGAAGGAGGCGGCAAATACACCGGCCTGATTCTCGTGAACGGCAAGTTTGGTAAAGACCTGCCCGGAGTCGTGGAGGGCAAACAGGTGAACGACACCGAGCCGCACACCTTCGAAATGACGGTGCGTCTCGCCGGCGCGAACGCCACCATCACCACCACGCTCGACGGCAAACCTCTCTACGAATGGACCGGCCCCATCACCGACCTCAGCGAGGCCTCATGGTGGGCCACCACCAAGCCCGGCGCCCTCTCTCTCGGCAGTTACGCGGGCGGCTGGGCCGTGTCGGAGGTGAAGGTGAAACGGCTGCCTGTCGAATGAAGCGATTAGAGGGACTTTTCCGGCACAGAGCACTGGGGCTGAGCGTTGCAGAGTGCGTTGTTCAGCGTGTCAGTGAAGGCAAAGAAACACGCTGAAGCGTGAACAACGTGCAAAATCGGATCACCACACGGGATGTGAAAATCGGTGCGACTTTCTTTGTCGAAACACGTTCTCCAAACCCGCCATGACCATGCAGCCGCTTTCCAACCGCCTTGCCGTCCTCGCAGCCCTCGTTCTCCCATGCCTCGCCAGCTTTGCAGCCCAGCCGCTGCCGCGCAGCACGCCGGAGGCGCAGGGCGTCTCGACGCAGAGCATCATCGACTTCGTTAACGAACTGGAGAAGATCGACACGCTGCACAGCTTCATGATCGTGCGGCATGGCAAAGTGATCGCAGAGGGCTGGTGGAGTCCTGAAGCAGCCGACAAGCCGCATGTGCTGTGGTCGTTGAGCAAAAGCTTTGACTCCACCGCCGTCGGATTCGCCGTCGCCGAGGGAAAACTCAGCGTGGATGACCCGGTGCTGAAGTTTTTCCCCAACGAAGCGCCTGCGGAGCCTTCGGAGAATCTCAAAGCCATGAAAGTGCGCGATCTGCTCACCATGTCCTGCGGACACGAGCAGGAGCTGAAGATTCAAAATCACAACGCGACCGCGAAGGAGTTCCTGGCGCATCCCGTGCCCTTGAAGCCCGGCACGCACTTCCAATACAACACCTACGGCAGCTACATGCTCTCCGCCATCGTCACGAAAGTCACTGGCCAGACCGAGCTCGACTACTTGAAGCGACGTCTATTTGATCCGCTCGGCATTGAGAACCCGAAATGGGACGCCAGCCCCGAAGGGCCGTCGCTCGGCGGCTACGGGCTCTATCTCTGCACCGAGGACATCGCGAAGTTCGGCCAGCTTTATCTGCAAAAAGGCCAGTGGAACGGCAAACAGCTCCTTCCCGCCTCCTGGGTCGAGCAGGCGACAAGCAAGCAGGTGCCCAACGAAGGCAAATCACACACGAAACTCGGCATCGACTGGAATCAGGGCTATGGCTTTCAATTCTGGCGCTGCACGCATGATTCCTACCGTGGCGATGGCCGCGCCGGCCAGCTCTGCCTCGTCATCCCGACGAAGGATGTCGTGGTCGCGATGACCGCCGAAGCGAACGCCTTCCAGCAGCAGTTGAACGCCGTGTGGGAAAAGCTGCTGCCCGCCTTCGGCGATCAAGCTCTTCCAGAAGACGCCGCCGCGCAGGCGAAGCTCAAGGAAATGGCCTCCAAGCTCGTGGCGCATCCCAAGAAACCGTGAACCATGATCAAGCTCGCCTCATGGATCGGAGCATTCGCGCTCGCGTCCGCACTGACCGCGCTGGAAGCGCCGCGTGCGTCCTATTACAAGGATGGTGAACTCCACATCACCGTGCTCGGCCAGCCAGAGACGAAGGCCCTCACCAGCGGGCATTGGGACTTCAAGCCGTCGTGGTCCATCACGGGCGATCATCTCGTCTTCTTCCGCCGCCTGAAGGACGACCCGGAGGTGAACAACTGGATCACCGCCATGTGCATCATCAACACCGACGGCAGCGGCTTTCACCAGCTCAGCGACGGCACCATGACCGACTTCAACCCGACGTGGACACGCGACGGCAAGAACACGCCGGTGTGGAATCGCAAAGTGCCCGGCAAGCTCAGCTACCACATCATGGCCTCGAAGATCGGCGGCAAGCCCGGCGAGGAAATCCAGCTCACCGACCCAAGCTATCACGCGTGGGTCCACTCCGCGGTGCGTGATGGGCGGCTCTTCGTCTCCGCCGCGCCGCCGAAGCTCGGTCGCGGCTACTACCTCATGACGCCGCATCCCGGCGGCGAGCCGAAATTCGAGCGTGTGACCTGCGAACTCGCGCCGAAGGGCATTCTCGACCGCGTCAGCGTCTCCTCGAGCGAGACGAAAATCTGCTTCGAGTATCAAACTGGCTTCAAATACGCGTTTCCCGGCCGCACGCTTTACATGGCGGACTTCGACGTGACCCAGCGCACCATCACCAACCTCAAAGCCTTCGCGAACGCGGAAGGAAAGAAGGTGTGGTTCGCCTACCCACGCTTCACGAAGGGTGAAACGTCCATCGTGTATCACGCCGGAGGCAAACTCTTCCTCTACTCGCTCGCTGACGGCACCACGAAGCAAGTTTCCACCGAGGCCAAAGCCGACTACCGCTACCCGCACGGCGAAGCCACGCCGAACTGAATCCCCACCGCACCCTTCTCATGCAAAAACGCCTCCACCTCGTCCTCCTCGCCGCTTTATCACTCAACGCCGCTTCTCGCGCGGACCAGGCGGTCGCGCCTGTGCTTCAGCCTTTCGTGGAGCAGCAGATTCTGGCTGGCGCGGTCACACTCGTCGCGGACAAGGACAAGGTGCTCGATGTCACCACCGTCGGTTACGCGGATGTCGCGGCGCAGGATGCGATGAGCGCGGACGATCTCTTCTGGATCGCCTCGATGAGCAAACCGATCACCGGCGCGGCCTTCATGATCCTCGTGGATGAGGGCAAAGTGAGCGTGGATGACCCGGTGGAGAAATACCTGCCCGAGTTCAAAGGCCAGATGGTCGCTGAAAAAGGCGGCACCAAGGAAAAACCGACCACGGGTGCTCCACACGCCCCCAACCACCCCATCCTCATCCGCAACGTGCTCAGCCACACCAGCGGTCTGCCTTTCAAATCGCCGATGGAGCAGCCCACGCTCGATCAGCAGCCCCTCGCCGCCCGCGTGAGCAGCTACGCGAAGCTCCAGCTCGAATTCGAGCCCGACACGAAATACCAGTATTCCAACGCCGGCATCAACACCGCCGGGCGCATCATCGAAGTCGTCAGCGGCATGAGCTTTGAAGACTTTTTGCAGAAACGGCTGCTGGAGCCCTGCGGCATGAAGGACACCACTTTCTGGCCGGATGAGGCCCAGCTCAAACGCATCGCCAAAGCCTACAAAGCCAGCGAGGACAAATCCGGCATCGAGGAGACCCACGTGGCCCAGCTCCGCTATCCGCTGAATGATCACGCGCACCGCTTTCCCATGCCCGCGGGCGGACTTTTCTCCACCGCGGCCGATTGCGCGAAGTTTTGCCAGATGCTGCTCCATGGCGGCACCTTGAACGGCAAACGCATCCTCTCTGAAGAGGCGGTGAAACAGATGACGAGCAAGCAAACCGCGCCTGGGGTGGAAAACAGCTACGGTTTCGGCTTCGCCACCGGCGGCGGCACTTTCGGCCACGGCGGCGCCTACAGCACGAACATGACCGCCGACCCGAAATCCGGCCTCATCACCGTCTTCATGGTGCAAAACGCCGGATGGCGCAGCGACGAAGGAAAAAAGATCGATGGCATGTTCCGCGAGGCCGCGCTGAAACTCTTCGCAAAGTGAGGCGCAGGCTCCATTTGCTGTCCGCGACTCTCACTTGCGAAAGTGCGGCTGGAAATGCGCGCGCGGGGATGGAATGAAATCTGCGTCCTGCCACCGCGTTCCTTTCCCATGCGCCCCCCTCCGAGAGCCATCCTCGCCTCACTCGCCGTTCCGTTCCTGCTGGCCGCCTGCGGCACCGGGCAGAGCCGGGCGCCGGTCGCGTCCGCCGCTTTGCCCGTGCCTGCGGCGGTTCCGGTGGCGCCCGCGGCCGGCTATGCGGCGGCGCTTGAAGGC
>ERZ761609.1797-NODE-1797-length-17567-cov-53.122031_pt1 | contig 17567 bp, 18 predicted proteins | sample MGYA00511163_ERZ761609 | MGnify/ENA primary metagenome ERZ761609 (study PRJEB28899, sample SAMN02445070) | bioreactor sludge metagenome | biome: EBPR sludge | place: Australia: Brisbane, Thorneside Wastewater Treatment Plant | collected 2011-12-16 ... | reverse complement strand
TTGGTCAGTGACTGGAGTTCAGACGTGTGCTCTTCCGATCTGGCGTCCGGCTGTTCGTGGCGGTCGAAGGTTTCGGCGTCCGGGTGGCCGCGGCGCCCCACCGGGCGCTGCGTCCGGCCGCGGTGCACACCGCCGATTTCGGCATGCGCCCCGCGGCGCCGGGGGCCCTGATGAGCGTGTTCGGGACCGGCGCGAACGAGGCGGCCGCCGGAGGGCGTCCCGCGGCGGTGCTGTCCTCCGAACCGGGTGAAACCCAACTCCAGATTCCCTTTGATGTCTCCGGGGATACTCTGCACCTGGCCCTGACCGGTGCGCCGGGCCCCCTCGACTTCGACCTCCCGCTGCGCGAGACCGCGCCGGCCGTGTTGACCGACCGCGACGGCACGCCGCTGCTGCTGGACGCGGAGTCCGGCATGCCCGTGGACGCCGCCAATCCGGGCCGGCCGGGCATGGTGGTACAGATTCTGGCGACCGGTCTGGGTCGCGTGGATCCGGATTGGCCCGTGGGCCTCCCCGCGCCTCTGGACGCGCCGCCGTCTGTCCGCGCCCCGGTCCGGGTGCTGCTCGACGGCCTCGATTTGCCCGTGCTGCGCGCCACGCTGGCGCCCGGCTATATCGGCTATTACCTGGTGGAAGTGCGGCTGCCCGAGTTTCTGGACACGGGCATCTCCGCGCTGGTCGTCGACGCCGGCGGAAACGTCAGTCTCCCGGCGGGCATCCATCTCGATCAGTGACCCGCTCCGCCCGGTAAGGGTAGAATGCTGTTGGTAAGGAGTTCTCTCTGAATATGCACCTCCGCCGGTTCGCCCTTCTGTTCCTCGCTCTGCCGCTGCTGGTGGCGCAGAGCCAAAAAACCGATATCGAGAAGCTCGCGCCGTTTTATCCGACCCCGGAAACGGTGGTCGAACGGATGCTCACGCTGGGCGCGCTCAAGCCCGGCGAGAAGATGTTCGATCTCGGCAGCGGCGACGGCCGCGTGGTGATCATGGCCGCGCAGAAGTTCGGCGCCGACGCCACGGGCATCGAGATGGACAGTGACCTCCACAAACAGTCCACCGACCGCATCAAGGGCCTCGGCATCGAGAAGAAAGCCCGGATCATCCTTGGCGACATCACCCGTCAGGATCTGTCCGGCGCGGACCTGCTCACGGTCTATCTCCTCCCCAGTTCGAATGACAAGATCCGCCCGATGCTCGAAAAACAGCTCAAAAAGGGCACGCGGATCGTCTCTCACGACTTCCTGTTCTCAGGCTGGACCCCGGTGAAGGAAGAGCACATCGAAGACGACGGCGAAGGCCGGAGCCACACCCTGTATTTGTACGTGCGCTGAAGGCGCGCCCGGAGGCCGCTCCATGGCGCTGATTGGCGAGCAGATCGTTCTCCCCTACCTGTGGAGGCGCTATCTCAGTTTCCTGCGGGCCCTGGTCGGCGCGGCCTGCCTCTGGTATGTCGCCGGCAGTTGGGGCATCGAACGCGGCACCCTCGCCGCGATGCTGGCGTTCCTGGTCATCTACAGCCTGATCTCCATCTTCTGGCGCTGGCCCGACCGGCTGGACCGCTCCGGCATCTTCAGCCTCGTTCTGGATGCCGCCACCTTCCTTCTCTGCGTCTCCCTCGCCGGGCAGGACGGCTTCTGGGTCTCGGCCATGGCCGCGCTCTATCTGTTTTTGTCGCTGTCGAGCCTTCACCCCTGGCGCGAAGTTCTGCTGATGACCGTCCTCGCGCTCGCCTTCGTCAATTTCACCCAGCCGCCCGGCTTCGAACGCCTGCAACCGCCCATCCTGCTGCTCGGCATGATGGGCTGCGTCCTCGCCCTGCAGAAGAAGAGCCTGCTCGACCGCCTGTCCAACTCTTCGCGCCAGGCCGTCCACTACCGCAGCGAATCCCAGCGCGCCCGGGAAGCCGAGCGCGAACGCATCGCCGCCGATTTTCATGACGGCCCCCTGCAGAGCTTCATCAGCTTCCAGATGCGCCTCGAAGTAGTTCGCAAAATGCTCCAGCGCAACGTCGATGCCGGTCTCGATGAACTCGAACAGCTGCGCGGCATCTGCGCCAAACAGGTCACCGAGATGCGCTCCTTCATCCGCGGAATGCGCCCGGTGGAAGTGGACGGTCTCGGCCTGGCCACTGCGCTGAAGCAGGTCATCGCCGCTTTCCAGAGCGATTCACGCATCCCGGTCACCTTTCACGCCGGCGCCGATGCCTCCCACGACGACCTCGAACCCAGCATTGAACTCCTCCAGGTGCTCCGGGAAGCGCTCCACAACGTCCAGAAGCATTCCGGCGCCTCGCGCGTTGCCGTCCGCCTGACCCGCGATGGCGATCTGATCCAACTCGAAATCGAGGACGACGGCTGCGGATTCCCCTTCTCCGGTTCGTTCACTCTCGAAGAACTCGAACTGCTCCGCACCGGTCCCGAAAGCATCAAACGCCGCATTCGCAGTCTGAACGGCGACCTCTCTCTCGACTCCCGTCCCGGCCGCGGCGCAGCCCTCCGCCTCCGGTTGCCGGCATGAAGCGCCTCGCCGGCATCGCTGCCTGTCTGGCCCTCGCCAACTGCGGCACCGCCACCTTCACCCTGCCCCCGCCCGGCACGCCCGAACCCGGCCGCTATGAATGGCGGTCCGGACCCGCGCTCGTCCACCCCCGCGCGGATTTCGATGCCGTCCAGGCCGCCGCGCCCCGCGTCTTCCGCTTCGGCCAGTTCTTCTACAACCTCTACAGCGCCCATGATGGCGAAGCATGGACCACCGGCCTGACTGCCTCGCTCGATGGCCTTGACTGGAACCTGGGCCGCAAAGTCCTTGCCGCCGACTCGCGCATCTGGGAGGCCGGCCCCCGCGCCGCCTTCGGCTCCGCCCTCGTCATCGACGGTTTGATCCACTACTGGTACACCGCCGGCGAACCCGCTCAAATCGGCCTCGCCCGCTCTCACGATGGCCGCTCCTGGCGCCGCGAGGAAGAGCCCGTCCTTTCTCCCGGCGGCGAGAAGGACTGGGATTCCGCCGCCGCCGGCCACCCCTCCGTCCTCTCGCTCGATGGCCGGTTCTTCATGTTCTTCGTCGGGACCAACGCTGCCGGGAAGCACGCCCTCGGCCTCGCCCGCTCCCCGGACGGTGTCAAGTGGACCCGCCTGCGCTCAAACCCCGTCCTCCCGCTGGCGGAAGCGCACGCCGCCGCCGTCTGGCACGCCCACGGCTCCTTCTGGCTGCTCGCGGCCCGTGAAGCAGGCCGCGCGGCCCTGTTGCGTTCCCAGGACGGTATCGACTGGAAACCCACTGGCCTCGACCTCGACACGCCAATGCCCTCCGTCCTGCCCGGCGGCGACGGCCACGCCGCCGTCTGGTTCAACCACGGCCCGAACCTCGGCCACGGCCGCCTCGAATGGATCCCCGAATGAAGATCGGTATCACCTGCTATCCCACTTACGGCGGCTCCGGCATCGTCGCCACCGAACTCGGAATGGAACTCGCCCACCGCGGCCACGAAGTCCACTTCATCACCTACGCCAACCCCATCCGCCTCGATCCGGAAGTCGCCAACGTCCACTATCATGAAGTGGAAGTCACTTCGTACCCGCTCTTCCAATACCCCCCCTATGTATTGGCGCTCGCCTCGCGGATGGCCGAAATCGCCGAGTGGCGCGATCTCGACCTCCTCCATGTCCACTACGCCGTGCCCCATTCCGCCGCCGCCTTGCTGGCCCAGCAGATGGTCGCGCCCCGCCGCCGCCTGCCCTTCGTCACCACCCTCCACGGCACCGACATCACCATCGTCGGCGCCGACCGCAGCTATTTCGGCGTCACCCGGTTCATGATCGAGCAGAGCAACGGCGTCACCGCCATCAGCGATTACCTCCGCGCCGAGACCAACTCCGTGTTCGAGATTCAGCGTCCCATCGAGGTCATCCCGAACTTCGTCAACTGCTCGCTCTATCAACCCGCCATGACGCCCCACCCCGGCCGCCCGCGCCTGTTGCACATCTCCAACTTCCGCCCCGTGAAACGCGTCACGGATTGCATCCGCATTCTCGCCGAGGTCCGCCGCGAGGTCGACGCCGAACTCTGGATGGCCGGCGACGGCCCCGACCGCAGTGCCGCCGAGCAACTCGCCCACCAGTTGGGCATTCACGAGCACGTTTCCTTCCTCGGCAAGCAGAGCCACATCGAACGCCTTCTGCCCCAGACCGATATCCTCCTGCTGCCCAGCGAACTTGAAAGCTTCGGTCTCGTCGCCCTGGAAGCGATGGCCTGCGGCGTCGTGCCCGTCGCCACCGCCGTCGGCGGCCTGACCGAAGTCGTCACCCCCGGCGTGGACGGCTTCCTCGAAGCCGTCGGCGATACCACGGCCCAGGCCCGCCGTGTCCTGGAACTCCTCTCCTCCTCCGTCCTGCGCTCCCGCTTTGCCAATGCCGCCCGCCGCAACGCCGAGCAGCGATTCTGCACCACGCGCATCATCCCCCGGTACGAGCAGTATTACCGGGATGTGATCGGCTCTTGACATACCCCCCATGGGTATACAAGAATATAGGGGTATGGGGTATCTATGCAGAATGACTCCGTCCTGAAAATCGCCATCGAAGGCATGCACTGCGGTGGCTGTGTCCGCCGCGTCACGGCGGCGCTCGCGCGCCTCGACGGCGTCGAGATCCACGCCGTCGACGTGGGGGAAGCCGAAGTGGGCTACGACGCCGCCCGCGTCGAGCCCCAGGAGATTCTCGATGCCGTCAGCGGAATCGGATTCCCGGCCCGCGCCGCCTGAAGCCGCGGCCCGCGTCACGTTCCCCGTGCGCGGCATGACCTGCGCCGCCTGCTCGTCGTTCGTCCAGTCGAGCCTCGAACGCGCGCCCGGCGTCCATGCCGCCACCGTCAACCTGATGCTGCACAATGCGACGGTTCTCTACGATCCGGCCGCCACCGCCCCCGGCGCGCTCGTCGATCTCGTCAACGAAACCGGCTACGAAGCGGCCCTGCCCGCTCACCGCCGGAGCGCCGTCGAAGAACAGGCCGATCGCGATCGCGAGGAAATCAGCGAATACCAGGCCCTGCGCCGCCGGACCTTCTGGAGCCTCGGCGCCGCTGCCCTGGCCATGGCTCTGTCCATGCCGCTGATGGGCCACGGACCCGGTGGTTGGCTCTCCACCTTCCACCACTGGCTCGACGCTCCATTCCGCGCCGCGCTGCCCTGGATCTACTCCTGGCCCGCGCCCGCTCTGCGCTGGATTCTCGCGGCTCTCACCCTCGCCGTCATGCTGTTCGCCGGCCGGCGCTTCTATGTCAAAGCCTGGGCCGCCGCGCGCCACCGGACCGCCGACATGAACACGCTGATCGCCTTGGGCACCGGCGCCGCGTTCAGCTTCTCCTTTGCTGTCACCCTCGCTCCGGCCGCCTTCACCCGGCGTGGCCTCGCGCCCGATGTCTATTACGAGGCCGTCGTCTTCATCCTCGCCCTCGTCCTCGCCGGCAACACCCTCGAGGCGCGCGCCAAGCGCCGGACCACCTCCGCGATTCGCGCCCTGGCGCAACTCCAGCCACCCACCGCCCGCCTGTTGGACCATGGCGCCGAACGCGAAATTCCCGCCGGCGATCTGCAGACCGGCGACTTCATCGCCATTCGCCCCGGCGACCGCCTTCCCGCCGACGGCATCATCGAATCGGGCGCCAGCGCCGTGGATGAATCCATGCTCACCGGAGAGCCGATTCCGGTGGACAAGCAGTCCGGCGACCGGGTCATCGGCGGCACCGTCAACGGCCATGGCCTCCTGCGCGTCCGGGTCAGCGCGCTGGGCGCCGAATCCGTCCTCGATCAGGTCCTCCGTCTGCTGCGGGATGCCCAGGGCGAAAAGGCGCCCGTCCAAAGACTGGCCGACCGGATCAGCGCCGTCTTCGTGCCGGTCGTCGCGATCATTTCCCTGTTCACCTTCGCCGTCTGGCTCGCCGCCGGGGCCGATCCCGCACGCGCTTTCACCTACGCCGTGGCCGTGCTGATCATCGCCTGCCCCTGCGCGATGGGTCTCGCCGTGCCGACCGCCCTGATGGCCGCCACCGGGCGCGCCGCCCGGCAGGGCCTGCTCATCCGGGGCGGGGAAGCTCTCGAACGGCTCACCGCCGTCGATACGGTCGCTTTTGACAAGACGGGAACCCTCACTGAGGGCAAACCCGAGGTCGTGGAGGCCAGCCCGGACTGGACGGACGCCAATCTCAGCCTGGTGGCCGCGCTGGAGTCCACTTCCGAGCACCCGCTTGCGCGCGCAGTGGTCCGCTATGCCGAGTCCCGCGGCGTTGCTGTTCACCCGCCCGGCTGTTTCAATGCGCTGCCGGGCCTTGGCGCCGAAGGCGAGGTTCAGGGCGGGGAAGTGCTCATCGGGAGGAGGGATCTGCTGGAAGAGCGCGACATCGCCTGCCCCGAGGCCCCCGCGCACACGGGCCACCAGACCTTGCTCTTTGCCGCGGTGGGCCGCCGTTTCGCCGGCTGGTTCGCCGTCGCCGATCCCCCGCGCGACACCACGCGCGAGGCCGTCGCCACCCTGCGCGTTCAGGGCATCCGCGTCCTGATGTTGACTGGTGACCAGGAGGGCGCGGCCCAGGCCGTGGCCCGGGAAACCGGTATTGACGAGGTTCATGCCGGCTTGCTTCCCGCCGGAAAGCTCGATCTGCTGCGCAAACTCCAGGCGGAGGGCCGCGTCGTTGCCATGGCCGGCGACGGGATCAACGATGCTCCCTCCCTGGCCGCGGCGGACGTCGGCTTCGCTCTCGCCTCCGGCACGGGGGTTGCGGTGGAGGCCGCCGACGTCACTCTGATGCGTCCCGACCCGAGGGGCGTCGCCGAGGCGCTGGCGTTATCGCGGTCGACGATGCGAATCATGCGCCAGAACCTGTTCTGGGCGCTCATTTATAACCTGATTGGCATCCCCTTGGCGGCCGGTGTCTTTGCCCCGGTGCTGGGCTGGTCGCTTAGTCCGGTGTTTGCCAGCGCCGCGATGGCTTTCAGCTCCGTGAGCGTGGTCAGCAACAGCCTGCGTCTCGCCGGTCCCACGAGACGCTGATGCCCAACTCCGTTGCAGAGTGCGGGGCCAGCCTGGTTTCGATGCGTTGAAAGGCCTGATTTCATGACCAGTGACACCAAAAAACCCCTGCTGCAGCGCCTGCGGCGCATTGAAGGCCAGGTTCGCGGCCTCCAGAAGATGGTCGAGGACGAGCGCTACTGCGCCGAAATCCTGACCCAGATCGCTTCCGTGGAACAGGCGCTCGGCGCCGTTGGCTCGATTCTGCTGCGGAATCACCTCCATCACTGCGTCACCGATGCCGTCCGGACCGGCAAGCCCGGCGAGGCCGAAAAAAAATATGAAGAGCTCGTCCGGCTCTTTGAACGCCATTACCGCTGATTTTTGTAACACTTGGGAACCTTTCGGCGGGGGGGAGTGTCTATAGTGTTGAGTGAACCGGGATGCCATTGTCCCAAACCGGGGGCGGATGGCGATAGAATAGGCTGCGGAGAAATTGCATGGACTCGAGCCAGCACAGCCTGGACTGCCCTGACCCAGCGGCCACCGGCGAGTGGGCCGCCGCCTCTCTTGATGACTGTCTCCTCGAGGGGCTGAGGGCCGGCGAGGAATCGGCCTACGAAACCCTCCTCGACCGCTATCAGCAACCCGTTTACTCGCTGGTGCAGCGCCTGATCGAAGATCACAGCGAAGCCAGTGATGTGACGCAGGAAGTCTTCCTGAAGGTCTTCCGGAATGTCGCGAACTTCCGGGGCCAGAGCAGCTTGAAAACCTGGATCTACCGGATCGCGGTGAATGAAGCGCACAACCGCCGCCGCTGGTTCGGGCGCCATCGCCGGGGCGAGGTTGGCCTCGAAGCGGAACAGAACGGGCATACCTGGCTCGATCATCTGAGTGACGAGACCCGGTCGCCCTACGAACTGGTTCTGAACGAGCAGCGCCGGCAGGCCATCGAGCGCGCGCTGGAGACACTGAACCCCGTGTTTCGCGCCGCCGTCGTCCTGCGGGATCAGGAAGAGCTGAGTTATGAAGAGATTGCCGATGTCCTCGATGTTTCGCTCGGCACGGTGAAATCCAGGATCCTGCGGGGGCGCGAGGCGCTCCGCCGGGCTCTGCTGGAAGAGTTCGAACCGGCTCGCGGGCTGGAGTTGAATCCGCAGCCGGCCGAATAGAACAGGTGAGTGTGATATGGACTGCTCTCAGGTCAGGTCACTGCTCTCGCAACTGGCGGACGGCCACGTCATTGATGCCGAACGCCGGGCTGCCTTGGCACATTTGGACGCCTGCCCGGGGTGTGCCCGCAATTTTGAGCAACTGCTCGAGGTCCGGACTGCTGTCCGGGCACTGCCCGCCCGGCGGGTTCCCCCCATGCTGGCGCTTTCGCTTCGAGTGATCGCCAGCCGGGAATCGGCCCGCCGCCGCCGTTACCGTGGTCTGATGACCGCATTGCAGGCTTGGGGCGAAAACTTCTGGTTCCGGCTGAATGGCATGATGCGGCCGCTGGCTCTGCCCGCGGCGGGCGGTCTGGCCTCCGCTGTCCTGCTTTTCTCTATGGTCATGCCGAATTTCCAGGGGCTTGTCCGCGCCCACTCGAATGACGTCCCCACAATGCTGTTCACCGGCGCCACCGTCATCAGCAGCCTGGAACTCGTGCTTGGGGTCGATGAGATGACCCTCGATGTCTATGTGGATGAACGGGGCCGCGTGATCGATTACGCCTTCCCCGAAGGTTCCGCCGATCTCAATACGGCCGCTACCCGGAGACATCTCGAGAACTCCCTTCTTTTCACTCAGTTCCAGCCAGCCACCAGCTTCGGCCAGCCGACCGCCGGTTGGGTTCGTGTCTCGCTCCGGCGCAGCCAGATCGACGTGAAGGGCTGATTTCCCCCACTTGGGCCGCCGTCTCGGACAACATTTTCTCTTTCAGCAGGACCTGCTGGAGCGGATCGCCGCGGCCGCTTGCGGTGAGCGCGCCGGTCGCGTCATCGAGATCGGCCCCGGCCCGGGCGGTCTGACCGCCTCGCTCCGGCCCCGCTGCGATGAACTGATTCTCGTCGAGCTCGATCCCGTGCTGGCGGCCGGTTTGCGGGCCCGCTACGCCGATGACCCCCGTGTCCGGGTGGTCGAGGGCGATGTCCTCTCCACCGACCTCGGCCAGTGGGGGCCGGCCGTCGTCTGCGGCAACCTGCCCTACTACATCACTTCCCCAATCGTCGAACAGGCGCTCGGGCTTGGCCCGCTGCTGGGAAAGGCCGTCTTTCTCGTGCAGCGGGAAGTCGCCGAACGTCTCGCGGCGGGGCCCGGTTCGTGCGATTATGGCTTCCTGAGCGCCAGCGTCCAGGTGCAGTGCCGCGTGGAACGGCTGTTTCTGATCAAACCAAACGCTTTCCGGCCGCCGCCGAAGGTGGATAGTGCAGTGGTGCGCCTGACGCCCCTTGCTGAGCCGCTGGCTCCGGATCTGGCTGCTTTCCGGCGCTTTGTGTCGGCTTGTTTCCGTCAGAAACGCAAGACTTTGCGCAACAATCTGGCACATTCCGTGCCCAAAAACGTGCTCGACGCGCTTCCCGAGGCCGGGTTGCGCGCCGAGCAGCTTGGTGTTACTCAATTGGCGGCGTTGCTGGAGCGGCTGACTGCCGCCGGGGCGTTCAGTTCAAAGCCGACTCCGCCAGAGCGTCCGCAGAAGGCGTAATCGGGCGGTCCTTGGCGAAGAATGCCTGTTTGGAGAGGTTCTGATAGACCTGTCCCGCGATTCCCGACGCGACCGGGCCGTTCACGTGGCGGCCTCCGGTCAGCAGGACCACGACGGCCAGTTTGCGGCCGTCCACTTCGTTGTAGCTGCCAAACCAGCCGAGGTGCGTGCGCGTGTCCGTGCAAGTTCCGGTTTTGCCCATGATCGGCTCATTGGCGTCATAAAACGCCCGGCGGGCCGAACCCATTTCGGTGGCGCCGCGCATTCCGGGGGTCAACTCCGGGATCGCCGACTGGACATTCAGGTAGCGTTTCACGCGGGGCACGAAGCTGTGAAACTCTTCCTGGTTGCGGGGGTATTGCAGCCAGTAGAGCGTGCCACCGTTGGCGATGGAGGAGACGATCGAAGTTAACTGCAGTGCTGTCAACCCGATGCCGGTGCCGAAGCTGGTCATCCGGCCGAGCGTGACGCCCTTGGGAGGAGCTTCGGGGAAGACGCCGGGGCTCTCGCCTTCGATATTCAGGCCGGCGCGTTCGCCCAATCCAAGCAGTTTCGAGTAGTGGTAAATGCGCTCGAAGCCCAGTTTCTCGCCGATGTTGGCGAAGTAGGGGTTGTTTGAACGGGCGAGCGCTTCGGTCAGGTCCATCGTCTGGGTCCGGGTGAGCCGGAGGCGCGTTTCCCGCTCGACGATCCCCTCCGTGAGGCCGGCAAGCCCGGCGACGAGTTTGATGGTCGAACAGGGGTAATACGCGCCGCTCAGGGCCAGTTTCTGGTTCACAATGGTCAGAATTTTGCCGGTATCCGGTTCGGCGACGACGACGGTGCCGTTGAAGGGACCGAGCGCGGCGACGGCGGCCCGGCGGACGACAAGATCTTCACCATCAACGACATCGCCCCAGGTGGAATCGGCGAAACTGGGCGTGTCCCAGGGGCTGTATGTGCGCCGCTGCACAGTCTTGCGGCGGACCGGCGCTTTCCTCTTCGTTGCGGCCCGCCGGGTGGTGGTGGCTTTCTTCGCGGTGACCTTCTTCGCGGTGGACTTCTTCTGGACCGCCGGGGTTTTCTTGGCGGCGGTTTTCTTGGAGGCCGCCTTCTTCCTGGCGGTGTTCTGGGCTGCGGCTCCGGACAGGAGGACAGCGGAGATTGCGAACAAGCTGAGGCAGATGAATAAGATGCGCTTCATTATGGTCCTTGCGGTGTCGTTGGCTACAACTTCCCCCCGGCGCTCAAAGGCACCTGCAGGACATTTTCATTCTGCTCGGAATTGCGCCTTGAGTCAACACTTTTTGGCCTCCTTGAGGATCTTTTCGGCATGTTTACGCGCTTCCACGCTAATCTGTTCTCCCGAAAGCATCCGGGCGATCTCGCTGACGCGGGCGTCAGCGGCGAGTTCATCGACCTCGACGGTGGTCCGGCCCCGGGTGTCGCGCTTGGAGACGGAGAAATGGTGATCGGCAAGTCCTGCAATTTGAGCGAGATGGGTGACGCAGAGGACCTGATTGCCGGTGGCGGCGAGGGCCTGGAGCCGGCGGCCGACGGCTTCGCCGGCGGCGCCGCCGACGCCGGCGTCGACTTCATCGAAGACGAGGGTCCGGCCCGCGGAATTGGCCGTATCGTGTTGTAAACAAGTCTTTAACCCGAGTGCGATGCGAGAAAGTTCCCCACCGGAAGCGATCTTGTCGAGAGGCTTTGGTTCTTCGCCGGAGTTGGCGGAGAGGAGAAAGGTGATGGAGTCAACGCCATGGGGGGCCGGGGGGGCGGGTTCGCGGAGGACGCGGAAGCGGGCGCCCTTCATGGCGAGCGCGGCGAGTTCGTTTTCAAGCTGTCTGTGGAGCGTTTTGGCAGCCTTTTCGCGCATCATCGTGACGTTTTTGGCCTCCTGCAGGAAGGCTGACTCGAATTGGGCAGCCTGGCGTTCGAGGGCGGCGCGGCGTTCGCCGGCGGAGGAGACGGCGTCGAGTTTGGCGCGGGCTTCGGCGGCGAAGGCGAGGATGTCGGGGATGGAGTTGCCGTACTTGCGTTTGAGTTTTTCGATGCGGGCGAGGCGGGCTTCGACCTCTTCGAGGCGCGCTGGGTCGGCTTCGAGGGCGCCGAGGTAGTGGCGGAGTTCGTGGGCGGCGTCCTGGACGGCGATCCGGGCCGGAGTGAGGGAATCCACGAGCACACCCAACTGATCGTCAATCGGGGCGATTTCCTCCAGTCTGCGGAGAGCGACGGAGAGTTGGGCGGCGGCGGAGTGCTGGTCCTCGGAGAGGGAATTGTAGGCGGCGGTGACGTTTTCGGCGAGCCTGGTGACGTTTTTGAGGACGCGGCGCTGGTTTTCGAGTTCTGCGTCTTCGCCAGGCTGGAGTTCGAGGGGTTCGATCTCGGAGCACTGGAGGCGCCAGAGGTCGGCGAGGCGGAGTTGTTCCTGTTCGGCGCGTTGGAGGTCCGCGAGAGCGCGGAGGGCTTCGTGCCAGTGGGCGTGGGCCTGGGCGGTTCGCTCGAGAGCGGGGGCGGAGGGCCAGGCTTCGTCGAGGAGTTCGCGCTGGGCGTCGGAGGAGAAGAGTTTCTGCTGGTCGTGCTGGCCGTGGATGTCGCCGAGGAAGGGAGCGATCTCGCGAAGGAGGGCGACGGTGACGGGGCGGGACGCGGCGAAGGCGCGGGACTTGCCACCGGGGAGGAGTTCGCGTTCGATGAGGAGTTCGCCGTCCTCGGGCTCAAGTCCGGCGCTGGAAAGGAGGGTTTGCAGGCGCGGATCCGGGGGGAGGGCGAAGAGGCCGGAGACGAAAGCGCGGGGTGCGCCGGTCCGGATCATCTCGGCGGAGGCGCGTCCTCCGAACAGGAGGCTGAGGGCGTCGACGACGAGCGACTTGCCGGAGCCGGTTTCGCCGGTGAGGGCATTGAAACCGGGGTGCAGGCGAAGGCGGAGGCGTTCGACGACGGCAAAGTTCTCGACGGTGAGTTCGACCAGCATGCGGCGAAGAAGATTATAAAAGTTCATGGTACGCGAGCGGGGGGTCGCGTGCGTCAAAACATTGTCACAGGATTTTGGTGTGGATTCCGGTATCATGGAGGCTGGAATCCCCGAGGGAGAGTTACCGTTGTCAACCATCAGTTTGCCGGCTTTCATGCAGATGTCGTTGTGGGAGATGGTGCTGGGAGGATCACTGCTGGCGAACGTGGTGCTGGCGATTCTGTTGGTGGCGTCGCTGCTGAGCTGGACGATCATCCTGGGCAAATACGGGCAGTTCAACGGGGCGCAGAGGGCGAACGCGGCGTTCTTGCGGGCGTTCCGGAAGGCGCCGAGTCTGGACTCCGTGGCGGTGGCAGTGGAGCAGTTCCGGGCCGCGCCAGTGGCGGCGGTCTTTGACTTCGGCTACCACGAAGTGATGCGCCAGGTGCAGAAGACGGGGCGGGTGGGCAACAAGATGGCGCTGGAGCGGTCGCTGCAACTGGGGTTAAGCGAGGAACTGGCGCGGCTGGAGCGGAGCATGAGCTGGCTGGCGACGACGGCGACGACGGCGCCGTTTATCGGGCTGTTCGGCACCGTGCTGGGTATCATTGACGCGTTCCAGGGGCTGGGGACGGCGGGCAGCGCGAGTTTGCGGGCGGTGGCTCCGGGGATTTCGGAGGCACTCATTGCGACGGCGGCGGGATTGTTCGCGGCGATTCCGGCGGCGGTGGCGTACAACCAGTTTGGGCACCGGATCAAGGAATTGACGGCGCGGATGGATGATTTCGTGCTGGAGTTTCAGAACATGACCGAACGGGTGTACGAGGAATAGGCGGCGATGGCGTTTTCAAGCGGCAATGGCAACGGCAATGGGGGCAGCGGGGGCGGTCTGACCGGGCGGCGGAGCCGCCGGGCGGGCGGCACGATGTCGGAGATGAACGTGGTGCCGCTGGTGGACGTGGTGCTGGTGCTGCTGATCATTTTCATGCTGACGGCAGGGGCGATGGAATTCGGCCTGGAGATTGAAGTACCGAAGGTGAACCAGGTGCGCAACAGCGCGGACGAATTGCCGGTGATCAGCATCACGAAATCGGGCGAACTGTATCTGAACGAGCAGGCGGTGAACATCAACGCGCTGCCTGAGGAGATCGCGAAGCGGTTTCCCGGGCAGACGGGGGTCTACGTGCGGGCGGACAAGGGGACGGTTTGGGATCCGATCGCGCAGGTGGTGAGCGCGTTGGGCGAGGCGAAGCTGGAACCGAGGCTGGTGACGCAGCCGATGGATTCGGCGGACCGGTAAGAAGGCAGGAGAAGAAGCGGGCGATGCGCCATGTGGACATCCTGGAAGAGCGAGATTCGCTGAAGGGGCCCTTCTTCGGTTCACTGGCACTGCACGCGGGGATGGCCGCGGTGATCGCGGCGGTCACGATGGCGAACCTGGGGGAGCGGACGCCCTGGGGTGAGCCGAACGCGCTGGGCGGGGGCGCAGTCGGGGTGACGGCGGTGAAGTCGATTCCGATGCCGTTGCGGTCGGGGCCGGTGAACCGGCTGGCGAACGATACGCAGTCGCAGGTGCCGGCGGCGGTGAAGCCGGAGCCGGTGAAGGCGGCGGCGAAGCCGGATCCGGCGTCGATTTCGATCAAGAGCAAGCGCGCGCCGGAAAGAAAGAAGGCGCCGCCGCGCGCGGCGGCGAAACCGGCGCAGCGGGAGACGGCGTCGAACCAGGTAACGAGTTCGACGGGAGCGGCGGCCTCGTCGCCACTGTATGCGATGACGCCGGGGACGGGAGGCGTGGGTGTGGGGACAGGAGCGCCGTTCGGGTTCCAGTTCGGGGCGTACGCAACGCTGGTGCGGGACCGGGTGGCGCAGCGATGGCGGACGGAGCAGGTGGATCCGCGCTTGCGGACGCTGCCGCCGGCGATCGTGACGTTCGAGATTGTGCGTTCGGGTCAGGTGCAGAACATCCGCGTGGTGCAGTCGAGCGGCAACCGCGCGCTGGATTATTCCGCGGAGCGCGCGGTGACCGAAGCGGCTCCGTTCATGCCGTTGCCGGCGCAGTATCGCGGCAGTTCGGCGGTGATCGAATTTTGGTTCCAATTGCAACGATGAAAAAACTCGTCTCATTTCTGACAATCGCGGTAGTGGCGCTGGCGGCGGTGGCCGCGTGGTCGCAATCGCGCAGTGACATTGTGTTGAAGCTCTCGGGTGGCACGGCACGCAAGATTGCCTTGCCGGACTTCCGGGCGGCAGGGGCGGCGGCGCCGTTCGCGGCGGTTTTCAACCAGACGGTCTTCGCGGACATCCAGCAGTCGGGGTTGCTGGAGCCGGCGGCGAAGAGTTTTTATCCGTTAAATCCGCCGCAGCAGGAGAGCGATTTGCGGGCCACGCCGGAGCCGCGTCCGGCGCGGCGCGGGGCGGAGCCTGAAACGCCCAATTGCGGCGGGTTGTGTTTGAGCGACTGGGCGAATCCTCCCGTGGAGGCGGCGTACCTGGGCTTCGGCTATCTGGCGGAGCAGGGGGGGCAACTGGTGGCGTTCGGGCACCTGTTCACGACCTCGGTGACGGACATCGCGAGCGCGAAGGCGTTCCGGAAGCTGTATAACGCGCCGATGACGGAGGAGGGGGCTCGGCGGCTGGCGCACGAATACGCGGCGGACATATTGAAGCAGTTCGGCGGGCAGTCGCTGGCGGGGTCGAAGATCTACTTCGTATCGGACCGCGGCGGGAAGGGAACGAAGGAGCTGTGGACGATGGATTTCGACGGGGCGAACCAGCGGCAGTTGACGAAGTTCGGCTCGGTGTCGACGATGCCGGCGGTGTCGCCGGACCACAACCGTCTGGCTTTCACAACGTTCGCGAAGGGGCAGCCGCAGATCATGGTGATGTCGCTGGAGACGTTCCGGTACCTGCCATTTCTGAATCCGCAGGCTTCGCTGAACGCGACGCCATCGTTCACAACGGACGGATCGCAGATCCTGTTCAGTTCGACGCTGGACGGACGCTACACGCAGATCTACTCGGCGAACTCGGACGGGACGGGGGTTCGGCGGCTGTCCAACAACCGGGCGATCGAGATGGAACCGAAGGTGAATCCGAAGACGGGGCAGGACGTGCTGTTCGTGTCTGGGCGAGGCGGCTTCCAGCAGATCTACCGGATGAATCTGGACGGCGCGGGCGTGGAGCGGCTGACCGATGGAAGCGGTGAGGCGGCGAATCCCGCGTGGCATCCGGACGGACAGATCATGGCATTCAAGTGGACGAGGGGCTATGCGCCGGGCAACTGGAATATCTTCATCATGGACGTGGCGAGCCGGGAAACGGCGCAATTGACGCAGGGGGCGGGGCGGAACGAGAATCCGAGTTGGGCTCCGGACGGGCGTCACATCGTGTTCAGTTCGAACCGGAGCGGGAGTTTTCAACTCTATTCGATGCTCGTGGACGGCACGGAACTGAGACAGTTGACGAGGACGGGCAACAACACGATGCCAGTTTGGATAAAGTAGGCTGGGACGGATGTAAACGCGGCCGGCGGTCGCGGGGTTCGTCCCAGAAGCAATTGTTGGCAATGAAGCAGGAGGCTCAGGAAACAGGCAATGAAACAAGGAACGGTCGCCACGCTGGTCTTGATGGGAGGACTTGTCCTCTTCGCGGCGGGCTGTAAGAAGAAGCCGCCGGTGACATCGGCGCCGCCGCCGCCGCCGGTGACGGGCACGACGGGTCGCGGTCCGGCCGCGGTGATTAACAGCTTTACGGCGGAGCCGTCGACGATCGTCCGGGGGGAGTCGTCGACGTTGCGCTGGTCGGTGGCGAATGCCACGGAAGTGACGATTGACAATGGGATCGGGACGGTTCCGGCGACGGGAAGCCGGCAGGTGAACCCGGCGCAGACGGCGACGTACCGGATGACGGCGAAGGGATCGGGTGGCGACGCGATCGCCGCGGTGACGGTTGCGGTGACGACGCCGCCTCCGCCTCCACCCCCGAAGGCGGCGCCGAAGGCATCGCTGGATGAGCGGATGCGGACGGCGGTGCAGGACGTGTTCTTCGATTACGACAAGAGCGAAGTGCGCGAGGATGCGCGGGCGACGCTGCAGCGGAACGCCGATGCGATCAAGGGGATCTTTAACGATTTCCCGTCGGCGGTGATTTCGCTGGAAGGCCACTGCGACGAGCGCGGATCGGCTGAATACAACCTGGGGCTGGGGGACCGGCGGTCGACGTCGGTGCGCGAGTTCCTGATTCAGTTGGGCGTGCCGGAGCAGAGGCTGAAGCCGATCAGCTACGGCAAGGAGCGTCCGTTCTGCACCGAAGCGACAGAGCGGTGCTACCAGGAGAACCGGCGCGTTCACTTCGTGGGCGTGCAGTAGGCAGGTCACAACGGCTCCTGCGAGGGGCCGGAAATCCGGGCGCGTCCGCAGGGGCGCGCCCGGCGCGCAAAGAGAGAGAGGGAATGGCGAGATGACGATGAACCGCATCGTGGGCATGGTCCTGACGGGCGCACTGCTGGCGGCGGCGCCGGTGTGGGGTCAGAAGAATGAGATCCGGCAGTTGCAGCGGGACGTGGCGATCCTGCAGGACGAGATGCGGATGCAGATGAAGGATCAGGCGGACCGGATGGTGGGCCTGGAATCGATGCTGAAGACGATGCTGGACCAGATCAACGCGACGAACCGGGCGGTGACGGTGCTGGACAACAGTCTGCGGGGCCGGATCGACGAGGGAATGGCGAAGCCGATGGCGAATGTCGGGTCCAAGGTGGACGCAATGAGCGAGGACTACCGGTATGTGCGGGAGACGGTGGCGGAGATCAATTCGCGGCTGAACCGGTTGAGCACGCAGGTATCGGATCTGGATAATGCGCTGCGGATGATGCAGGCGCCGCCGCCTCCGCCCGGGGGGGCGCCGGGGCTGGCGCCATCGGCTACGTCGGCGCCGGCGGG
>ERZ761609.1795-NODE-1795-length-17584-cov-9.945576_pt1 | contig 17584 bp, 17 predicted proteins | sample MGYA00511163_ERZ761609 | MGnify/ENA primary metagenome ERZ761609 (study PRJEB28899, sample SAMN02445070) | bioreactor sludge metagenome | biome: EBPR sludge | place: Australia: Brisbane, Thorneside Wastewater Treatment Plant | collected 2011-12-16 ... | reverse complement strand
TCACTTTGTGCCAGTTGCTCTCATCCATGTCGGGGACCGGTCCGATGTCTCCTATCGTGCCTGCATTGTTGAACGCCCCATCAAGACCACCGAAGCGCACTTCAGCGCGTTTCACCAATTCTTCTGCATAGCCGTTTTCCTCAACGTCTCCGGCGATGAAGTCCGCTTCGCCACCGTCAGCCGAAATCTCGTTGACGATCGTCTCAAGCAGTTCAGCACGGCGCGCACCGAGGACAAGTCTTGCGCCCTCCGCCGCGAAGAGCTTTGCAGCCGCGGCTCCGATGCCGCTGCTTGCGCCGGTAATGATGATCGTCTTTCTTTCAAGAAGCATTTTTGTCTCCGTCTGATTATGTACCTGAGACTGCTTAAGCAATGCCTTGCTGGCCGCTCGACCCGCTTCTTGCGCAAACGCCCTCGTTCGAGGGCCGACTTCAGTCATTCGATTTATGGTGCGGTATTCCGGAGGTTGGGCTCTTTGCAGCTGTCCCCTGAGCTCGTCGTGAATGGCAGCTTCGACAGGCCGCGTTGAAGCATAATGAGCCGTGGCTGAACGACCGCTAAGGGCCGTAAACTTCAGCCCCCTCACCGCATCGTCCCCGGCAACCACAGTGACAGCGCAGGCACCGCGACCAGCAGGACGATCTTCACCAGATCGGCCAGGATGAACGGCACCACCCCGCGGATCACCGTCCCCAGCGGCACATCCTTCTGCAGCGCCTTCAGCACGAAGAGGTTCATGCCGAAGGGGGGCGTGATCATCCCGGTCTCGACCACCACCAGCATCAGCACGCCCCAGAACAGGATATCATAGCCCAGATCCAGCACCAGGGGAGTCACCACCGGCACGGTGATCACCATCACCGCGAAACTGTCCATGATCGAGCCGAGCGCCAGGTAGAACAGGATCAGCACGCCCAGGATCACCACGGGCCGCGCCTCGATCCCGCCGATCCAGTCCGTCACCATCTGCGGCGTGCCGCCAAGGTTGATGAAGAAGGAAAACGCCAGCGCGCCGAAGATCAGGGCGTAGATCATCGCTGTCGAGGCCGTCGTCTCGGAAAAGACGCCGAGCAGCGTGGCGCGGTTCAGCCGCCCGCGGCCGAGCGCCAGCAGAAAGGCCCCGACCGCGCCGACTGCGGCGCTTTCCGTCGCGGTGAAGAGGCCGCCATAAAGCCCGCCGATCACCACGGCGAACAGCAGGATCACCGGGAAGGAACCGATCAGCGCCGGGATCAGGTCGGCGCGCGAGCCGGGCTCGGCCTCGGGCACCAGCGCGGGGTTCAGGCGGATCGTCAGCCAGATCGTCGCGAAATAGAGCAGGATTGCCAGCAGCGCCGGGACCATGGCCGCGACGAAGAGCGCGGCGATGGATTCTTCGGTCAGCAGCGCGAAGAGGATGATCACGCCTGAGGGCGGCACCAGCGCCCCCAACGTGCCCCCGGCGGCGACGGTCGCGGTGGACAGCGCCGGGGCATAGCCGCGTTGCGTCATCTCGGGCAGGGCGAGGCGGCCAAAAGTGGCCGAGGTGGCGACGGAATTGCCGCTGACCGCACCGAAACCGGCGCAGCCCGCCACGGTGGCATAGGCCAGACCGCCGCGGATTCCGCCCAGCAGGGCCTGCGCCACGCGGAACAGATCGTCCGAGACCCCGGCCGCGACGGCAAAGGCGCCCATGATCAGGAACAGCGGCAGCGTCGCCACCTGGGGGTCACGCAGGAAATCGGCGCTGTCCGAGGCAAAGACATTCCCTGCCGTCGGACCGCCGAGATAAAGCAGGGTTCCCGTCACGCCGATTGCCGCCGTCACCGTGGCAAGCGGCAGTTGCAGCAGCACCCCGAGCCACAGGACAACGAAGGCCAGAACGACCGCCAGGGCCGGATGGGCACCGGCCCAGCCGGCAAGCCCCGCGAAATCGATCGCAGCCCAGACGAGACCGCCCAGAACCAGCCCCACCAGCGCCGCCGCCAGCCCGATCACCACGGGTCGCGACCTCCGACCGCGCGGGACGGCTCGGGCCAACCGCAGATCGTCGAGCGCATTCACCAGCTGCACTAGTGCGGACAGCGCCATGAACCCCGCGATGGCGAAATAGGTGGGTGCCAGCGGCCAGTTCCAGATCGCCGTCGCCCGTCCCTGCACCTGATAGCGCAGGCCCAGGACCGACAGCCGCCAGGCCAGCACCGCGAAGAACGCGGCCAGCATCAGGGATCCGGCCAGCGTCAACCAGGCCGTCATGCGCGGTCCCGTCTGGGCACCCAGCAGGTCGATCCGCAGATTGACCCGCCGTGCCGCCCCCGCAGGCAGTGTCGCCGCCACGGCCACGGCAAAGACGCTTGACATGATCTCGTTCAGCGCGACGATGGCGGTGCCGAAGAGCCAGCGCGCCAGCACATCGCCCACGACGATCATCGCCCCCGCCAGGATCCCCGCCACCGCGACCACGGCGACCAGGCCGGTGACACGCTCGACCCATCGCGCCAGGGATCCGGCGTTGCCCGTTTCGCTCTGCATCCGAGCCTCCTCCCTCTCAGCCCGTCAGCCGTCGATCAGCGCGACCGGGCGGCACCAACCGGCCGAGCCGCGCTCGACCTTGACCGGCAGCGCGATGACGCGGAAGCCCGTGGCAGGCAGTTTGTCCAGATTGGCCAGTTTCTCCATGTGGCAATAGACGGTGTCGGCGCCCGCCTTGTGTCCCTCCCAGAACACGGACCAATCGCCCGTCTCGCGGGCCAGTGCCGCCTGCATGGCCAAAGGCGGATCCCAGCTCCAGGCGTCGGTGCCGCAGACTTTCACCCCGCGTTCGGTCAGATACAGCGTCGCCTCGCGCCCCATGCCGCAACCGGTGGCAAGGTAATCGTCCTGGCCATAGCGGGCGCCCGCGGCGGTATTGACCAGCACAATATCGCCCGGCTGCAGCCCATGGCCGATGCGGGCAAGCTCTGCCTCGACCTCGGCCGCGCTGACCGTATGGCCGTTCGGCAGGTGGCGGAAATCCAGCTTCACGCCGGGGCCGAAGCACCAGTCCAACGGGATCTCGTCGATGGTCAGCGCGCGTTCGCCGCCGTTCATCGTGGGATGGTAATGCCAGGGCGCATCCATATGCGTGCCGTTGTGCGTGGTGATGGCGCAGCGCTCGGCGGCCGCACCTGCCCCGTCCCGCAGCACACCATCCGGCAATCCGAACATGCGCTGGAAATCCGCGGCGCCGGTGGCGTGGTCGAGATAGGTGATCTCGGGCCCCAGGCCCGGCGGATCGGAGCGGATGCCCCCGGTCAGGCTCACGGCCAGGTCGATGATGGTTTGCGGCATGATCCCCCCTCGCACATGCAGCACCGCACCCGCGATGGCGGGCCGATCCTGCAACGCCACGCTAAGGGGTCGGGAGGCATCAGTCGAATTTATAGTTTAAATGCAGAGGATGCATACGGTGAATACAAAGTCGGTCAGCCCTGCGTCAGCTGAGGATTGCGAACAACCAGCGCAGATCGGGGCTGCCGTCCCGTTTTGGCAGGCAGGTCGCAAGGGCTTCGAAAGTGACATAACACATCTTATGAGACTGACAGGCACTCCAAGTTGAAAACGGAGTGTTCCATGAAAGAAAAGCTTCTCAAAATCCTGCTGGTGTCGGTGCTGCCGACCGCCATCGGGGCGCTCGGCACGTGGCTGGCCGTCAATCAGCCCATCGCCTATGAGGCGCTTTGCGCCCAACAGGCGATCTATCCGGGGATCAACTGATGGCCCGGGCGATCCCTTACATGGCCGCTGTGCAGTGGCTCGTGGATAACGATGATACCTCGTTCATCCACGATGGCGAACACCCGCCCTTGTCCGTTTCCGCGTCCTTGGTCGCGGATATTTACGGCAAGACGGATTCCGAAGTGCTGGCGGCTTTGCGCCGCGTCGAGCCGACGCCGCGCATTCGCGGTATCGGCTATGTCGATCCGGTGCGCCATGATGGCTGAACAACACCGCTATCCGGTCTCGACCTATCCCACGGCTATCTCGTGGCTGCTGCAGCACGCGCAGCCCGAGGAATGGCTGTGGGATGCGTCGGCCTCCCTCCCGAAGGAGGCCCGTCTCGTCTGCGATATGTTTTGGGTAAATGAGGCCCAGCTTATCGCGGACCTCCGCAAGGAATGGGACGTGATCATGGGCTATGGCCGCCCGCGCAAACACCTCTTCAAGGGGGTGCCTGCATGATCCCGGCTCTGATCGGCGCAGCGGGTTCGCTGCTCGGCGGTCTGTTCAACAAGTCGCCGTCTGCCTACAAGCAGAGCCGTCAAGGCATCCTCGGCCAAGCCGCCGGTGCCCGGGAGGCTGCCGCTCAATACGGCTTCAACCCGCTCACGCTGTTGGGCGTGTCGTCCCCCATTGGTGCCGCTTCCGGCCCGATGATGGGTTCATCAATCTCCGACGCCTTTTCGCTGTTGGCCGACAGTCTGGCCAATCGTCCTGGCGTCGGGGAAAAGGAAGCGCTGACCCGGGAAAACGCGGACCTGCGCGACCAACTGCGGCAACAAACCCTCCAACCGCAGGTGCCCGGCATTTATCCTCGGATGCTGCCGCCGCGCCCTCGTCCTGTCGCGGCGCAGGCCGCAGAGGACAACGTTGATCCGCTTAACCGGCCTGTAGATGTGGTGGACGACACCAACATTTCCGGTTGGTCGGCGATCCAAAATCGCGGAACTGCGGGGGCCGTCTGGGTTCCCGGTAGCGGCGAGCCTTGGGGGTTGGACGAAGCAGCTACGGCGTTCCTGTTCGGTACGCCGCAAGTGGCGTGGAACTATGGCCGCGCTCTCGGCTCGGGCATAGCGGAAAGTCGCGACCGTGAAAGGCAGCGCCGCGCCGGTCGATCCGTTTTTCGCGGCGGGGATGGGCGGCTTTACGCCCAACAGCCTGACGAAAGCCCGTCTGGGCGAAGTCGGCGCGCTGCCCGGCTTCCGTCCTTCGGCTTTGCCCCGAATGCCACGTTCGGCTTCTGACATGGCCCGGAAACGTTGCGCTTCGTGCGCTCGTCGTCGTCGCGCGATTTCGCGCGCCGCGAAGAAACTTGTCGTCAAAATCACACGAAGGAAATCGTGATGCAACTTGAGTTCAAAACGCGCTATGACACGCGTGGCCTCTTCGACCGTTTCAAGGTCGGCAAGCTGGTCCCGGTGAAAGCGGTCCCCGTCCGAACGCAGGAAGGCGGGGTGCTGTCGCAGAGCATCCGTCTCGAACTGTCCCAGATCCCCGGGCGGCTGATCACGCCGATCCGGGCCGAGGTCCATGTGGTCTATGTGCCGGTTCAAGCGCTGGAAGCGATCCATGACCCCGAAGGCGATTATGTCGGGGTTACCGAGGTCACCCGGCAGCGCGCCCTCAGCGGGAACCCGCTCTATGACCTCGAAGAAGAGGGCGAGATCTCCAAGCGCTGCGACATTCGCCCGCGGTCGGTCGGCGGCGTCAAGATGGTCTGCCCCAGCATCCGCTATGCCCACGCTGCGGCCATCAATCACCTGCGCCGCCGCGTCTATGTGGATGCGTCCCTTGTGGACAAGACCCTGACGGCCGTCACCCCTGCCCTGCTGTCCTCGACCATCCTCCAACGGCTGGGCGGCGTCCTCGATCCCGATCCGCGCATCAATGGGCAGATCAGCTTCGAGCTTCCGGAGAAGGATCTCCGTATCAAGGGCATCGGCCGTCTGGCCGGGGCCGCAACGAACCAAACGAATGTTGGTGTCCGCGAGAGCGGCGGCGTCGTGGATACCTATCCGACTGGCTATTGGGCTGGCGCGTCGTCGCCCAACAATATTTCGATCCGAAGCGAAGTCGTCGGCGGCGTGAGCGGCCCAGCGATTTACGCCGAGTTCAAGGACGTTGCGTCGGACGGCCTTTCCGTCGCGGACTTCTACCGCGCCGAAATGAAGGACAGCTTTGTCCGGTCCATGCGGGAAATGATCGAGAAGAACCCGCAGTACGGCCGCGACATGGTGCTTCGGGCCGTGCACGGCCTCAGCGTCGATACCGGCAAGACTCCGATCGTTCTGCACCATGAGGTGCAGGAATTCGGGGGCGCGCTGATGAAGGCGACCGATCAACTTGGCATCATCGACGACACGATGCGGTCGGACGGCGAGGTGGAAATCGCCTATACCATTCCGGTTCCCCGCACCGAACTGGGCGGCGTTATCATGACCTTCGTCACGGTCAAGCCCGATGAGGTCATCCCGTCCCAGCCGCACCCGCTGGCCGCTGCCCCTTGGGTCGCGGACAACTTCACGGCTGACAAGCTGGTCGTGCATCCGGTGCCCGTCACCATGCGCGAACTCGACAGCGACGTTGCGTCGGGTTCGGAAACGACCATTGCCATGTATACCGGCCTCAACGGTCTGCATCGCAACTATCAGTCCTATGGGATCTCGCGGCGGCTCGATCCCGAACTCATCGACAACAAGATGCTGATGTATCAGCTTCAAATCCCCATGTCGGTGACGCCGGACAACGTTCTGTATCCCGACGACTTCACTCAACACATTTTCGCGGACACGGAGGCCGAAGTCGTCGGGGCCTTCGTCAATTCCGCTTTCGTCTGCCGTACGCCCAGGGTGTTTGGCCCGTCCCCGGTCGAAATGGTCGACATCGTGGACGACGAAGATCTCTTCGAGGAGGAAGAGTGATGCAGTACCATCGCAAGCCGATGTTCGCGAGCGCCGAGGGCGGTTTCCTCTCGGTGATCGACCGGGAGACCGGGGAGGCCGTTGTCAAGGTGCCCGTGCGGCCCGGTCTCGTGCCCCGCGCCCAGTTTGCGGCGCTGGAACCGTTCGGGTACTTCGAACTCTCCGAGGGGCTGGTGGAGATCCTCCCCGCCAGCGGCTACGCCGTCGAGCCGGGCCGCGAGCGGTATGCGACCGGCGCGAACCCCGACTATCAGCCGCCCACGGCGGCGGAACGCCTGCATGAAGAAATGCGGGTGATGGTCAACAAGCTGGCGCAGAGGGAAAGGCGCATCGAGGCGCGTTTGCGCGCCGCTGAGCGCCTTACCGAAATGCCCACGCGCCAGCCCAAGCCCGAACCGGACCCGGAGGTCATTGAGACCGACGAGACGCCGGAACCGGCTCCTGCCCCTGCCCCGGTCAGCGATGGCGCAAAGCAGTAGTCGGCGCTACGTCAAGCGCCTCTGGCGCGTCCCGAAGGATCGGGGCGCGCTGGAATACTTCGCGACCCTCGTCGTCAAGCTGATGGTCAAGCATGGCTGGCCGGCGAAGATGAAACTCCTGACAGGCTTCGAGGACGGCGGCTCGGTCTCCGGCTTCGTGGTCTACGAGCAAGGCAAGGATCCGGGCGATCTACCGCCCGACATGCAAGAGGCGATGGACATCGCCGTTCGTATCGTCGCGAGAACCTACCGCGTCGAGTTCATTCAACATTTCGATTGGTGCGACCTCGCGCGCGAATATCGCGTGACCGAGGGAGGGCACTTCCGGGAGGTCAAGAAATGATCATCGTTCAGCAGCCGGGCGACGTCCCGGTGCGGGAGGTCGTGCTTCACTGCGCGGACATCAAGACGGGCCAATTCGACGGCTATTCGCCGTTCGAGGCGTTCTCCATCGTGAACCGGTGGCATCTGGAACGGGGCTGGAAGGGCTTTGGCTATCATGCCCTGATCATGCCCTCTGGCGAGGTCTATCCCGGGCGGCCTCTGGATCATCGGGGCGCTCATGTGCTGGATCACAACCTCGGCACCCTCGGCTTGCTCCTGATCGAGCAAACCGAGGTCAAGCGCGTTGGCGACTTCCGGGACTGGTTCACGCCATTCCAGCGCGTGGCCGCGCGGGCGTGGATCAAGGCCATCCCAGGTATCGAGCGCGTGACCGGTCACAACGATCACGCCGCGAAGCTCTGCCCCGGCTTCAAGGTCAAGACAGAGGACTGGCTGTGACCGCAGCCCCGGCCCCCACCAGATGTGGGGGCCGGGGCTCTGCATACTCCTTGTTCATGTATGCACTTTAAGACACTCAGGACTGGCCAGCATGTGCACTCGACCTATCCAACAAGACGGAAAGACGTTCGCCTGCCGCTCTTGCGATGCCTGCATCGCAACCCGCCGTGCGGGCTGGGTGGCTCGCGCCATGGCCGAGAAAACCCAGCATCGGCATACGCTCATTCTGGCGCTCACCTACGCTAATGATACACAGGCGCAGCGGGACGCTGCCGCCATGTTCTGTTACGCCGATGTTCAGGCTTTCATGCGCCGTCTGCGGCAGGCCGCGCGTCGCGCCGGTCAATCTGCCGGTATCCGCTTCATCGTCGCAGGGGAACAAGGCGACCGGAACGGGCGCTGCCACTGGCACATGATCCTTTATTCGGACGTCGACATTCGTACTTTGGGCGAATTTAGCATCTGCGGGCGTCAGGTCACTGATCCGAACCGCATGATGACCCTGCCCAATAATGAGGTCCGGCTTGACTGGACCATCTGGGGGCAGGGCTTCGTCACCCTTCAAGAGCCCGACGAACGCGGGATGGCCTATGTCCTGAGTTACTGTCTTAAGGACCAATTCACCGTGGAGAAGTCACGGGGCACTGCACGACAGGCCAACGTCGAGAACTTCGCCACTGGCCTCTTCCGCATGAGCAAACGGCCTGCCATCGGTGAAAAATTCTTGGTCCAAAAAATGGAGGCACTCGACCGCAAGGGCGCTGTCCTCCCTAATCTCAACATCAAAGTACCGGGGCTTTCGGGCTACTGGCAACCGCACGGCAGTTTCCGCAAGAAGCTGCTCTATCACCTCGTTGCGCTGAACAAGCGCATTGAATGGGCCACAGGCGCGCCAGCGCCGCAATGGTCCAGCCTGCTCGCCAATCTCGCCCACAGCCCCGCAGACAGGAGTATTCTGGATGGCAAACCGGACGCGGAACAATACGAGGCACCCGAGGACTGGGACCGCGACTTCATCAACCGGGCCAGATCGGCCAAGGAATATGCAAGGCTCGACGTCCGGGAGCGGTGCGGCTACGCGCTCCCGTGTCGAGCCTGTCTCGACGGGCTCGACCAAGCCCAGCTTGCTGGGCTCGGGCTTTATCGGGTCCAAGGGGATGAGGAACATATCTTCAACTATCGTCACCTCTTCGCCCTCCGTGACCCCGACAGCGGCGGCACAAGCCGCCCGGGGTCGCAGCCGCATCGCTACTGCGTCCGTCGCAGAACGGACCCGGATAGACTCCGACTTGCTTTCCCCACCTGGCGACCGGAATGAGCCGAAGGCGAAACTCAAGTGTCGCCCTACCCGCTCGACCTCCAAGGGCGGCGGATCTCGTGATTACGTGCCTTGGTCCAAGGACTGCACTTAGTCTCTCTGCCTCTCTACGCCTCAACAGTCAGCATGCTTTGGCATTCGCTCCGCGCGCGCTGTAGGGCTCTAGCGCCAGCCCCCCAAGCATGGGGGGCGAGGCGCAACGGGGGTTGACCTATACCACTAACCAAGGGACGCTATGCTATCGGCGGGGTTTGGGGCGGCGGCTGTGACGCCCCATCATTGTGGGGATCTTATGGAAACGGTCGTATTTCCGGTTGTGATGCTGCTTTGGGTTGTCTTCATATCTTGGGTTGGATGGCAGGTGCTGCTTTGGGCAGTCAGTCGTCTTGGAGCCGCGTGGCGCGGGGAAGACTGATAACCGCCTCCTGTGGGAAACCCCCGAAAAGACCGCCTATCAAACGGCTGGGGCGTTTCGGGGGTTTTCCATAGGCTCAGGTAGCGCAACCTATGCGCGAGTGTTGCACATAATCACCACAGGCGCCGAAACTGCGTTTTCGTGATCGAAAACGCTCTATCCCTCGAAATTGTTTCTGGACAAATCGCAAGATTTGGTAGCTACCTCTATATGTGCCTTTCAGGTAGGGTGTGGTTACATATCACATCTTATCAGACTATTGCGCCGCGTCCCGCATGCAAGGCAAAGCACCCGCCCCGGCGTGGGGCCGAGGCGGGTGTCGGGTTCGGTAGGGTCAGGGCGCAGGACCCCTGGAGCGCGGGATCCGCCCTTCCCGTCAGAACGGTTCGGTCTGCGGCACCCAGGCGCCGCCCTCGATCCGGTCGATGGAGACCAGCTCGGGCATCGCGTGGTTGTTCTCGAACCCGGCCTCGGCATAGGTGGTGAAATCCGAATGCCGTGTCTGCCGCGCGCCTTCGGTGAAGCTCTCGGCGGTCAGGTCGGCGCCGGCGGCCTCCAGCGAGGCGAGGAACCATTTCGTATAGGAATAGGCGTTGGCCGCATTCTCGTCGGGGATGTCGCCATAGGCCGCCTGATAGGCATCCATGAAGGCCCGCGCGCCGGGATCGGTGGTATCGGCGCTGTGCAGACGCCAGCCCCCGACGCCATAGAGTCCTTCGGTATCCGCCCCGCCCAGCCGCGCCACCACGGTCGAACGGCCCGGGATGGCGGTGAGCACGCGCACATCGTCCCAGCCCAGGCGCTTGACCTCGGCCATGACGCCGACCGTTTCACGCGTGATGGTCGCGGCGACGATCGTGTCGACATTGGCGGCGCGCATCCGTGCCACCTGGCTGGAGAAGTCGATGTCGCCCGGCCGATAGGCAGCGGTCGCGGCCTCGGTCAGGCCGGCGGCTTCCAGCGCCGGGGTGACGCCGGCATGGATCAGGTCGCCGAAGGGGCCTTCCATATAGATCCCGCCCAGCCGCTCGACCCCCCATTCGGGCAGCAGCCGCGCCAGCGCCCGGTTCATGGTGGTATTGTAGTTCTGCACCGTGGTGAACAGCAGGTCCGATCCCCCGGCGACCTGATGCATGACCGAGGAGGCGGCCCAGGGCGCGAAGACCACGGTTCCCGCCTGTACCGCCTGGCCGATGGTCGCGGCATTGGTGCCCGAGCCGAACGGGTTGAGCAGCGCGAAAACCTCGTCCGAACGGATGAGTTTCTGTACCGCCCGCACGGCAAGCTGCGGCTGCGAGCCGTTGTCCTCGACAATCAGCCGGATCTGGCGGCCATGCACGCCCCCCGCCGCATTGGCCTCGGCCAGTGCCAGCTCGGTGGCGTTGCGCAGTGCGGGCATCCCGGCCGCGGCCGGTCCCGACAGGTCGAGATGCGTACCGATGACGATCTCGTCCGAATGAACCCCCGCCGCGCGGGCCGGCCGCAGGCTTGCGCCCAGCGTCAGCGTGGCCGCGCTGCCGGCCAACATTTGCCGTCTGTTCAGTTTCATAGAAGCCTCCCTTGCTTGTTTGGCGGACGTGACACTAGACATGCTCCCCACCCCGTTCCTGCCGCCTCAGGAGGGGTACATGCCGTCGATAAGGCGTGCGTATTTCTGTGCGATGACCTTGCGCTTGAGCTTCATGGTCGGCGTCAGCTCCTCGTCCTCGGCCGTCAGCAACTGGTCGATGATACGGAAATCCTTGATCTGCTCGACCCGGGCGAGGCGCGGATTGACGGCCTCGATCTCGGCCCGGATCAGCTGGACGACGCCCTCGGCCCGCGTGAGGCTGGCAAAATCCGTGTAGGGAATCGCCTGTTCCTGCGCGAAGCGGCTGACGTGTTCCAGGTCGATCATCACCAGCGCGGTGAGGTATCGCCGCCCCTCGCCGATCACCACCGCATCGGTGATGAAGGGGCTGAACTTCAGCTGGCTCTCGATCTGCGTCGGCGTGATGTTCTTGCCGCCCGCGGTGATGATGATGTCCTTGATCCGGTCGCGGATCGCCAGATAGCCGTCCGGGCTGACCTCGCCGCAGTCGCCGGTCCTGAGCCAGCCGCCGGGCAGGATCGTCTCGGCCGTCTTGTCGGCCTGCCGCCCGTAGCCGGCAAAGACATTGGGGCCACGGATCTGGATCTCGCCCTCCTCGGCGATGCGGATCTCGGTGCCCTTGGCGGCGATTCCCGCCCAGCCCAGCCGGATCGCGCCCGAGGGGGTGGAGGCCGCGAAACCGGCGGTTTCGGTCATCCCGAAAGCCTCGCGCAGCTCGATCCCGATGGCGAGGAACCAGCGGATCAGGTCGGGCGGCACCGGCGCGGCGCCGGTCAGCGCGCTGCGGCAGTTCTGAAGCCCTAGGAACACCTTGATGTTGCGAAAGGCCAGCCGGTTCAGCAGCGCATCGACGAGCCCGGGCCGCGGCGGGGTCGTGCCGGCAAGCCGCGCCTCAACCCCTGCCCGGCCGCGTTTCAGCGCCGTGCCATAGGTCCAGCGGGCGGGCGCCGTGGCGTCGCGCAGGAACAATTCCACCGCCGAATGCATCTTTTCCCAGAACCGCGGCGGGGCGAAGACCACGTGGGGCGCGACCTCGCGCAGGTCGTTCTGCACGGTGCCGGCGTTTTCGGGGAAATGCACGATCAGCCCCAGCGCCAAAGGGTTGAAGACCGAGGCCATGCGCTCGGCGATATGGCAAAGCGGCAGAAAACTCAGCGATTTGTCGCCGGGTTTGGCGTCCAGATACTCGGTCGCCTTCTGCATCTGGAAGATGGTGTTGGCGTTCGAGATCATCGCCCCCTTGGGCGCACCGGTGGTCCCCGACGTATAGACCAGAAACGCCAGATCCGCCGAACGGCCGGCGTCGATTGCTGCCTCGAACTCGGCCGCGCGGGTCTGGGCCAGCGCCATTCCCCGGTCCAGAAGGTCGGTCCAGAACAGCACATCGGGATCGGCCAGCTTGCGCAGCCCCTCGGGCTCGATCACCACGATCTTGACCAACGCGGGGCATTCCGCCCGCACCGCCAGCGCCTTTTCCAGCTGCTCCTGATTCTCGACGATCAGCACCCGGGTTTCGCTGTCTTGCAGGATGTAGCGCATCTGTTCGGGCGAGGCGGTGGGATAGATGCCGTTGCCGACGATCCCCATCGCCTGCGCGCCGATATCGGCGATCACCCATTCCGGCCGGTTCTCGGCCAGGACCGCCACGACCTCGCCCCGCCGGACGCCCAGATCGGCCAGCGCCAGACCCAGCGCCCGGGCCTGCGCGTAATATTCCGCCCAGCTCAGGCTCTGCCAGAGGCCGCGCCGCTTGTGGCGCAGGGCGGGCATCGCCGCCCATTCCTGCGCCCTGGCGCGAAAGACGCCGGCCGGGGTTGCGTGGCCCAGAAAAGTCAGCGGCTGCTCCATCATCGCGTTCATCGCCATGTCCTCCGGCGCTTCCAGCGTTGGGCGGTGCCGCTCAGCCCCTCGGCCTCGCGCCCGCCCAGATAGGCCTCGCGCACATCCTCCTTGCGCGACAGCGCGGCGCAGGTATCGGCGGCGACGATGCGGCCCAGTTCCATGATATAGCCGTCGTCGCCATGCTTGAGCGCGACGGCGGCGTTCTGTTCGACCACCAGAACGGCGGTGCCGGTCTCGTCCCGGATGCGGCGGATGATGCCGAAGATCTCCTGCACCAGACGGGGCGACAGGCCGAGGCTGGGCTCGTCCAGCATGAGGAGTTTCGGCGCGGAAAGATAGGCGCGTCCAATGGCGACCATCTGTTGTTCGCCGCCCGAAAGCAGCCCGGCATGCTGGGCGTCGCGTTCCTTGAGGCGGGGAAACCAGCTCTGGACCTTCTCCAGATCGCGGGCCACCGCGTCGCGGTCGCGCCGGGCATAGGCGCCCATCATCAGATTGTCGCGCACCGTCAGGAACGGGTAGATCTGCCGCCCCTCGGGCACCAGCACGAGGCCGCGCCGGGCGACTTCATCGGCGTCGAGGCCCTGCACCTCGGCGCCCTGAAACAGCGCCTTGCCCTTGAACGGGTCGATGACACCGGCGAGCGTGTTGAGAAGCGTGGTCTTCCCCGCCCCGTTGGCACCCAGGACGGCGACGATCCGCCCCTCGGCCACAGTCAGGTTCACCCCCTTCATCGCCGCGATGGGGCCGTACCAGGTTTCCAGATTCTGTACGTCCAGCAGCATGTTACGTCCCCAGATAGGCGGCGATGACATCGGGATGGCCCTGCACCTCGGCGGGCGTGCCCTCGGCCAGCATCTTGCCCTGCGCCATGCAGACCACCCGGTCGGCCACGGCCGAGACCAGCGACATGTCGTGTTCGATCATCACCACGGTGATGCCGAGTTCGGTGCGGATATCCTCGATCCAGAAAGCCAGATCGCGGGTTTCCTCGGGATTGAGGCCCGAGGCAGGCTCATCGAGGAACAGCAGTTCCGGTTCGGCGCAAAGCGCGCGGCCCAGCTCCACCACCTTGCGCACGCCATAGGGCAGGCCCGCGACCCGGGCGTTGCGCCAGGGCGAGAGGTCGAGGAGTTCGATCACCTCCTCGGCCTTTGCGCGGTGGCTTTCTTCCAGTCTTGTCAGCGCGGGGGTGCGCAGGATCTGCTGCCACCAGCGCCCCGAACCGAAGCGGTGACGGCCCAGTAGCAGGTTGTCGAGGACGGTGGCCGCGTCGAACAGTTCGATGTTCTGAAAGGTCCGGGCGATCCCCAGATGCGCGATCCGGGCGCGCGGCATCTGGGCAATGTCCTGCCCCTTGAAGCGGATCTGCCCGCGGCGCGCGGTGAAGACCCGCGTCACCAGATTGAGCATCGAGGTCTTGCCGGCGCCATTGGGGCCGATCACCGCCAGAACCTCGCCCTTGTCGACCCGCAGCGACAGGCCGCCGATGGCGACCAGCCCGCCGAAGGCCAGTTCCACCTCGTCGAGTTCCAGGAGCGCGGTCATCGGTTTCTCTCCGAACGCATGTAGCTTTTCTGGCGGCGGAAGGTGTCGCGGCGGTACAGCGGGAAGCTCTCCAGCAGCGCGCGCAGCTTCAGCCAGCGACCGTTCAGGCCCATCGGCTCGAAGAGGACGAAGAAGGCCAGCACCGCGCCCGCAACGAAGATCTCCATCCCAGATTGGCGGGCCATGGCATCCGGCAACAGCGCCTTCAGCGCCGCGACGGCGCGCGGCAGCAGGCTGATCAGGATCGCGCCCAGAATGGCGCCGCGCAGGCTGCCCATGCCGCCGATCACCACCATCAGCACCAGATCCAGCGACAGAAGCAGGGTGAAGGCGTCGGGCGTCAGATAGCCGATGTGATGGGCCATCAGCGCCCCGGCCAGCCCCGTCACGCCGGCCGAAAGACCGAAGGCAGCCACCTTGACGCGTTTGACCGGAATGCCGAGCGCATAGGCCGCGGCCTCGGAATCCCGGACGCCGACGAAGGCCCGCCCTATGCCCGAGCGCATCAGGTTCAGAAGCGCGAGCAGCACCGCCAGCGCGAAGAACAGGCAGACGTAATAGAAGGCGCGCGGCGAGGAAAGCGGCAGGCCCAGTAGCTCTGGATTGGGCACCAGCATCCCCATGAAGCCGCCGGTCACCCCGCGCCAGAGGCCGATCACCTGCTCGACGACGATGGAAAAGGCCAGCGTCACCATGGCGAGGTACAGGCCCGAGACGCGGATCGCCGGGATCCCGACGACCAGCCCGGCCGCCGCCGAGATTAGCGCGGCCAGGGGCAGCGACAGGGCAAAGGGCAGGCCCTGGGTCATCAGCCAGGCATGGGCATAGGCGCCGATGGCGACAAAGCTCGCATGCCCCAGGCTGACCTGCCCGGTGAAGCCTGTCAGGACCATCAGCCCCATGGCGGCGATGCACAGGATCAGGACATAGCCCAGCTCGCCCAGAAGATAGGTCGAGGCGAAGACGGGTACCGCCAGCAAGAGCGCGATCAGCAGGCCATAGAGGACGCGGTCGCTGGTATGGGGCAGCAGCGCGAAACCCTGTCGGTATGCGGTGTGGTAATCGAAGCGCATCGCTTAGACCCTCCGCCCATGGGCTTCGCCCATGATCCCGGTCGGCCGCAGGATCAGCACCAGGATCAACACCAGATAGGCGGCGATGTCCTTGACGCCATGCATCAGATAGACGCCCGCGTATTGCTCGATCAGTCCGATCAGGATGCCGCCGATCACCGCGCCCGGCAGGCTGCCGAAACCGCCCAGCACGATCGCCGCCAGCGCCTTCAGGGTAATCAGCCACAGCGAGGTATCGACCAGCGTGATCGGCGCCAGGAAAATCCCGGCGATGGCGGCGGTAACCCCGGCCAGCGCCCAGACCAGCGAATTCACCCGCTTCACCCGCACCCCGTTCAAATGCGCCGCCAGCTGGTTCTGGCTGGCCGCCTGCATGGCGATGCCGAGCCGCGTGTAACGGAAAAAGAGCCACAGCAACGCCGCGATCAGCAGGACCGAGCCCATGATGACCAGCGAGAGATCCGCGACGGTTACACCCAGAATCTCGGTCGAGGCGCCGGTCCAAGGCGTCGCATAGCTTTGCGATTCCGTGCCGAAGCCCATGCTGACCAGCCCCCGCATCATGAAAGCGATGGCGATGGTCAGCATCACGCCCGCGAATTGCGGCTGGCCCACGATCCGCCGCACCACCAGCGCGTCCAGCCCATAGGCCAGCACCCCCATGGCCAGCGCCACCAGCGGCAGCACCAGCCAGAAGGACAGCCCCGCCTTGTCGATCAGCGCCCAGGCGCTGAAAGCCGCGACCACCAGCAGGTCGCCATGGGCGAAGTTCAGCACCTCGGTCGCCTTGTGGATCAGCACGATCCCCAGCGCGACCAGCGCATAGATCGACCCCACGGCGATGCCATTGGCGGTAAGTTGGGCAAAAAGTTCCAGATGGCTGCTCATGTTCCCTGCCCTGTTTCGAAGGTCACGTCCCAGGCCTGCAGCCGCTGGTGGCAATGGCCGCAGGTCGCGCGCGGCACGAAAGGCTTGCCGCAAGATTTGTGATAGGGGCGGATCGAGCTCGGCTCGTGAAAGAGCTGCTCGCTCGCCCAGGTCGAGAGCAGCGTGATATAGGGGAAAAGCGCGCGGCTGGCGGGCGTCAGCAGATAGACCCGGCGCCGCCCGTCCTCGCGGTCCTGCTCGACCGTCAGAAGCCCCGCCTCGACCATCGCCGCCAGGCGGCGGCTCAGCAGCGGGGCGCTGATCCTGAGGACATAGGCCATCTGGTCGAAATGCCGGCAGCCCAGCACTTGCGCGGCGACGATCATCAGCGACCAGCGGTCGAGCCTGAGCGCCAGATGCGACATCGCCCCGTCCTTGACGGTAACCTTGGGCGCGCGGTCCGGCCCGCCGGTATCATGCGGCAGATGCGGGTTCGGCTTCAGCCGCAATTCCAGCTCGTGCATCGTCGCGGGCTCGCCGCAATGCTCGCAGACCAGTTGCGGCAGGAAGCGGTGGCCGCAGGTCTTGTGGATCAGCCGCGAGGGCAGCGCGATGCGGTTCTCGCCGAAGCGATGCTCCCAATCCCAGGTCATCAGCGTGGCCTCGTAGATGGCCATGCCCTTGCGGGTCAGGTGATAGGCGTAGCGCTCGGGCCGCTCCTGATAGAGCCGGGGCCGGAGCATATCCATCGCCACCAGCGCCCGAAGCCGGTCCGACAGGGTGCGGCGGGGGATGTTCAGCCGGGTCTGGAAATCGTCGAAACGCTTCACCCCGGTGAAGGCGCCCATCAGGATCTGCATGGTCCAGCGGTCGCCGATCAGTTTCAGCGCATGGCTGAGAACCGAGCTGGACAGCGCGTCGCGCAGCAGGTCGAGGTCGGGGGCCTCGCTCACGCCGGTCGCTCGACGATCACGGCCGAGGCCAGACCCGCCGCGCCGCAGGCGGCGAT
>ERZ761609.1794-NODE-1794-length-17585-cov-9.562864_pt1 | contig 17585 bp, 16 predicted proteins | sample MGYA00511163_ERZ761609 | MGnify/ENA primary metagenome ERZ761609 (study PRJEB28899, sample SAMN02445070) | bioreactor sludge metagenome | biome: EBPR sludge | place: Australia: Brisbane, Thorneside Wastewater Treatment Plant | collected 2011-12-16 ... | reverse complement strand
CGCCCCGCGCTAAAGCACGGGGCTGAGTCTGACCGGCTGAAGCCGGTCGAAAGACGCACATATTAGGCGGTCGGCCCCCTTCAGGGGGCCAAAACAGCCGGATGCTTTAGCGTCCGGCGGCCTACGTCCGGCGACCTATGTCCGGCGGGCTACACACCTACAACGGGAACAGCAGCGGGATCAGCACCAGAGCGACGATCGCGCAGACGATGATCAGCGGCAGGCCGACGCGCGTATAGTCCAGATAGCGATAACCGCCCGCGCCCATGACCAACGTATTGACCGGTGACGCGACCGGCGACGCGAACGCCAGCGATGCCGCAAGTGCCACTGCCACTACAAAAGCTTGCGGCTGGACGCCGGACTGCTGCGCCGCAGCCAGCGCAATCGGGGCGATCAGCGCGGTGGACGCGGTGTTCGACACGAACTGCGTAAAGACCACCGTCAGCCCGAACAGACCGAGCGCGACCGCCGTCACGCCCAGCGTGCCGAGCGTCCCGACCATCTGCGACGCGATCATATCCACCAGACCGACCTTCACCAGCGCCGTACCCAGCGGCAGCATCCCTGCCGTGAGGATGATCGTCTTCCAGTCGATGGCCTGATACGCTTCGTCCATCGTCAGGCAGCGCATGAGGATCATCGCCAGCGCCGCGGACAGGCTCGCCATGACCAGCGGCATCACGTTGGTGATGATCAAGGCGATCATGATGAGCAGGATCGCGCCAGCGGTAAACGCCTGACGCCGGTCGACGCGCTTCTCGACCTCGACGTCTTCGAGGTGACCGAGCAGCACGAAGTCATCCGACTGCCCCTGAAGTTCCGCGATGTTCGTCCAGAATCCGGTGACCAGCAGCACGTCGCCAAACTCGAAGCGCGTTTCGCTTAGGTCGAGGCGTGCGCGTGCGTCGGGGCGCAGGATGTCGAGTACCGTCAGGTTGTAGGTTGAGGCGAAGCGCGACTCGGCCAGCGTCTTGTCGAGCAGTCCGGCGCGCGGCGGCAGCAGCACTTCAGCGATGCCGATGTCGTCGTTGATGATGCTGTGTTCGGTGACCGGCTGATCGGTCAGGACGGACAGGCGCAGGTCAGCGGCCGCGAGGCGCGCACGCTCCACGTCGCCCTGCACGATCATAACGTCGCCGCGCTGCAAGCGGGTCGACGGTGTGACGTACAGCCCTGCCGCCTCACTGGTGCGCTGGATACTCAGGACGTTCAGGCCGTAGCGCGAGCGCAGCGCGATCTGGCTGATCAGGCTGCCGTCAGTCGGTGAGCCGTCGTCGATGCGCAGACGGTACAGGTTATCCGGCAGCTTATAGTGACTCACCAGACGCGAGGCGTCCGCCATGCGCTGGATCGAGCCGCCGCTGCGGTTCTCCGGCAGCAGGCGCTGACCGATAAACACCATGTAGAGCGTCGTGGCGATCAACATGCCGATGCCGATGGGCGTGAAGTCGAAGAAGTTCAGCGCCGGATAGCCGTTGATCACCAGATTCTCGGAGGCGATCAGGTTGGGCGGAGTACCGATCAGGGTGGAGGCGCCGCCGATCAGCGCGGCCGTGGTCATGGGGATCAGCAGCTTGGACGGGGCGGTGTGCGTGCGCCGCGCGATCGTGACGACGGCGGGCAGCATCAAGGCGACGACGCCCGTCGAGCTGATGAACGCCGAGAACGTGCCGACCGCCAGCATCAGCACCACCAGCAGACGCGTCTGGCCGGTGCCGGCGACGCGCAGCACGCGGTCGCTGATCAACGCGGCGAGGCCGGTGCGAAAGACCGCCCCGCCGACAACAAACAGCGCGGCGAAGCTGATCACGGTATCGTTGGCAAAGCCAGAAAGGGTCTCCTGCGGAGTCAGCACGTTGAGCGCCATCAGCGCGACCAGCACGCCCAGCGCCACGACGTCAATCCGCAGGCGCTCGGTGACGAACAGCGTGACTGCAACGGCCAGAATGGCGAGTGTCAGCCACATTTCAGTACTCATGGGTTGCCTCGTGGAATATCCAACGGGTATAAGCGCAGCAATAAGGCTTCGAATTCAAGTGCAATGAACGGCAGCGCGGTATTTTTTAAGAAGCGACCGCCGGCGGGTAGATGTGGCCGGCGGTCGGGTTGGGCGCGGGACTGCTAGACTTTGGTCTCTTTGCCATCGACGATGGCGGCGAACGTCAGGCCGCCTTTCTTGGCGTCGATGGTGATCTCCGTGCCGGCGGGCGGGTTGGACTTGAGCAGGAAGTCCGCCAGCGGTTCGCGGACGCTGCGCCGGATGATGCGCCGCAGCGGGCGCGCGCCGTATTCCGGCTCATCGTTCTGATCGAGCATCCACTTGCGCGCCTTGGCCGTGAAGTTGAGCATGATCCCGCGGTCGGTGATCATCTTGCTCTCCTTCTTGAGCATCAGGTCAAGGATCTTGCCGAGGTTGTCGTCGTTCAGGGCGTTGAACATCACGATCTCGTCGAGACGGTTCAGGAACTCCGGCCGGAACCAGCTGCGCACGTCCTCCAGCGCCATTTCGCGCAGGTCATCGGTGATGACCGGCACAGCCAGATTTTCCGAGCCGAGGTTGCTGGTCAGGATGATGACCGTCTCGCTGAAGTAGGTCGGGTTGCCGCGGCCGTCGGTCAGGCGGCCTTCTTCGATCACCTGCAGCAGGATGTCCATGATGCGCGGGTGCGCTTTTTCGACCTCGTCAAACAGCACGATGATGTAGGGCTGCTGGCGCACGCGCTCCGTGAGCTGACCGCCGGACTCGCTGTCGACGTAACCGGACGGCGAACCAAGCAGGCGGTTCAGGCTGGCTTCGTCCTTGAATTCGGACATGTCCAGCGGGAGCATCGCTTCTTCGGTGCCGAACATGAACTCGGCCAATACTTTCGCCAGTTCGGTCTTGCCGACGCCGGACGGCCCGAGGAACAGGAAGGCGCCGATAGGGCGCTTCGGGTCTTTCAGGCCGACGCGCGCCGCCTTGATCGCGCGGCTGATCGCCATGACCGCGTCGTCCTGACCGATCACGCGCTCCTGAATGTGCTCGACCATGCTGGCGTAGCGCACGCGCTCGTCTTCGCCCAGTTTGTTGACCGGGATGCCGGTCATCTGGCTGGCGGCGAGGGTGATGTCCTCGGCGTCGAGCGTCTCGTCCTTGAGTTCGGGCCGGTAGGCGAGGTGACTCTGGCGGCTCATGCTGACCATAGCCGCGGCGCGGTGCAGCAGGTGATTGGCGCTCAACGGCAGCGGCGTGGTCGTCAGGTAGCGTTTGGCGAGGCTGGCGGCGGTCGCCAGCGCGCCTTCGCTGATCTCCAGATCGTAGTCGGCTTCGAGGTGCGGCTGGGCGACCTTGAGCATGGCGACTGTCTCGGTTTGCGTGGCTTCCGGCACGCGGATCACGGTCGCGTTCTCGATGATGGCGCTGACCGTCGCCAGCCGCTGGTTGTACTCGATCTCGCTCGACGTGCCGATGATCACCGGATCGGTCGACAAAAACGCCTTCTGGATCAGCGGCGTCGACTTGTTGAACTCGGCGCGTGAACCGCCGAAGAAGCGGTGCAGGTGTGGGACAAACAGGATGCCGCCGGCCGCCTGACTCAGACCGGCGCGGACGGCCTTCTGCTCGTTGTCGAGCAGCGCGGTCTCATCGATCGACACGAGGCTCGCCAGACCGGCGGGGCCTTTGCCCTCGCTCATCAGCAGGCCGAGGCTGTAGGCCAGCGTCCGCTTGCCGACGCCGTCCGGCCCGACGAGAATCACGTGGCGGCGTACCGACTGCGACAGGATGTTGATCATGTCGCGCAGCAGTTCTTCGCGGAAGTAGACCGCGCGCAGTTGGCCGTGCTTGGCCTCGGCGACGACGTTGCGTGTCGTGCCGTCGGGGCGGCGGCGGACGGTGCTGTATTCGGCGATGATATCGGTGATCGCCTTGGGCGTCACACCGTACTGGCGCAGCAGGCCGCTGGTGCTCATGCTGCTTTCGGCCAGCACTGCCAGCACGTGATCGGTATCGACGCGCACTTCGTCCATGCTGTTGGCGATGGTCAGCGCCTCGTCAAGCAGGATGATCGTCTGGCGGGCCAGCGGGACGCTCTTATTACCGCGCCCCAGAAAGTCGAGGTTGCCGTCCTGATCGCGGCGGCTCTCGGCGGCCATCACCACCTGACGCTCGAGTTTGCCGAGGTCAAGGCCGCGCGCATCGACAAAGGCCGCCAGCAGGCGCGCCGCCGCCGTATTCGGACGGCGCAGCAGCGCCAGCAGCACCAGTTCGGGCATCAGGTTGGTCTTGCGGTACTGGTTCTTCAGGTCGATCGCATCATTCATGATGGAGTCGACGTCTTTGGACAGCAGATCAGGGTTTAGTGTTCCCATAGCGGTTGGGTTCTCGCTCTACGTGGTTGTGCGACACTCTCAATAAACTTAACCTGATTCGCGTATTGGGACAAGTTGCCTCACGGCGCGGATCAGGTCGGGCGGCGGCGTGGTGCGGCAAAGGCTAAAAGAGTGACAGCTGCTGGGGCGCGTCGTCGTCCACATCCCCGGCGGCGCGCTGCTCCTCCTCGAGTTCGGCGCGGGCGTCCGCATCCAGCGGCTGACCGTCAGCGTCGTGCGGGATGCGGTTGAGTTCAATGCAGGCCGGACACTGGCACTCCAGCGGGTGCGCCGGGTTTTCCGGCACTTCCGGCGCGGCGGCCTGAAGCTGCTCATATGACTCAAGCAGCGCCTCCGGCACGAATCCGTCCGGCAGATCCTCGGCGCGCAGGGTCGCTTCTATATAGAGTTCGCGCAGTTCGTCCTCGGTAAAGACCGGCGGATCGCCCTGCAGCAGCGCCACCCGCAGCGATTCGAGCGTGGTGCGCGTGTCATGCTGGACGACATACTTGAAGTGTTCGCGCAGGCAGGCGCGCCACTCGTCGCCGAAGATGTTGTTGCTCATGTGCTGCTCCTGTTCCCGTTGGTGCTCGGACGCGGCCGGTAGCCGTTCAGACGCTGCATGTCCGGCTCGCCGTTGTTGACCGAGTAGCCGTTATGCTCCGCCTTGAACTGCTTGACGACGCCGAGGATCTCGTCGCCGTACTGGCGCAGCCGCCACGGCCCGAGTCCGCGGATGTTGTCGAGTTCGTCGTGGCTGTCCGGCAGCTTGTAGGCCAGCGACCACAGCGTATGCTTGGGTATGATCACGTCGGATTCGACGCCACGGGCGGCGGCGCGCTCTTTGCGCCAGGTGTGGAGCGCGATGTACAGGTCGCTGATCTCGGCGGGCGGCGGCCGATGCTGCGGCGGCGAGGGCGCTTCAGCGGCGCGCCCGCGCTGGACGGCCTGCAGGATGTCGTCACCGTAGCGCCGGACGATCGAATACGGCAGATCAGGGATTTCCGACAGCTTGCGCATGCTGGCCGGCATCTGCTGGGCGAGCGCCAGCAGTCCGGCGTTGCTGATCGCGCGGAAGGGCGGGCGGTCCATCGCCTCGGCGATCTGCTCACGCAGCAGATAGACCTCACGCAGCACTGCGGCCGGCGCGCCGAACACCTGATTGGGGAGGGCGATGTTCCAGTAGCCTTCGGGATCAAAATTGCGGCCCTCGTGGGCGCGCGTGTCGGTCGCGATCTCCTCGAAGATCTCCAGCGCTTCGTCAGCGTGGCCGCTCGCGCGCAGTTCGTCCGACAGGATATCGCGCAGGGTCGGCAGGTAATGCGTATCCATCTGAGCGTAGTGCAGGCTGTCCTCGGGCAGCGGACGCTCCCCCCAGTTGTCGCGCTGGTGGCTCTTATCAAGCTGAATATCAAGGTGCTGCTTGAGCAGATGATTCAGCCCGACGTTCTTGTAACCGCAGATGCGCGCGGCGATCATGGTGTCAAAGACCGTGTTGATCTCGAAGCCGTAGTCGCGGCGCAGGCAGAGCAGATCGTACTCCGCCGCGTGAAAGACCTTCTCGATGGCCGGATTCGCCAGCACGCTGCCGAGCGGATCAAGGTTGTCGAGCATCAGCGGGTCGATGATGTAGTCATGCTCGCGCGTCGAAATCTGCACCAGGCAGATGCGCTCGCGGTAGGCGTGCATGCTGTTCGATTCGGTGTCGATGGCGATGAGCGGCTCGTCGTTCAGAAGAACGGCGAGGGCGCTCAAGCGCGCCATGCGGTCAATGTAGACGGCAGGGCGTAGGCTGCCTTTCATGGAATTCGTGATCCTTGGCTCCTCACGCGGAGTACTTGCTAAGTCGTTCAGGCGATGTCATTATAGTAGGCTTATGGGCAGGTCTTCAATGCAAAGAACGCGTCCGGAGTGCGCAATTCGCGTTAAGACTTGGTGCGGGCCGGAACAAATCGTCGGATTTCGTAAACTTGCAGAAATCTACAAATAGAGGATCTGGACGGTTGTTGGCGGGTCACAAGAGCCGGTTGTAAGCAAGGACGATCTTTTGACAGTGCCGGGTGATTGTGATATATTTTGCGAGTGTCGTGGTAGGTATCGGTGATACCTCAGCTTTGCTATGTCTACGGCTAGTTGACTTGCTCTGCGCAGCGTAATTGTTAAGAAGGAATGGTGCATGGCTACTGCAAGCCCAACAAAGGCGCAAGCGACGTCTGCCGCAAAGCCGGCGGTCGCCGTTGAAGTCCCCGGCGTAAGCCGCCGCGAATTTCTCTACTATATCTGGGGAGCGTCGATCACGCTGCTGCTGGTGCAGGGTGTGGCCGGTCTGGTGTGGTTCGCGCTGCCGCGCTTCCGCGAAGGCGAGTTCGGCGGCGTGTTCAAGTTCGCCCCCGGTGAACTGCCCGAGCCGCAGTCGCCTCCGGTGTCGGTGCCGGCGGGGCGTTTCCACGTGTCGAATACCGCGCAGGGGCTGGTTATCCTCTACGGCGTCTGCACCCATCTGGGATGCCTGCCGAAGTGGGACATCGGTACCGTGCGCTTTCAATGCCCGTGCCACGGTTCACAGTTCGAGCTTGACGGCCATTACATCACCGGCCCGGCGCCGCGTGGCCTTGACCGTTTCGTTCTCACGGTGACATTTGCGGATGGCACGACTGCAACCAATGGTGAGGACGGGATGCCGATCCCGATCGCCGGGCGTGAAGTCGTGGACATCGCGATTGACACCGGCCGGAGAGTGCAAGGCCCGCCGCAATAAGTCCGGGTTGAGTTTCAGCGTTAGCGTGTGATTGGATCAGGAGTGATGTAATGTCTATTCTTCCGTTTCCTTCTATCCTTGATGACATCAAGGAAAAGGGCTTCAAGAAGGCGGTCTTCGAAAACGTTGACCGTACGGTGGAGCGCATCACGGCAGGGATGAATGTGCAGGACATCCGCGAGGCACTGCGCGGTGAGGCCCCCAGCCGGCGGCCGAACCCGCGTCTGCAGCCCCATGCGGATGCTTTCTGGATGCACATGCGTCCCAGCTTCTTCCACCGGGACATGACCGGCGTCTATCCGACCTTCCGGTTGGGCTGGCTTTCCACTTATTTTGTCTTCTTCGAGACCATTACCGGTATCTTCCTGATGGTGTGGTACACACCGTCACCCGATATCGCGTACGCCAATATGCTCAACATCATGGGGAATGTGCCGCTCGGTCAGTTCGTCCGCGACCTGCACCGTCTGGGCGCGGAAATGATGGTGCTGGTCGTCTGGCTGCACATGTTACGAACGTTCATGACGGGCAGTTATAAGAAACCGCGCCAGTTCACGTGGTTCACTGGGATCGTGCTGCTGTTCGCGACCATGTTCCTCAGCTTTAGCGGCTACCTGCTCCCGTGGGATCAGCTGGCGTTGTGGGCGGTGACGATCGGCGCCTCGATGATTGAAGCCACGCCGCCGCAGATCGTCGGTGAGAACCTGAACCTGCTGCTGCGCGGTGCCCCGGAGATGGGCGCCAACGGTCTGCTCCGCTTCTATCTGCTGCACGTGCTGGCCGTCCCCGCGCTGCTGTTTGTCTTCACCGGCGTCCACTACTACAAGGTAATCGTCCACGGTCACAGTTTGCCGCCCAAGTCCGAGAACATTGGCGAGGATACGGCCAAGCGTGTGCCGCTGGAAAAGCGTGTCTACTTCATCCCTGACGTCCTCACCAGCGAGATCATGTGGATCGCGGTGACGACCTTCCTGATGGTGGTGCTGTGCGTCTGGTTCTACCATGCGCCGCTGGAAACGCACGCCGACCCGCAGATCACGCCGCTGGGAACGACGGCGCCGTGGTACTTCCTGTGGATTCAGGGTGCGCTCAAGCTCGGCGACAAGGTCATCTGGGGCATCGTCTTCCCGACGATCGTGCTGGTCGGTCTGGCGGTCATCCCGTACATTGACACGACGCCCAGCCGCCGCTATGCCGATCGCCGCTTCATGCTCAGCTTCAGCTTCTTCTTCATCAGCGCCATGACGGTGCTCAGTTACATGGGCCTGCCGGAATACGGCGTGGCATCCAGCGCTGAAAACCACATCATGCACGAAATGATCAAGGAACCGGCGCACAATCATATGGGCCTGCTGCTGCCCGTGCCGTTCGATCAACTGGCGACCGGCGCCTATGTGACGCGTGAGATCGACGCGGAAGCCGGCAGCGAAGAAGCGGCACTCGCGGCATTCAACGAAGAACTGGCGTCGGTCGTGATCTCCAACGGTGAGAGCGGTGATCTGAACCGGACGGGGACGGTCGGCGATTTCCTCGGCGAACGGCTCGTTGCCGGGTATCTGGCGCCGCAGTACCGCAATCCGCGCTTCACCACGGTTCCGAGCGACTCGCCGGCACTGCATCACGCCATGGAGAAGTTTGCCGAGATGCTACATCACGACGACAAGGAACTGCTTAACGGTTGGGGTGCGGTGATCATCACCGACGAGCAGGCCAACATGAAGCGTCTTGACGTGATCATTAGCTGGGACCAGGTCGAACTGACCGACACCGGCGCGGTCGTCCTCGGCGAAAACGGCGAGCCGATCCCGGTGCTTGACGAGAACGGCGTTCAGATACGCCGCTGGTACGTGGATCACATCTTCATCAACGAGAACTCGGCGTACTTCGATTAAATCTGGGCAGTCAACGTGGGGCGCAGCAACCTGCGCCCCAACTTTGCAAAGGGATGAAGTTCAATGCTACAACGCATGCTCATTGACAAGATGGAAAACCGTATTCTCGTCGGCGTGGTGATGTTCGTCGGGATTATGGTGCTGGTGGGCTGGATCGCCATCAATGAGACCGCGCGCATGGAGTCGTTCCAGCAGCAGTTCCTCGCGCGCTCGGTCGAGCGCGGCGCGAAGCTGTTCGCGGGCAACTGCTCCACCTGCCACGGCATCGACGGCCGCGGTATCTCCGGTCGCGCGCCGGCGCTGAACAGCCCGCACTTTTTCGGATTTGATTATACGGCCGAAGCCCGCGCCCGCCTGTCGGGGCTGCAGAGCGAGCAGGCCCAGCTTGAGGCCGAACGTCTGGCGCTCGCCAGCGAACTCGCCAGCGCGACCAGCACCCGCTCGCAGGAGATCAACGCCCGTCTGGCGGAGATCGCCGAGCGAGTCGGGCCGGAAGGGCTGCCGGTAGAGATCGCTGAGGCGCAGGCCGAGGTGGACGCTGCCTTTAATGCGCTGCTGCCGGCGACGCTGGCCGGTTATCCCAGCCGCCAGCAGATCGAGGAGAATCCCGATTGGGTGACGCGTCTCGGTCAGGCGGGTTGGGCCAGTACGCTCGACAGCTACATCGTGACCACGCTCGTCCACGGCCGCGCGCAGACACGCTTCCTGTGGGGCGGTAACGCCATGGTCGCGTGGGGGCAGGAAGGCGGCGGCCCATGGCGTATGGACCAGATTCAGGACGTCGCCAACTACATCCAGAACTGGGATAAGGGTTCGGAGTGGTCGCTTGAGGACGCGCTCCAGGTCAACCAGTATGCGCTGGTCGCCCGCCCGGGCGGCGGCGGCGGTGAGATGGCCGAAGCGGCCGGTACCGACGTTGACGCGATTGTCACGGCCATCGCCGATCTGACGCCGGACATCGAGCGTGGCAAAGCGATCTACGATAATGCCCAGCCGTCGGAGCGCGCCGAGCTTCTGGGCTGCGCAGGCTGCCATACCGGTGCGCTGCAGGCCCCGGCGACCGAACTGACGCATCAGGCGTGGACGACCGAGCGTTCACAGCTGGGACAGTTTGAAGGCTACACGTTCGAGAAGTACGTTGTCGAGAGCATCGTCAACCCGAACGCCTACGTCGTGCCGGGTTACAACTCGGGCGTGATGCCGCTGAACTTCGGCTCGCGCGTGAGCGTACAGGATATCGCTGACATCGTCGGGTATCTCGCCAGCTACTCGGAATAAGCGACGCGTCGCTAAGACCTAACGAACCGCCCCCGGAACGCTCCGGGGGCGGTTTTGATTCGCTAGGGGTGTTCAGCTTTCCGTAACGCCGGATGCTAAAAGCATCCGGCGGCAGACCTGGGCCGATTCCCGTCCGGCGTGAGCGTAGGCCGCTTACCCTGACCGCTAGTACTTCTTGACGATCCGGCGGTAGGCGAGGGGCTGGCGGTTCTGGATGAACTGGAACTCCTCGCGGTACTTGCGGACGTCGGTCAGGTCGATTTTGGCGATGACGAAGCCCTCTTTGGGCGCGCCGGTCTCGCTGTCGGTATCCTCGGCCAGTGACGCGTAGACCTGTCCGCGCGGCCCGACGACCATGCTCTCGCCGCCGAAGCTGAGCGTCACGTCCTCGCCGACGCGGTTCACCGCCGCGACGAACACCGAATTCTCGTAGGCGCGGGCGCGGACGTAGGTCTTCCACTCGTCCATCTGCGCCGTCTCCCAGTTTGCCATGCACAGCAGCAGATCCGCGCCTTCCAGCGTGAGCGTGCGCGCGACTTCCGGGAAGGCCAGATCATAGCCGATCATCATGCCGATGTTGCCGATGTCGGTCTGGGCGATGGGCAGCTTGAAGCCCTCGCGGAAGGCCATGCGTTCCTCGCCGCGCAGGTGGACTTTGTTGTAGACCTCGACCAGATCGCCCTCGGGGCCGATCAGCACGGCCGAGTTATACAGCACGCTCTCGACGCGCTCCTTGCTCACCAGGCCAAAGGCGACGTACACGCCGAATTCGTTGGCGCGCTTCGACAGCAGGTTGAGGCTCGGCCCGGGGATGCGCTCGGCCACCTCGGTGAAGCGCACGCCCAGTTCGTAGCCGCTGGTGACCAGTTCGGGGAACACGATCAGGTCGACGCGGTGCTGCGAGGCGATCTTGTTGATCATCTCGGACATCTTGATCAGGTTATCTTCGGGTTCGCCCAGCTTGGGCTGCATCTGCGCAAGGGCAATCGTGATCTCAGGCATGTGACGCTTTCCTCGATTCGTAGTCGCTCAGTTGGAAAACAGGATGCTGCTGTCTGCGGGCAAAACCGCACATCCGGTCGATTTTGCCCCTCCTATTGTACATGCGATCTGGCCGGGGAATCAAAGGGCGACCTGCGGCCGCCCTGATTTCTCATCGTGTGTTCGTGCTTAGCGGCCGGGCTTCTCGGCGATCAACTGCATGTAGGCGTTCGTCCACAGCGACTCGGCGCGGGTGAACTTGTTGATCTTGAACTCGGCGAAGTACGGCAAAAGCTGGAGCATCGCGGTGGGCAGATCGTGCCAGCGCTCATCGTAGATCAGCGCCGCCAGCTCGTCGGCCATGCGGCCGGCCCAGCTCCATTTGCGCCGGAACTCCTCGGATTTCATCCAGTAGTCGCGTTTTTCCCAGGCGCGCGACGACTCGTCGATGCCCTGGTCGATCTCGCGCAGGCAGAAGACCATCATGGCGAGCATGTCTTTGGCTTCGGTGTCGATCGCGGATTTCTGGCTGAGGCGGCGCAGGAGTTCGGCGCAGGTGCGCATCAGGTGGCTGCGGCGCTTGCCCGGCCCATCGGTGTTAATGTAACGACTCATGAATCCCCCGGTTAGGAACGCGACGGGCGCAGGAGGTGGGATCACCGCGCCCATCTGAACTAGCCTAGCTTTCGAGAATCGGACTGATACCCTTGTAGCGCTGTTTCCGCAGCAGGTCGAGCAGACGCTTTTCGTCATAGTCGATTTGCTGGGCAATCTCGCGCACGGTCGCCGGCGTGTTGTTGTTGCGAATGAACACGCGGAAGATCGCGTCGACCGTCGAGACATCGATCAGAAAGTCCGGCGAAGCGGCGGCTCGTTTGAGCGCCTGCCCCAGCGGATCGAGTTTGAACACCTCGCCGCTGGCCGGGTCGACAAAATCGACCATGTGCGCGTCTTCACCCTGCTGGGAGAAGTGCGCGCGTTCGTCGGGCGGCAGGTGACTGATCAGATAGATCCGCAGGTCTTCGCCTTCAGTCCGTTTCCACCAATCATAATCAATGTGAAAACGGGTATCCAGTGTCGGTTTTGCGAGGATGCTGGGTTTACCGGGTAATGCTGCCATAACACTATACCTCACTGCCTCGTGTGTAGAAGTTGAATCCTCATCCATGCCGCGCCCGCTGCCGGCGCTGGAAAAAAACAGGGGGCGACGCGTCACACGTCGCCCCCTGTGACCTGTCGTTCGCGGACAGCAGCAGTGCGGGCGATGCGTTTAGCGTTCGCTCAGCCGCCAGTAGTGTCCGCCCACGTTCTCGAAGTCCGGGTTGGCGTTCAACATCGCCAGCATCGGGCCGGGTGGGCAGCGGCGCAGCACATTGAGCGCGCTGTAGAGCGTCTTGGCGTGAACCGTTCCCTGCGGCGTCAGGCTGGCAAGCGCCGGCACGAGCATCCGCAGCAGGCCGGCGATGGGCTTACGCTGGTTGGCTTCCGCAAACGCCTCGACCGTCGCCAGATCTTCCACGCCGAGAATCATCAGTTCGTCAAAATTCGCACCGATCGAGCGCTTGGCGCTCTCGAAGGACGGCGTATCGCCTTTGATGCCGAAGATCGGCACGTATTCCGTCCGGGCGCGGTATGCCCCGAAGTCAATGATGACCTTGCCGGGTTCGCTGCTCTTGCGCACGGTGATCTGCGCGCCGATGGGCAGCTTGTGCTTGCGGTAGAAGTTCGCCAGACCGTGAACGTAATGCTCGGTGTGCACCACCCAGCCGGTGAACTCTTCGCCGTCCTGACCATCGACCAGCGTCACGTAGATGCGCGGCGCGCGGCGGGCCGTCGGGAACAGCGCCTGAATGCTGGCGTTGAGCGGCAGCGTCCCGGCGCGGCGGTGCGGGTAGATCAGCGTGACGTGTCCCTCGCTGATGCCGCGCTGCGGCTCGAAACCGCTGAGTTCGTCATTGATCTCTTCTTCGAGCGCCTGCATGTCGTCGGTCAGTTGATCAAACTGGTACTCGATCGGCGTATAGCGCAGGGCGGCGGGCGTCTTGCGGACTTCGGCCGGTTCCATACGCGTCAGGTACCAGAGCACCTCACCGGACGGGCCGACCTCGTCGAAGCGCTCATCACGGCTCAGGCCAAGATTGAGCGAGAAGACCTGCAGTTCGCGCGGGGCGCGGGCGATCTCGCCGATCTGGTCGAGGATGTCCTCGGTCGACAGCGGGCCGCCCTCCACCATATCCAGCACGGCCTCGGTCAGGTGACGGTGGCCCTCGTTGAGGTCGAGGATCAGGTCACGCGGGAACCACAGGCGCGTCACATAGATCAGGCTGTCGTTCTGCTTGAGGCGCGCTTCGAGCGCGTCGACGACCTCGTCTTCGCTGTCGGCGAGGACTTCTTCAGCGCTGAACCCGTGCGATCCCGGCAGGACGTTTTCGCCGTTTTCGGCGTTGAGCGCGTGCGGGACTTCGAGCGCTGCGGCAAACTCGCGCGGGGCCTCGTGATCCGGGAAGGCGACCTGCAGCACGTCAAACGCGCCGTACTCAGGGTTTTCGCCGGGACGCACGCCCTCAACAGTGGCAATCGCGAAATCCTGCGCGGGGAAGATCACCCGCTGGCCGACTTCATAGCGGCGGGCCGGATCGTAGAGCGCGGCGCCTTCGAATTGTTCGCGGAAGGCGCGGGTTTCTTCTTCAAGCCGGTGGGCGACGAGTGCCAGCGCGAGGTCACGCGTACTCATAGGCATTTCGGTTTCGAGTAAATGGTTGATGAGATACTCGATGTCTTCGGGAGTCACTGTGAAGCTGCGTGACCACTGACGGCTGGACACCATCCTTTTCCACGCCTCCTGATCAACTGTTAACGGGGATTGGGTTCGAGCCTGCAACTGCACAATCCGGCATACAAAAGCGCGCGCAGGTCGTGTAGAATATGAGACTGCGGCTGAACTAACCGGGATTATACTTGACAACGCGGCCGCGTTTCAAGCCTCCGGTTGACCGCGTGATAGTGCGTACATTATACTTACGCGCTATCTTTTCGTGTCAGTAGCGTGATTTGAGGAAAGCAACCAATGTCAACCAAGGGTACATGGCAACCGAAAATTCGGCGCCGGGCGCGCGTGCATGGTTTTCGTCAGCGGATGCAGACGAAGGGCGGACGGCGCGTGCTGAAGGCGCGGCGTGCGCGCGGCCGTCACCAGCTGGCGGTGGCCCCGATGCACGTCAAGAAGGTCAACTGGAACGCAAGCTAAGACGCGCGACCCGTACCGCAGGCTGCTGCGGTAGGCGTAGGGGCCGGGACTCGATCCAGGCCCTTACGCGTAACGGGGGCTGTTGATGGGCATCCGGCGCGAACTCCGGCTCAAGCGCAGCGAGGATTTTGCGCGGGTGCGCCGCGAAGGTCAGGTGGTGCGTCACCGGTTGATGCTGCTTAGCAGCGCGCCGAATGCGGTCGGTCACAATCGCTACGGGATCATCACCGGTAAACGCATCGGCCCTGCCGTGACGCGTAACCGGGTGCGCCGCCTCCTGCGCGAAGCGCTCCGTCACCAGCATCCCGGGCTGCGTGCCGGTCACGATGTCGTCATCATCGCCCATCCGGCCATCGCCGCTGTTCGCGCGCAAACCATCCACGAGGTTGTAGTGACGTTGTTACGTCAAGCAGGACTGCAGGCATGAGATTTCTGGCTCTTGGAGCGATACGCTTCTACCAGCGGCGGATTTCCCCCCTACTGCCGCCCTCATGCCGTTTTTACCCAACCTGTTCCCAGTATACGTACGAAGCGATCCAGATTTACGGCGTCCTGCGCGGCTCGTGGCTCGGTATGCGGCGCATCGTCCGCTGTAATCCGCTGAATCCCGGGGGCTTTGACCCTGTGCCCCAAAAGAGAGAGAAATAACCCTATGAGGCGATTCAACCTGCGCCGTTTCGCGATGTTCGCGGCGCTGCTGCTCGTATTGGCGGTGGCGACCGGCTGTGTCGGCACCCGCATCGGTGTGAGCTGGCCGTCCCTGCGGACGATCGGCGATGCCCAGCAGATCCTTGTGTCCTACAACGAAATGATCCTCAAGATCGACCCGCGCACCGGCAGTCTGGCTGAACTCCGCGACTCGGCCGGCCAGACGCGCTTCGATCCCGAGACCGGACAGGCGCGCCTGTGGCGTGTCGACGGCCGCCAGATCGAGAACGCGCAGTTCTTCAGCGCGCCGATCGAATACACCGATAACCGTCTGCTGGTGGCGTCGGCCGCGCTGCGCCTGCTGCTGGTGGATGACACCGCCGCCCGCGTCGAGAATCCCAGCGGGCTGCCGCTGGCCGGCGTGGTGGTCGCGGATGTTACCTTCGACGACGAGCGCGTCTACGTGCCGCTCAGCGAGCAGGGCGTACAGGCCTTTGACCTCGAGACCCTTGAGCAGGTGTGGATGGTCTCGACGGGCAACAGCGGCGTGTGGTCAAAGCCGATTGTGGCTGACGGCGTGGTCTACTTCTCGTCGATGAATCACAACGTCTACGCGGTGGATGCTGCAACCGGCGACACGCTGTGGTCGTACAACCTCGGCGGCGCGGCGGCAGGCAGCCCGACGCTCTACGAAGGCTATCTGTACGCGGGCAGCTTTGCGCGCAAGCTGGTCAAACTTGACCTGTCCGGTACGCTGGTGGGCGAACTGGAGATGGATAACTGGGTGTGGAGCGCGCCGACCGCCGCCGACGGCAAGCTGTACGTCACGGATCTGGGCGGCTCGGTCTACGCGATCGACGCTGACTCGTTCAGCATCGACTGGCAGGTGAAGGGCAGCGGCGGCGGTATCCGCGCGGCCCCACTGGTCACGGATGAGTATGTTGTTGTCGGGTCGCGTACAGGGCTGGTAGAATGGTTGAACCGTTCGAACGGCACCGAAGTCTTTGAGCGCAACGTAGAGGCCGAGATCCTCTCGGAACTGCTGCTTATCGAACCGTCCGAGACGCTGAACCTGCCTGAACCGCTGGTGATCGTCAGCACTGTGGACCCTGCCCGTCTGCTGATCGCGTTTACCGCGACGCAGGGTGGCCGCCAATGGGTTTATCCGCCGCAGTAAGTGAGTGGAGTCTGATCTGAATGTGGGATTTTATCATCAACCCATTTGTAACCGTGCTGACGCTGCTGTACTCGCTGTTCGGCAACGACGTGGTGCTGGCAATCACCGCCTTTACGGTGGTGATCCGCCTCGCGACGTCGCCGCTGGTGCTCCAGCAGCAGCGCTCGACCAACGCGATGCAGGAACTCAAGCCGGAACTGGATCGCCTGAAAGAGAAGTATAAGGGCGACCGCGAGAAGTTCGCGCAGGCGCAGATGGAACTGTACCGCGCCAAGGGCATCAACCCGATGGGCGGCTGTTTGCCCCTGCTGGTGCAGCTTCCGATCATCTTCGGGCTGTACGGCGCGATCCTGATGGCGATGGGCGCGACGCCGTTTCAGGTCATCGACCTGTCGGGCCGTCTGCTGATCCCCGGGCTGGACAACCTCGTGCCGCTTAACAAGATCTGGCTCGGCATCGACATCACGCAGGCGCCACAGCTGCTCATGAACACCCAGCCGATTGTGCTGATCCTGCCGGTGCTGGTGATGGTCACGACGTGGCTGCAGTCCAAGCTGACGCTGCCCGCCCCGACCAAGAACGGTACCGGGACGCCCAATCCGGCCGAGCAGATGACGCGCTCGATGACGACCTTCCTGCCGATCATGTACGGCTTCTTCGCGCTGTCGTTCTCGGTCGGCCTGTCGATTTACTTCATCGTCAGCAACGTCGTCGGCATTATCCAGTACACGCTGCTGGGCAAGGCCAACTGGCGCGGCCTGCTCGGTCTGCCGCCCAAGGTGACCGCCGCGCAGGCGGCCGCCAACCGTCAGGCGTCGGATGAGCTGATCAAGCGGGTGGTCGACGCGGTTGAGTCCAAGCCGAAGCGGGCGCAGGGCGGTCTGGCGGCGCAGAGTGCGCTGTCGGCGCGGCCAAATGCCAAAGTACCCAGTAGTTCGCCCGTTCAGCAGAACAAGCCAAAAAAGAAAAAGTAGAACCGGCAGACAGGGCTGTCCGTGACGGATGGCCCTGCTTGATTCCACACAGAGGTAGTCGTCATGGATGAAAATCAGTCACTGGAATACACCGGAGACACCGTCGACGAGGCGGTTGCCAAAGGCTTAAGCGCCCTCGGCGCTAGCCCGAGCGACATCATCGTCGAGGTGATCGAAGAAGCGAGCCGCGGCATTCTGGGCATCGGTGCGCGCCCTGCGCGCGTCCGGCTCAAGATGCTGCGCAAGCCCGCGCCCCCGCCGCCGCCCGCACCGGAAC
>ERZ761609.1792-NODE-1792-length-17593-cov-30.640666_pt1 | contig 17593 bp, 13 predicted proteins | sample MGYA00511163_ERZ761609 | MGnify/ENA primary metagenome ERZ761609 (study PRJEB28899, sample SAMN02445070) | bioreactor sludge metagenome | biome: EBPR sludge | place: Australia: Brisbane, Thorneside Wastewater Treatment Plant | collected 2011-12-16 ... | reverse complement strand
GACGCCGCCCCGCCGCCGCCCGCCGCCGCAGGCAGGGGCGGACTGCGGGACATGCTGGCAAACCCCCAGATGCGCGCGGTGATGGACCAGCAGCAGGCCATGCAGATCGAGATGTCCTACGCGCGACTGTTCCAGCACCTCGGCCTCAACGACCAGGAAAAGGAGCATTTTAAAAAGCTGCTCACCGGGCGGCAAAAGGCCATGATGGACACCAGCCTCAAGCTCATGGACCCGAACCTCACGCCCGAGCAGCGCCAAGCGCTGAGCCAGGAGGTGGAGAAGCAAAAGACCGCCTTTGACCAGACCATCAAGGCCTTCCTCAACAACGAGGACGACTGGCAGACCTTCCAGCAGTGGGAGGCCACCCTGCCGGAGCGGCAGATGTTCGACACTCTTGGACGGGGCCTTTTCAGCTCCTCCGCCGAGCCGCTCAGCGCCCAGCAGGAGCAGCAGCTCATCCAGTTGATGGCGGGCGTGCGCGCCTCGCCGGGACGCGGGGGGAACCTCATGGGCAAGACGAACATGGACCCGGCGAAGATGACGCCGGAATTGATCAACGAGATGGTCAGCCAGCTCCAGGTGAACGCGCAAGTCGTCGAGGAGCGCGCCGCGCAGTTCCTCACCCCCGCGCAGTTGCAGACACTCAAGGCCTACCACAAGCAGACCATCGAGATGTCGAAGTCCGGCATCGAAATGTCCCGCATGCTCATGCAGGGGAAGGGGCAGTGAGGGCAGCGCGCGCCTGCCCGCTGGCTAGTGATGTGGCCGAGGGGGCGCTCAGGGCCTGGGGGCGCGGAGGGCGGGGAGGTCTGCGAGGATGTTGGCGCTGCGCATCAGGGTCTCGCCGACGAGGAGGGCGTCGGCTCCGGCTTCGGCGAGGCGGGCGGCGTCGGCGGGTGTCTTGATGCCGCTTTCGGAGACGAGGATGATGTCGTCGGGCACTTCCTCGGCCAGGGCCTCGGTGGTGGCGAGGTCCACGGTGAAGGTCTTGAGGTTGCGGTTGTTGACGCCGATGATGCGGGCGTCGGTGGCGAGGGCGCGCTCGAGTTCGGGCAGGTCGTGGACTTCGACGAGGGCGTCGAGCTGGAAGGTGTGGGCGGTCTCCAGGAGGTGCTCGAGTTCGGGCTGGTCGAGGGCGGCGACGATGAGGAGGATGGCGTCCGCCCCGGCGACGGAGGCCTCGTAAATCTGGGCCTCGTGGATGATGAAGTCCTTGCGCAGGCAGGGGATGTCCACCTGGGAGCGGATGAGACTGAGGTATTCGAGCCGGCCCTGGAAGTATTTTTCGTCAGTGAGGACGGAGAGGGCGGTGGCGCCGGCTTTCTCGTAGCCGCGGGCGATGGCGAGGGGGTCGAAGTCGGCGGCGATGGTGCCGGCGGAGGGGGAGGCGCGCTTGATTTCGGCGATCATGCCGAGGCGGGTGGGATCCGCCCGCAGGGCGTCGGCGAGGGAGCGGGTGTCATTCCTGCGGGTGGCGGCGGCGCGGAGCTTGTCCAGGCGCGGCAGGAGCTTTTCCACCTCGGTGCGCTTGTGCGCGATGATCTCGTCCAGCTTGTTCATGGGGCGCGGAAGATGGGGCGCTGCGGCGGGGGCGCAAGCGCCTCATGCCTCCCTGGCGACCTTTCCTCCGAGGGAGAGGATGCGGGCCTTGCCCTTGGCGTCCTCGGCCTCGGCGATCATGCCGGCGCGCACATACATTTGGGAGAGGCCGGTCCAGGCGAGGAGGTCGTTGGGGCGGAGGGTGGTGGCCATGAGGCCGGCCCCGATGGCTTCTTTGACCTCGCCGGTTTTCAGCAGGGCCATGCCGAGGGCGTGCCAGCCGTCGAAGAACCGCGGATCCTGCTGGACGCAGCGGCGGTAGAGGGCAACGGCCTGATCCATCTCCCCGAGGGCGAGGTGGCCGCTGGCCTCGTCGAAGATGTCGTCCACGCTGGCCGGGGCGGGCTGGCTCATGAGGGGTCAGGCTTGCTCTTCGGCCTCTTTGAGGAGGGTGCGGGGCTTTGCGGCCTCGCGCAGCTTGGAGAACCAGGCTTCGAAGAGGCGGTTCTGCTCCATGGAGGCGCGGGTGGCGGCCATGTTTTCACGCAGGGCGGCGCTGTCCTCGCGCTTGCGCAGCTCCTTGGCCTGGACGTGGGCGAGCAGGGCGCCGGTGTCGGTGTCTATGCTCTGGGTGAGGCCGCCGGCGGGGGTGTCACGCGCGGCGCGGGCGATCTCGTAGGCATGGGGCATTTCGGCGGGCGGGGCGAAGATGGTGAGGTCGGTGACGGGGGTGAGGGTGAGTTTGAGTTCCTTGGCGAGATCCTCGATTTTTTTGCCCTCCTTGAGTCCGGCGGCGAGGGCGTCGCGCGCGTCGTTGACTGCCTTGGTGAGTCCTTCCTGGGCTTTCTGGGCGGTGAGGGTTTCCTTGATCTTGTCCTTCACTTCTCCGAGTTCCTGCTGCCTGGGCTCCTCGGTCTGGGTGACGGTGAAGATGTAGTAGCCCTTGGCGCCTTTGACGGGGTCGCTGACGGGGCGGGTCTGGTTGTTGTGGGCGAAGATGGCGGCGATGAGGTCGGCTTCGTCCTTGATGGCGTCGGGGGGGGATTCGCGCTCGAAAAGGGGGGCTTTGAGTTCGGCCTCCTTGAGGTCTTTGACGATGGCGTCGAAGCTGGCTCCGGGGGCGATGCTGGCCTCGTTGAACTTGTTGACCCGGTCCACGACCTCGCGCTGGGCTTTCTGGCGCTCTTCCAGGGGCTTTTTGTCGTCCTCTTTGGGGTTCTCAAAGAAGACGTAGCTGACGGCGCGCTTCTCGGGGGTTTTGTAGGTCTCCTTGTTCTCGTCGTAATACTTCTGGATCTCCTCGTCGGTGACGACGGCGGCCTTCTTCTGGTCTTCGAGGGAGAAGCTGATGGTGGCGACCTTGAGGGTCTGGTGCTCGCTGGCGTAGCTCTTTTCGACTTCGAGAGGGCCGGCGACGTAGTTTTTGCCGGCGAGGTCCTTGAGCTTGGCGTGGCCGATGCTGAGCTTCATGATGTCGAGCATGTCCTGGGCGCTGAGACCGTAGGAGCCGAGCATCTGCTGGGCGTTGTAGGCGCGCTGCTGGCTGAAGACGCCGTTCTCCATGAAGGCGGGCAGCTTTTCCATGGCGGCCTGGGCCTCGGCGTCGTCGGGCATGACTCCGAGGCGCTCAAGTTCGGTTTGGAGGATGACCTGGTTGATGGCCGCGTCGGCCTGGCCGCCGGAGCGGCTGAGGGCGGAGAGCAGGTCGAAGAGCTGGAGCATGTAAGTCACGTTGAGGCGGCGGCTGAGGCGCTGGGCCTCGGCCACGGTGTAGGTGCGGCCATAGACCTCGAAGGCGGGGTCGGTGGGCTGGGCCATGATGCTGTCACGCCCCGACTTCCAGCCGCCCCAGACGGAGAAACTGATGATGATGATGACGGTGACAGTGATGAGGAAGGCGCCTCGGTGGCGGCGGAAGAACTCGAGCATGGCGTGCGGCTGGGTAAAAGGGCCGCCAAGTAAGCCGCCCTCCCTCTGGCGGCAACCGGAAAATCCATGACCAGCGGCGGGTGCGCGGTATGCTGGGCTGATGAAACGACACGCGCTATTCCTGCTGCCCGCCCTCGCGCTTTACGGCGCGGAGATTTCCTGGAGCCCCCTGCCGGCGCTGCCGGACGCGGAGGGCTTTGCCGGCTCCTTCGCGGGGGTGAGCGGCGGCGCGCTGCTGGTGGCCGGCGGGGCGAACTTCCCCGACGCGCCACCCTGGCGCGGGGGCACGAAGACCTGGTATGACGGCATCTTTGCCCTGGACCGGCCGGATGGCGCATGGCGGGTGGCGGGCAGACTGCCGCGCCCGAACGGCTATGGTGTGTCGCTCTCGATCCCCGAGGGCCTGGTGTGCATCGGGGGCGGGGACGCCGCCGCGCATTTCCGGGAGGCTTTTGTGCTGCGGGTCTTCAAGGAGGGTCTGGTGAACGAGCCGCTGCCGCCGCTGCCGCGCCCGTGCGCCTACATGGCGGGGGCGGTGCTGGACGGGGTGCTGCATGTGTGCGGCGGCACGGAGAAGCCGGACGCCACGGAGGCGATGCCCGCGTTCTGGGCGCTGGACATGCGGGAGGAGAAACCCGCGTGGCGGGAGCTGCCCGCGTGCCCCGGCCCGGCGCGCATCCTGGCGGTGATGGGCGCTCATGACGGGGCGCTGTATCTCTTCAGCGGAGCCGCCTTGAAGGCGGGAGCGGATGGCAGGCCGGAGCGTGAGTGGCTGCGTGACGCGTGGAAATACACCGCCGCCTCGCGGACATGGAAGCGCATCGCCGACCTGCCGCGCGTGGCGGTGGCCGCGCCTGGACCCGCGCCCGTGGTGGAGGGGCGGCTGCTGGTGGTCGGCGGGGATGATGGAGCGAACGCGGCCTTTGAGCCAAAGGATGAGCATCCCGGCTTTCCGCGCGGGATCCTGGCCTATGATCCCGCCAGGGACGAGTGGAGCGGGGCGGGGGAGGCGCCGTTTTCCCTGGTGACGACCGCGCTGGTGGAGTGGCAGGGGCGGCTGGTCATCCCCGGCGGGGAGGCGAGGCCGGGCAAGAGATCTCCGCAGGTGTGGAGCGGGGGCTGGTGAGGCGGCGGGTGTCCGCGCCGGGGCGTTTTCCCTCTGCGGGCGGGGGCTTCACTCCAGGGCGATGCCGCTGCCGGGCTTGCCGGTGGCGGCGTCCCAGGTGTGGAGCCTGCCGTCGAAGGAGCCGGCGATGACGGTTTTGGCGTCGGCGGTGATGACGACGGTGGTGAGGGGCGCGCCGGCGCTTTCCAGCCTGCGCTCTTTGGCGGTGTCGCTGCGCTGCGCTCCGTCGTGCTTTTTCAACTCGGTATAGACGCTGCCGTGGCCTTTGTCAGTGATGGCGGCGAGCGCCTTGCCGTCGGGTGTCCAGGAGAGGGCGACATAGGCGTTCTTTTTGTCGCCGAGGGAGGCGTCCTGCTCGCGGGTGGGCACGTCCCAGACTTTGACCTCGCGGTCGGCTCCGGCGGTCGCGATGCGGCTTGCGTCATGGTCGAAGGCCACGGAGTGGACGTGGTTGGTGTGGCCTTCATAAAAGGCGACGAGCGCGCGCGTCGAGGTGTCCCAGAGGCGTGCCATCCTGTCCGCGCCGCCACTGAGGAGGCGGTCTCCTTTGGCGGAGAGGCGGAGGGCGAGGATGTTGTCATCGTGCGCTTTCCATGTGGCAGTGAGCTTTCCGTGAAAATCGAACTGATGGAGGAAACCGGCGCCGCCAGTCTCGCCATCGGCGGCAAAGACATGCGTGTCAGTGGCGGCAAGGGCGGTGACCATGCCGATGAGCGCGGTGGTGATGCCGCCGGTCTGCTGGAGGGCCGCAGGGTCCCAGAGGCGGATGTCACGGTAGCCGCCGGTGACAAGGCGAGCGCCGTCGGGTGTCCAGGCGAGCGATTGCACGGGTCCTGCGTGCCCTTCGAGGCGGCCGAGTACGGGGCGCTCCCTGGCCGCCATGTCCACCAGGATGACGCTGCCGCCGCGCGCGACGGCCAGATTTTTGCCATCCGGTGAAAGCGCCAGCGCGAGCACGGGCTGCCATGTCTCAGGCATGCTGGAGAGCTTCACGGGGCGCGGCGCGGGCGGCTCGTCGAAGACCCTGGCATCCCAGGGAGCACCTGCTTTGACCCAGCTTTCGAGGGCCTTTAAGGCGGCGGTGTCGAGTTGCTTCTTCGGCGGCATGTGAGGATCGGCATCGGCGAGGACGAGGTGGTAGAGAGGGCTGTCGGCGGGTTTGCCGGGGACGACGGCGGGGCCGCTGTCGCCGCCTTTCATCATCTTCTCGTGGGTGGTGAGCAGCAGGCCGCCCTTGGCTTTGCCCGGCTTGTGGCAGCCGACGCACTCGTCACGCAGAACACGCATGGCGGCCCGGGTGTCGGCATGGGCTGGGGCGGTGAGGAGCAGGAGGATCAGGGCTTGGCGGAGCATCAGGGGCTAATACGGCGGCCGCGGGGCGGGGATTGCGGAACGTGTGTTTCACTCATGCGCCTCCTTCCAGCGTTTCCCAAACCTCCAGCCATTCGACGCCGGGATTGCGCGCGCAGAGGGAGTGGATGGCCTCCGGATCGAGGATCATGAAGGCGGTTGATAACGCATCGGAGAGGGCGGCGGCGGGTGCCAGGGCGTAGCCGCGTTTTTCACGCACGCTGAGGGGCTGGAGTGTGCGCGGGTCCATGATGTGCGCGCCTTTGACCATGAAGCCGCTGCCGCTCAGGGAGCGGTCGCGCAGTGTCAAGAAGCGCGCGCCTTCTGCCAGGGTGACTTCCCATGCATCCTCTCCGGGAGGGCTGCCAAGCGCCAGCAGAGTGCTGTCTCCGGCATTGAGGAAAGCGCGCGTGATGCTCCATTCGCCGAGCAGCACGGCGGCTTGATCCAGCGCGTAGCCTTTGCCCAGTCCGCCGAGGTCGAAGACCATGTGATCCGCGCGCACCGACACATGCAGGCCGTCGTCCTCGTGAAGGTCGAAGAGATGCGATCCCACCGACTGGCGCGCGCGCTCCAGAGCTTCCGGCGGCGGCTGGCGGAGGTTGTCATTCTCATCCCGCCAGAGGTGCATCAGCGGGCCGATGGTGATGTCAAACGCGCCGCCTGTCTCCTCGTGCATCGCCTTGGCCAGGCTCAGGCAGTCCCAGGTGGCGAGGGAGACGCGGGCGCTCTCTCCGGCGCGGAGCCGTGAGAGGCGCCAGATGTCGCTGCCGGGGCGGAAGCGGCTGAGTTCGTCCTCCAGGCGGCGGATTTCCGTGAAGACAGCCTCGGCGGCATGGGCGGCGTAGGCTTCGTCCACATCCTCCTGGGCGATGATGACCTGGAAGCTGGTGGCCATCGCATGCTCCTCGAAGCAGTGCATCATGGTCGCGGCATGCCCGGCAGGGGCGGCAGTTCGGGGGAGAAGACCGGCGGGGTGGAAAGCGTGCCCGCGGGTGTCAGCGTGGCGCCGCCGGCTCCGGGGGTGAGTGGTTCGCCGGGCGCGGGCGGGGCGGGGGCGGGTGTCCCGGACGCGCTTTCGGCCAGCGGGGTCTTGCGCAGGAAGACCGAGACGATGACGCCCGGACGCAGTCCGAAGGGAGAGCGCTCGATGTAGTCTTCGGCGCGGATTTTCTCCTTCACCGCGTCGTAATAGTCCGCCTCCACCACGATGACATCCGCGTCCAGGGAGTCCGGCGGCGCGGTGTGCCAGCCGGTCAGCGGCCAGGCGCGCCAATACCAGGGCAGCGGCCAGCCCGAGTCCTTTTGAATGACCTGCACACGCGCGGTGTCCGTTTTGCCGCCGATGTGGGAGCGCACCAGGTCCAGCAGCTTGAAGAGGCTCTTCGGCGGGTGCGAATAGACATAGGGATTGCGCGGGTCGGCGGAGTATTCGAGTTGCGGATTGGCATGGGTGCCGGTCAGGCGCATGGTCTGCGAGCACAGATGGTACAGGCCGGAGGCGACGAGAAGGTGGAAAAGGCCGCGCAGCATCACATTTGGCAGCGCGGCCCAGATGGCTCCGCCGCCCGCTCCGGCCAGCAGGATCAGCGCGTGCTGCGCGCATAGGATGGACCACGGCGTCTTGTAGCTGATGAGCGAGTAGACCGTGAGCAGGGCCAGGGTGTAAACGGTGAGAAAGACCAGGAATGCCTGCCGCGCGGCTTTCCTCTGATGGTCGCCGAAAAAGGCGTGCAGCATCCCGGCCAGCGCCAGGCCGCCGATCATCGCCTCGCTCCACACGAGGGTGTCCTTTCTCCAGAAGATCAGTGTCAGGTAGTAGTGCCAGGGCTTCTGATGGCCGCTGCCCTTGCCGCGCTCCAAATAATCCAGGTAGCAGGTCACGCTTTCGCGCACAGCGGTCCAGTCCTGGAACCAGGAGGAAAAAGCCGCCACTGAGACAAAGACCGCCGGCACAGCCGTCCACAGCCAGGGGCTGGCGGGGCGTGTGCTGCTTTTGGCCGGGCCAAGCTGCAAGCCGCCGTTCTGGCGCGGGCTGAACCCGCCCACCAGCACGCGCGCGGCCACCCAGCCGCAGCAGGCGGCGCCCGCGTTGAGGATGAAGGTCTCCTTGGTGGCATGTTGCATGCCCAGCGCGCAGCCGCCCAAGACCAGCCACAGGCGCGTGCCTCCCTGGGAGAAGCGCCAGAAGCTGCCCAGTGACAGCGCCACAAGCATGGCCAGCAGCATCTCCATGATGAAGTAGCGGCTGTAAAAGACCATCATCGGCGAGACAGCCGTCAGCGTCATCGCCAGCGCCGTGCCGGCGCGGCCCAGCGCGTCTGCGAACAGCAGCGTCAGCAGCAGCAGCGCCATGCCGCAGAGCGCGGCCACCAGGCGCAGGTCGGACTCGGTCCATGTGGCGGAATCACCCCAGCCAGCGGCCATGCCCCAGAGCTTGCTCACCTGGTGCAGGCCGGGGCCGTGGTAGTCCTTGGGGTCGTAATCGAAATGTCCGCTTTGCCAGTAGTCCGCCAGCTTCATGCCCAGCACCGCCTCGTCCGTGTGCATGGGGCGGCGGTCCAGATGCGGCAGCCGGTAAAAGCCGCCCAGAACCAGCGCGCCGAGCACCAGCACGAGAAAGGTGGTGATGGAAAGGCGGGTTTCTTTGCGCGGATTCATGGGACGGCCATCATGGAGTCTGCGATCTCATGCGCCAGCGGGAATCTCGTAGAGGGCACGGTAGGCTTCCGTGATTTTTTCCAGCCATTCATGCTGATCCTGTGACCACCAGCGGCTGGAGAAAATCTCCACCTCACGCGCGCCCTGGAAACCAGCGGCGTCCACCCACTCGGAAATTTGCCGAATTGGTATGCAGCCCTCGCCCATCAGGCTGCGGTCGTTGAGCAGGTCTGTTGTCGGTGTCCTCCAGTCGCAGATGTGAAACGCGAAAAGCCGGCCGAGCTCCGCCGTCAGCCCGATCTGCTCTTTCAACTCCGGGTCCCACCAGATGTGGTACACATCCGCCGCGATGCCCAGCATCTGCGGCGAGTCGAGCGCGTCGCAGATGTCGTTGGCCTGGCGCATCGTGTTCACCGCGCTGCGGTCGTCAGCATACATCGGGTGCAGCGGCTCGATGCCCAGGCGCACTCCCGCCGCCTCCGCCTCCGGCAGCACGGCGGCGATGCCCTCCGTGATCTGTTTGCGCGACTCATCCAGCGGCTGCCCCGGAACCGCGCCGCACACCAGCACGATGAGCGGCGCACCCAGCGCGTGCGCCTCCTCGATGCAGCGCCGGTTGTCATCCAGAGCTTTTTGCCTGTCTTGCGCAGTGGACGCAGGAAAAAAGCCGCCCCTGCACAGGCTTGTCACCTCCAGTCCCGCCTCCCGCGCCTGGCGGCCCACCGCAGCCGGGTCGCGCCCCTCCAGGTTGTAGCGCCAGAAAGTGATCCCTCCGGCTCCAGCCCGCGAGTAGTTGCGGATGCACTCTTCGGTGCTCCAGGGCTTGGTCGTGATGGTGTGGATGCAGAGCCGTCGCATGGGTGTGGGGATGTCGTTGGGATTAACCCAGCGGCAAAAACAAACAATCACCGTCTGGTCAAGCCTGACTTGAGGGCGGAAACCGCGCGCCCTGTCTCTTGTCTGTCGCGCGAATCCTTGCGGCCTGGATCATTTCAGGCGACTAACGCGCGTGTCCGAGTCTTCCGCATCGAAGTCCAAACCCCGCCGTTTTTGGAAATGGCTCCGCCGATTCCTGGTCGCGGGTTTCCTTCTGCTCATGCTGCTGGCCGTGTTTCACAAGCCATTGCTTTTAACCGTGATTCGCGTGGCGGGACCGAAGCTGGCGGCGGGCCAGGGTTTGGAGCTCGACTGGCAGGTCGGCGGCACTCTGTGGGATGCTTTTGCGCTTCAAAAGGTTGAGGTCATTGGCAGGCGGGAGCATTGGCTGCCAGCGGCCAAACTTGAGGAATTGCGCCTAGGCTATGATTTGCGCGCGCTTTGGCGCGGCGAGCACACGCGGGTGGTGCGGCAGGTGCGGGTGCATGGCCTGAAAGCGACGGCGGATTTGCGGCGGCTGCCGGCGAAGCCTGCCGAAGTGACAGAGGCACCCAAAGAAGCCGGTTCCCAAAAACCGACCGCGCTTTGGCCGCAGGAACTGGACATCCAGGACGCGGACCTGGACCTGACTCTGGCAGATGGAGCGCGGCTGCTGGTGGAGGGGCTGACTTTGCAAGCAGGCGGCGGGCAGCCCGGCATCTTCGAGTGCCGCGCGCTGCGCCGCGAGCCGGGCGGCCCCGCGCTGGAAAATCTGCGCGCCAAGATCGAATGGGAGACGCTGCGGCTGACGGTGGCGGATTTTCAACTGCCTGAGGATTTTCTGCTAGAGAGGCTCGTGCTCGATCTCGCCGGTCTCTGGTGCGAGGAGGATGAAGCGCTGGCTGAACTGCGGCTGCGCCTTGGAGATGCCACGCTGGAGCTGGATGCCAAAGTGGCGGGTGTCCTGGAGCCGCCGATGCGGGTGAGTGCGGAAGTGAGACTGGACGGCCTGCGCTCGGATGATGTGAAAGCGTGGGGCCTGCCTGAGCATGCGGGCTTTGCCAAAGCCTCCGTGCAGGCGCGGGTGGAGGGCGACCCAGCCGCGCCGGGTTCCATGAGCGTGGATGTCTCGGTTGAGTTGGAGGGCGTCGCAGCGGCAGGCGCGCGTGTGGATGACGTGAAAATCCACGCCACTGTCAAGGATGGCAAAGCCGCCCTGCATGAGGCGCGGGTGGCGCGCGGTGAAAATGTCATCACGATCACGGCCGGCGCGGTTTTGCCCGCTGATCCCGGCGATCTGCCAAAGACGCCGTGGACCGCCGGATTAAAGGCCAGCCTGCCGGATGCGCGGACTTTTCTCGATGCAGCCCCTCCCGTGCAAGGCTCGCTGACGCTGACAGTCAACGCTGCTGGCAAAGGACCGACGCCGACGAGCGTCGAGGGTGTCCTCACCGGCACGGCGCTGGCTTTTGAAAAATGGCGGCTGCCGGAGTTGAAGGCGGTGTTCGGCATGGATGGCATGGAGGCGCGCGTGGAGCTGCCAGACTTGGCGTTAGGCCAGGGCAATGTCATCGCCTTGAAATCCTCAATGCGCATGGAGGACGCGATGCCGGTGCGCGCGGAGTGGGCGGTGAAGATCGCCGACGCGGCTCTCGCGCTGCGCACCGCCGGCATGGAGCTTCCGGCGCAGGAGTTCGGCGCTGTGGTGGAGTCGGAAGGCAATGCCGGATTCGCCGTGCGGGATGTGGAGGCGGGGGACTTCCGCGCTCTGACCGCTGAAGCAAGCCTGAGAGTGCGCGAGGCGCGGCACGGCCAGGCGCGCCTGGAGGAGGCGGCTTTGGAGATGAAGGCGCGCGAGGGGCGTGTGGAGTTGGAAACCATGAAGCTGCGAATGGATGAGGAGAACCATCTCGATCTGAATGGCGGCATGGACCTTCAGGCGCCGCACGCCTTCGAGGCGAAGGGGGATGTGACCCTGCCCGCGCTGGTCCGCTTCAATGAACTGCTCAAGAGCCTCGGCGCGCCCGAACTGAAAAGCGGCTCGGTGGAGGCCGCGCTGGATGTGAAGGGCCAACTGCAACCCTGGACCTGCGAGGGCCGTGCCGGGCTGCAAGCGAGGCGCCTTCAAACGGCGGCGATGCCCCATGCCGCGGATGCGAGCCTGGAGGCCACTTTCGCAGGCAAGCGCGCGGATTTGTCGAAGCTGGAGGCCGGCGCGGGTCCTTGGCGGCTGCTGGCGCGCGGCGTGGTGGATGAAAAACGCGCCGATCTGGCCGAACTGAAAGTGTGGCAAAAGGAGGCGCTGCTTCTCGACGGCCATGCGCGCGCGCCGCTCGATCTCATGGACACGCAGGAGGGTGAAGGCGGCCCGCTCGATGTGAGACTGCGCGCCGAAAAACTCCGTCTGCACGAGGTGCTGGCGGAGGCCGGCATTCAAAATGTGCCGCCAGGCGTGCTGGACGCGGAACTGGCTCTCCAAGGCCGCCTCGACACGCTGATGGCGGACATCCAGGCGCGGCTGGCGGATTTGAAAGTGCCCGGCGCGCCCAAGGCATTCCAGCCAGCCAGCGTGGATTTCAGCGGCAAACTGGAAGCGGGCCGTCTCGGAGCAAAGGTGATCGTGGCGCAGCCGCCGTTGAAGGATCTGACCGTCGAGGCGGCGCTGCCCGTGGATGTGCCCGCGCTCATGAAGCAGCCGGACGCGCTCATGAAAACGCCGCTGCAAGCGAGCGCGTCCCTGCCCGAGAGCGGCCTGGATTTCCTGCGCGAATACGCGCCCGGCATGGTCCGCGCCCTGCCTGCGAAATTGAGGCTCGATGCCAGAGTGACAGGAACCGCGGAGAAGCCCCTGATCGAAGCCGCGCTGGATGTGGACGCGCCGGAGATCATCTGGGCCAAGCCTGACCTGCCCTCCGTGCGTGATGTGCGCGCCCGCATCCGCGCCAAAGACCGGCTCGTGATGATCGAGGACATCTCCGCCGTGCTGGCAGGAGGCACGGTCAGGATCGGCGGCAGGGTGGATTTGCAGGACGCGCAAAAGCCCGCCTTCGATGCGCGGCTCGACGCCAGGGAAGCTCTCATTTACCGCGACCCCGGCGCTTCCCTCCGCGCTGACGCGGCCATCACCTGCCGGGGCGATCTGGCGGCGGCGCGTGTCGAGGGCCTGGTCGAGCTGGTGCGCGGCCGCATCTTCAAGGAGATAGACCTTCTGCCTGTGCTGAAACTGCCCGCCGATGTGCCCGCCGTGCCGCCCGACACCAGCCGCCAGGAGGCCAGGCTGGAGCTGCCGCCCGCGCTGCACGGCTGGACCTTCGATGTGGGCGTGCGCACGCGCGATCCGCTCCTCATCTCGGGCAATCTGGCCAATGGAGCGGTCTCCGCCGATGTCCGCCTCGGCGGCACGGGCGCGGCGCCGCTGCTCACGGGCGGGGCCAATGTGGACCGCCTGCTTTTGAAGCTGCCCTTCAGCATGGTGAAGATCACCAAGGGCGCCGTCACCCTGCGACCGGAGCGGCCCTTTGATCCCGATCTCGACATCCGCGGCGAGTCGCGCGTCGGCAGCAACGACATCACGCTTTTTGTCTATGGCCACTCCACCGACCCGCGCACGCGTTTCACCAGCTCGCCGCCGATGAGCGAGCCGGACATCGTCACCCTGCTCGCCACCGGCACCACTCTCGGAGGCTCCGCCGCCGAACTGGCCTCCGAGGCCGCCAGCCGCGCGGCGGTGCTGTTCCTCACCGAAATGTACAGGAAGATGTTTAACAAAAAGAAAGTCGTGCGCGAGGAGCCTCCGCGCCTGCACCTGACCTTCAACCCCTCCGGCGCGGACCGCGGCAGCGACAGCGTGCAGGCCACCTACGATCTCACGGAAAACTGGCGTTTGACCAACCGCTTTACCCAGGCCGGCCGCATGAAGACGCTGCTTGGATATGTGCTGCGCTTCGGCAAAGCGGCCCGGGCGGTGGATGAGGTCAAGGCACCTTAAGGGGGCGGCGCTTCCTGGTTTCACGGCAGGGCGTTGATGCCCAGCAATTCTCCGAGCTTTCCATGCGCGCGGTAGTATTCCGCCTCGGCCAGGCCCGCTTCATCCAGGCCACCCGCGATGGCCGCGGCGTCCATTGCACCGAGCACATGGGCTTTGATGAGCGCCGACTTGCGCGCCTGGATTTCGAGGAAGGCGGTGTCCACATCGGGAGTGGCGGGGTATTTGCCGGACTCCTGCCCGTCGCGCAGGACCTGCTTGAAGGGCGCGCCGCTCTGCCGCGCGTCCTGCTTGGCCGCGTTGACGCCCTCATGCCAGTCCGCGCAGAGAATGCGGTAGTAGTCGCGCATGGCCTGCTTGTTGTGGTGGATGATGAGCGCGCGCCCGTCCACCTCGACGGTGCTGGTGGCGCGGAAGCTGTCCGCATCCAGCGTGTCCACGAAGAACAGCTCCTCGCGGTCCACGGCGAACTCCCATTTCAAATCCCATAGATGCAGGCCGATCTCCGACAGCAGCTCCCTGACTGCCCACGCGCCGAGGAGGGACATCTTGATGGTCTCGGTGAAATGCAGCGCGCTGAGGCCGCTCATGAGCAGCGCCTCCTGCTTCGTCACCGCGCGGTCCTCAGGCTCGTATTTGCTGGTGAGGTCATAAACCGGCCGGTCCAGCATCTGCCACGCGCGCATTGGCCCCGAGAGGCCCAGCTCCCGCTCGTAGGCGCGGCGCTCCTTGTCGCTTAGCTGCTCGTATTTGCGCAGCACCGAGCTGCCACTAGTGACGCCAAAGCGCACGATGTACTCCAGCGGCACCACATACATGTCGCTCTGGTGAAACTGGGCGTAGTCAAAGACAAAACTGCCCATCACATTGCGCTGGGGCGGGCGGATCACCGGAAAGCGCTTCACCACGTTGAAGCGGCTCGGATTTGCCGGCATGCCTCCGGTGGCTATCCCGCCGCTCACCGCGTCCACCATGCCCAGGTGGTGCGTGCGCGCGCCGCGCTCAAGCATCGCCTGCAGCGGGCCGTCCCTGAGTTGGTTGCGCCAGGTGTCGCCGAGGGAGTCCGCGCCCAGCAAGGCTTCATCGACCTTTTGCCAGGTCTCCGGGCGTCCGAGACGCAGGTATATGGCGTGGCGGAAAATGGCGCGGTTGAGGTCATTGCCGGGGATTTCAAAAATGGAGCCCACGTCGAAGACGGAACCCGCCGGAGTCGTCTCGCACACCACATAACCGGGGTGGTCCGGCACGGCGTGCAGGTTCTGCACGGAGCCGTGATACACCGGCTCGCCGAGTTTCGAGAGGTCCACAGAGGCGGGGATGGAGGCGGGATAAGGCATGGCGGGAAGAGTGGCGAGAGTTCGGCGGGGATGGGGGGATTTTCAAATCATTCCAGGCTGGAAACGCCTCTCGCGCGCAATGCCCGTCAGCGCGCTTGTTTCAGCCGGCAATAGCTGCATGGTGACCCCATGCGCGAAGTCTTTGACCTGCTGTTGCGAATCCAAAAGCGTCGGGATGTTTCCTTGCTGCTGATCGGCGGCTGGGCAGTGCAGGCTCATGGATTCACGCGCGCCACCCTGGATGTTGACTGCCTTAGCGCCGTGGAGGACGAGGCCAAAATCGCCGAGGAACTCGAAAAGGCGGGTTTTGTTTGTTTCGACGAGAAACCCTCCTTTCGCCGCTTCCAGCACAAGATTGACCCTCTCATGATTTTGGATGTCATGCGTGTCAATGCGGCGACATTTGAGAAGATGCGGGCATTATCAGAATCCTACACCGTTTCAGGCATCGAATTCCGCGTGCCATCGCTTGCGCATCTGATCGCTCTGAAACTCCATGCGGCTCGAAACGAGCACCGCGCTCAAAAAGACCTGACTGATGTGCGCGAGCTGCTGCGCGCGAATCCCGGCAAGGTCGCCCCGGATGAGCTGCGCCAGCTTTGCCGGCAGTTCGGCACGCCGCAATTGGCGGCGCAACTCGAAGACCATTTATGAATCCTGGCCTTGATCTCGAACTGCCGTTTGATGACATGCCCCCTCGGGAGCCTGTGCGCATGGATGCGGACAACTATCTGGCCTTCATTGAATTCAACCAGGGGATTCTTCGTGAAAACGGCCTGGTGCAGCGTGTGCTGAGCCTGCGGGCCGAGCCGGTTGCTCACTTGTTCACGCTCGCCCCCGCCCGCCTTGAGTGTGCGAATCAAGAGGCGTCCCTGTAAGGCCAGGATGCGCTCGCGTGTGCTGATGGAATCCAAGCCTCACCTCCGGCTCTTCATGAAGCGCTCCAGGTCTTCGAGGAATTTGGCCACGCTGTCGCGGGGCTTGAGGTCCTGGGCGCGCTTGAGCAGCGGGATGGCCTCGGCGTATTTGCCCATGCCGGTGTAGAGCTGGGCGAGGCGGGTCTTGGCGTCGGCTTCGAAGGCTTCGATGTTGCCGGCGGTCTCGTAGTAAAAGGCGGCCTTCTCGTTGTTGCCCTCCTTTTGGTAATACCCGCCGAGCATGAGCAGCGTCTCGCCATCCAGAGGGTCCTGCTCGGCGACTTGGGTGAGGATTTTCACGGCTTCAGCCTCGCGGCCCTCGGCCATGCCGATCTTGGCCTCCAGCTTCATGACGCGGCGGCGGTCCTCCGGGGTGAGCTTGCTTTCGCCGGCGGACTGGACCTTTTGCAGCAGGCCGCGGGAGGCTTTGAAGCCCTCCTTGGCAAGCAGGATCTCGGCGGCGCGCAGGGGCACGGAGACATCGCCTCCGCCGGTCTTTTCATAGGCGCGCAGGTAGGCGTCGGCGGCGGCTTCGAGCATGCCTTCGTTCACATAGATGTCGCCGAGGGTGGAGAGCTGGGCGGTCTCCAGCTTGCCCATCTGGTGCAGCACCTCGTAATTGGCGGCGGCGGCGAGCATGTCCTTGCGGCCCATGTGGGCGTTGGCCTGCAGAGTCCAGAGGCTGTCGTCGGCGGGGTTGGCGGCGATCATGCGGTCCAGCATGGAGACGACCTCGGGGAAACGCTCCTGCATGTAGAGGGAGCGCATGAGCCCCATCTCCCAGTCCTTGATGTCGGGTGCCAGCACCATGGCGAGCCGGAAGGCCTCCTCGGCGGCGGTGAAGTTCTCCAGCGTGAGGTGGGAGATGGCGAGCAGGCCGTAATTCGTGGCGTCCACCGCGCCGAGGCGGATGGCCTCGGTGAAGTGGCGCACGGCCTCCTTGTGCGCGCCGGCCTGGGCGTAGAGGATGGCGAGGTTGGCGTGTGCCTGGCGGTAGTCGGGGAATTTGCCGATGGCCTTTATGAAGTCGGCGGCGGCCTGCTGCTTGCGGTCATTCTGGAAGTGCAGGTTGCCGATGAGGAAGTCGAATCGGGCGCTGCTGTCAGGCAGGGCGCGGAGCTTTTCCAGGTATTGCAGCGCGGTGTCCGGGTCGTCTTTGATGAGCGGGAGGATCTGCTCGTAGTCGGCCATTTCGGTCTCGGACATGGGCGGCTCCACCTCGCTGCTGAAGCCGAAGCTGCCGAGCAGCTTCTTCTGGAAGAGGGGGTTGTCCCACACGGGGTTCGGCGCGGCGTGCAAGGCGGCGGCGCTGAGGAACAAGGCGGGGATGAATTGGCCGCAAAAAAACGCAAAAGACGCAAAAAGGGTGTTTCGGAAACAGGGTTTAAAGCTCCCAGCATGAAGAAGACACGAGAGTCTGTCTGCTCCGGCTTTTTGCGCTTCTTTGAGTTTTTTGCGGCGATCCGTTCCGGGCTGCTGGCTGGGGAGACTGGCTTTCATGAGTGGAGGTTATTTGCCGAATTTGAAGGGCATCTTGGTCTTGTAAGGCACGCGCCTGCCGCCGCGCTGGCCGGGCTCGAAGCGCCACTGCTTGATGGCGGCGAGCACGGGCTCGTTGAGGGCGGCGTTGAAGCTGCTGGTGACGCGCGGGCTCTGCACGCGGCCCTGGGTGTCCACGACGAACTCGACCTCGATGCGCCCGGCGGCGTTGCGGAAGTTGGCGGGGATTTTGGGCTGCACCTGGTACACGGGGCGGGGCTTTTGCCCCATGTCACCCATGCTGAAATTGGCCATGGCATTCTGCATGGCGGCGGCGCCGAAGTTCCCGGCCATGGCGGCGCCGCCGCCACCGACGGGGCCGCCGATGTCGAGCGAGGCGGGGCTGAGATCCGGC
>ERZ761609.1791-NODE-1791-length-17593-cov-656.899304_pt1 | contig 17593 bp, 15 predicted proteins | sample MGYA00511163_ERZ761609 | MGnify/ENA primary metagenome ERZ761609 (study PRJEB28899, sample SAMN02445070) | bioreactor sludge metagenome | biome: EBPR sludge | place: Australia: Brisbane, Thorneside Wastewater Treatment Plant | collected 2011-12-16 ... | reverse complement strand
TTGGTCAGTGACTGGAGTTCAGACGTGTGCTCTTCCGATCTTCCCGGCCAGCAGGTCACTGATCACCGCCGCAGCCACGGCCGGTGCGGCCGGCAGCCAGCACGTCGCGAGGGCAAGGAAGGCAAGCGCGAGCAGCGGCGGCGAGCTGACGACGCCCGCCTCGACGCGCCGCGCCAGCCGCCGCAGACCGAGCTCGATATCCCAACCCTCGAGCTCGCTGCGCCGGTTGAGATAGAGCGAAAAACCGGAGGCTACGTAGAGCGGCTCGACGATCGTCTCGGCGAGCATGAACGCCAGAATGCCGACCACCTGCTCCTGCGGCGACTGCTCGTCGCCGAACCAGTCCCAAAGGGACCACTCGCGATGCTCTCCCGGAGCCAGGGCGAAGAGCAGGATCAGCAGTGACAGCAGCAGCACCGAAGAGATGTTGGCGCAGAAGAAGGTCAGCCAGGCGGCATGGCCGCGGCAGCGTCGGGAGAGCAACGCGAAGCGGGCACGCGCAGCGGCGCCCCGCTGCTCCTCGAGCTGCCAGACCGGCAGCAGCAGCGACCGTGCGAGGCTGAAGCGGCGCAGACTGAGGCCGGAGAGTACCCCCGGCGCACGCAACAGGCGCGGCAGTTCGCGCAGGACCTCGCGGACGCTGCAGGCCTCGCCAAAAAGCGACCGACTGCAGACGTGCAGCAGCACCCGATCGAACAGCGGCTTCAGCCACCACAACAGCGCGATCACGTACTCGGGCCAGGGCCAGAGGACGAGCAGCAGCAGTCCGGCGAGCCAGTAGGTGGCAAACCAGGCACCGTAGATACGCGGCGCCCACTGCCGCAGCATCGCCTGCCCGAGGTCGATCGCCTCCCAGGCGCTGCGCCGGCGCAGGCCGACGGCGATGTCCTCAAGCCGCACGCGCGCGCCCTGCCAGCAGCAGATAAGCCCAGGTCAGCGCCCACAGCGAGCCACCGACGGCGAGCTTGAAGGCGAACGAGGCGCCAGGCCAGGGCGACCAGAAGGCCTCGATGAAGGCCGCCAGCAGCGTCAGTGCGGCAGCACCATAGAGCAGCTTGACGGCGACGCGCGCGTGCTGCCTGAGTGCCGCCAGCCGCGTCTGCCGCCCGGGCGCCACCAGCGCCATGCCCAGTTTCAGTCCGGCGGCGCCGGCAAGCACGACGCCGGTCAGTTCGAACGCGCTGTGACCGGCAACGAAGCCCCAGAAGGTCGGCACGTAACCGATCTGCGTCAGGTGACCGGCGATGGCACCGATGTGCAGCCCGTTGTAAACGAGGTAGAAGACCGTCCCGACACCGAACGCGACGCCGCCGGCAAAGACCTGGAAATCGATGCGCACGTTGTTGGCGATGTAGAAGCCCCACATCGCCCACTCGCTGCCTGCCGAGCGCGGCCGTCCGAGGTGGCGTGCCGTCGGCGAATACATCTCCTCGATCTCGCCCACCGTCTCCGGTGACAGCAGCAGCAGAGCGGCGTCCGGCCAGACCTGGATCAGCAGCAGGAAGCTCGACATCGGCACGAAGAGCAGCAGAGCGGCGGCAAGCACGAGCCGCCACTCGCTGCGCACCAGCGCCGGCAGATCGCCGCCGAAGAAGCGCCGCCAGGCATCCCCCTGCGGCCCGCCAGCGCCGTAGATGCGCTGATACGCTGCCAGCACGCGGCGGTGCAGATCCTCCGCCAGCGCCGCCGAGTAGTTGCGATCGAGCACCAGCGCCAGGTCGTGGCAAAGCCGCCGAAAGCGTTGTGGCAGCCCGGCGGCTCCGGTCGCGTCACCCTCCGGCGCGGCGCTGCGCGACCCCCGTGCCGATGCCAGCCAGCGGTCCCAGGCTTCCCATTCCGCCGCTCGTCGGGCAATGTATTGGCGTTCCTTCACGATACGTTCCAGATAATGCGGCGGATGATGAGGGATACGCCGGCAAAGGGCAACCCGACCGGACTGGCAACGATGCGCCGTCCTGCCGATGCGGCGAGTCGGGACCGGCTGATGCGGGACGTCCACGCAGCTTCAGCCAAGCGCACGCCGTCCTGGGCATCTGGCGGCGCGCGAAGACCGTGCTGCGAGCGCTCAGCCGGCAGTCAGCGTCATCAGGATGTCGGCGTACCAGACACAGTTGAGGCCGAGTGCCTCGTCGAGTTCGATGTCGCGCGATCGGACATCGAGCCGTGCCGAGTGCACGCCAAGCAGCAGCCACGGCAGCTCGGCATGCGCGGCATCGTTCGCCGCCACGCGCATCACCACTGGCGCGCCGCTGGTGCCGCGATGCGTTCGCGCATCGGTGAGGAAGTAACCCTCGCCCTTGAAGCGCAAACCGTAGGACGACGCCAGCACGGCCTGGCGGACGACCGGCATGTGGTGCAGGGTATCGTGAAATCCCAGCGGGAAGCCGACCACGAGGACCGAGCCGCCGATCTCGACGCGATCGCAGCGCCCTGGCAGATGTTCCGGACCGAAGGCCCTGAGCAGCGTCGGCACCGGCAGCGCGCCGCGATCGATCTCGATCACCGCGACGTCGATGGCACCGGCAGAGTCCTCGCCCTGCCGCCAGAGACTGCGTCCGCCGCGGTACAGGGGAATCGAGAAGTTCCTCGACTCGGCGAGATTGGCCGGATCGACGTGCAACTCGATTTCGATCCGGTCGGGGAAATGCCGGCTCGGCTCGTCAATCAGCACATGCCGGCTGCTGACCAGGAACAGCCGCCCGTCGCGTGCGAAGAAGAAGCCGCTGGCGTTGGTCAGCGGCTGCTGCTGCACGAAGGTGCTGATGCGCGTCGCAACAAGAAGGATGGAGTCGATCATCGGCAAGGGGGGGGAGAAGGCGGGCGAGGTGCTCAGCTTACCCCCAACCCGGCAGCCTGTGCTCACGGCAATGCATCTTGCCGTCGCAGCAGAAGCGATGCGTGATGCGCCGACGCCGGGCGGCGCCCGCCCGCTCGTGCCGCCAGGGTGTCGCCGTGCCGGATCAAGAAAAGGCCTTGGCGAGCGTTCGATATCGACTATCCTTCAACCGTGGCAGGCAGGGCGATGTCGCGCCGAGTCGACCCGCAGCCTGCGCTGCCTGCAGTTCCCAACCCGACGAAGGAGAGTCCCGATGAGCAAGCACGCACTATGTATCGGCATCAACGACTATCCCGGCACGCAGAACGACCTCTCCGGCTGCGTCAACGACGCCAATGACTGGGCCGCGGCACTCGCCGCGCGCGGCTTCAGTGTCCTCAGGATGCTCGATTCCCAGGCCACCAAGGCGGCGATGGTTGCCGCCATGGGCGGGCTCGTCGGCAAGGCGGTCGCCGGCGATACGGTGGCCATCACCTATTCCGGTCATGGTACCTGGGTACCCGACCAGAGTGGCGACGAGCCTGATCAGCGTGACGAAGCCCTCTGCCCGTGGGACATCGGCCAGGGCAAGGCGCTGCTCGACGATGAACTGCACGCGTTGCTGTCCACGCGCGCCACCGGCGTTCGCATCATCCTGATTTCCGACAGTTGCCACTCCGGTTCGGTGACCCGTGGCAACACCTCCGAGCTCGATCCCGGCATGCCGCGCGCCCGCTTCCTGCCGCCCGAGGCATGGATGGGCGATGTCGACCTGCCGGCGGCGATGCCGCGCCGGCTCGCCGGTGGCATCGCCCGCTCCGGTGGCGACCTGCTGATGGCCGGGTGCCTGGATACCCAGTACAGTTGGGATACGCGTTTCAATGCGCGGCCGAATGGTGCCTTCACCTACTATGCCCTGAAGACGCTGGCGAAGGTCGGCGCCAGCGCCTCCTACACCCAGTGGTTCAGGGCGATCACGCCGGCCTGCCTGCCGACCAACCAGTTGCCGCAGAACCCGCAGCTCTTCGGCTCGGCAACGGCGCGCAAGTGGAAGGTCTTCAGCTAACACGGTCGGTCAGCGGCAGCGGCGAAGGGCGCGGCGAAGGTGCTGCGCCACCCTGCCGGCCGGACGTGCCCGGCGATGCGCGACGATCGATGCGGGCCGCCGCAGCGGAACATCGGCGTTCATCGCCAGGCGGCGCAGACGCCAGACGGCCAGATCATCGGCGACGACTCCGCCAGCGTCGGCGCCCGGCTCGTGACAGCGGCAGGACGACCACGCGCTGCCGTTGCCGCGGCTTGGCGGCTTGGCCCAAGGACAGGAGCAGATGAGCAAACTGGTGTATCTCTCTTCCACCCTGGCGGACCTCGCCCCGTTTCGCGACGAGGCGATGAAGGCTCTGCTCAAGGCGGGTTACCGCGTCAAGGACAGCTACCGCGCCTCGCCGCAGCCGCCAGCCGCGCAGTGCCTCAGCGACGTCCGCGAAGCCGACATCTACCTCGGCATCTTCGCCGGCCGCTATGGTTACTGCCCCGAGGGCTATGGTGGCAAGTCGATCACCGAACTCGAGTACCGCGAAGCGGTGCGCAGCGGCAAGCCGTGTTTCCTGTTCATCCGGCCGCTGGAGGACATCGCCGGCAAGGATCTCGACTCGGCCAAGGGTGAATACGACGCCGACAGGAAACTGCGCGCCCTGCGCGAGGAACTGCAGACCCGACATACCTGCGCGCTCGTTGGCAGTCCCACCGATCTCGCACTGAGCATCACGCAGGCGCTGCCGCGCGTCGATGAGGATCGCCTGCCTGACCTCCGGCGCGGCGGCATGTTCAACGAAGCGGCACCGCACCCCGGGCAGCTGAACATCGGGCTGCTGGTCGTCGGTGTGCGCGGTTGCGACGATGCCGCTCTCGAACGTCTGTGCGGCGCGCTGCCGGCCGACTGGCAGGCCGGCAGCGCGCTCTTCGCTCCCGAGCCGGGAATGGCGGGTACCGACCGGCTGGCGGTCGACCGCAGCCTGTCACGCGCCCGCTGCGTCGCCCTCCTCGTGTCGCCACCCGGCCTCGCACGCCTGCGCGAGAACACCACCGCCGGCGACGGTCTGAGCAGGATGCTCGCTGCCCGCCTCGGCGGCTACGCGCTCCTGCTCGACGGTGTCCAGGCGGCCGATCTGCCGGCTTCCTGGCCACCCGCGACGGCCAGCTTCCGCGTCGGCGAATGGCTGGCGGCTGGCGGCACCGCCGTCGGCGGCGAAATCGCCCACCTGATCGCGGCTTTTCCCGGCGCCGCACCCGCCCATCGCGATATCGACAACCCGCACTTGGTCGGCCTTGCCTACTCGGTGCTCGCGATGACGCGCGACGAAGCCCGCGCGATCGCCGAGCGGCCGGAGCTGGTGCGCGACGAACTCGGCCGCAAGCCTTACGAGTTCCTGCAGTCGGTGATCGCCGGACTCAGCAGCAAGGGCGACTGGGTCAGTTTCTACGGGACCTGTCGCCACGACTGGCAGCCCTTTGGCGGCGGCAGCGTCAAGGCGCTGCTTGAAGAACTGGTGGCGACGATCAACGAGCAGCGCGTCGTGCCGAAGCGCGATCAGAGCGCCCTGCTCGGCAACCACATCCGCCTGCGTTACTACCCCTTCGAGCCGGATGCCTTTCGCCAGGACGCCCCCGACTGGCCGCTGCTGGCTGCGATGCGTGGACGCGGCTGCCTGGTGCTGGTCGACGAGCTGTCCACACTGCATCCGGCGCTGCACGGCAAGGGCAACGTCTTCCTCTCCGACCCGGCAGTGACCGTCGCCACTCTCTCCGGCCTCGACCCGGCGGTGTGCAGCCTGGAGAGCCTGGTCGACAGCCCGCTGCGCATCGACATGCTCGTCGACCGCTTCAGCAACAAGCTCGATCCGCGCTGTGAACTGGCGATCAACAGCCGGGCCCGGGCGCGCCGCTGGCTTCGCCAGTCGCTACCCGAGGCGCTGGCAGGCAGCGAGGCTCAAGGCGCCGATCCGAATCGGCGCGAGGAGTTCCGCAAGGGCCTCCTGGGAGGGCTGTGAGCGATGGCCAGCTTCTTCACTTTCTATTCCTTCAAGGGCGGCGTCGGCCGCTCGATGGCCCTGGCCAACGTCGCAGACATCTTCGCCCGGCGTGGCCTGCGGGTGTTGGCGATCGACTTCGATCTCGAAGCACCGGGACTCGAACGGTATTTCCAGGTCGAGCGGACTGCCGCGCTCGCCAACCGGGGGCTGATCGATCTCCTGCAGAGTTTCAAGAAGAGCCTGTCCAGCGCGGCGCCGCTCGATGAATCGGCCGAGTTCCGGCAACTCGATCGCTTCATCTTCCCGATCTACCAGCGACCGCTGCCCAGCGGCGGCGAGCTCCACCTGATCACCGCCGGCCAGCGCGAACCTGCCGCGCAGTACCGCCAGTACGCCCTCGCCGTGCGCACATTTGACTGGCAGGATTTCTACAACAACTGGGAGGGACAGGCGTTCTTCACCTGGCTGCGCACGCAGCTCGCGCAGGCAAAGGCATCGCGGCCGGCCTACGATGTCGTTCTCGTTGATTCGCGCACCGGCGTCACCGAGATGGGCGGCGTCTGTACCTACCTGCTGGCCGACGCCATAGTCATGCTGTGCGCCGCCAACCACCAGAACGTCGAAGGTACACGCGAAGTCGTGCGCGACTTCCGCTCCGGCGAGGTGAGCGATCTGCGCAAGGGCCGTACGCTCGACCTCGTGGTCGTGCCGGCGCGTATCGAGCAGCAGGACGAAGCCCTGCTTGACCGGTTCAGTCGGCGTTTCGACAGCTTCTTCCTCGACCAGGAGCCGGCAGCCTTCAATGAAGCGGGGCTGTCGTTCCGCGACCTGACCCTCCCCTACCAGCCGGAGTTCGCCTTTGAGGAAATCGTCGTCAGCGATCCCGAGCGACGCCAGGAACGTCGCCTCATCGGCAGCGCCTTCGAACGTCTGGCCGACGCGCTGACCCTGCTGGCGATACCAGGCGAAGCGCTCGCCACCCGCCACGACGAAGCTCTGGCGGCGATCCGCGACTCGCTCGCCGGCAAGGCGACGGCAGCGCCGCGCAGAGCCGAGGAAACGCGCTTCGACCCGACGCTGCGCTTCGCCGGCTACGACGCCTTCCTCTCTGCGGGTGTCGCCGATCAGGACGTCGCGCAGGCCCTGGCAAAGGCCCTCGGCAAGGCGGGCTTTGCCGTTCTCGTCGATCCCTCGGCGCTGACCCCGGGAAACCGCATCGCCGAGGCCACCACACAGGCGCTGCACCACAGTCGCCACCTGCTGGTCTGTGCCGGAAAGGGTGGCGTCTCGGTCTGGCAGAAGCGCGAGATCGAGATCGCTCGCAGCTCGAACCAGCCGATCCGCATCGTGCCCGTGCTGCTGCCCGGCGCCGACGAGGACATCTTCTCGCTCTCGCTGCGCGGTGCGGCCGACCTGCAGGTCGCCGATCTGCGCTCGTGGCCAGCCGACGGAGAAGCCCCGGCGCACCTGTCGCAAGTGCTGCGCAGCCGGTCTGCCGGCAGTAATGACGCGATCACCGACACGGCGCCCGCCGAGAATCCCTATCCCGGCCTCGACGCCTACGGCGAGGGCACGGTACAACTGATCGAGCTGCCGGCCGATCTGGTGGACACCCTGGCGGCCCGCCTGCGCAGCAGCGGCCTCTGCCTGTTCGCTGGCGCCACCGGTGTCGGCAAGGGATCGCTGGTGGCTGCGCTGATGGCCAGGCTGCGTCAGGGCGGCCTGAGCGCAGGGGTGCCGCTGGGGATGCTGAGCCTGCAAGGCAGCCAGCCCGATTTCGCCGAACGACTGGCTGCTGCGCCGGCCGGGCAGTTGCTGATCGTGAACGACTGGGACCACCATCCGGCAGCGCTCTACCCGCCGGCCGGCGCCGACTGGCTGCCCGCCGCCCTGCGGGCGCGGATCGCAGCCGCCTCGCCAGCCAGCCCGGTACTGCTCGTCGGCCACGACCTGCCCCTGCTCGCCTGGCGACAACCGCCGGCCGCTGATGCCGGTCTATGGCAACGTCTGCGACCTCGTCTGCATGCTGCCGGCTCCTGACGCGGCCACCGTCCGGCGGGCGATCGAGGCGCCGGCGGTCCGCAGCGGCTTTGCCTTCGAGCCGGGACTGCTGGATCGGATCACGCAGGATGCCGGCGCCGGCCCCGGCGCCCTGCCGCTGGCGCAGATGGTGCTGAGCCGCCTTTGGCAAAAATCCGTGCGCGGCTTTCTCACCAACGCCGGCTACGACGACTGCGGCGGCGTTCCCCGACTCTTCGCCGCCCACCTTGCCGAGCATCTGGCGCAGGTTCCCGCAGCGCTGCGCGCCGCCGCGAACGGCCTGCTGCTGCGTCTGGCCGTCGTCGCCGACGATGACCAGGTCCGCTGGCAACCAGTGGTCTGGGAGAGCATCCATACGCAAGCCAATCTCGCCGTGCTCGGCGCCGAAGCGCTGCTGTGGCTGATGGACAGGCGCCTGATCAACGTCTGGCGAAGTACGCCGGGCGAACTCCAGATCAGTCTTCTGCTCGCCCCCGGCGACTCCGCGCCGACTGCTCTGGCGACCCTGATCGCCGACAACGGCGAGTCGCTCAAGCTGCGGCAGCGCCTCGGCGCCAGCATGGCCAGATGGCAGAGCCGTTCCGGTGACGCCGAGTTCCTGCTCGCCGGCTACCGCCTGAGTGATGCCGACCGACTGCTGGCGCAATGGGCGGAACACCTCAGCGACGAAGAGAAGGACTATATCGCTCGCAGCCAGCGGCAGGAGCAGGAGCGACAGCAACAGGCAGCACGGCTGCGCCGGCGAAGCCTGCGGATGAGGGTCGCAGCAGCGCTCATCGTCGCCACCATCGCGGCGGCGAGCTTCGTCCTCTACCGCGAAAAGGATCTGCAGGCGAAGAATGAGGAGCGCAGCGCCGCGCTGGCGTTCAATGCCGCCAACGCCAACCGCTACGCGCTCGACCCCTCGCTCTTCAAGGGCGCCCGCATCTACCCGCAGTACAAGGACGCCAGCGACAAGGAAGTCATGGGAGCTCTGGACTTTGCCATGCGCGCCCTCGGCGTGCCAATGGAAGCGGCCGAGCTGATCAAGGACGGTGCCACCTGCGGCGACGTGCGCTTCTTCAATGACGCAGACCGTCCACGCGCCGAAGCCCTGGCCACCACGACGCAACAGGTGCTCGAGACCTTGGGCTACGCGATCGAGATGGGCATCCTTGACCTTTCCGGCACCCGCTTCGCGAAGCAGGCACCGGGCACGCTCGAGCTCTGGCTGCCACCGCTGCGCAGCCTCGCCCGCCACGGCTCACCGCCGGCGACGAACCCGCTCGACGATGCCGAATTGAAACCCGTTCCGGGCAGTTGCGTGACGCTCGGATCGACCCCGGACGAGCGCCGCGAACTGGCCGCAAGGCTTCGAGCACGCTATCTCACGCTCTACGACCAGGACCTGCCACGACGCACGATCTGGCTGAACGGCTTCCTGATCTATCGGCACGAGGTGACCAGTGAACAGTTCACCCGCTTCACTGCCAGTTGCCGCTCCGAGCGCGACGGGGTCTGCCCGGGCACTTGGCCGCCGCCGGGCAAGCCGCGCGGCACGCCGCGCGAGCCCGCCCGCTTCCTCACCTGGGCGTATGCCGATTCGTACTGCCGCTGGGCCGGTGGCCGCCTCCCCAGCGAGGAGGAGTGGGAAAAGGCCGCGCGCGGCAGCGACGGCCGCGTCTGGCCGTGGGGCAACGACGCCGACCCGACACGTTTCCAGGGTGAGGAGCAAAGCGGCGAGAAGCGCATCGCCGAAGTGGGGCTCTTCCCTGCCGGTGACAGCCCCTACGGGGTGGCCGACATGGCGGGCAATCTCTGGGAGATGACCGGGTCGATCTGGCAGGGCACGCAGCACGTGATGAAGGGCGGGTCCTACCTCAATCCGTTGATCGAAGTCCGTTCGTCGTGGCGCTGGGCGAGTTCCGCCGAGACCAGGGGTGCCGATTACCTTGGCTTCCGCTGCGTCATCGACCTGCCCTACCGGCCCGTCGGACAAGCCGCAGCGGGCAACGCGGCGGCGAACTGAGGAACACCCCGCCGGCGCGCAGGCGCCGGGCGCGGCGCCTGGCGGGCACCGTCAGGCGACGAGCGAGCTGGCGGCCGCGACGCCAGCGAGGTAGTCCGGATCGCCCTGCAGCGCGGCCCGGTCGAGGGCAGCGGTCGAGGGCAACAGTCGGGCGACCCGCCGCGCCCGCCGTTGATCCGCCGGCGGCCGCCATTCGGCAAGCACTTCGCCGACCGCATCCGGCGCGTTGCAGACCAGCAGCAGGTCGCAACCCGCCTGCCAGGCCGCCGTGCAGCGGCCGACGATGCCGCCGGCGAAACTGGCGCCGGCCATCGACAGATCGTCGCTGAAGATCACCCCCTCGAAACCGAGTTGCGTCCGCAAAATGTCGATCCAGAACGGCGAGAAACCCGCCGGACGGGCGTCGAGCAGCCGATAGATGACGTGTGCCGGCATCACCGCGTCGAGCCGCAGCCGACGATAGGGTTCGAGGTCAGGCGCCATCTCCGGCAGTGGGCGCTCGTCCATCGGCAGCTCGACATGCGAGTCGGCGGCGACCCAGCCATGACCCGGGAAGTGCTTGCCGCAGGCAGCCATGCCCGCCTGCTGCAGGCCGTCGATCAACGCCCCGGCGAGTTCGCTGACCGCCAGCGGGTCGCCGTGGAAGGCGCGATCGCCGATGACCGCGCTGCGCCCCCAGTCGAGATCGAGGCATGGGGTGAACGACAGGTCGACACCGCAGGCGCGCAGCTCGGCCGCCAGCACGTAACCGATGCGCCGCGCCGCCAGCCGCGCTGCATCGGGCTGCCGGTCCCACAACTCGCCGAGGCGGCGCATCGGCGGCAGACGGCTGAAGCCGCTGCGACAGCGCTGCACCCTGCCGCCCTCGTGGTCGATGCCGATCAGCAGTGCCGGCGAGCGTAGCGAATGCACTTCGGCGGTCAGTTGCGCCAGCTGTTGCGGCGACTCGTAGTTGCGTGCAAAGAGGATCAGGCCGCCGACCAGCGGGTGCCGCAGGCGCTCTCTTTCAAGTTCGGACAGGCTGCAGCCGGCGACGTCGATCATCAGCGGACCGGGTGCAAGTTGGCGAATCGTGCTCATGACTGTTCCATGATGACGAAGGCGACGGCGTAATCGTTCTCGTCGCTGATCGACAGGTGGGCGACAAGCCGGCGCTGCGCCAGGTGACTGGCGAGCGCCGGCGCGTATTCAAAAAGCGGCCGGCCACGCGCATCGTGCGCCACGCCGATGCTCGGCAGGGTGGCGGGCGCCGCGAGGCCGATGCCGAGGGCCTTGCCCAGCGCTTCCTTGGCGGCAAAGCGCTTGGCGAGAAAGCGCGCCGGATCGCGCACGCCGGCGAACTCGGCCCGTTCCTGCGGCGACAGGATGCGGTTCAGTGCGCGCTCGCCGTGGCGCGCATAGAGGCTGCCGAGGCGCGCGACAGCGACGATGTCGGTGCCGACGCCGACGATCATAGAATGCGCGCCCGTGCCTGTGCCTGTGCTTCGCGCAGCAGGCGCTTCATCTCACGCACCGCCTCGCGCAGGCCGACGAAGACCGCCCGGCTGATGATCGCATGGCCGATATGCAGCTCACGGATTCCGCCCAGCTGCGCGACCGGCTGGACGTTGAAGTAGTTGAGCGCGTGCCCGGCGTTGAAGCGCATCCCGAGCTGGCGGATGGCCTCGCCGGCGACGCGGACCTGCTCGAGTTCGGCGAGCACGGCTGGGCTCTCCGGATCGCGACCCTGGGTATAGAAGGCATGCGCGTAGGGGCCGGTGTGGATCTCGCAGACGCGGGCGCCGACTGCCGCCGCCGCCTCGACCTGCGCCAGTTCGGCGTTGATGAAGACGCTGCTGACGATGCCGGCATCGGCGAGACGGGCCACCACCTGTCGCAGTCTGCCCTGCTGCGCAACGACGTCGAGCCCGCCTTCGGTCGTCACCTCGTGCCGGCCTTCGGGGACCAGCATCGCCATCTGCGGCCGGATGCGGCAGGCGATGGCAACCATTTCGTCGGTCGCCGCCATTTCCAGATTGAGCTTGATCTGCGCCAGCGCGTGCAGCTTCTCGACGTCCGCATCCTGAATGTGACGGCGGTCCTCGCGCAGGTGGATGGTGATGCCATCGGCGCCACCGAGATGCGCTTCGACTGCCGCCCAGACCGGGTCCGGCTCGTAGGTGCAACGCGCCTGCCGGATCGTCGCCACGTGGTCGATGTTGACGCCAAGTTCGATCATAGTTCGTGTAACTCCCTGAAAATCCGGCGGCTGACGAGACTCCTGCCGCCGGTATGGTGCCCGATCAACGTTCGCATCAGCTGCTTTGCCTCGGCCAGCGAACGCGGATCGGAAAAATCCTCGCGTGCGAGATCGAGCAGCGTGCGGCCGCTCAGCGTCAGCGGCGACGCAGCCGGAGCGGGCAGGCGCACTGGACCACGCTCGATCTCGTAAGCGTAATGGGCGTCGGCCTCGACCGCCGCCCCGGCAACATCGGCTTCGAGCGTCGGCCCATAGCCGAGCTCGCGCAGCAGCACCCGCTCGAAACGACGCAGATCGGACTCCTGCGCGCCATCGGCAAAGCGGCGCAAGGTCTCGGCGTATACCGCGAACAGGGCGGCATGGGCGTCGGCGCGCGGCAGCAGGTGCATCAGCAGCTCGTTGAGGTAGTAGGCACAGAACAATGCCTTTCCTCCCAGCAGCGGCTGCCCGCCCTGCCACTCGGCCCGGACCAGCGTCTGCACTTCGCCGCGACCGGCCCAGGCCAGTTCGAGCGGCTGAAAGGCGAGCAGCACCCCGCGCATGAGCGACCGCGGCCGGCGGGCGCCGCGCGCCAGCAGGGCAACCCGGCCGTGGTCGCGCGAGAAGACATCGACGATCAGGCTGGTCTCGCTGTAGGGGTAGGCATGCAGGACGAAAGCCGGCTGCCCATCGACCTTGTGCCGCTGGTTCACCCGCCGAGTCGTCCGCCAGTCATCAGTGGTTCTGTCGCCTATCGATCATGATTTTCCAGGCGCCCCCGATCATGAAAGTCATGACCGTCTCCCTCTCCACCGACCCCTCCCGCGATGGGGAGGGGAGATTCGTGAGTCGCATGCGCGACCTTCACATCAATCGTAGCCAAGCGTCTTCAGCATCCGCTCATCATCGGCCCAACCCGACTTCAGCTTGACGAAGACCTCGAGAAAGACCGGCCCGCCGAACAGGCGCTCCATGTCCTGCCGCGCCTCCGAGGCGATGCGCTTGACGACCTCGCCGCCCCTGCCGACGACGATCGGCTTGTGTCCCTCGCGGTCGACGAGGATCGCCGCGCTGATGCGACGCAGGCTGCCGTCGACGACGAAGCGCTCGATCTCGACCGCAACGGCGTAAGGCAGCTCGTCGCCGATCAGGCGAAACACCTTCTCGCGAATGTACTCGGCGGCCAGGAATCGTTCGCTGCGATCCGTGAGATCGTCCTCGGGAAACAGCAACCCCTCGTTCGGCAGATGCTTGCGTGCCTCGGCCAGCAGCACCTCGAGCTGATCGCCGCGCGTCGCGCTGACCGGAACGATCGCCGTGAACGCGCCCTCGCCCGCCAGGCGTGCGAGAAAGGGTAACAGCTGTGTCTTGTCGGGCAACTGGTCGACCTTGCTGACGACGATGATCAGCGGCCGGTCGGCCGGCACCAGCTGACGCACCTTGCGGTCACGCTCGTCGAAACGGCCGGCCTCGACGACGAGAAAGACGACATCGACCTCGGCCAGCGCCTGCCGCACGCCGCGGTTCATCGCGCGATTCAGCGCGTTGCCATGGCGCGTCTGGAAGCCCGGCGTGTCGACGAAGACATACTGCGCGTCGGCGCGGGTCAGAATGCCGATGATGCGATGACGGGTCGTCTGCGCGCGCCGCGAAACGATGCTCAGCTTCTCGCCGACCAGCGCATTGAGCAGCGTCGATTTGCCGACGTTCGGCCGACCGACGATCGCGATCTGACCCGAGCAGAGGCTGCTCACCGGCGATCCAGGGCGGCGAGTGCGTTCTCGGCTGCCATCTGTTCGGCGGCGCGCCGGCTGGCGCCGCGCCCCTCGGTGCGGATGCCGAGGCCGTCGATGAGGCAGGCGACGCGGAACTGCTGCGCGTGCGCCTCGCCCTCGGTCCCCGCCAGCAGGTACTGTGGCAGGGCGAGCCGGATCCCCTGCAGGTGTTCCTGCAGCCGCGTCTTGGCGTCCTTTCTCCCCTGCCCCGGCGTCAACTGCCGGAGGACCGCATCGTAGCGGTGGACGATGACCTCGCTCGCCGCGTCGAAGCCGGCATCGAGCCAGAGAGCGCCGAACAGAGCCTCGAGGGCATCGGCGAGGATCGACGGTCGTTGCTGCCCGCCACTCTTCTGCTCGCCTTCGCCGAGGCGCAGGTAACTCCCCAGCGCGAGGGCGAGTGCGTGCTGGTGCAGGCTGTCCTGACGCACCAGAGTGGCGCGCAGGCGCGACAGATCGCCTTCGGGCAATTCCGGGAATCGCGTGAACAGGCTGCGGGCAATCACGGCATTGAGAATCGCGTCACCAAGAAACTCCAGCCGCTCGTTGTGCGGTGAACAATAACTGCGATGGGTGAGCGCGGTCTGCAGCAGATCCTGATCCCGGAAGACGTAGCCGAGCGCCCGCTCCAGCCGGGCAAAGGTCATGGGCCGTAACCGCGACCCGTCGTCGAGTTGCGGAACTCGAGCAACAGGCTGACGTTGCCGGCGAGATGAACGCGCCGGTTGTAGGCGAAAGCGATCACCACCTGATTGTCTTCCTTGAAGATGTCGAGATCTGCCGGCCCGATCGTCTTGATGTGCTCGACCTCGGCGTACTTGCTGAACGCCTGCCGGACCTCGGGCACGGTCTTGCCCGAGGACTCGGAGGCAACCACCTTGACCACCCGCTTGATCTTGTAATAGTCGATGACTTCAGGCATGACCCTGATACCGACGATGGCCACGAGCGAGATCACCACGCCCCAGAGAATCAGGGCCGAGAGCGCCAAACCGCGCTGACGATTCATAATCCGAGCTCCTTACCTGAACGAGCCGATCCTCGACAGGTCACTGAAGTTCAACCAGATGAAGAACGCCTTGCCGACGATGTTCTGCTCCGGAACGAAGCCCCAGAAGCGGCTGTCCTTGCTGTTGTCGCGGTTGTCGCCCATGACGAAATACTGGCCTGACGGCACCTTGCAGACAACACCTGCCGTATTGTAGGAACAATTGTCGCGGTTGGGAAACTGCGACGGCCCCGGGATGTACGGCGGCGCATCGACGTCGTTGAGCGTCCGGTACTCGGCGGCGTCGAGTTTCTCGACGAACTGGCGCGAGTAGTAAAGCCGCTCGGCGTGCAGGTAATCGTCGATCCGCTGCGTTGCCACCGGCTGCCCGTTAACGGTCAGCCGCTTGTTCTGGTAGGCGACGACGTCGCCCGGCAGACCAACGACGCGCTTGATGTAGTCGAGCGACGGATCGTCCGGATAGCGGAAAACCATCACGTCGCCGCGCTGCGGGCTGTCGATGTCGATGATCTTCCAGTTCGCCACCGGCAGGCGGATGCCGTAGATGTACTTGTTGACGAGGATGAAATCGCCGACCTGCAGCGTCGGAATCATCGAGCCGGACGGAATCTTGAACGGTTCGACGAGAAAGGAACGCAGCACGAAGACGATCAGGATCACCGGGAAGAAGCTCGCCCCGTATTCGACCCACCACGGATCCTTGGCGTCGGCCGGCCGCCGCTTGCGCAGCACCAGAGTATCGAGCAGCCAGATGGCGCCGGTGAGCAGCAGCAGGACCAACAGAATCAACGCGAAATTCACTTGCCCACTCCTCTACTTGCCCACCCGCAAAACGGCGAGGAAGGCTTCCTGCGGGATTTCCACCGAGCCCACCTGCTTCATTCGTTTCTTGCCCGCCTTCTGTTTCTCGAGCAGCTTCTTCTTGCGCGTGATGTCGCCACCGTAGCACTTGGCGAGGACGTCCTTGCGCATCGCCTTGACGTTTTCGCGGGCGATGATGTTGGCGCCGATCGCCGCCTGGATCGCGACATCGTACATCTGGCGCGGGATCAGTTCGCGCATCTTGGCCGCCAGCTCGCGCCCGCGATAGACCGAGTTCGCTCGGTGCAGGATGATCGACAGGGCATCGACGCGCTCGCCGTTGATCAGCACGTCGAGCTTGACGACATCAGCGGCGCGATACTCCTTGAACTCGTAGTCGAGCGAAGCGTAACCCCGCGAGACCGACTTCAGCCGGTCGAAGAAGTCCATCACCACCTCCGCCATCGGCATCTCGTAGACCAGCTGCACCTGCCGGCCGTGATAGTGCATGTCGATCTGGTTGCCGCGCTTCTGGTTGCACAGCGTGATGACGTTGCCGAGATAATCCTGCGGCACGAAGACCGTGGTGGTGATGATCGGCTCGCGGATTTCCTCGATCTTGCCCGGATCCGGCAGCTTGGCCGGGTTCTCGACGCAGATCAGGCTGCCATCGCGCAGCAGGACTTCATAGACGACGGTCGGTGCGGTGGTGATCAGGTCCTGGTCGAACTCTCGCTCCAGCCGCTCCTGGACGATTTCCATGTGCAGCAGGCCGAGGAAGCCGCAGCGAAAACCGAAGCCGAGCGCCTGCGACACCTCCGGCTCGTAACGCAGCGAAGCATCGTTGAGCTTCAGTTTCTCCAGCGACTCGCGCAGCGCGTCGTATTGATTCGACTCGACCGGATAGAGTCCGGCGAAGACCTGCGACTTGATCTCCTTGAACCCCGGCAGCGCCGCGCCTGCCGGCCTGTCGGCCAGGGTCAGCGTGTCGCCGACCTTGGCCGCCTGCAGTTCCTTGATCCCCGAGATGACGTAGCCGACCTCACCCGCCCGCAGCACATCGCGTGGCAGCGCCTTCGGAGTGAACACGCCGACCTGTTCGCAGAGGTGGGTCGAGCCGGTCGCCATCAGGCGAATGCGGTCCTTGCTGCGCAGACCGCCATCGAAAACCCGCACCAGCATCACGACGCCGACGTAGTTGTCGAACCAGGCATCGACCAGCAGCGCCTTCAGCGGCGCCTCGGGATCGCCCTTGGGCGCCGGAATGCGCTCGATGATCGCTTCGAGGACATCCTCGACGCCGAGCCCGGTCTTCGCCGACGCCAGAATCGCTTCCGAAGCATCGAGCCCGATGACGTCCTCGATCTCCTGCCGCGCCTTGTCGGGCGTTGCCGACGGCAGATCGATCTTGTTCAGCACCGGCACGACGTCGACGCCGAGCTCGATCGCCGTATAGCAGTTGGCAACGGTCTGCGCCTCGACACCCTGCGAGGCATCGACGACCAGCAGCGCGCCTTCGCAGGCCGACAGCGAACGCGACACTTCGTAGGAGAAATCGACATGGCCTGGCGTATCGATCAGGTTCAGGTTGTACACCTGGCCACTGCGCGAACGGTACTGCAGCGAAGCGGTCTGCGCCTTGATGGTGATGCCGCGCTCGCGCTCGATGTCCATCGAGTCCAGCACCTGCGCCTCCATCTCGCGGTCGGAGAGGCCGCCGCAAAGGTGGATGATGCGATCGGCAAGCGTCGACTTGCCGTGATCGATGTGCGCGATGATGGAGAAGTTACGAATGTGCTGCATCTGCATTAGGCCTGCATCAAGCGATCCCGAACGACCTCGTTAATGTGAAAGTCGCGTCAGCGACTCGCGAATCTCCCTTCTCCCGCGCGCGG
>ERZ761609.1788-NODE-1788-length-17606-cov-53.274856_pt1 | contig 17606 bp, 16 predicted proteins | sample MGYA00511163_ERZ761609 | MGnify/ENA primary metagenome ERZ761609 (study PRJEB28899, sample SAMN02445070) | bioreactor sludge metagenome | biome: EBPR sludge | place: Australia: Brisbane, Thorneside Wastewater Treatment Plant | collected 2011-12-16 ... | reverse complement strand
GCCCCGCTCCATACACCACCAACAAAACCACCGCGAACTCCAGGCTCAGGTCCGCCTCCTTCGCATACCCCTCCGGTCCCCCGATCGCATGGAATCCTGCCGGCAATATCAGCGCAATCGCCGCCAGCGTCAGCAGCGTCGCCTGTGTCCGCGCCGCCTTCGCCCTGAATCTCTGCCGCTCAAATCGCAACCCCCCGCAAAACATTGCCAGCCCCCCCACCAGTAGCACATTCCCGATAATCGACCCCGTAATCGACGCCTTCACAACCTCGTGCAAACCCTGCCGCAACGCCGCCAGCGCGATGATGAATTCCGCCGCGTTCCCGAACGTCGCGTTCAACAACCCCCCCACCGTCTCCCCCGTGTGCTCCGCCAGATGCTCCGTCGCCTTCCCCAGCCACCCCGCCAGCGGCAATATTGAAAGACAGGCGCAAATAAAAACCGCCGTCGCCGATTCAGGCTGCGCAAAATGCAGCCAGATCGTCGCCGGCAGAAACACCAGCAGCCAGTTCAATGAGGGCTTCAACAGCTCTTTCATGCAGGTTCACGCTTCCTCTTCCGGGGCGTCTTCCGCGGGCTCACCGCCACCGGTTGGTCCGCCCACCGTCCCAGCCGGTAGGTACGATGATAACCCGACGTCCGGTTCGCTATCGTCACCACCACGCCCCCGTGTGCCCCCGCCTCGTACCGCTCCTCGATCCACTGCCCCGCCGCCTCTCCGCTATGCCCCACTGCCATCCCCTCCAGCCCCGCCAACCCCGCCAACGCCGGATCGAACGGGAACCGGATCTCGTCCCACGCCGTCACCTCCCCCCGCGGAGTCCCTTCCGCGTCCCGCTGCGTGCACTCCAGATACCGGAAATGACCAATGTTATGCACCGGCTGATACCGCCGCGTCCGCGCCACCGCCGCCTCCCCAGCCCCAGGCAGCGGCGTCCCCTTCTCGAACAGCGCGTCAAACACCATCCGCCGCCCTTCATCCGCCTCCCGCCACACCCCAAACCACCGCGTGAAACTCTCCCGCAAACGGTACTCCGACTGCGCATCCGCCTGAATCGCCAACCCGATCGCCGTCGCCGCCCGCGTGTATGCCGACCGCTTCACTCGCCGCCCAAATCTTTCCCGCAACATCCGCGCCACCAGCGGTAACTCGCTCGCCCCCCCCGTCACATACAGCGACGGCGCCTCCCCCGCGCCCGCCCGCGCCAGCAAATCCTCCGTCGCGTGCATCGTCTCCTCCACCAGCGGCCTGCACGCCTCGTACAACTCCCCCACTCCCACCGTCACCTGCCCCCAACCCTCCCGCACGCCATCCAGGTCCACAATCATCCTCCGCGTGTTCGGATGCAGCCCCTCCTTCTTCTCCCGGCACTCCTCCAGCAGCAAAAACTCCTCCGCCGCCATCAACCCCCGCCGCTCCTCCCCACGCCCCGCCATCTCCAGCGCCAGTTCCGCCGCCGCCTCGTCGAAATCCTCGCCCCCCAGCGTCGGAATGCTCTCCGTCGCCAGCACCGTGTGACTCACGCCCTCCCGCTCCACCAGCGACGCGTCAAACGTCCCACCCCCCAGGTCATAAACCAGTATCCGCTCCGGCGCCGACCGGTCCGCCTCCCCCAACCGGTGCGCATACTCAATGCTCGCCGCCGAAGGCTCATTCAATAGCCCCAATACCTCAAACCCCGCCGCCCGGAACCCCTCCACCGTCAAAAACCTCTGGTTCGAATTCGCGTTCGCCGGCACCCCCAGCATCACCTCCAGCGCCTCCCCCGCCCGCCAGTGCAGCGACGACGCCTCCAATAACTGCTGCCGGAATGCCCCCAACATTTCCGCCAATAATTGATTTAACGGCAGCGCCACCGGACCCAGATTGATCAGCGTCCCCGGCCCCGCTTCCGCCAGCACCCGCTTCAACGACCGCACCAGCGTCACCCCCGCCGCCCCTTGCAGCGCCCACGCCTGCCACCCATACACCCGCTCCCCGCCCCGCACCGCCACCAGCGGCGGCACCCACTCCCGCGCCGCCCCGTCCGGACACTCGAACGCGATCACCGGATAATTCCCCCGGTCCGCCGCCGCCGCCACAATCCGCGTCGTTCCGAAATCAATTCCTAATCGCATGAACTATCAGATTAACGCGCTCCCGTCCCCCCACCAAGCCCGCTTCGTTTGCTACACTCCAGTCAACTAATCAATTGATGAGTTGAGACTGCCCATGACCCGCAAAATTTCCGCCCTCACGGCCCGCACCCAGTTCGGCCAGATCATGGAGAGAGCCGTCGAACACGATGAACGCTTCCTCGTCGACCGCCGCGGCCACCCTGCCGTCGTCATCATGAGCGTCGACGACTACCTCCACACCATCGCCCCCGAAGACCCCGTCGTCCGCGCCATCCGCAACCGCGCCGAAGCCAGGGGCCTCGACCGGCTCACCCTCGAGGAAATTAACGCCGAAATCGCCGGAGCCCGCCAGCAGAAGCGCGCCCGTGCCAAATCCGCCTGATGCTCGGCGTCGTTCTCGATACCAACGTCCTCGTCTCCGCCCTGCTCACTCGCCGCGGCTTCGAGGCCAGCGCCCTCGACCTCGCTCTCGCCGGCCGCGCCCAACTCTTCATCTCCGCGCCCATCCTCGCCGAGTACGACGAAGTCCTCCGCCGGCCCAAATTCAACTTGACCCGCACCTCCGTCGACCGCCTCCTGCGCAAAATCCAGGACCGCTCCACTCTCGTCCAGCCGAAATCGCGCGTCGCCGCTTCCCCGGATGACGACGACAACCGCTTCCTCGAATGTGCCGAAACCGCCGGCGCCCATTACCTCGTCACCGGCAACCTGAAACACTATCCCGCTTCCTGGCGCCGCACCCGCATCGTCACCGCCCGCCAGTTTGTGGAATTGATGATCGATGCCCACCGCCCCACTTAACGCTCCCCCGCCGCCCTCTCCATCTCCGCCGCCGCCTCCGCCTCCTTCCCCTCCTTCAACAACCCCAGCGCTCGCGAATCCACAATCCGGTACCACACCGCCTTCCGCTCCCCAAACTTCGGATACCTCTTCACCAACTTCTCCCGCCACCCCCGGCACATCCGCAAAAACCGCCCATACTCCTCTCCAAACTCCCGCGCAAACCGCTCCCGCAACCGCACTGCCAGCGCCGGACACGCCCCCGACGTCGAAACCGCGATCAACAAATCCCCCTGCCGGTGCACGCTCGGATACGTGAACCGGCACCGCGGCGGATCGTCCAGACAGTTCACCAGAATCCCCCGCGCCTCGCAATCCGCAAAGATCCGCGGGTTCTCCGTCCGGTCCGGTCCCGCCGCCACCACCAGCGCCGATCCCTCGATCAACGCGGCATTATACTTCTCCGCCGACACCACCACCGCTCCCACTTCCCTCAATCCCGCCGCCTTCGTCTCCGCTTCGTGCCCCGTCCCGAACACCACGCACCGCTTCCCCGCCAGCCTCAATACCACCGGATACCCCGCATCTGCGCCTTGTTCCATCGCTTCTCTGATCATCCCCGCCTCCCTGCTGTGCTTGCAAGCCTTCCCCCAACGTGATTCTATGTCATTGCCATGCGATTCCTGCTCTTCCTCGCCGCCGCCTCCCTGTTCGCCGCCGGCCCCGTCATCACGATCTCCCAGGAAAACCCCCGCTATTGGGCCCTCGACGGCAAAACCCAACCCCTCATCGGAGGCACCGTCGAGGACAACCTCTTCCAGATCCCCAACCTCCGCGAACACCTCGACCTCCTCAAAGCCTCCGGCGGCAACTACATCCGCTGCACCATGAGTTCCCGCGACCAGGGCGACGCCTGGCCCTTCTTTCCCGATCCCAAAACCGGCAAGTACGACCTCAATCGCTGGAACCCCGAATACTGGCGCCGCTTCTCCGAACTCCTCCGCCTCACCGCCGAACGCTCCATCGTCGTCCAGATCGAAGTCTGGGACCGCTTCGATTTCGCCCGCGAACCCTGGCAACTCAACCCCTTCAACCCCAAGAACAACACCACCCTCACCGAAGCCAACTCCCAACTCAAAACCGCCTACGAAAAACACCCCGGCCAGCGCGAAACCCCCTTCTTCCGCTCCGTCCCTTCGCTCGACAACAACCGCCTTCTCCTCAAATACCAGGAAGCCTTCGTCGACAAACTCCTCGCCGAATCCCTCCCCTACTCCCACGTCCTCTACTGCATGGACAACGAAACCAACGAAGCCCCCGAATGGGGCGCCCACTGGTCCCGCTTCATCCGCGAACGCGCCGCCAAACTCAAACGCGAAGTCCACACCACCGAAATGTGGGACCCCTGGGACCTCAACCACCCCATGCACCTTCGCACCTTCGACCACCCCGAACTCTATTCCTTCGTTGACGTCTCCCAGAACAACCACCAGAAGCGCCAGACCCATTGGGATAACCTCCAGTCCGTTCGCCGCCGCCTCTCCGCCCAACCCCGCCCCATGAACGTCGTCAAAATCTATGGCGCTTCCACCGGTACCTACGGAACCGACCGTGACGGCGAAGAACGCTTCTGGCGCGGCATCATCGGCGGTCTCGCCACCTCCCGCTTCCACCGCCCCAATTCCGGTCTCGGCCTCGGTCCCAAGGCCCAGGCCCACCTCAAAAGCATGCGCCTCCTCCTCGACGCCATCCACCTCCCCAATGGCGAACCCCGCCTCGACATCCTCGGCAATCGAACCCCGAACGAGGCATTCCTCAACGCCGCCCCCGGCCAACACTACGCCGTCTATTTCCCCGATGGCGGTGAAGTCCGTCTCGAAATGTTCAACGAATCCGGCCCCTGGCGCCTCCGCTGGCTCGACGTCCCCAATTCGAAATGGACCCCCGAATCCACCGTCCAGGCCGGCACTGTCATCCTCACCGCCCCCGCCCCCGGCCATTGGACCGCCGTCCTCGCGCCCGTCAAATAACGAAGTGCCCGGGGTGCGCCGCGGCTATCGGCCCTCCGCCCCTACTCCGCCCCCAGCGCCTGAAACATCTTGTTCTTCCCCCGCTCCGGTACCGGCGGAATCGCCCGCTGCATCGCCTCCACCACCACCCCCGCCGGCGCCTTCTCCCCCACCGCCGCCGCCACCTGCCCGCACGCATCTTCCGGCGCCTCCCCCATCACGTCAAACCAAACCTCCACCCGGTCCCGCTCCGCCTGCACCATCCGGTACTCCTTCATCCACCCCACAAATCGCAACAGCGGATTGATCAACTCAAACGGATGCACCTTCCGCCCACCCGAAAAGTGGAAGAACTCCGCCACCCGCCCCTGCACGCTCCGCAATGTCCGGACCCCCCGCCCGCATGGGCAGCGCTCAGGGCCCATCACCGCCCAGTCGTTCAAGGCATACCGGATAAACGGCATCGCCTCCGCCGCCAGGTTTGTCGCCACCACTTCGCCCCCCTCGCCGTCCCGCGCCGCCCGCCCCTCCCGCACTACCTCCACAATCAGTCCCTCTTCGTTCAGATGAAGCAATCCCGTCTCCGGGCATTCCGACGCCAGCAGGTTGAACTCGCTCGCCCCGTACATGTTGTACGCCGGACACCCGAAGGCCCGCCGGACCCGTTCCCGCATCTCCGGCGTCACCGTCTGCGCCCCCATCGCCAGGTGATGCACTCTCAACCCCCGAAGATCCGCCTCCGATACTTCCAGTGCCAGCCTCCAGATCGCCTCCGCGTGCCCCCCCACTGCCTGCGGCCGCAATTCGCGCAACCGCCGCAGTACGCCCTCCGGTCCCAACTTGACGTGGTTCACCGAAGCCCGTCTCAGGAGACCCGCCTTCATCCACGGGTTCTGCCGCTTCGCCCCAGGCAAATCCAGCGATTCCGCCACTCCGGAATTCAGAGTCACCCTCAGTCCGAACCAGCTCAGCCCATACCGGAAATGTTCGCCCAACCGGTATGCGCACATCGTGAAATCCTCCGGATAGGTCCGCCGGATCGCCGTCGGCGCCCCCGTGGATCCGCTCGTCAGATCCGTCAACAGCGGCACGCCCCGGTAATCCCGCGCAATTGCCTCCGCTTCCGGCAGCGCCTGGTAGTGCTGCTTCGTGATTACCGGCAACGCGAGCAAATCGGCGCGTGCCGCGAGCCGCGTCCCGGGCGTCAGCCCATGTTCAGCCCACCACCGCGCGTGGGCCGCGTGCTCCCTCCAGGTCCGCTCCACCAGACGGCGAAGGCGCGCCATCTGGCGCGCCTCCACGTCGCCCAGGCCCGTCCACCGGGCCAGGGCTTTTCCCGCCAGCAGAGCCTGACGAGCCGGATACATCGCTGCTACACCGAAGCGATCTTGACCGTCGCCCCGTCCTGCGCAATCGACGCCCGCGCCGCCTCGATTACTGCTTCATTGAAGCTCGAATTCGCTGGAGTCGCCATGATCCCCGCGTCGTCCCACTGCTTCAGCAGCGCCCGCCGGCCGTTCAGGTCGCGGTCGCCCGTCTCCAGTTCGATCGCCCGCTCCACGATGTACGCCACGCTCCGGTAGCCATAGCCCACCGGCACCAGGCCCGGCCCGCCATGATCCACGTACGTGAAGTAATCCGGGCTCGGCTCCGAATACTGTGTCTGTCCGCCGCCCGAAACCGGTTCCACGATGCTGTACGAGATCCCGCGGTACCGGTCGTTGTGCTCGATCCACGAACCCGCTTCGCCCGTCGCCCCATACATCGTCAACCCCTGCGTGTTCGACCCCGGTGCCGCGTCCGGGAAGCCCAGCGCGTTCTGCACATTCAATGCCGCGCCGTTCTCCCAGATCACCCGCGCGTCCGTCCACAGATACCCGGTCTTCCCGTTCGGGAACTGGTCCTTCAGCCCATAGAGCGACACGCTCACCGGCTTGAGACCCGTAATGAAATGCACCAGGTCCACGTAATGGCACCCAATGTAGGTGAACGCGTCCGTTGCGTCCGTCGTGAACCAGTTCTGGAAGTTCGAATGACGGTAATACCACTTCTCGAACAACGACGCCGTCCCCAGCTTGAACTCGCCAAACTGGCCCGTGCGATACCGCTGGCGCGCCATGTGCGAACGGTCGTCAAACCGCTTGTGATACTCCGTCGCCACCAGCAGGCCGCGCCCGCGCGCCTCCTCTTCAATCTCTTCCGCCTGCTTCACCGTCAACACCAGCGGCTTCACGCACAACACGTTCTGGTCGTGCTTCAGCGCGCACATCACCGCGTTGTAGTGCAATTGGTCCGGCAAACCCACCACCACCAGTTGCCGCGGCGGCATCGCCGCGATCAACTCCGGGTAGGGCGTCACCGTCGGCTTGAACGGCGGCACGTCCGGAAACGCCCGCACAATCTTCGGATGCGCCGCCAGAGCTTCCAGAATGTCCATCGCCAGCGAACAAACCTCGATCGACTCCACCCGTCCCTGCCGCTGCAATTGATAGAGCGAGGGCAGAAGCTGATCCTGCGCGATCATCCCGCCGCCAAGAAGAAGTACCTGCATCGTCCTCTAGCTCCTCTGGACCATCGCGCCGCGCTGCGCCGCCACTTCCGCCACCACCTCGTCGAGGACGTCGCAGCCCTCGCTGAGAGCCTCCTCCGTGATCGTCAGCGGCGGACAGATCTTCACCGTCGAGCCCATGTAGCCCACAGGCGCGAACATCAGCAGTCCGCGCTCCACGCAGCGCCACACCACGTCGTGCGCGAACGCCGCGTCCGGTTTCTCCGGTGACGACCCCGGCTCCACGCAGATCATCCCGGCCACCAGACCCTTCCCGCGAATCGCCCCGATGTGCTCGGGGTACTTCGCCTTCAGCGCCTCCAGCCGTCCTTGCAGCACCGCGCCCATCCGCGCTGCGTTGCCCGGCAGATCCTCGTTCAGAATCAGATCCACGTTCGCCAGCGCCGCCGCGCAGCACACGGGGTTGCCCGTGTGCGTCGACGATGCCGAACCCGGGTCCGACATGTCCATCACGTCCGGCCGTCCCACAATCGCCGAAATCGGCAGCGAGGACGAGATCCCCTTGCCCCACGTCGTCAGGTCCGGCACCACCCCGTAATGCTCGAAGCCCCAAAGTTTTCCGCAGCGGCCGAACGCCGCCTGCACTTCGTCAAACACCAGCAACGCGTCGTGTGCGTCACACCATTTCCGAAGCTGCTGGATATACTCCACCGGCGCGAAAGCCGCCGTCCCGCCCTGGTAGGTCTCCAGCATCACCGCGCACACCTGCGCCGGACCCACGCCATGCTCTCCCAGCGTCCGCTCAAACAGCTCAAAACTCGTGTCTTTCGTCCAGAAACCGTCCGGAAACGGCACCTGCACGAAACCCGGATCCAGGTTGCCGATCCACGACTTCAGCCCCGGAATGCCGCCCGCCTGCTGCGATCCCAGCGTCCGCCCGTGGAACGCCTTCTCGAACGAAACCACCACGTTCTTGGTCGGCCCGCCCACTTTGCGGCCATGCATCCGCGCCGCCTTGATCGCGAACTCCACCGTCTCGCTCCCCGTCGTCAGCAGGAAGATCTTCTTCAGCGGCTCCGGCATCAACTCCACAAACCGCTCGCAAAGCCGCGCCCGGATCTCCGACGGAAAACAGTAATTCGTCAGCAACCCGTGACCCGCCTGCCCCGCGATCGCGTCCGCGATCTCCTTCCGGCCATGCCCGGCATTGGTGATCAGCACGCCCGAAGACCAGTCCAGCCACTTGTTGCCAAACGGATCGTAAACCTGAAATCCCTCGGCGCGATCCCAGATCACCGGCGGCTGTCCGCCCATCGCGCGCAGTTCATAGCGGTTCAGCTTCTCGAGGATCGGCAACGACTCCGGTACCGGAAACCGCGTCACGATCCGGCGGTACTTCGTCTCCACGCGGGCGACATCTTGGGGAGCGGGCAAAGGCAGTGTGGACATCTCCCCTCCATTGTCTTGAATCGAACCCCAAAGAGCAAAACTCCGCCCCCGGCCGCTAAGCTGAAGGAATGAGCCAGGTGAATCGACAGGTCATTCTCCAAACCCGCCCCGCCGGACTGCCCCGCGAATCCGATTTCGCCGTCGTCGAATCCGCCCTGCCTGAACCCGGCCCCGGCGAAGTCCTCCTCCAGACCCACTTCACCTCCGTCGACCCCTACTTGCGCGGCATCATGCGCGAAGGCCCCGGCTACCTCGGCTCCGTCAGCCCCGGCGAAGTCGTCCCCGCCGGCAGCGTCGGCCAGATCCTCAAGTCCAATAATCCCGCCTTCCAGCCCGGCGAATTCGCCGCCGGCATGTGGGGCTGGCAGGAATTCGCATGCGCCGCTCCAAACCAGCTCACCCGCGTCGACCCCGCCCTCGCGCCTATCTCAACGGCCCTCGGGGTCCTCGGCATGCCCGGCATGACGGCCTATTTTGGCCTCCTCGACCTCGGAAAACCAAAGCCCGGCGAGACCGTTTTCGTCAGCGGAGCGGCCGGCGCGGTCGGTTCGCTCGTTGGGCAGATCGCCAAAATCCAGGGTTGCCGGGTCGCCGGCTCGGCCGGTAGCGACGCGAAAGTCCAACATTTGATTGAAGATCTCGGCTTCGACGCCGCGTTCAACTACAAAACGGAGAGCGATTTGGGCGGGCGATTGCGGGCTCTGTGCCCGGATGGCGTCGACGTGTACTTCGACAACACCGGCGGGGCGATGACGGATGCTGTGCTGCTGCAGATCAACAACTTCGCCCGGATCGTGCTCTGTGGGCAGATCGCCCAGTACAACGAAACGGAGATCCCGCAAGGGCCGCGATTGCTGTTTCAACTGGTCGTCAAACAGGCCCAGATGCACGGGTTTCTCGTCTTCCGGTACCTTGAAAGATACCCGGAGGGCGTTGCCCAAATGGCGGCGTGGATCCGCGAAGGCCGGCTGAAATATCGCGAGGATATCGTGCAAGGCATAGAAAATACAGGGAAAGCCTTCATCGGGCTCTTCACGGGCGACAACACCGGGAAGCGCCTGGTCCGGTACCTCTAGATTAGTACATTGTACATGTACAATAGACAAATTATTCTGGCGCTCGGTCTGGTCTGGTGGCTGCTGCCTCCGGCGGCCCCGGCTCAGGGGCTGGCCCCCTTGCTGCGGGGGGTCGAGCAGCGCTATAACCGCGCGAAAACACTGGAGTTAACCTTCGAGCAGCGCCAGTTGGCGCAGGGCCGGAGGATCGTCGAGCGGGGCCGTCTGGTGCTCCGGAAGCCCGGCCGGATGCGCTGGACCTACACGCAGCCAGAGGGCAAATTATTCGTCTCAGACGGCAGTTTTGTGTACTTCTATTCGCCACTTTCGGGCACCGCCGAGAAGGCCCGTTTGAAGGAGACGGACGATTTCCGGGCGCCCCTGGCGTTCCTGCTGGGCCGCCTGGATTTCCAGCGGGACTTCGGCCGGTTCGAATGGAACGCGAACGACCGGCCGCCGTTGATCCGGGCGTTTCCGAAGAGCGACAAGGCTCCGTACACGCGGGTGGAGTTCTCGGTATCGGCGGAGTTTGCGATCGAAAGGCTGGTGGTGACGGGGGTGGACGGATCGGTGACGGAGTTCCGGTTCACGAACGAGCGGGTGAACGGTCCGGTGAACGAGGCGGAATTCCGGTTCGAGGCGCCGCCCGGGGTGGCGGTGATGGAAGTGGAGCAATAAAAGGCCTCCACGCCGGGGGGTGGTTTCGCGTCAACAGTATGTAGGCGAAGCATGCCCGAATTTGCTCTGAAATACGCGAATGCCCGCGGGGAAGTCCGGCAGCAGGTGATGGAGGCCGGCAGCGAGCAGGAACTGCGCGACAAGCTCACGCAGCAGGGTTACCTTGTGTATTCGATCCGGCCGCGGGAGGGTCTGGCGGGATTGCGGGGCGGCAAAAGGGCGAAGAAGCTGGACATGGAGAAGTTTCTGATCTTCAACCAGCAGTTCAACACGCTGTTCCGTGCCGGGTTGCCGATTTTGAAGTCGCTGGATTTGCTGGCGGAGCGGCTGACGGACAAGCGTTTGAGCCCGGTCATCCTGGAGGTCCGGGACGAAGTGAAGCGGGGCACGCTGCTGTCGGAGGCGTTCCGGCGGCAGGGGGTGTTTCCACCGATTTACGTGACGTCGGTGATGGCGGGGGAGAAGAGCGGAGCGCTGGGGGAGGTGCTGGACCGTTATGTCAATTACCAGAAGCTGGCGCTGGCGGTTCGGAAGAAGATTCTGCTTTCGCTGCTGTATCCATCGATTCTGATCGTGCTGGTGGCGTTGCTGGTGGTGTTTCTGGTGACGTTCGTGGTGCCGCGGTTCGCGACGTTGTACGAGACGACGAACGCGGAACTGCCGGTGCTGACGCGGTGGCTGATCGCGGTGGGGACGAGCGCGCAGGAATCGATTGTGATCGCGGGGGTGGCGCTGGTGGGAGGGATCATCGGGGGGCGGCTGTATCTGAAGACGGAAGCGGGCAAGACGTTTTCGGACCGGGTGAAGATGAAGCTGCCGGTGGTGAGCGAGATCTGGACGAAGTATCAGGTGGCGCAGATTGCGCGGCTGTTGTCGACGCTGCTGACGGGGGGGATACCGCTGGTGCAGGGGCTGGAGACGGCGGCGGAGTCGATCGGGAGCCCGGTGTTGCGGAAGGCGCTGGAGAAATCGCGGCAGATGGTCCGGGAAGGGCAGTCGCTGTCGTCGGCGTTCGCGTCGACGGGGGTGGCGCCGCCCCTGGCGGTGGACATGATGGAAGTGGGGGAATCGACGGGGGCGCTGCCGGCGATGTTGTCGAGCGTGGCGGAGTTTTACGAGGATGACGTGAACACCCGGATGCAGGCGGCGCTGTCGCTGATCGAGCCGGCGATTATGATTTTCATGGGCGGGTTCGTGGCGTTCGTGCTGCTGGCGCTGTACCTGCCGATTTTCTCGCTGGCGGACACGTTCAATTGAGGAAGGTTTAAGCCATGGCGACGCCCCCATTGAGAAGCGGAAATCCGGAGCAGGAAGTGGCGCAGGCGCAGGCTCTGGCGGCGCGGTATCGCTGCGAGTTCGTGGATCTGAAGGCAACCAAGATCGACCACGAACTGTTCAAGTCGATCCCGGTGGATCTGATGTTCCGGTACAATTTCGTGCCGCTGGAGGCGCAGAACGGGTCGCTGGCGATCGCGCTGGCGGATCCGCGGCATTTGAACCTGATCGACGAGCTGTCGATTCTGCTGCACAAGAAGCTGCAGGTGAAGGTGGCGACGCTGTCGCAGATCGCGGATCTGCTGAAGAAGACGGAGCAGTCGCAGCGGGTGCTGGAGGAGGTGACGGAGGGGTTCACGCTGGACGTGGTGGGCGAGGAGGAGAACCCGGACGAAACGCTGTCGATCGACCGGCTGACGAGCGAGGAAGCCGACATCGCGCCGGTGATCAAGCTGGTGGACACGACGATTTTCAATGCGCTGGAGCGGCGGGCGTCGGACATCCACATCGAGACGCGGGATTCGGAGGTGGTGATCAAGTACCGGATCGACGGGGTGCTGCATTACGCGATGCCGCCGATCGCGAAGGACTGGCATTCGACGATCATCAGCCGCATCAAGGTGATGAGCGAACTGGACATCGCGGAGCGGCGGATTCCGCAGGACGGGCGTTTCCGCGTCCGGTACAAGGGGCGGCTGATTGATTTCCGGGTCTCGATCATGCCGACGATCCATGGCGAGGACGCAGTGCTTCGCGTCCTGGACAAGGAATCGATGAGCGAGCAGTTCAAGAAGCTGTCGCTGGAGGTGGTGGGCTTTTCGGAAGGGGATCTGGTCCGGTTCCGGCGGTACATCAAGGAGCCGTACGGGATGGTGCTGGTGACCGGGCCGACGGGTTCCGGCAAGACGACGACGCTGTACGCTGCATTGAGCGAGATCCAGAACGACGAAGACAAGATCATCACGATTGAAGACCCGGTGGAGTACCAGTTGAAGGGGGTCACGCAGATCCCGGTGAATGACAAGAAAGGATTGTCTTTCGCGCGCGGGCTGCGGTCGATCTTACGGCATGATCCGGACAAGGTGATGGTGGGCGAAATCCGCGATCAGGAAACGGCGCAGATCGCGATCAACGCGGCGCTGACGGGGCACCTGGTGTTCACGACGGTACACGCGAACAACGTGCTGGACGTGCTGGGGCGGTTTTTGAACATGGGGGTGGAGCCGTACAACTTCGTTTCGGCGCTGAACTGCGTGCTGGCGCAGAGGCTGGTCCGGGTGATCTGCCCGTTCTGCAAGGTGGAGACCCGGTATGACGACGATTTTCTGGTGGAGAGCGGGCTGAATCCGGAGGAGTGGCGGGGGCGGCCGTTCTGGGAAGGGCGGGGTTGTTTCGAGTGCGGGGGGACGGGGTACCGGGGGCGATCGGCGATCCACGAACTCCTGGATTTGAGTGAGCGGATCCGGGAGATGATTCTGGAGCGGCGTCCGTCGACGGAGATCAAGCGGGTGTTGAGGGAGGAGGGGATGACGTTCCTGCGGGAGTCGGCGGTGGAGAAAGTGCGTACGGGGGTGACGACGCTGCGCGAGATCAACAAAGTGACGTTTATTGAAGGGTAGAACGTGTCGATACTAGGCAAATTAAGAGCGCTGGTGACGGACCCGCCGCCGGAATATGTCTTCGAGGTCTCGGAGGCGGGACTGGCGTGGGCGCGGACGGCGGATCCGGCGGCGGTGGGTTGGCGGGCATTGCCGGCGGGGGCGGTGGAGGCATCGCCATTGAAGGACAACGTTCTGTCGCCGGGGCAGTTTTCGGAGGCGGTGGAGTCGGTGGCGCCGCGGAACGGGCAGCGGGGATTGCGGCGGGCGGCGCTGATCCTGCCGGACTTCGCGGCGCGGGTGGTGGTGCTGGATTTCGACACGTTTCCTGGGGACGCGCAGGAGCAGGTGGCGCTGGCGCGGTTCCGGGTGAAGCGGGCGGTGCCGTTCGACATTGACGCGGCAGTGGTGGCGTGTTCCGCGCAGCCGAGGCCGGGGACGAAGAAGGTGGACGTGACGGTGGGAGTGATCAAGAGCGAGGTGGCGGCGCATTACGAGGCGCCGTTCCGGGCGGCGGGGTATCACTGCGGATTTGTGACGGTGTCGGCGTTGCAGGCGCTGGCGCTGCGGCCGGAGGAGGATCCACCGGCGGGGGCGCCGGTGATTCAGGCAAAGCTGAGCGGGCGGGTGCTGGCGGTGACACTGCTGGACGGGGCATCGGTGCGGATGATCCGCTGCGTGGAGTTGCCGTCGCTGGAGGAGCGCGAATTGTACGACATTCTGATTCCGACGATGGCGTTCGCGGAGGACGAGTTGCAGTCGAGGCCGGGGGCGTTGCTGCTGTGCGGATTTCCGCCGGCGACGGGGCAGGATCTGGCGGGAATGGCGCGGGAGTTGGGGCTGCCGGTGATGCCGGTGCGGTCAAGGCTGGGGGCGGTGAACGCGCACAACGCGGGGCTGCTGGGCTATCTGGAAGCGGTGGAGGCACGGTGAAAGCGACACGAATACCACTGAATCTGGCGAGTGAGCCTTTCCGGCGGGACCGGCCGCTACTGGCGGGGTCGGCGGTGGCGGCGGTACTGCTGCTGGTGGTGCTGGTGGTGCAGGTGATGGCGATCCTGCGAGAGCGCGAGGCGGCGGCGGAAGCGCGGGAGATGCTGGCGGGGCTGAACCGGGAGATCACGGAGGTGAACCAGCGGGTGGCGCGGCTGGAGGGGGAGTTGCGGAAGCCTGCAAATGCGGCCGTGCTGGAGCGGAGCGCATTTCTGAACGTGCTCCTGCAGCGGAAAGGGATTTCGTGGACGCGGCTGTTCGGGGATCTGGAGGAGGTCTTTCCGCACAACGTGCGGCTGGTGACGATCCGTCCGGCGGTGACGGCGGCGGGTCCGGTGCAGTTGGAGATGGTTGTGGGGGCGCAGACTCCGGAGCCGGTGATCCAACTATTGAGGCAGCTGGAGGGGTCGAAGGTATTCAGCCGGACGGAGGTGCTGAGTTCGGCGCCGCCGACGCAGAATGATCCGCTATACCGGTACCGGGTGAGTGTGAATTATGCGCAGCAGCTTTAAGAACATGAAGTGGAGTTGGGACTGGCGGCAGGTGTCGCGGGACCCGAAAGCGGCGGTGCGCGCGGTGCTAGGGGTGCTGCTGGCGCTGAACCTGGCGGCGGCGTGGTTCGTGTTCCAGACGCCGGGCGGATCGCTGGAGAGCCTGGAGAGCGACGTGCTGGCGGCGCAGCGGACGCTGACGGCGCGCAAGTCGGCGCTGGCGCGGACGGAGCAGGCGGTGGAACTGGCCGGGAAGGCGAGTGAGAGCGGCGGTCAATTTCTGGAGACATTCTTTCTGGGGCGGCGGACGGCGTATTCGACGCTGCTGGTGGAGTTGGAGGCGGCAGCATCGAAGGCGGGGATGAAGGCGCGGGACCGGAGCTACAACTACGAACCGGTGGAAGGCAGCGAAGATCTGGGGATGCTGACGATCAACGCGAATTACGAAGGGACGTACGCGGACCTGATTGAGTTTGTGAACGCGGTGGACCGGTCGAAGCGGTTATTGATCATTGACCAGCTGGCGGCACAGCCGCAGGCGCAGGTGGGGGCGCTGGTGGTGAACGTGAAGATGAATGCGTTCTTCCGCGAGGATGGCGCCGAGGAGGGGCTGGAATGAAGCTCGAGCTGGGCGCGGAACCGAAGAAGGTGGCGATTCTGGCGGTGTTGCTGGCGGTGGGGGGCTATGTGGCGTGGGACAGCATGTTTAACCAGCCGGCGCCGGGGGGCGGGGGCGCGCGTCCGGCGAAGAAGGCGGCGGCGGAGGCGTTGCGTCCGGAGGAGGGGATGACGGCGGCGCCGAAGCGGGCGGCGGGGGGGACGGTAAGAGCGCCGGGGCGGGCGCCTGGGGGCCGGACGGGTGAGTTCCGGCCGTCGTTGAAGGCGGTGGAGGGCGACGCGGCGAAGCTGGATCCGACATTGCGGCTGGACCTGCTGGAGAAGGTGGCGGCGGTGACGGTAACGCGGGTGGAGCGGAGCCTGTTTGAGTTTGCGCAGGCGCCGGCGCCAAAAGTGGAAGTGGCGAAGGCGAAGCTGCCGGAGCCGAAGATCGAGGTGGCGAAGCGGTTCATCGGGCCGCCGGAAGCGCCCCCGAAGCCGCCCCCGCCGCCGAAACCGAAGCCGCCGGCGATCAATCTAAAGTTCTATGGGAGTTCGGTGCCGGTGGGTGGAGGTGTGAAGCGGGTGTTCTGCATGGAAGGCGATGAGATATTCGTACCGGCGGAAGGGGATGTGTTGAAGCGGCGGTACAAGATCGTGCGGATCACGCCGGTGAGTGTGGTGGTGGAAGACCTGGATTACAAGAACGAGCAGACGTTGCCGATAGAACAGATGCCGAAGACAGGATGATGCGGAAGACGGGCAGAATGGTGAGCCGGCGGCGCGCGGGGGAGCGCGGGTTCGTGCTGTTGCTGGTGTTCGCGGTGGCGGCGGGGGTGGCGATCATGCTGTATCTGGAGGCGCCGAGGGTGGCGTTCCAGCATCAGCGCAACAAGGAAGCGATGCTGGTGGACCGGGGGGAGCAGTACAAGCGGGCGCTGGAGTTGTACGTGAAGAAGTACAACAAATTTCCGCAGACGCTGGACGAACTGGAGAAGCCGGACAATGTGCGGTTGCTGCGGCGGCGGTACAAGGATCCGATGACGGGCAAGGACGAGTGGCGGCTGATCCACATCGACAATTCGGGGCAGTATGTGGATTCGCTGATTCACAAAAAGGAAGAGGAGAAGAAGGAGCGGCACCTGCTGGAATCGGATGTGCAGGGGGTGGGGTCGACGGCGGTGAGCGCATCGGAGGAGCAGGGGGGGCCGTCGCCGTTCCTGAACCGGACGGCGAGCGACCGGATTCTGCCGGGGACGGCCGGGGGAGAGCAGGCGGGGATGGCGCCGATGCCGTCGAGCGTGGTGGAGGAGGGGAGCCGGTCGGGGCCGGCTGCGCCGGTGGGCGTGGAGCCAGGGGCGGAGGCGGGGTCTCCGTTCGCGCCGGGGGGGATGTTGCGGCCGGGAGGGCAGGCGGGGCAGGGGGTACAACAGCAGGGGCCGCCCGGGGTGGTGATGCCGGGGCAGGGTCCGGACCAACAGGGAGGGCAGCAGGCGGGTCAGAGCAGTGGAGGGGGTTTTGGGTTTGGGGGCGGTGGTTTTGGGATGGGGACGGGGAGTGGCGGGGGTGCGGCCGCGGCGGCGCCGGTACCATCGCCGTTTGGGCCGCCGGCGCCGGGCGGGGGGACGCCGAATCCCCAGACGGCGGCGCCGGGACAGCGGTTGCCGGGGCAGACGGCGCAGCAACAGATGGCGGGTCAGCAGCAGGTGGGGGATCGTCCGGCGACGGGCAATGAAGCGCTGCGGATGATCCAGAACCAGTTATCGAGGCCGACGCCGCAGCAGACAAAGCCTGGGGGGACGACGTTCGGGGCGACGCAGACGCAGGGACAGGGGCAGGGACAGGGACAGCTGGCGGGCGGGTTGGCAGGGGTGGCGAGCCAGTTGGATCTGGAGGGGATCCGGGTGTACAACGAGCGGACGAACTATAAGGAGTGGGAGTTTCTGGCGGACTTGCAGAAGATCCGGGGTGGGGGGACGGGTCAGGCGGGGCAGCAAGAAACTCCCACAGATCGGAAGAGCACACGTCTGAACTCCAGTCACTGACCAATCTCG
>ERZ761609.1785-NODE-1785-length-17621-cov-10.038142_pt1 | contig 17621 bp, 11 predicted proteins | sample MGYA00511163_ERZ761609 | MGnify/ENA primary metagenome ERZ761609 (study PRJEB28899, sample SAMN02445070) | bioreactor sludge metagenome | biome: EBPR sludge | place: Australia: Brisbane, Thorneside Wastewater Treatment Plant | collected 2011-12-16 ... | reverse complement strand
GGTCTTCGCCCAGCACCTCGTTCATCGTCGGCGGTGCGACCCTGTCCATGAGTCCACGGAACAGTTTGGTCTTGTCCAGCCCTTGTGCCCGAGAGAACGCTTGCTCGTGCTCAACGGAGAGCCGACCGTCGATGGCGAACGCCGCTTGAAACGCGCCACCGGTCTCTGCTCGATAGACCAGCGCGACCGCCTCCAAGAAGAGTCGATCGCGACGCTCGATTGAATTGATGCGCAAGAGCTGTCGCGGCGAGTCATCGCGCCCTGCGTCGAGCTTGACGATCTTGACGACGTCCTTGATGTCGAACTCGTCAAGCTCGGGCGGCCGCGACGGGAACGCTCGAACTTCCGGGATCCCCAGATCCCTCAGCTCCGAAGGCTTGTAGAGGCTTTCGTTTGGGTAGAAGCGCGGCTTTCGCGTCAATCCGTCGACGGAGAACACGATCGTCTGCTCCATCGGCACCACCACCTCCTGATCGCTGGCGATGTCCTTGCCCTTTCCTGTGAGCGAGATCGATCGCTGCGCGGTGGCCGTCCCTGGTGAAACCACAACGAGGTCCGTTCGGATCAGCTCCGATAGGGATGCTTCGATCACGGACGTATCGAGCCCCAACAGACCGGCGATCTCGCCGACGGACTCCACGCCCGCAGCGATGCCGCGAAGGATGAACTCTTCGATCGGCGACAGCGTCTTGCGTGCGAGGGTCACCCCTACGGTCGTCAGCCGATACACCGGCAGCCCTACGGGGCCGTACGCAACGAGCTTGTAGCCGGGCCGGCTGTCAAACCGATCTGCGATCTCCTCCGGCGTCACTCCTGCACCTCTTGGATCACGCAGTCGTTCGGGTGCGATTCGATGTAGTCGATGACCTTGTTCCAGGGATTGAACCCGCGCACCGACCGAAGGAAGGCGACGCAACCCACCACCACGAGGCCGGAGCGCGCACGAGACAACGCCACGTTCAAGCGACGATGCTCACGAAGGAACCCGATCTCACCTTTGTCGTTGCAGCGGGTCACCGAGTAAATCGCAATGTCGGCTTCGCGTCCCTGGAACGCATCGACCGTATTGCACTCGACGGTCAAGCTCTCAAGGTCGACCTGGCACGCATCGAGCGCTCGCCGCAGCTCCTCTCGCTGGGATCCGTATCCGGACAGGATCGCGACGGAGAGCCGCGTCTTCCGAAGCCTGGCCATGAAGTTCAGTTGCCGAAGCACATGCGACACCTGAACCACTTCGGCGAGGTTCTTGTAGCTGTCGCGATCGCGGATCTCGCGACGCTTTGCGAGGCGCGTCGTGGAGAACCAGGTCACTGGCTTCGGGAGCGCGGGCGCCAGCCAGCCCGGCTCGCCTTCTCGAACGCTCTTGAGCTCGCCATCGTAGAAGCAGTGGCTCACTAGATCGCCGATCGCCCGAATCATCCGATGTTGATGGAGGAGTCGCGTGACGCACCCCGACGGGAGGCGATCGGCAAGCGCCTCAAGCAACGTCGAGCGAAGGTCCTCCTTCTTCAGATTGTGACCCTCAAGGAGCGACTGGTCTTGCAAGGCATCTTCAACGAACGGCGGGAGCTGGCGACGATCGCCCACGAGCACCCATCGGCGCGACCTCGACAGCGGAACGAGCAGCTCGGTCACCGCCGCCTTCGACGCCTCGTCGACGATGCACAGATCGAAGTCCACGGAGTTCATGCCCCTAACGCCTGCGAAGCCGAGACACGTGCCGGCGATGACTTCCGAATCCGTTATGAGCGCCGCAAAGAAGTCTCGCGATCGACCGAAGCGTAGGTACCACTCCTCAGCGAGCGTGACCAACCGGTGCATCCGCTGCGTCGCTTCGCTTTGGTCGCGGAAGGCTTGTTCCCACTCGACAAGTTCGTGAGCGCCCAGCGCCGCAAGCTGCGTCCCAAGATCCGGAAGCATGGAGAGGGCGCGCCTGGCTTCCTTGACGCGCTCAGCCGCGCGTTTCGACTCGATCTCGAGCATTCGGGCCGTCTCACCGGTCTCCCGCATCGCCTCCTTCGTCTCATGGACCGCGTCACCCTGTTCGGTGGCAACCTGCGCCGCCTCTTGACGCTCCAGCGACTGGACGGCGGACTCTACGTCGACGCGCTGGCGCTCAACGGCTTCGAGGCCCTCCAGTGCGACGCGCAGCCGCTCGGCCGCAATACCAAGCGCGATCTCGTTGTGGTCGACGCCCAGTTCGCTCGCATGAGCCTTCAGGAACTTCTCCGATCGGGCCTGGACCTGGCGAAGCCACACGTCGACGCGGTTCTCCAATAGGAGATCGGACACGCCGTCGGAGATACGGTCGTCGTCTCGGTGGCCAATCCGCACGAGCTTGGTCGCCGGGCTCTGCTCCCGCAATCGCTCAAGGGCGTTGTCGAGCGCGACGTGGGTCTGCGACGTGAGGAGGACGCGCGATCGCGGGTTCCGTCGCAGCGTCTGCAAGATCAGTTCAGTGATAAACCGAGTCTTCCCGGTCCCGGGCGGTCCCTCCACGACGAGGAACGAGTCAGCGCCGAGCGCCTTCCGAACCGCTTCTTGCTTGCTCTCATCGAGTCGGTCCGCCAAGAACTCCACTTGCCCCGGATCTCCCGGCGGGAGAACGCGCTCCGGCTCCACGAGCATTTCGCGTAGCTCCGGTCTCGCGGCGCGCCGAAAGCGGATGGCGTCTAGTGCCTGGCGCTGTCGGTTGATCGCCTGTCGCTCCGCTCTGGTGTCGAGTTGAATTCTTCCTCTCTTCGGCAGGCCCTCCGGGATCTCGTCCTCGGTCCAGAGGACCACGTAGTCGCGGCCTACTGCATCAATCTCGCCAACCAAGACACGGTGCTCGGGAAGTTCAATCAGTCGTGGCTGCCCGAGCAACTCGTCACCTGTCACGCCGCCTGGGACACGGAACCTGAGCCGCCGGCCGTCTCGCTCGAAGCCATCGTATGAGATCGCCGAGGCGCGACGCTGTTCGATGTCGCTCTTGGCGTGGATGATCGACGCCCACGTGCGAAAGAGCGCGTCCGCCTGCGCAGAACGCAGTTGCTCAGCATATCTCGCCTCATGTTCGGCGACGCCCTCGACGAGCCAACCGGTAGCGCCGACCCCGTCCGCCGGCGGATGCCCCGCTACCAGGGTGAACTGGACATCGGGCCCCCATGCCGACTCACGCTGAAACTCAAGCCACGATGGCTGCCATGGAGAGACGCTCTCCAGGATCACAAACGCCTTCGTCGTCGGGTCGACGACTCCGCGATACATGTACTGCGCCGCGTAGAAGGTGAGCTGGATCGTCCGCTCGTCGGCGGCCTCGGACACGTGGCGCTTGATGCCACAGATCTCGTTCAGGTCTGCGAGGACCGTCTGGCGGACGTCCGACGCCGTTTGATTCAGCGCGAGCCGGCGCCGATCCTCCACGTTGCGCGTCATCTTGATGTAGCAGCGCCGCCTCTCGGACTGCGACGCGGCCACGAAGTGGTCTTCTCGGTCGGACTGGATCCGCTCCAGCAGCGTTCGGAGCTCGATGATGTTCTGCGGTCGAAGGGTGGGCTCTCTCGAGAGCGCGCTTTCAAGCACCCGAGCGACATCCGGCGGGCCGTCAAACTCAGCAAGCGCCTTGTATACGTCGTCGTAGCTCGCGAGCGCGGCAGCGCCAAGGCACGCGAGCGCCACGACGCCGAAGCCGTATACGTCTCGCGTCGCGGTGAACCTGCCGTCGTCAGGTTCGGGCGGCGAGTACGGTTGCGAGCGAAACCCCGCCACGGTAAGCCCCGGGGCAACGAGGTTGATCAGCTTGGAGATGCCGAAGTCAGCGACCTTGAGAACCCCCTCGGGAGAGAAGAGGATGTTCTGCGGCTTGAGGTCGCGGTGTACGACGCTCCTAGCGTACGCATACGAGAGAGCGCCAAGCACCGGGCGGCCTATCTCATCGAAGAACGTGTCCCAGCCGTCGATCGGGCGGCTGGCGATGTGCTCAGCGAGCGTCCGCTCCAACCACTCCAGCACAAGGTAGCGGCGGCCGTCGTCGTCCTTCCCTCCATCGAGGATCCGGACGATGTTGGGATGATCGAGTCGCTGGAGGATCTGGCACTCCCGCGCGTAGGCTTCGAGATGCAAGCGGTCAGCGTCCAGGTGGGCCGGGAACAACTTGATCGCCACCGACCGCTGTCCGTCCACCATGTCGACGGCGCGACGGATCTCCGCCATCCCGCCCGGTCGTGGCTTCTCGTTTGGAACGAGCGCGTAGCGATTCTTCAGGATCTGCACTGGACCCACCCGTGGAGGCGCCGCACGAGCTACTTGCACCCCAGTCGTCGATCAAGGATCGGGTACCTGCATGAACGTGTCAACCGACCACGCGACCCGAACCCATCAAGGCGCCCTGCGGCTCGCTGGTCAGCCCGTCGTGCGCTGACGGGAACACGCTGCAACGCCGTCTGATCGTCCCAATCACTCCAGCGGGAGGAGGCCGCCGATGAATCATCGACGCGGCCCGCGTTCGTCGCTCGCGACGCCGACCTCCATACCGTGCTCCTGCCCGTCCCGCCTTGGCGAGCCGCCGCCAGACAATCAGTCCGCGATCACTTGGCGGTACCGGGCCCCGTTGCGCGCCGACCATTCACGCAACTCGCGGTCCTGGTCGCGCGAATGGGTGCGCCGAGCGGACGCTTTCGTCTCGTGCTCCTCGATCACGACGCGGTTGCGATAGAGCGCGATAACGTCCGCGCGTCGACCGCCTGTGATCGGCGGAACGGCATCCCACCCCACGTGATCCGCGAGGACCACCGCACCACGTCGCGCGTGCCGGCGCGCCGACCGACGGATCGAACGCTGCTCGGGCGTCGACGTTAGGAACTCATGCACCTTGTTTGCGACCGACAGCGCGACCGCGGTACCCGCAGCCAACGCGACGACGGAGACGACGCCGCGCATCAGCGAAGGTTCCTTGGCCGCGGGTGGCTTGACATGGAACTGTTGGCCGTCCTCGCGAACCAGCTTTGTTCCTGGCGGCAATCGTCCCGACTTCAAGGCGCGCAAGAGCACCGCCTCGCTGAACGGACCGATGTACCTAGCCTGGCCATGCAACGACCGGGAGACGATGTACCACTGCATTTCGGGATAGTCGCACGGCCCTACGACGCACCTCATCGACGATCACACGTCGACACGGAGGGGCCGAACCTGGCCTAACCCGAGCGCCGCAACGCCCGCTCTCCCGACAGCGCGAAGAAGCCGTTGGGTAGGAGAAGCAGCTCTTGTCCCTGGCGCTCAGCGGCCATCCGGACCATCCGCGACTCCGCAAGCGCACGTCCCACCCGCTCGGCGGTTCCGTTTTCAGGTCCGTGCAGCACCGCCTTCGCAACCGTCGCGAGCAATCCGAGACGAAGACCGGAGGCTTCAGCGAGCACAAGGAGTGGCTCCCCCTCCACGGTCTCCGATGGAGGCTCCGCGGGGAGGAGAGGTCGATCGCCTCGCCGAAGTAGGTAGCCAACGATCCCGAGGCCGAGGAACTGAAGCACCTTGCTGTAGGCGTGAACGACGACGCGATCAGCGTTGAGTGGAACCCGTATCGCGCCGCTCTCGTGATCGTCAGGGTCCTCGATGTACACGCCGCTGTCAGTACCAGGGCCCCTGGTCACGTCCGATGCCAGGCGCAGGTTGGTCGCGAACACCAGCCGCCCCTCCGTCGCGCGGATCGGCAGGCCGACCGGATCGACGTTCCGCACCTGCTGCTTCGCCTTGACCTTCTCCGATGCCGGAATCGCGGACGGCGCACCGACCGCGCCCTTCACTTCCGCAACGACCACCTCCATGGACGATGTGAGGCAAAAGAAGTCTGGGCGTAGCTCGCCATGCTTCCCCAAAAGTTCGAGGTGGCGCCCGTGATACGGGCTCGACGGGTCGAGAAGCACGTCGGACAGGAATGGGCCAGCATCGGCGACATGGACGACCCCGAAGTCGCGCCACAGCAGCCACGTCGCCAAGCCCATGCTGCACCGCTCGGCAAAAAGGCCGCGCATGCGCGCGTCCCACTCCGCAGCTTCATCAGCGATGCGGAGCCAGCCTGGCAGGGCACGAAACGAACGCCAATGCTCAATCAAGAATCCCCACGCTCGAAGATCGCGGGGAGAGACCGCTGGCGACTGTGCAAGCCCCGCGCAGAGCAGCAGGTCACGCAGTGACAGTCTCACGCGCCAAGGGTCAGGATGCGATGGGCACGCCGACGGTCGGGCCTCCAGCTCACACTCCACGGCCATCGCGTCCCACATCGGGAACGGAAGCTGAAACGGGGCCAGCGGGCGCTCCCAGGGCAAGAGCCACGGGTCGATCAACACACGGTGCATCAAGAGCCCCCACGAGCGCGAGCGCCTTGCGACCGCACCACGCTGTGCCTGTCTCGCGGCGCCGCGCGCGCACCACGACGCGTCCGGGGAATGAGAACGAGCGTGTTGCCAGCATCGGCCGCATACGCGCAGTCGCGACGGAGTGGACAGGCGTCGCAGTGCGGCTTCGCTGGAGTACAGACGTTCATGGTGAAGTCGAGCAACGCGTAGTTGAACGCCTTGTACGCGCGGCGCGGTGTCAGCGACTCGGCGAGCGACCGAACCCAGAGAACTCGCCTCGGATCGCGCCCGAACGGTCGACCACAGAGCCGACCGAGCCATCGGTACACATTCGCATCGACGATCGCCGCGCGACGACCGCGATGCAGAGACAACCACGCGGACGTCGTGTAGTCGCCCACGCCGCGTATCGCTCGAAGCCTGGCCGCATCTTCGGGCGGTGAGCCTCCATCGAGCACGGCTTCCGAAGCAATCGCCTTGACGACCGCGGCTCTCGAATGAAGGCCCAACGGCGACAGCACGCGCGCTATCTGCTCAAGAGACGCCACCGCTGCGGCCGCCGCGGTCGGAAACGCACGAGCGAACTCGGCGTACGTCGCCGATGCCTGTCGCGCCTGGGTTCGCTGGAGCAAGACCTCGGCCACGAGCGTCAGCCAGCCACTCGACTCGTCTCGCCACGGAAACGAACGGTAGTTCGCGCGTCCCCATGCCAGAAGCTGGCGACGAATACGCCGACGTTGCGCCGCGTCTAGGGGTTCCATAGCACCCGCGTGACGCCGAGCTTCGACGCCGCATCCTCGACCATCGCCCGCGTCGCGGTGTCGTGAAACTTGCCTAGCGCCTGAAAGAGAACCGCCGCATAGGGGAACGACGCCTTGTCGCCATACGCGCGCTCGTAGAGCGCCATGACGACCAGCTTCCAGTCCTCCGCGTTCCCCCATGCGATGACTCGTCCATCGTTGAGCCGGCGCCCATGCGGACGCTCAAAGATCTCCGCTATCGCGGTCGCGTCAATTCCAAGCATCCGCAGCGGAGCGGACGCATCGGCTTGCCGATCGCGAACGTAACCCTTCATGACCGTGTCTTTGATGTACAAGCGAACCTGTTGCGCGTCCATCAAGCGCGACAGGACGCCGCCCACTTCCGGATCCTTTGTCCACTGCTCGTAGATCGGGCTCTTCTCGACCCAGGTCAGGTTCTGCCACCCAAGTTCGTCGGCCCGCGCCCAGAGCGCCGTACGCAGACGCTGCCGGATATCGTCAGGGACTCTCACCCTCACTGCACGTTCCCCGGCGGCGGCGGCTCTGGAAACTCGAACTGCGGAAGCTCGAGCCGCGCATCGCCATCGCGCAGGAACAGGCTCGCCTGGTCGAGCATCCACTCGCGAAGGAAGTTGCCAGCCGAAGCATCGTGGAAGTTGATGAGCTGATCGCCCAAGCCGAGCCGCTCAACGGGGGCCGATCGCACGGCCTTGTCGAGCTCCACCACCTCCGCAACACGCCGAAGATCCGTGACGAAGTCGAGCACGACGACCTTCTCCTTGCCCTTACTCAAGCGGAGCCCTCGACCAAGTTGTTGGACGAAGATTCGGCGGCTGTGCGTCGCCCGCATGAACACGATCAGGTCGACGTCTGGAACGTCCACGCCCTCGTTGAACAGGTCAACGCTTGCCATCACGTCCATCTCGCCCGCGCGAAAGCGGGCCATGAGAACTGCCCGATCTCGCGGCTCCATCTCGCCATAGATCGACTCGGCCCGGAGTCCGTATCGGCGGAGCGTCGCCGCCATCGACTCCGCGTGAACTACCGTTGGGCAAAACACAATAGCAGCGCGGCGCTTGTCCTTGTCGAACGCATCGCGAATCAGCCGAGCCGCCTCATCGTCTCGTGTTGGGATCAACAAGCGCCTATTGAGTTGCGCCAACGAGTACTTGTGCTGCGATCGCTCCTGAACCATGGACCAATCGATGTTGTCGGCACACATCCTGTAGTCGACGTCGGTAAGGAACCCCTTCTGCAACCCGTCCGCGATGCCGAGCTGAACCAGCGGCGGCCCGAGCGTCGTGTCGATATCGAAGCCGTCGCCGCGCCACGGCGTTGCGGTCGCGCCGCCCAGCATAGGCGGCTTCAAGACGTCGATGACGCGCTGAAACATGCCGGCCCCGATATGGTGAGCCTCATCGACCATCACGAGACCGAATGCCGGAAGCTCCTCGACCGCGTTGACAACACTTTGCACAGTCGCGAACACAAGACCGTCCCAGAACGTCGGGCGTTCGAGGCCCGTGAACTGCTGCGTCTGCACCCAGCGCGGAAGCTGGTACCAGAAGCTCCTGTGCAGTTGCTCGACCAGGTCCTTCGTGTGCGCAAGCACTAGCGCTCGACCGTTCGGGATCAGACCGTCCCTGAACAGGTCAGAGACGACCTCCGCCATGACCACGGTCTTGCCTAGACCCGTCGCAAGAACGACCTGACCCCGCCCGACATCAACGAGCGCGTTCCTGAAGCGATCGACCGCGTCTCGTTGATATCCACGCAGCTCTTTGCGCGACGGCGGATACTCGGGTGCGCGGTCCATAAGATCGAGCAATGTCGTCGGCGTCGCGATCTCCACTGTGAGACCGCTGCGCGCGTACTTCGCGACCTCATCCAGAAACGCCTGACCGGGATGCCGAGACACCGCAACGACGATACGATCTGCCTTGTAGTAGCGCCCCGCCTCGACCACTTCGGCCACGGCCGCTTTGGGCGGCGACGCGCTCGTGGTGTGCTTGCACTGAAACACCCAGAGCTGTCCGCCGGAGACACCGAGGACGTCAGCTCCCTTGTCGCCAGTGCCACCTACGATGCGAACGTCATCGAACCCGCTCGCGATCATCAGGCGGGCAACGTCCCGCTCGAACGCCTGCCAAGGACCGTATAGAAGGCGAGCGTGGTTGATGAAGAGGGAGCTCATTCTCGCTCAACGTCGGGCTGCAAGAGATCGATAGCCAGCGACGCGCGAATCACTCGCTCCCGGGGCTCAAGGGCGAGATCCCCCGCTTCCTGTTCTGATAGCCAAACCACGTCCAGAAGCAGCGCTTCATATTGCTTCACGACGCGACGACGCGCTTCGTCGGTCGCGGACTGGACCGGGTACTCGAGATCGGAGTAGCTCGCGTCCCAGCATCGCCCATCGAAGAACAACTCGGGATGCAGCAGCACGAAGTTCGTCACGTGACGCGGCGTCGCGTACTCCATGAAGCGCGCCTGCTCGACAGCCTCTTGTGGGTTCGAGACCCCGCGAACTGCCATGCGGGTGTAGATGTCGCTTCGCGCTTGCGCGTCGAGCTCGTTGAAGAGCGCCGTTGCGTCCTTCACGTCGAATCCGCTGGCCCATGTCCTCGCGATCGCCGAGAACAGACTCTCGGCGGACGCCTTGAGCGCCACGGAGTCGAGCTTCAAGCTGTCGGCGTAGCGATCGCGAAGATCCGCGAGAACCTGCGCAAAGGCGGGTGGGCTCGCTTGCCCGCGCGTAAAGTCGGTAACCGACCAAGAGAGCTGGCAGAGCAAGGCGTCCAGCGGCGTCAGCGTCGCTGACCGGAATACTGGATGGCGCGTGTTGACGAACAGCTCTTCCTCGCCGGTCGAGCGCCTCACCAGGCGCCACGGCAATGTCGCCCCACCGAGCGCAGGATCGCTCGCCGCAACATCGAATGCTCGAACGTCCCAGCGCAGGCCCGATCCGTCGTGTCGAAACTCACGAGACAACGACGGCAGCGGTGTTCGCTGCGGTGGCGGCGGCGGAAGAGGTGACGTCGGCGCGGTCGTGGTCGTGGGGCCCGGCGTCTGCACGCCGAACCCGGGCAGCGGTGATGGCCCAGCCGGGCCAGCAGGCGTGCCGCCGGTTGGAGGCGGGACCGGACCAGGGGTCGGGGTCAGGAGCTTGTTGTCCTCTTCGACGACCAAGTCCCACCATTTCGTGTCGTCCTGGAATCCCGCGGCCCCCTTGTGGAAGGACTCACGCGCCATGGATTCAGCGCGATCGTTGTCCTTGACGACGATGATCTTTTGCCAGGCGCCTGCCACCTTCGGGTTGTGCGGCGACGAACGACGAAAAGCCTGGAACAACTTGAACAGCGGGGACTCGTTGTTCGGGTAGCCGGCCTTCAACGCCTTGTCTGGCCGAAGCGGGCCGCTTCCGCGCACGATGGTGACCATGTCGTCCCACGCTGGATCCGTGCGATCAAAGCGATCCTTCGTGTACGTCACGCGGCAATGATCGATGTGGATCTCGCCAACGAACCTGCCGCGGTTCCGTTGATCGTCGATCGGGTACTCGCGTTCGTTGCCTTCGTCGTCGCGCCAGTCGAAAAGCTCCTTGTTTCCCAGTTCGATCTTGCGGCCGTTCCGAATGAAGTCGATCCCGAAGTCCGACGTGCTCAGGTAACGCTGTAGCCCGACCCATCCATGCACGTGGCGCTCGCGCGTTCGGACGTTTGCGGCGGCCCCGCAGGCCGGGCATACGTCATCGAGAGTCGAGAGCCATTGCAGGCACGCGATGCAGTAGGGGCGATCCGGTAGACGCTGATCGATCGTGATGACCGCGGGAATCGTGCCCCAACGAGGTGTCTCCGCCGTTCGCGTCTCGCTCCAAACGCAGTGATTGCGAGCTTGAACCTTGCGGTTGTTGACGTTGAGCGTGAACTTGATCGGCACACCGCTACCGCGGAGCATCGATGCGTACGCTTGGCCAAGCTGAGAGCGGATCTGGTTCTGGTTCGCGACCTTCACGAGCCACGCTCGTTGCTCAGGCTTCAACCGCTCGATCGTGATCTCGGTACCGTGCTCCGCTGGGTCGCTCTTGGGGCGAGTGATGTGTGCTGTCCGAAAGTGCCGCTGGCGCATCAACTCATCGAAGTCGATCTTCAGGCCATGCCATTCGCCGCTCTCGGCAGTTGCCGTCCACACGGTCGTCACGGTCCCAAGCCGAGCGGTCGCGATGTTGAATCCCATCCCGAACATCCCGAGGCTTCCGATCGGCGAATTGCCGGACCACCCGGCTCGCACCGCCTTCTCCAACAATTCGGGCGTCATTCCCGGACCGTTGTCGCGCACGGTCACGCGGGCCGCTGGGGTGTCCCCGGTCGGGATGTTGACGGCCACCTCGGGACTCGCGATCGCATGCCCCTTCCGTCCTGCGTCGAGAAATCCGTCTACCGCGTTGTCGACCAACTCGGCGATGCAACGCCATTGCGCGAGGTTGATCTCGCCGAGCATCGGCAGGATGCGCGGATCAGGCTGTAGGTCGAATTCCAGTGCGTCCATCTGTTCACCCCGCCGAGAGCGCCTTGTTTCCACGAACCGTCGTACAAGCGAGCGTCGAGGCGATCAGCTCGCCGAGCACTCTGCCCAGTTCGCAGGGAACCGCGTTTCCGATCTGCCCAATGATCCGCGATCGAGGCCCCTGGAACGCGTACGTGTCCGGGAAGCACTGAAGGCGGGCCATCTCACGAAGCGAGAAGTACCGGAACGAGTCCTTGGCAGAGATGAGAACGTTCTCGCCGCCGGCAACACCGTGGACGCCGGCTTTGATCGTCTTGGCTGGCCAATCGAGTTCGCTTCCAGTGTGCCGCTTGTAGGTACGCGCACCCTCGATGAGCCAATGGTTCTTCAGGTCACCTTCAGCCCTTGGCGGCTTCGGAAGGCCGTCCAACGCGTCGCGGACGGTGCGCCATGGGAGTACTCCGTCGATGCTCGACGGTGGGCCGTTGACTCGTCTAGGCCACTCGACGCGGCGCTTCTTCGGTAGGTCGCGCTCCTTCCAGTAAGTCCCGCATTCCTGCGCGTGGATCAGCGCGGCCCGGCTATGAGTCGGCATGGGATCCGACGGCGGGTCGAAGTCTGCCCGAACGGCGAGCAGTACAAGTCGCACGCGTGCCTGCGCGACACCAAAGTCCGCCGCATTCAGGACCCACTGTCGGACGTGGTACTCGCGCGCGTAGCGACGCCCCCGCTGATGCTTGACGATCCGGGCGTCGTGGTCTTGCCACAATTCGTCCGCCTTGGGCGCGATCGAAGGAGACTCCAACTGCCGCACGATGTAGTCCAGGTACGGCCGAAACGACGGACGCACGAGACCGGGGACATTTTCGAGGAGCACCGCGCTCGGATTCAGCTCCCGCACCGCGCGCAACATCGAAGGAAACTCGTTCCGATCATCACGATCCGCGCGGTGCTTGCCGGCAAGGCTGAATGGCTGGCATGGAGGCCCACCGGAGAGCAGCCGAACCGGCCCGCGCACCGTCGACCAATCGACGTCGCCGACGTCGGACTCATGAACCATGCCGCTGATCTCGTCGCATGACGCGCCTGCGTTCGCTCGGAGCGTCTTGCAACAGTTCCCGTTCGTCTCGTAGAGGACAGCGGGGGCCATCCCCGCTCGCGCGAGGCCGAGGGTCAACCCGCCAGCGCCAGCGAATAGCTCGACATCAATAGGCTCGACTCCGCTTGGGGTGGCCCCTCTTGCCCGCGCGGCGCGTTCGGGTGCCGCCGGCTGTCCAAAGGGCAACCGTGTTTGCTTCGCTGACTCCTGCAACTCGTTCATCGTCGCCTCGGCGTACGTAACTACGCCGCCGACGCGCGTCGGCGGCCTCACGCGACCGTAACCCGCGACCATGACAGCTTGAAGCTCAACCACGCGCGATCGTTGCCCTTGTCGACGGATCGACGGGACTTCACCCTTCTGCGGTGATGGAGCACGACCGACGGCGCTCACGAGCTGCGGCCGACGGTCTTGCCCCAGGACGAACGCGCCACCCGCTGGCTAGTTTCGGTTGAGCCCCTTCGCGTGCGAGCCGAGCTTCTTCTTCCAGAGGGCCTCGCGCGCGAGAACGTCCTCGGTCGTCGCATCGCTACCGACGATCTCTAGGATGCTCGCATCGTAGGCCGACGCGACCGCGCCCAGCTCGCGCATTGCGACGTTGCCGCCGTGGCCGTCCTGGTAGCAGAGCCATCGGCCGAGGATGCCATCGCCGCCGGAGGCGGACCCGACGTACTGATCGCCGCTTTCTCGATGGACGAGCAAGTACACCCCCCGAACGCTACGAAGCGCGGTCGCCCACGAGGGGGGAATGTCGCCGGCCTGGTCGAGCGGGAGGCGTACGTGTAGGAAGCCTGGGAACGGCAGCTCGTGTGGCTCGCGCCGGATCTCGAGGATCGTCTTGTCCTGTTGGTCCGCGCGCTGAACCCACACCCGGGCGGCGGGACCCCACTGGATCAGGATTCGCCCTCGGTACTCGGACAGGACATCGAGATGCCGCGTGTCGAACGCCACGGAGGCGCTCTTGGTGCCCGCGATCGAAAGAGGTACACGCGGGACGGGGCCCGGCTGGTCACCGAGGCGTTCCCAGATCCCGACGAAGACCGTCTCGCCCGTGAGAGGTTCCGCCACGAAAGCGGCGAGGTACTTCGCGGAACGGAACTGGGCGATCACCTGGTCCGTCCCCTGGTGAGCCTGGTACTCGTCGAAGCCGGGATCACCACGCATCGCGGCCTCGAAGACGGCCCGCTGGTAGTGAGGATCGCGGTGCCGGACGAGGCGGACGAGCTCGAGATCGAGTCCCGCCCTCTGGAGGAGCTGGTTGAACGTGAACACGATCTCGCGGTCGGCCACGGCGTCCACTACTCCAGCGGGTTGAGGCCGACGATGAACCCGTCGACACCGCCCGCGCTTGTGTGGCCGATGCCACCGAACTCTGCGAAGCCGTCGAAGTGTCCGACGCAGTAGAGGCGGCCGTCGCTCGCCACGGCAACGTCCATTCCGTTCTCCTGCCCGGTGCCGCCCTGGCGAACAGAGCCAAGGTGGTTGCCGGTCGCGCCGTCGAACGTCCCGACGAACACCTCAAACCCGGTTCCCGCGGAGCTCAGGTCGCTACCGCCCAGGTTGATCGTGCCGCTAAAGCTGCCAATGACCGTTGCGTCGTCGGTGGCGTCGACCGTGATCCCGCCAGCGATCTCCGAGTTCGTGCCGCCGAATGACTTCTGCCATTCGTGCGCGCCCGCGAGCGACCAACGCACGAGGAAGACATCACGGCCCGTCGTCGTGAGCGGCGTCGGGCCGCCGAAGCTCACGGTTCCCGAGAACGATCCGGTGACAAGGATCTTGCCGGCGCTATCGAGCGCAACGTCGGATCCGCCGTCGTCCCCCGTCGATCCGTAGCGAAACGAGAATAGGTGCGCGCCGTTGGTGCCGCTGTACTTGGCGAGCAGGACGTCCGACATTCCAGCGCTCACCAGGTCCGTTCCCCCGAGGTTCGTCGTGCCAAGGAACTCGCCGGTGATGACCAGGTTGTCACTTCCGTCCACATCCAAGCCGGTGACGGTGTCGCTGGCCGCGCCGCCCATCCGCACGGACCACACGTGCGAGCCGTCGGCGTTCGTGAGCTTGGCAAGGTAGAGATCTCCGACGCCCGTCCCCGCGTTGTTCAGGCTGCTGCCACCGAAGTTGATCGAGGCCGAGCCGTAAGAACCTCCGATGACAACTGCGCCGCCCGAGTCGACAACGACCGCGCCGCCAGAGCCGTCATTCCCTGTGCCGCCGAAGCGCTTGGACCAAACATGCGCGCCGTTCTCGCCATCGAGCTTCACCACGAAGACGTCGCTGTCACCGGCGCTGACGAGGTTGCCGCCGCCGAAGTTGACCGTTCCCTGGAACTTGCCGACGACGATCACATCGCCTTCGGAGTCCACGGCGATCCCCTCGGTGGAGTCGAGAGCGGTTGACCCGAACCGGACCGCCCACGCAGCAGCGCCCGTAGCTGGATCGAGCTTCGCGACGAACGCATCGTTGCTGCCCGCGCTCGCGATCGACTGGCCGCCGATCGCGACGGTGCCCTGGAACCGTCCACCAGCGTAGACGTTGTTCTGCGCGTCAACGAACACCTCGGACGCGTAGTCTCCGGTCGCGCTGCCGACCTGATCGAACCACAGCGCCGCGCCGGCGACGCCGAACAAGGCCCCGACGGACACGTCTGCGTTGATCGGGAAGCTGCATCCCGCGGCGCCGTTGCACCCGTCAGACCAGCCAAGGAAGACGCCTCCGGACGGCGTCGCAGTGAGCGTGACTGTGGTGCCAGCGTCGAACGTCGCCGAGCACGCCACGGACGGACAGTCGATCCCGGCGGGTTGGGACGTCACGCTGCCGGAACCGTTGCCGCCGACGTTCACGGTGAGGGTGTGGCTCTGGTCGCCACCGTCGCCGCCATCGGGCGGACCGGCGTCGGGCCCGAGATCAGCCACGCACTCGCCGCTGATGCTGTCCTCGACGTCGAGATCCGACCACCGCATTCCTGACGGGCACCCAATGTCCGGGTACGCGCAGAACTGATGATCCGTTTCTACGTTGACGAGGCACTGGCCGTCGTCCTGGAGTCGGCAGCTCGTGTTGTCCAGGCACTCGATGAAGTCACCTTCCCCGTTGCACCCCGAACAGCCAGCACCAAGGCCAACGAGGAGCACCACGGTCACACGGACCGCGGCGCGCCAGCAGGACGTTGGAATCGTGTCCATGGAGACCTTCTCGGAAGCTACGGCAAGTCCTTGCCGTCGCCGGGCCAGTATCTTTCAAACACGGCCATGATGACAGGGTCATCCGGGCCACTCGGCTTCCATCCTGCCGGGATGTCAGTCGCGTCGAGGAGCGCACGTGTGACCTGGGCCAACTTCGCTTCCTCGGCCTCGTCGCGTAAGCACCCCTGCCACGCGACGAGCTGGTGCCGGACGGCCTTCTGCTCGCCGTAGGTGGTCCCGGCCGGCCATCCCGCGTCGACTTCGTGGAGCCGACGCGCGAGCAGGTCCGTCGCGAACGGCCGCAGCGCACCCGAGGACTTCGCCTCCTCGAACAGCACCCACTGCACTTGAATCGGCGCGACGTCTCCGACCCCGATCTCCGCGGCAAGCGCGCCCAGCGTCGCGTTGGGCCGCGTTCGGGCGAACGCGGTGAGGTTCGCGAAGCCGCGCTCCGCGAGGATCTCGATCATCCTGCGGTGCCAGTCACCTCGCCAGGAGTGGCCGCGCCCTCCGGGATACTTGCCGTGGTCGTTCATGGGACGTCGTCTCCGCCGACATCGCCCGCGGGCGAGCCGTCAGCATGATAGTGGACGTAGGGATAGTCCGCGATGTCGAACTCGACGCGCATCGCCTCCATGATCTCCAGGATCTCGTCACGGCTCAGCAGGATGCTCCGGCCCTCCTTGGCCTGGAGCTCCGTCTCCGCGGCGCGCAGTCGCCGCATCAACTCCGTGTTCCACTCGTGGTCGCGCCAGTAGCGCCGCGCGAGTGACTGATTGCCGCCGTGAACCATCTCGTGATCGAGCGTCGGCAGCTCGATCGTGAAGTTGTCGATGTCCCGACCGGGAAACCCTCGCGCCTGGAAGAACTCCAGCTCCTCTTGCGGCAGCGTGTGGTGTCTCGGATCTCTGGTGATGCCGAGACGCGCCTCATCGAGCACGCTCATCCCGTACTCGTCGACCATCTCCGGCCCCATCTCGCTGTCCGGCACGTGGCGCGTGCGCCGGCCCTGCGCGTCCGCGAGACCGAGATCGTCGATCCCTTCATCCCTCGCGTCGATCGCGTCGCTGTCCGACCGCCAGTCGGCCGCGTCGTCGGCGTAGCTCGCCTCGTCGCCGTAGTTGTCGAAGACGGGCTCGACGGACTCAACCTCGAACAGCGGATCGCCCTCGTCGCCGAGGCGCTGCATCGGCGACTGCGGGCCATTGAGATCGACCACCGGGCGCGCGGTCACCCACACCTCCGCGTCCGGTGACATCGAAGCGAGGTCGGCCGTGCCGTGGCCTCCTCCAGCCCTCGCGAACGCTGGCTGCATCCCGCCGAACCCACCGAATCCGCCGCCACCGCCGCCGCCGCGCAAGAAGTCCAGCGCCTCGCGTGCCGTCATGCGGACCCGGAACGCCGCGTTGGCTCCCGCCGCGCGCGACGCTTCGAGCACGCCGATCATGTTCGGGTGCCGCGTGGCGTACGCCTGCGACATGTTCTGCGCGGACTGCGGGAGGTACTTCGCGCCGTAGTACCCGACCGGTGCGAGCGTCGCGCCCATCAAGCCGCCCATCGCGAAGTCTTTGCCGTAGTCACTCGCGTCCGAGAAGCCGTCCTTGCCGTAGATGAGCTGATCGTAGACGTCCCCTACGAAGCGCGCGCCGACGTTGCCGACCGCGCCGCCGAACGCCCCGCCGACCATCGCAGCTCCGGCCTCGGTCGCGCCGAGCGCACCGGCTGCACCCTCAGCCCATGC
>ERZ761609.1784-NODE-1784-length-17635-cov-52.955916_pt1 | contig 17635 bp, 14 predicted proteins | sample MGYA00511163_ERZ761609 | MGnify/ENA primary metagenome ERZ761609 (study PRJEB28899, sample SAMN02445070) | bioreactor sludge metagenome | biome: EBPR sludge | place: Australia: Brisbane, Thorneside Wastewater Treatment Plant | collected 2011-12-16 ... | reverse complement strand
GGTTTCGCTGCTGGCGGGGTCGCCGCCGGCGGCGACCCCGCCAGCAGCGAAACCCGCGCCCCGTTCTGCATCCATGGCGTCCCCGCCGCATCCGGCCACGTCAGTCCCGCCGCCCCTTCCACCAGTTGCACCCACGGCGGCGTCCCGCGCTTCCCCGCCTGTGTCCACGACAGAATCAGGTGCTCCTCGGCCCGCGTCATCGCGACATACAACAGCCGGTGCGACTCCAGATCCTCGCGCTCCTGCTTCCGCCGCCGGATCGCCGTCAGGATCGCGTCCGGTACTCGGCCATCCTTCACCCCCGCCATCCGCCACACCGCCCCCAACCCCAACCCCGCCGACCACCCCAGCGGATCCTTGTCGTTCGCCGGACCCTTGTGCAGAAACGCCGCCACCACCACCGGAAACTCCAGCCCCTTCGATTGATGGATCGACATCACCGCCACCGCGTCCTCGTCGTCCAGCGCCGGCGCGTTCGTCTCGTCCCCCGACGCCCGCAGCGCGTCCAGATCCGCCAGCCACTTCCGCCACTGCCCCGGCGCCGCCGAATGCCACGTCCGCAACAGCCCCAGAAACTTCGCCGCATTCGCCCGCACCCGCGCCGGACACCCGCGCAAATACCCCCGCTCGTCCAGAAATCGCGCCAGAATCCGGTCCGGCGGCTCGCTCTCCCGCGCCGCCAGCAACCGCTCCAGCACTGGCCCCGCTTCCGCCGGCGGATACCGCCCCTCCCGCCGCTCGACAAGGATCTCCTGGTCCCCAATTCCGAAAAAAGGCGACCGCAACACCGCATAAAGAGCAATTTCATCCAGCGGACTCGCCAGATACCGGAGCAGGTTCGTGAAATCCACCACCTCCTGCTCGTCAAAGAAATTTCGGCCCCTCCGGACCGCGCACGGTATTCCCCGCGCCGCGAATTCCGCCTCCAATTCACCAAATAACGCCTTCGTGCGCGCCAGCACCGCCATGTCCTTCCAGCGCACCGGACGCGGCGGATCGCCCACCTGCAACTCCCGCTTCAACTCCTCCAGCCGGTACACAATCCACTTTGCCTCGCTCCCCGAAGCTCCCTCGCCCGCGTCCGGATCGGCCTGAAACCGCTGAATTTCCACGACCGGCACCGGCTTCGGCGCAAACGGCGCCTCGCGCGGAATCAGTTGATGTGGACGAACCCCCGCGCTCCGCTCCGCCACCGCGGAAGCAAACGACAAAATCCCCGGCCGGCTCCGGTAATTCGTCTCCAGCCGGTCAATCTCCCGTCCCTCCGCCTCCAGCTTCTCCTGATAACTCTGAAATAATCCCGGCTCCGCGTGACGAAATCCGTAAATCGACTGATTCAAATCCCCCACCGCGAAAAACCGATCCGGCCGCCGTAATCGCTCCAATATCCGCCACTGCACCGGATTGGTATCCTGCAATTCGTCCATCAATATCGCGTCATACCGCTCGACAATCTCCCGAGGCGCCGGCCCGTCCCGGCCCAGCAGGGCCAGTGTCCGTGCTTCCAGATCGTGAAAATCGACCGCCGCCTCCGCCGCCTTCCGCCTCTGATACTCCGCGTCATACTCGAGCAGCAGCGCCCGCAAAACCTCCCGCTGCGGCTGATGCCTCGACCCCGCCAGCACCGCCAGAGCCTCCTCCTTCGCCGCCATCACCCGCTGCCCCTGCGCGCTCGCCCCCTTGTCCAGGCCCTGCCGGTTCAGCGCGAGATCAAGCACCCACGCCAGCGCGTCCATCTCCCCCCGCCGCCCCAGCCAAGCCTCCACCGCCTCGATCTTGGTCCGCCGGTTCTCGGTGTTCCGCTCCGCGATCTCCGTCAACGCCCGGGCCTCCGCCGCCAGAAACTCCAGCGCCCCCGCTTCATCGAATCCCCCCATCTCGCGCAACTGCTCCCCCACATCCCCGCCCTTGCGCAGCGCTTCGTGCACCGCCCGCAGATGCGCCGCCGGATTCTCGCACGCCCACGCGTCCACCAGTTCCCGAAACTCCCGCGTCCGCCCGATCGCCCACTCGTCCAGCACCGCATCGGCCGCCTCGATCCGCAGCGTCTCCGCCTCGAGTTCGTCCAACACCCGGAATCCCGGGTCCAACCCGGCATCCAGAGCATGCTCCCGCAGCAGCGTCGCGCAAAATCCATGCACCGTCGAAACCGGCGCGTGCTCGATCCGCTCCCGCAACGCCCCCTGCCCCGCGAACCGCTCCGCCAGCCTCCGCTTGATCTCCGTCGCCGCCTTCTCCGTGAACGTGATTGCCAGAATCCGCCCCGGATCCATCCCGTCCCCGATCAGCCACGCAAACCGCTCCACCAGCACCCGCGTCTTCCCCGAACCCGGTCCCGCCACGCAGCACACATCCTGCCCCGTCCGCTCCACCGCCCGCCGCTGTTCCTCCGATAAAGACATCGCCTCCCATTCTCCATCAAATGGAACCGGCCTCCCGCCGCCCGGTTACCGAACGCTGAACGTGAACCACCCCCGGCCCATCGCCAGGTGCAGCAGCGTCCCGCCCACCATCGCGATCAGGAATCCGTAAGGCAACAGCGACGCCGCCAGGCCCACCAGCAGCACCAGCACAAACGGCCCCCGCTCCCCGGCCACGTCGCGCACCAGCACCATCAATGTCAGCGCCTCGAACAGCAGCAGCACCCCCAGTACCGGCAAGGGGAAAATCTGGATCACCGTCTGAAATCCGCCGCTGAAAAATAGTCCCAAAATCACGAAAAACAGCCCGTAAAGGACCACCGAACCGCCCGTCCGGCCCCCAAATGCGTAATGCCCGGCCATGCCGCCCGACCCGTGACACGTCGGAATCCCGCCCAGCCACGGATTGATCAGGTTCATCAGCGAGTACGTGAACCCGATCCCGCGAATGCTCAGCGGCCTCTCCGGAAACAGATCCTCCGCCACCTGTTTGGTCGCCAGCACCGAATTGGCGATCGACAAGGGCACCTGCGGCAGCGCCAGGATCAGGAAACCCGTCCACATCTCCGCGGGCGTCGGCACGTGCGGCGAAGGCAGATGGAATCCCGCCGCCCCGGCCAGATCCGCGACCGAAAGCCGCGTCGCCAGCGCATAAACCAGCCCCATTCCCACCACGATCACTCCCGCCGGAAACCGCTTCCGGCCCATCAGCGCGATTGTCAGCAGAAATGCCGCCCCGGCCAGAATATATCCCGCCGTGCTCTCTGCCGGGACATAATCCTTCAGCGCGATCCGCGCCAGCGAAAGCCCCAACCCCAGTTGCACCCCCCGGATCACCACCTTCGGCACCACCCGCGCCACCCAGTCCAGCAAACCCGCCCCCGTCAACGCCATCATCAGAATTCCGATCGCCAGACCCGCTCCATAGACGGTCTCCGCCGGGATCTTCTGTGCGATGATCAGCGCCGCCATCGCCTTCAATGGCTGCACCGGCATCGGCAACCGGTAGCGCAGCGCCGTCAGTATCTGCATCACCCCGAACAGCGTCAGCGCGCTCGCGCTGTCCATCCCCGAAGCCAGAATGATGCCCACCAGCAGCGGCAGGTCCGTTCCCAGATCGCCAAAGGCGCCGGACCATTCCTGGCGGTTGAAACGGATCGGCGCGGAGGCGTTCATGGGCGAATCTCCAGCGTACCAGCCCCCCCTGCCCTCTACAGAAGTACTTTTGTTAATCCACGACAAAAAGATATGGTAGTCTGTAAAGACCGGGCAGATCACGCGCCCGGCTTCCTCTCATGCCAGCCAAGCGCGTCACCCCCAATTCCGATCCCCTACCCGCTCAACGCCGGCCGAAACTCCGCCCGATCGAGGGCGGCCGCGTGGCCCTGCCTCCCCACGAAACCCGTGGCGCCATGCCGCTGGAATCCTGTCTGCATCTCAGGCGCTCCGTCCGCGAATACTCCGGCGCGCCGCTCCGTCTGGCCCAACTCGGGCAATTGCTGTGGGCGCTTCAGGGTGTCTCCGGCCTCGGCGGGCTCCGGACTTGTCCGTCCGCCGGGGCCATCTATCCTCTGCGCACCTACGTCCACGTCTGCCGCGTCGAAGGCGCAAAGCCCGGCCTCTATCGCTACGACGCCGACATGAATGCCATCGAAGCCCTCTGGCACGGCGACCGCCGTAAATCCCTCGCCGCCGCGGCCCTGGGCCAGGAGTGTGTCGAACAGGCCGCCGCCATCGTCATTCTCACCTCCGATTACCGCCGCATCACCCGCGAACTGGGCGAACGCGGCCGCTATGTCACCCACGTCGAAGCCGGACACGCCGGGCAGAACTTCCTCCTCCAGGCCGCCGCCCTCGGCCTCGGCGCCATCGGCCTCGGCCGCTTCGATCCCGACATCGCCGCCAGCCTCCTCGAACTCCCCGAGGACGAAGAACCCCTCTATCTCCTGCTCGCCGGCCATCCCGCCTCCACTTGATACAATCCGGGGAATGCGCCCGCTCCGGTTCCTCCTCCTGCTCGCCGCGGCTCTGCTTCCGCTAGCCGCCGCCGATCCGGTTGTCTTCAACGACGACGGCGGTTGGTGCTGGTATCAGGACGAGCGCGTCGTGATTGCCAACGGCCGCCTCGTCATCGGCAGCGTCGCCTCCGGCCGCGATGATCCTCGACGCCGCGGCAATATCGAAGTCGTCAGCTACGACATCGCCTCCGGCGCCCTCCACCGCTTCACCCTCCACGAAGGCCTCGACGAGAAGGACCGCCGCCAGTGGTATGACGACCACAACGTCCCCGCCTTCCTCTCCACCGCTTCCGGCCACCTGCTCGCCATCTACGCCAAACACGGCCCCGAAGAGAAAATCTACCTCCGGCGCTCCGAACGCCCCGGCGATGCCACCGCCTGGAACCCCGCCCAGATCTTCGTCCCCAGCGAGAAATCGCGCGTCACCTACTCCAACGCCTTCCGCCTCAGCGCCGAAAAAGGACGGATCTACAACTTTTTCCGCGGCCTCGACAACAGCTTCAAACCCTCCTGGATGACCTCCGATGACGACGGCCGCACCTGGACCACCGGCGGCATCGCCATCAACGTCCCCAGCGAGTTCCGGCATCGCCCCTATGTGAAATACGCCTCGAATGGCCGCGACACCATCCATCTCGCCTACACCGAGGGCCATCCGCGCGACTTCGACAACAGTATCTATCACGCCTACTACCAGGGTGGACAGTTGCGGCGCTCCGACGGCACGGTGATCTCTTCGCTCAAGGAAGGCATGCCCCGGCCCGAGGATGGAACCCGCGTCTTCGCCGGCGGTCCCGATCGCGTCGCCTGGATCTCGGACCTGCATCTCGACAGCCGTGGACAGCCCTATCTGGCCTATTCGGTCCAGATGAATGACGCCGGCAAAAAGCCGGGCCACTGCGGCCAGGATCATCGCTACCGCTTCGCCCGTTGGGACGGCAAACGCTGGCAGGATTCCGAAGTCGCCTTCGCCGGAACCTGCATTTACCCCCGCGAAGATGACTACACCGGGCTGATCACCCTCGATCCCCACGATCCGCGGACTCTCTACATCTCCACCAACGCCGATCCGGTAACCGGCGCGCCACTCATCAGCCAGGCCGACGGCCAGCGCCACTGGGAGATCTTCCGGGGCGTCACCCGCGACTTCCGCAAATGGACCTGGACCGCCGTCACAAACAACTCGACTGCCGACAATCTCCGCCCCATCGTCCCCGAATGGCCCGGAAAACGCCGCGCCCTGCTCTGGCTCCAGGGCAAGATGCGCACCTACACTGACTTCGACTTCCGCGTCGTTGGGCTTATCGAACCACGCTGACCGGTTCTGCCGCTCCCGCCAGCGGCAAGGTGAAAGAAAAGGTGCTGCCCTCGCCCACCACGCTCTCGACCCCCACGCGTCCTCCGTGGGCCTCCACCATCCGTTTCACCAGTTCAAGACCCAGCCCCGTGCCGCCCGCTCGCCGGCTCGCCTCCTGGTCCACCCGGTAGAACCTCTTGAACAGATTCGGAATCGCCTGAGCCGGAATCCCCGCGCCCCGGTCCCGCACGCTGATCCGGATCTCTCCAGCGGCGTGTTCCGCCCGGACTTCAATCAACGTCCCCGGCGCCGAGTATTTGACCGCGTTCGAAAGCAGATTCGACATCACCTGCTGCATCCGCTCCGGATCAAACCGGACCCGAGGCGGCGATCCGGGCAGTTCCAGCCGGAATCGATGGCCTGCGCCGGCCCCTTCAAACACCGCGACGCTCCGGCGCAGCAGGTCGCCGATACAGCCATCCTCGAAATTGTATTGCTGCCGCCCGTTTTCGATCCGCTGCAGGTCGAGGAAATCGTCGATCAGCCGGCCCAGCCGCGCGGATTCCTCCTGCATGATCGTCAGGTAGCGGCGCTGCTTTTCGCGTGGAAAGTCGCGCTCCAACATCAGTTCGGCGAACCCGCGAATGCTCGTCATCGGCGTCCGGAGTTCGTGGCTGACCGTGGCGACCAGTTCGGACTTCAGACGGTCCAGTTCCTTGCTCGCCGTGATATCCACCTTGATCCCGGCCCAGTGCGTCACCTGCCCGGTGTCATCCTGAATCGGACTGATCGACAGACGGCTCCAGAACGGCTCGCCCGTCTTCCGGTAGTTCAGAATCTCCACCGTGCAGGCTGTCCCCGACGCGATCGAGTTGCGCAACACGGCGCGCGTGGCCGGATCCGTTCCGGGACCCTGCAGAAATTTCGGATTCCGGCCCAACACCTCCGCCAGCGGATAGCCCGTGATCTGCTCGAAACCCCCATTGGCATACACGACCCCGGGTTCGCCCTGCTCAACCGTTGCTATGATAATGCCCTCGTGGCTCTCCGCGATCGCCCGGTCGCGCAGTTCCAGATCGAGTTGCGCCTGCTTTCGTTGATCGGCTTCCTGCCGGTACAGTTCATTGGCCTGCTCCAGCAAGGCAGTGCGCTCTTTGACCCGCCGCTCCAGATGCTCACGGCTGTCCCGGAGTTCCCGGTTCTGCTCGTGCAAATGAACGGCCATCGCCCGGAAAGCATCCCCCAGTTCGGTCACTTCGCGCGGTGCCCGAATCTTCTGCACCCGGCCATGATCGCTCTGGGACAGGGCCTGCTGATCGTCGGTGTCCATTGACTTCAGCCGCAACGCCAGAAGGTGCAGCCTCCGGATCGGAGCGGTGACCCACCAGGCGGAGATCAGCGCCAGCGACAGGGTCAGAAGCCCGATCAGGATCCATGTGCCGATCAGTACGCGGACCCAGAAGGCCATTTGGGCTCCGAGAATCCTCCGGTCCTGAATGGCAAACAGATTCCAGCCGCCTTGCGGGAGCGCCGCGTAGACCGCCTGCGCGTCCCGCCCTCCGCCGCCCGATTCGCTGCTCAGCCGGAAGGGATTGCCCGGCCCAGCCTTTGCCGCACTTCGCCCGAGAATGGTCCCCGAAATCAGGCTCAGTGGCCGGTAGACCCCCTCCCGGTCGCCCAGCACAACGCGCCCTTCATGGTCCGTCAGCAGGACCGTGACACCCCACTGGCTCGCCGCCTCCTCCATCTCCGCGGTAAAGCGGCCCAGGTGCAGCGATGCCTGCACGATCGCTCCACCCCCGGCGACCGGTGCGCTGATCGCCACGATCGGATCATTGCCGAACCCCTCGCCGCGAAATACCCCGGAGATAAACGGCCAGCCCGTCTCGATCGGCGTCCGCAGATAATCACGCCCCGGCAGCACCCGCTCCGCCCACTGGAGCGCGTCCGGATCGAGAGGAGGCGAACTCGCCAGGATCCGCCCCTGGGACGTGGCCGCGAGCATTGAAATGAACTCCGGCCGCAATGCGTGAGCGCGTCTCAGACCCTCCGGATTCGGGACGCCGGCCACCGCAAGCATCTGCAACGACTGGATGTGCGCGGCGAACTTCTGATCCGCCAGCAGCGCCATCTGCACCGCGCCTGCGGCGAGTCGCTCCCGCTCCCGAACAGCCAATCGGGGCATCAGCCCCCACTGCAGCAGCGAAAGCAACGCCAGAATCGGCAGTATTGACGTCGCCAGAAACAGCAGCACAAAGTGCGTCCGGATTCGGGGTCCCTGCATGCGCCGGTCAACCTCCCCCGCCCGCCCCGAGTACGGGAAGACCGATCACGAAGACCGCACCCAGCCCCGGCCCTTCGCTCGTCGCGCTCAACCGCCCGCCCGCCCGTTCGACCATCAACGCCCCCCGCGCCACGCTCAGCCCCGTGCCCTCCTGGTGGTGCATGATCTGGCCCACCGTGAACGGCCGAACCAGTTCCCCGCCCAGTTCCGCCGGAAAGCCGATGCCGAAGTCCCGGACACTCAGACACCAGTTTCTCCCGTCGATCCGGGTCTCGATTTGAACCGCTTGCGCACTCTGTTCACTGAAACGCAATGCGTTCTCCACCAGGATCTGCTCGACGGCCTCCACGTCTTCCGCACGGCCCCGGACCTTCAGCGCCGGCGATGCCGCCGGCTCCACTCGAATCCGCGGCTGGCCCCGCCGGCGCTCCGCCAATCGCCGTTCATATTCGGCCACGTCAAACTCCCCGACCGTCGAGACTGGCGCCTCGGCCACCATCTCCAGATACTGCTGGCCGGCCAGCACCAGCCGGTTCAGCCGCTCGTAACCCGCCCGCAGAATGTCCTGGATCTCCCGCATTTCCGCGGCCGGAAGATCCGGATCCATCAACTCCAGCGCGGAAAGATGCTGCAAAGGTGTCCTTAATTCATGCGAAACGAACATCAAAAAGTCAGTTTTCAAACGGTCCAGCCGCTCAAGCCGCTCATGCGCCGCCGCCAGATCCTTCTCGCGCTCACGAGCCAGCGTCAGCGCCCGCCGGAGATCGCGCGCATACAGGAGCATCTGCTGCTGATCGTTATCCGTCTCGATTTGGGACAACACGGTCCTCCTGCAGGAGCGATTCGACACGCTCCAGTAACTCGAACGGGCTGAAGGGTTTAACCAGATACGCGTTGACGCCCGCAGCCTTGCCGGCAGCGAAATCTTCCGCCTGGCTGCGGGCCGTCAGCAGAATGACGGGAATGGCGGCCGTCCGAGGCGAGGAGCGAATCGCCCGGGTGGCCTCTATCCCGTTCATTCTGGGCATCATCCAGTCCATCACCATGACATCCGGCACTTCCCGCCGGGCCAATTCCACGGCCTCCAGTCCGTCGAGGGCTTCAAACAGGACATACTCTTCGGTTTCGAGCGTGGCTCGTACCAGCTCTCTTACGTTCTTCTCGTCGTCCACAAGGAGGATCTTCTTGAGCATTTCGGAAGGGGTAAATGCAATTCTTTGGCCCTTCCAAACGGCTCAAAAGCACACAGATTCACCGCTCTCCCACTGGATCAGGGGGACGACGGCGTGCGCGGCCGGTTTCTGCCTATATACCTGAAAACAAGATTGTTAGCCTGTTTTCCGCAATTTGGAGGGGGAGACGGAAGCCCTGCGGTCTCGATTGTATATTGTATACTAACAATAGACAATAACCCGGAGGGCGGATTCCGAATCGGGAGGAGTGTCCCGAATTGGAATCAGCGGAGGCGGCGAAGGGCGGCGAGGACGCCCCCAGGCTGGCCAAGTTCGAAGTAGAGCGATTTCCAGTGCTGGTAGAGTTCCTCGCAGGTCCGGGCTTCGTCCGCATTGGGTTCGATGGTGGTGAAGGGCGGACAGAGGGCCTGCTGGGCGGCTTCGACGGTCGGGAAGGCGCCGGCGGCGAGGAAGGCAAAGATGGCGGACCCGAGGCTCGTGACCTCGGCCGAGGGCACCACGACAGGTTTATTCAGGACGTTGGCGTAGACCTGATTGAGAACCGGATTCCGCTGCGGAATGCCCCCGCCATTGATGACGCGGTGGATCGGCACGCCGTGTTCGGCCATCCGTTCGAGGACGACGCGGGTATGGAAAGCGGTGCCTTCAATGGCGGCGAAGAGTTCGTCCTGGGCGGTGGAAGTCAGGGTCCAGCCGAGGGTAACGCCGCCGAGTTCGGGGTTGACGAGGACGGTCCGGTCGCCATTGTCCCAGGTGAGGCGAAGCAGGCCGGTGGATCCGGCGCGATAGCCTTCGAGGCCCTGGGAGAGCGCCTGCACGGTGGACCCGGCGCGGCGGGCGATGGCTTCGAAGATGTCGCCGACGGCCGAGAGTCCGGCTTCGATGCCGTAGTAATCGGGGTGGATGGAGCCGTTCACAACGCCGCAGACGCCCGGAATCAGGCCGGTATTTTTGGCGATGGCCATGATGCAGGTGGAGGTGCCGACGACATTGACGACGTCGCCTTCGCCGATATTGGCGCCGATGGCGTCCCAATGGGCGTCGAAGGCGCCGGTGGGGATCGGGATTCCGGCGGAAAGGCCGAGTTTCGCGGCCCATTCGGGGCTGAGGTGGCCGGCGATGGTGTTGGAGCGTTCATAGCGGCCGTTCAATTTGTCGCGGACGCCGGCGAGGAGGGGGTCGACGCCGGCGAGGAATTCCTCGGAGGGGAGGCCGCCGAGGGCGTCGTTCCACATCCATTTATGGCCCATGGCGCAGACGCTGCGGGGAGCGAGAGCGGGGTCGGTGATGCCGCAGAGGGTGGCGGCGATCAGGTCGCAGTGTTCGAAGGCGGAGGCCATGCGGGGGCGCTGGTCCGGGTGATGACGGAGCCAGTGGAGGAGTTTGGCGAAGCCCCATTCGGAGGAATAGACGCCGCCACACCAGGCGAGGGCTTCGAGGCTGGTGGCGCGGCCGTGGGCGGTGATTTCGGCGGCTTCGCGGTGGGCGCGGTGGTCGCACCAGAGGTAGTAATCGCTGATGGGCTGGAGGTTTTCGTCCACGGGGACGACGGTGGAGCCGGTGGTATCGAGAGCGAGGGCCTGGACATCGGAGCCGGGGATGCCGGCCTGGGCGAGAGCGGCGAGCATGGCCTCGGCGAGAGCGCGGAGGTGGTCGGCGTGGGATTGGGTGGCGTGGTCGGGGTCTTCGCGCTTGCGGTGGACGGGGTATTCGGCGGTGGCGGCGGCGAGGCGGCCGCGTTCACTGTGGACGAGAGAAACGCGCACGCTCTGGGTTCCGAAATCGACTCCTGCGACGATAGCCATGGTGGTAGAAGGGCTCCTTGAGGGATAAAAACTACGCGCATCATAGCGCAGTGGGGGGTGCCTGGTGGCGGAGCAACCCCTTGAGTTTCATCCGGTGACGATGGGTTCCTGCCCGGCTTCGGGCGGGATGGCGCGGAGCGTGGAATCCCGCCGCTCGTCGAGGATGAGTTGGATGGCGGCGCGGAGACTGTCAAGGCAGTCCTGGCGGGTCTTGCCCTGGCCATTCGCGCCAGGCACCTCGGCACAGTAGGCGATGTACCAGGGACCGTCCCTTTCGACGATGGCGGTGAATTCGTTCCGCATCGTCTCTATTGTAGCCGCGGACAGGGGCACGGGTGGTGGAGGTACTGCTGCTATTTGGGTGCGAAAGCGAGTGTGGCGGTGACGGTCGGTGGCTGGTTCGAAGGGCTGGGCCAGGGGGCTGGGAGTAAGGTGATTGAGTGTACCGTGCCCGAAACGCGAAACGCGAAACGCCCGAAACGCCCCCGGTACCGAATTGGTAGACTCTGCGTGTGATACGGCATCTCGCGCGCCTCGCGGCCGCAACGCTCATCGTTCTCCTCGGCCGCGCTGCTGCGACGGATGACTTGTCGCAAATCTACGTCTACTCCCAGCGCGAGACGCCGGCCCGATCGTGGATGACCGTCGTCTGCGATGGCAGGCCGATCGCCGATGTGAAACGGGGGTATTTCTTCGCGCTGAATGTCCGGCCCGGGAGGTATACTCTCTCCCTTGCGGACGGCGTGCCCGTTTCTGTGGACGTTCGTCCCCGAGGCGAGGCGTTCGTCCGTATCGATTGGAGCCACCATGTTCGCCGGCGGCCGATTCCGGTCCTGAACACAGTTGATTCGGAACGAGCGAAAAGGGAATTGCGGTTCTTGAGCTACGTGGACTCCGGGAGAATTCACTCAACAGCCGTCCCCGCCGCCCCCACGCCTCCCGGGAACCCCCGAAACCCCAACCCTGCACCCGCACCGCGTCCGCACCGGGGAATAAGGTGATTGAATATTCGGTCGCCCCCTTTCGGTCGGCAAGGCCGGGGGAACTCCCTTTATGGCTTAGTTGCAGAAAGAAGTCTGGGATGGGTCAAGCCGACCCGGTCAACTTCCGTCCGCGCTCTCGTCCATGGGCGACGCCTCGTCATCCGCGCCGGTGGCTCCTGTCTCCGGTACGGGCGGGACAACAGAGGCAGGGCGAATGCGGATCACGGTCTTCGGCCGCCGGAATTGCCGTATCAGCATGACGGTGCCCAAGACAACTCCTACCGCCATGTGGCCCAACAGGGCGTTCGCCGCGGCATCATAACGTTGGGCCGGAACAAGCAAGCCGAACATACCGGCAATGAAGCCGCCCGCAATCCAGTTCTCGGTTCTCGATGCACCCCCACGATACGCGATCGTGTCGATGTCACTCAGCGGCAGCACCGTGACATCAAACTCGGTCTTTTCCTGTACCTCAACCACACCCGAACCGCTTGTCCGGTACCTGCCCTCGACGCATCGTTTGTCTTTCAGGCAGACGGTGACTTTCTTCTTGCGCAAGAGCTTCGGGAGCGCCTCGGCATCGACGGGGGGCGCGGGCCGCGCCGGCGGTTCTGAAGGGCCATCGGCCGCGAGCGGAATTGCGCAACAGAGCAGGCAGGCGAGAGCTTTTTCGAGGTATCTGGCGGTCATCGACACCAGTCTGAGGTGTTCGCGCCCGTCGCAGCACCCCGCTTGTGCCAGTTTCGGAACTGGCACACTGCGCCGCGCCGCGATTTCCGGTTGCGAAGGTGTCGGGTGCCCCTTCGGCGGGCCCTTCGCCCCCTGGGGATTTTCGTTGTACCTCGCGCTGACGCGCGTGGCTCACGGTTGGGGGTTGGGGGGCGGTCCACTCAATCACCAAACTCCAGGCAGGCCGCTGGATCTGAAAGGTGCTCAAACGGCACCCTGTTTCGCCGGGCTGGCTAACTTCGTGCATTCATAGGCCTTGTCAGGCCAGGACCCACTTTCGGCTGGGAGGCTCCCCGTTGTCGGCGGCAGTCAGCCTCGATATAAGGTGATTGAGTCTACTCTCCCCGCCACCCGAAACCCTCCACCAACGGCTGCCGGCCGGATATCACGGCTCCCTGCGGTCAAAGGCGGACCAGATCCTGCGCCGGAGGTTCAAAGAAGGGGGCTTTCAAGTGATCGCCCAGACACTGCGTTCGCGGCCTCTGGTGGCGGGAGTAGGATGAAGGCATGTTGACGGGCTATATCCAGGCAGCGATGCGGCGGGCGCATTACGAGATGGTGGAGGAGGGCAAGCCGTACTTTGGTACGATTCCGGGCTGCGAGGGAGTGTGGGCGGCGGGGGCGACGCTGGAGGAGTGCCGGGAAGAGCTGCAGAGTGTGCTGGAGGACTGGATCGTGCTCGGGTTGCGCCTGAGGCAATCGCTGCCGGTGATCGATGGGGTGGCTGTGGGACCGGAGAGGCTTGAGCCGATCGATGCCTAAGCTGAACCCCGTCGCAAGGCGTGAACGGGTGCGGCGGTTTCGGGCTTTGGGGTTTGAAGGGCCGTATCAGGAAGGCCGGCACCCATTCATGGTGCGAGGGAGTTTACGAGTGGCGATTCCGAACCCGCATGAAGGGGCCATTGGGCAAGACCTGCTCAGCCGGATATTGAAATTGGCGGGGATTCCGCGGGAAGAGTGGGACAGGGTGGCGTAAGGGAGTCAGTGGCCGGAAGGTCTTCGTACGTCGTTGGCCGGGTCATTCGCACTTCCCCCTAATCCTGACTCTACACCGTGTTACTCTCTGCTTGCGTTCATCCTGCTCTGGCGGGCGGGGGTTTACGGCAGCGAGATTTCGGGTTCCGAAATTGCGTCTGTTGTCCATCAGAGGCCCGAATGGAACATGGTTGCCCGCGGTTCGTAGTGCCGGTCCCATGTGCGACTGATCGCGGCATCCACGAGTTCCTGAATCGTAATCGGGTCACAGTTGTCGGGCTCCGCGAAAAATTTCGCGTGGACAAACATGTAGACGATGGGTGGAGGGATCATCCAGGCCCAGGCCGGTATCGGCGGGTACACCCGATGCAGCAGGTCACCCAATATCGCACCAGCCCCGACCGCAATCATGAATCCGATTCCAGGACCGCTGCCTTCCGGGACGAAATGGTGATCCCAATTTTGGAACAGGGCGGTCAGATCCACCCCGTACTTCTCCCCGAACTTCTCGAATAACTCCACGGCATCGTCGCCGTCCACACCGAGATCTTGCGCCAACCGGGAGTTTAGCGTGAAACACTTCGGGTTGCGGCCAGTTTCCCTGGCGACGAACGCGAGGATACTCTGCTCGATCTCCGGGTGCGGCATCGACGGCGAACCTGGGGCGAGGTTGCCGTGCGGGCCGGATTGGGGCGAATCCTGCATCGTTTGCGCCAGCCGATTGTTATTGTCGCTGAACTCCGGATGGCGCGGCGGGCGCCATGGGTGCGGCTGTCTTCAAGACCGGTCCGACAGGCGATACGCCAGTCACTCCAGCCCGGAGCGCCGGTCCTGCAATGGGAACGCGACACGGCGTCCGCTCAGGTGCGATTGATAGACCGCTGTCACCATTTCGATGGTCCAGCGGCCGTCCACTTCGCTACACATCGGTTCCCGGCCGGTTTGGACTGCTTCGAGCAGGTCCTCGACCATCGCCACGTTGGACAGATGCTGGACACCGAGGGGCGACGGCGGCGGGACGGGATCGGGGAGGGTGACCGGTTCCCAGCCTTGCTGTGCCGTGGGCATCCATTCGGCGGAACGCAGGATGGAAGGCTGACCGGAAGGGAAGATCTGGATGGGGACGAAGATCACCCCCCGGCTTCCATACAGGTGGATGCCGAAGCGCATGCCGCCGGGATCGGGGCTGGCCATGGAACTGAAGTGCGCGTGGACGCCGCGCGGAAAGGCGAAGGTGGCATTGACCTGATTGCCCGCGACCCGCCCGACGGGTTCGGTGGGGGTGCGGGCGTGGGAGGGGTTGACGTCCGCTCCGTCCTGCGTCACGTGGGCCTGGCAGGATGTGGGATCGCCAGCGAAAAGACGGAAGAGATCCATGATGTGGGTGCCGAGGGTCATCAGGTCTTCGCCGCCGGCGCGCGAATCCTCCTTGCCGCGGCCGCGCACTTCGAACAACGTGCCGATTTCGCCGTTTTCCACCAGGCGGGCGGCGTGCCGGACGTAGGGCGACGCGTGCATCACGTGGGCCAACTGGACCTTGACCCTGTTTCTGGCCGCCGCGGCGACGATGCGGTCGGCATCGGCGAGGTTCCGCGCCATCGGCTTTTCCATGAAGATGTGCGCGCCGGCGCCGGAGACGGCTTCGATCATCTCCACGCGCTGGTCCGCCCAACGGGGACAGATGCTGACGAGGTCGGGCTTTTCCTTGCGCAGCATCTCCCGGTAGTCGGCGTAGATGCGCGCCGCGCCGGTGCGCTTGGCCGCTTTCGCGGCGCCTTCGGCCACCGGGTCGGCGACGGCGAGGAGTTCGGCGCCGGGGATGGACTTCCAGACGAGGTCGATGCCATGTCCGAAATCGCCATGCCCGGTGTGGCCGATCACGCACACCCGCCATTTCCGCGGGGCGGCGGAGGAGAATCCCTGCACGGCTAAACCCGCCGCGGCCGACTTCAGGAGTGAGCGCCGGTTCATCTGCGTGACACTCTGATCGTACACCTGCATGGGAGGTGGATGCGCCCCGGGGCGGGCGGTGATGGGGGCGGGCGGTGCCTGGAACCCAATGCACCTGACTTCAGCTCCGGCTGGCACCCAATTCCATTTCTCCCACCCCGCCCCTCAATTTCGTCCAGGTCATTGCAAACACGGATGTTTTCGAATATCCGCCGCTCTGGACAGCACGACGGGAATTCTCAGACAGGCCCCCTGGCGCGCCCGGCTTCTCCCTCCGACACCCGCAAGTCATTGAAAATACGTGCAACCAATTGGGTGCCAGCCGTTGTTTGAATTAGGGGAATTGGGTTCCAGGCACCGAATAGTCCGCATATGCCATTGGGGGTAGGGGCGCGGCGGCGCCGTACTGCCCCAGAACCGGACAGGGTTGCCGATGTGTTGACCGAATTTGGAGATAAATTTCCGCCTCGTCTTTTCAAGCACTTGCAGACACCCACAGCCCGCCCCCCTCGCGCCTCCGCCCAATCCGCCTGTTATCGTGAAACCGGAGTTGGTTCCACGCCGGCCGGCACAATCACTCCACGCTGACGAATGAAAATTCGCCCAAGCGTAGCCGTCGAGCCAGCGATGCGACGGAACAGTCTGGTCCACAGTGGCAATCTGGCCTTGGCCCCGGATCAGGCACAATACCGCGGATTGAAGTTCTGCGCGATGAAAATAGCCGCCTTCCAGCCCTCCAAAAGGGGGTAAAAGTGCGGCGGGCGCCCGGCAACCTTCACGGAAACCGGGCCGGCGGGAGTCGAAAGGGACCTCTGGAAGCCCCTCCCGCCCTTCGTCAGCTAAAAATATCTCCGGCGTCCCGGAAATGTGTGTCCGGAGGCCGCCCGTTCGTCCATTCAGGATGAACACAGATCCGCCTCCTCGCATTCGCGCGGGGTCGGGAGTTGATTCCCAACAGAATTCGTCCGTTGCCTGGGGCGAGGGTTCGCCTGCCGTTTTGCGCCGGTTTACCGGTTCGCCACGACAAGGACGCGCTCGACGGCCCGTCCCTGGGTGAGATAGCTCTGCACGAGGGCCTGGCGTTTTTTGGCCAGGGGGAACTTCTGGGACACCCCGAGCATGGCCGACTCCAACTCTCTCAGTATGTACAGATTCCCGTAGCGTTCGAAGTGGAGCGCGCTCCGGCGGGCCTCGGGGCAGGGCCGGTCCGGGGTGATCGGGACGACCCGGCCCTGGCCGGTCTGCATGTTGTACATCCGGACGAAGGTCGAATCCGGGAGCAGAACCATCTGGTACTCGCCGGCGGCGAAGTCAGAATCAAAGCCGACGAACGGGAAGGGCACATTGAAGCGACTGGTCTGCGCGGCGATCGCGGGAGCGAGGGCCAGCAACAGGGCGGAAGCCAGCAGGCATTTCAGTTTCATCACTGTCCACCTCATTCCTCCATGAACTCCGATCTGGCTCCCAGTGTGGCGTGAACCGGGGCGGGCGGAGGCCGACAAGCAGCGACACGGGGACCGCGCCGGGCAATGGCGTTGAATGGCGATTTCGCCGTTGCATTGCGGATGAATGCGTCTTAATCTTGGAGGTGAAAAGTGAGGCCCCATGGAATGGCGCCCGGGTTCTCGACCGCAGGCTGCTACGGCGCAGAGGTTGAACTCGTGGAAGGAGATCGCGGCCTATCTGGGGACGAGTGAGCGGACGGTGCAGCGGTGGGAACAAGGCGAGGCATTGCCGGTGCACCGGCACGTGCATGAAAAGGGGAGCACCATCTACGCGTATCCGGTGGAGCTGGAGGAATGGTTGAGCCGGCGCCAACCCGGGGGGCTGAGTCCGAAGGGGCGGAAGGGGCAGGGCCGGAAGCCGAAGCGAGTGGCGCGGGGCACGGAGGGGCGGCGGGGGTGGTTGTGGTGGCTGGCGGCGGCGGGGAGATCGGAAGAGCACACGTCTGAACTCCAGTCACTGACCACTCTCGTATGCC
>ERZ761609.1782-NODE-1782-length-17641-cov-34.056750_pt1 | contig 17641 bp, 13 predicted proteins | sample MGYA00511163_ERZ761609 | MGnify/ENA primary metagenome ERZ761609 (study PRJEB28899, sample SAMN02445070) | bioreactor sludge metagenome | biome: EBPR sludge | place: Australia: Brisbane, Thorneside Wastewater Treatment Plant | collected 2011-12-16 ... | reverse complement strand
TCTCCGGAACGCCGGGATGCAAAGCGTCCCGTGCTTCCCGACTCTCCGGAACGCCGGGACGCAAAGCGTCCCGTGCTTCCCGACTCTCCGGAACGCCGGGATGCAAAGCGTCCCGTGCTTCCCGACTCTCCGGAACGCCAGGATGCAAAGCGTCCCGGCGTTCCGGAGCCGCCGCCGCCCGATGCGGCAGGAAGCCTGCGGACACAGCGCGCGCCGCGCACCGTGGCGGCATGAAGCGCGCCCTCCTTTCCGCCCTGCTCAGCACCGCCGCCGTCCATGCTGAAACCGCCGGCCACTGGGACCTCGACGCCCTCAAGCAGCCGCCCGTCATGCGCTGGGAGGATGAGACCGGCCCCGTGCGCTCCCTCATCTACGAAGGCGCGCCGGACGCGAAAGGCGCGCGCACCGAGGTCTTCGCCTTCTATGCCAGCCCCGCCACCGACGGCGGAAAAGCCAAGCCGCCCTTTCCCGGCGTCATCCTCATCCACGGCGGGGGCGGCACCGCCTTTGCCGACTGGGTCCACCTCTGGGCGCGGCGCGGCTATGCCGCCCTGGCCATGAACCTGAACGGCTCCCGCCCGCCCGCGCCCGCGTTTGGCTCCTGAGGGAAAGAGGAGGGTTCAATCAACGCCCATTGAGCGTCTGTGAGGTCGGTGGCGTGGCCGGCGGGTTGACACGTCTTGCTGGACATGCATCGCCACCATGGCACCCGGGTTTACTCGTTCCAGCTATTTGCCGGACAGGCTCTAAATGGCAAGTCGGAATCCCCCCCTCAGAACTTCGAATATCGAGCTTCGAAGTTCGGACTTTAACTTTCCCAGCCTCCCGCTGGCACGCGCCGTGCTTTGGCATGAGAATACCAACCCCCCCTGCATGGCCATTCACGTCGCCCTTCGTCACGTCACACGGTACGACTTTGACCGTCCCGTCTCGCTTTCCCCGCACGTCGTGCGCCTGCGCCCGGCGCCGCATTGCCGAACCAAGGTGCTCAGCTACTCGTTGAAGGTCACGCCGGAGCAGCATTTCATCAACTGGCAGCAGGACCCGCAGTCCAACCACCTCGCCCGCCTCGTCTTCCCCGAGAAAACCCGCAGCCTTTGCGTCGAGGTGGACCTCGTGGCCGAGATGGCCGTCTATAATCCCTTTGATTTCTTCCTGGAGCCGCAGGCCGAGCACTTTCCCTTCAAATACGATCCCGCCCTGGCCCACGAACTGGAGCCTTTCCATCGAAAGCTGCCTCTCACCCCGCAGTTCACCGCCTATCTGCGCGAGGTGCGGCACAAGCTGCTCAACGGTCGCGGCCCACTGCCGCACGCTCCGGTCCCCCACTCCGAGACCGCCGACACCCAGCCCCACGGCATCCTCCCCGAGCCTCCCCACGAGCCCGTCCCAGATACGGACAAACGCCCGCGCAGCATGGACTTCCTCGTCCAGATCAACCAAATGCTCTGGAGCGACATCCGCTACACCATCCGCATGGAACCCGGCGTGCAGACGCCCGAGGAGACCCTCGAACTCCTCAGCGGCTCCTGCCGCGACTCCGCCTGGCTTCTTGTCCAGCTCCTCCGCCACCTCGGCCTCGCCGCCCGCTTCGTCAGCGGCTACCTCATCCAGCTCAAGCCCGACGTCAAAGCCCTCGACGGCCCCAGCGGAGCCGAGACCGACTTCACCGACCTCCACGCCTGGTGCGAGGTCTATCTCCCCGGCGCAGGCTGGATCGGCCTCGACCCCACCTCCGGCCTCCTTGCCGGGGAAGGCCACCTCCCCCTCGCCGCCACGCCGGACCCCTCCAGCGCCGCCCCCATCACCGGCCTCGTGGACAAATGCGAGGTCCAGTTCGGCCATGAAATGCACATCAGCCGCGTGCATGAGACGCCCCGCGTCACCAAGCCCTACACCCCCGAGCAATGGGCCGCCATCGAGGCCCTCGGCCACCGAATTGACAGCGACCTCCTTTCCCATGACGTGCGCCTCACCATGGGTGGCGAGCCCACCTTCGTCAGCATTGACGACATGGACGGCGAGGAGTGGAACACCGCCGCCGTCGGCCCGCAAAAGCGACTGCTCTCCGGCCAGCTCATCAAGCGCCTGCGCGCCCGCTTCGCCCCCGGTGCGCTCCTCCACTATGGCACCGGCAAATGGTATCCCGGCGAGCCACTTCCCCGCTGGGCTCTCGGCTGCTACTGGCGCAAGGACGGCGTCCCCGTCTGGAAGGACGACAGCCTCATTGCCGACGAATCCAAAAACCTCGGCCACAACGAAGCCGACGCCCGCGCCTTTGGCCTCGCCCTCGCCTCCGCCCTCCAGGTGGACACCCGCTGGCTCAAAGAAGCCTATGAGGACGTGTACTACTACCTCTGGCGGGAAAAACGCCTCCCCGTCAATGTGGACCCCCTCCAGTCCAACCTCAAAGACGAGCTGGAGCGCGCCCGCCTGGCCCGCCTCTTCGAGCACGGGCTCGACCAGATCACCGGCTTCATCCTCCCCATCGAGCGCGCCTGGCAGGGCGGCCAGCTCGTCTGGAAAAGCGGCCCCTGGTTCGTCCGTGACGACACCCTCCACCTCATCCCGGGAGACTCCCCCATGGGCCTGCGCCTGCCGCTCGACAGCCTCCCCTGGGTCAGCGCCGGTGACTACCCCTGGATCTACCCCACCGACCCCGCCAGCGACTGGCCCGAACTGCCGCCCCGCCCCGATAGCCGCCAGCGCATCGTCGAGCAGATCGCCGGCAGCCTTTACGGCCCCGGCGCCACCAGCACCCCGCCCGCCTCCTGGCGTCAGGGCATCCACGCCGGCCAGGGCAAGCCCGAGCGCCGGAAGCTGCCCCCGCTGGAGCCAGAAGAAAATGACCCTTCCAGCCCCACAGGCACCCGTTTCCCCCGCCTGCAAGAGTCCGCCTCCTGGATCATCCGCACCGCCCTCTGCTTCGAGCCGCGCGAGGGCCGCCTGCATGTCTTCATGCCGCCCGTGGCCGCCACCGAGGACTACCTCGACCTCATCTCCGCCATCGAAGACGTGGCCGCCACCCTCGCCATCCCCATCGTCATCGAAGGCACATCCCCGCCTTATGACCCGAGGCTCCATGTCATCAAAGTCACCCCCGACCCCGGCGTCATCGAGGTGAACATGCACCCCGTCAAAACCTGGGGAGACCTCGTCGAAAACACCACCGCCCTTTATGAGGAAGCGCGCCTCACCCGCCTCGGCACCGAAAAATTCATGGTGGACGGCCGCCACACCGGCACCGGCGGCGGCAACCACATCGTGGTGGGCGGCGAGAGTCCGCGCCACTCCCCCTTCCTGCGCCGGCCCGATTTATTAAAATCCCTCATCGGCTACTGGCACAACCACCCCAGCCTCAGCTACCTCTTCAGCGGCCTCTTCATCGGCCCCACCAGCCAGCACCCGCGCGTGGATGAAGCGCGCAATGACGCCCTCTTCGAGCTCGAGCTCGCCTTCAAAGAGCTCGACCGCCAGACCGCCACCGGCGGCTTCACCCCGCCCTGGCTCGTGGACCGCATCTTTCGGAACCTCCTCGTGGACGCCACCGGCAACACCCACCGCAGTGAGTTCTGCATAGACAAGCTCTTTGACCCCGGCAGCAGCACCGGGCGGCTCGGCCTCGTCGAGCTGCGCTCCTTCGAGATGCCCCCGCACGCCGAGATGAGCCTGGCCCAGCACCTGCTGCTGCGCGCCGCGCTCGCCCGCTTCTGGCAGCAGCCCTACGAGGCGCCGCTCGTCCGCTGGGGCACCGAGCTGCACGACCGCTTCCTCCTTCCCCACTTCGTCTGGCAGGACTTCAGCGATGTCATCGAAGACATGGCCGACTTTGGCTACCCCCTCTCCGCCGACTGGTTCGCCCCGCATTTTGAGTTCAAATTCCCCACCGTCGGCAGCATCACCGGCCGCGGCGTGCATCTGGATCTGCGCACCGCCCTCGAGCCCTGGCACGTGCTCGGTGAAGACGGCGCCCCCGGCGGCACCGTCCGCTATGTGGACAGCAGTCTGGAGCGCATCCAGGTCAAAACCGCCGGCCTCGTCAACAACCGCCACCTCATCACCTGCAACGGGCGCATCGTCCCTCTGCACCCCACCGGCACCGTCGGCGAATACGTCGCCGGCGTCCGCTACCGCGCCTGGCAGCCGCCGAACTGCCTGCAACCCACCATCGGCGTCCACAGCCCGCTCGTTTTCGACATCGTGGACACCTGGAACCAGCGCAGCATCGCCGGCTGCACCTGCCATGTGGCCCACCCCGGCGGGCGCAGCTACGACACCTTCCCCGTGAACAGCTACGAGGCCGAGAGCCGCCGCCTGGCGCGCTTCTTCCCCGGCGGCCACACACCGGGGAAAATGCAGCCCGTCGCAGTGCCCCCGGTGCCCGAGTTCCCCCTCACTCTGGATTTGCGCCGGGGTTGACGCCGAAGCGGCGGGCTGCCATTCCTCGGGTGGCTCTCCAGGCCGGCCTGCTATGGCCGCTCCGGCGCGGGGTAGTACTCATCCGGCTCCCGCTTCAAGACCTGCATCACCGTGGCGAGGTTGTTCCCGTGGGCGAAGAAGCTCTCCAGCGTCAGATTGGCAAAGAACCTGTAGCTGTCCGCCAGCGGATGGGCATAGGGGTCGTCCAGGAAATCCTGCGGCGGGTCCGGTGACAGGGCGGTCTTCACCCCGCCCTCGCCCTCGTCATCTTCATCGTTGTTCTGCTCCTGCTCGTCGAAGGGCTTGAGTTGGAAGTCCCGATCTGCGCAGGTTTACAGTCAGAGGACGGGGTCTCGATGCCCTTGTCCCAGAAGTATATGCGGTGCTCGCGGATCTCCGGCGAGCCCGGCTCCTCCGCGAGCTTGCCCGGCTCATCCAGAGTCACAATCACCGGGAGGACAAACTCCTCCATGCCTGGCCCCAGCGCAGCGTCTCCATCTCAGCGCACGCCACGCCAGGCGCAGCCTTACGCGGGTTGTCACTGTCAAAGCGCGGCGGCGTGCTGCGAAGGAACAACGGCGCGTTGTCAAAGCACTGGCAGGCCCCGCAAGGCAAAGGCGTACGCAGCTTCAGCGGCGTTCATCCCGGCTTCGGTGACGCGGTGGGTGCGGGCGGGGTCACGGTTCGGGCTGGACCTGGATGGCGACGTTGTTGCTGAACTCCTCGTTGGTGACGGGGTTGCTGACACTGACAGCGTATTCGCCGTCGTGATCTTCGGGGGTGGCGCCGCTGATGGTGAGCTGGCTGCCGGTGGCACCGTCTATGGGAACTCCGCCTCTGTACCACTGGTAGGTGCGCGGCTCGGAACCGTTGGCGGTGGCGGTGATGCGGAAGGTGCCGCCTTCGACGATGGGGCCTTCGAGGGGGAGGGTGAGGGCGGCGCTGACACTGCTGACGGGCTGTGCGACGACGAGCGGAACGGGATCACTGAGCACTCCTTCCGGGGTGGAGGCATTGAAGACGCGGACGCGGTAGTTGCCGCTGTCGGCCTCGAGAGCGGCGGGCAGGGAGTGGCTGATGCCTGTGGCGTTGTCTATGGGGACATCGTTCTTATACCACTGGTAGGTGAAGGGGCCGGCACCCGAGTGCGTGACGGTGAATTCGACGGCAGTGCTCTCGGCGACGGCCTCTTCGTCCGGGGCGCGGGTGGCGACGACGTTGGAGACCTTGTCATCCACGCCGAGGGGAACGGTGTTGGTATAGACACCCTCGGGAGTGAGGGCGTTGGAGACGAGCACGGAATAGTTGCCGGCCGATTCCTGGGTGACGAAGTGAATGATGTAGTTGGGGGCGTTGCTGGCGCCCTCAATGAGCTCGCCGTCTTTGAACCAGGTGAAGAAGTGCGGAGGGCGCCCGTCCGGGGTGACGGTGAAGGTGACGGAGGAGCCAATGGAGACATCCGTGGTGGCAGGCAGGCGGGCGAGCAGGGGATTGACGACGCCGGTGGCGACCTGGAGGTCGAGGACATTGCTGACAAAGCCGCCGGGGGTCAGGGCACTGGTGACGCGCACGGAGTACTGGCCGGAGTGGACGGCCATGAGTTCATCAATGATGTAGGTGGAACTGGTGGCGCCCTCAATGTCGTCGCCGTCCTTGCGCCATTGGTAGGACAGGGTGCCGCTGCCATTGGCCACGGCGGTGAAGGTGACGCTGCCGCCCTCGTCGAGCACCTCGTCGGAGGGGCTGCGGGTGATGATGACCTCGGAGATGATGTTGTTGACGTTCAGCACGGCGGGGTCGCTGACGACACGGCTGTACTCGGTGCTGATGACGACATCGTAGGTGCCCTCGTTGCCCTCGCTGATGCCGGTGAGGACGAGCGTGGCATTGGTGGCGCCGGTGATGCTGAGGCCGTTTTTCCGCCATTGGTAGGTGACGGTGCCGCCGGGGGCGGTGACGGCGACAGTGAAGGTATGGTTCTCACCGGGGTCCTTGGTGGCACCCTGGGGCTGCGTGTTGATGGTGATTGGGGCGGGGAGGAGGCGGAAGATGCCGGAGAGGATGGGGGAGGTCTTGGCGGTGGTGGCGGGCGGGCCGGCGGAGGGTTTCTGGGCCAGGAGGAAGTGGCCGATGCCGCGGGCGGGGGAACCTGGCACTTCGACAGGGGTGGTGTTGCCGATCTGGTCGGTCTGCTGGATCTGGAAGTCAGGGATCTGCGGCACGATGATGCCGTGGAAGGTGGCGCCGCGCTTCGGGGTGACGGCGGGATCGTCCTCGACGGTGAAGCTGCCTGAGAGCAGACCGGTGCCGGGGGTGATGGTGAGCTTGACGCCGCCGGGATTGTTGGCGGCGGCGATGGAGACGCCATTGGCATTGGTGATGGTGAGCAGGGGCACGTCCGGGTCGGTGGCGGCGTGCTCGATGCCGCCGTGCTCGAACTCCATGCGGGCATTGTCCTCGCCGGACTTGGGCAGGCGGAAGACAGGGCTGCCACTGGCGGGCGGGGTATAGGTCATGCCGAGTGCGTCGAGGATGACGGGTCCAAATCCGGGCTTGTAAGCGCGCTCGGCGGCGGCGGTCTGCGCGTCCCTGGTCCAGCGGAGCTGGCCGGAGACGCGGAACCAGATGTCATTGACGCCGGCGGGGGCGAGCTGGAGGACGAGGATGCCGGGTTCGCCAACGATGGCGCCGGTGTGCTTGTAAAGGGACTGATAGACGAGAAATCGGATGTTTTGCCCTCCTGCCAGCACGCCGCCGAGCGGGGAGCTGCAGGTGAGAGTGGTGCCGTCAGCCAGGCGTCCGGTGATGCTGGCATCGCCACTGGTGTTGGTGACGACGCGTAGGAAGCCGGAGCCCTGGGGGATGGCGTCCTTGTCCACATCCTCCACATTGGCAAGGTTGAGGCCCAGGTTGTAGCTCTGGGGCAGGCTGTAGGGATTCCAGGTGGCGTGGAAGACTTTGCGGTAGCCGACGGTCTGGGCGCTGGTGACTCCGTCGCTGAGAGTGCCCTCGAAGTTGCCGGAGTCGGCGAAGCCCTGGAGGGCGAAGATGGAAAAGGTGAAGGTGACAGGCAGGGCGCCGCCTTTGCGCGCGATGACGGCCTCGCCTGTGGCCAGGGAGCTGCCGGGTGTCTGGCGCATGGTGCCTTTGAAGCTGAACGCGTCTTTGCCGACGGTGAGCTTGCCGCTGACCAGGCCGCCGTCGGTGACGGTGAAGTCCATGCGCCCTCCTTTGCCGCCGTTGAGGGTGCTGGAGGCGGCGACCTGGCCGACAAAGGTGCCTACGGCGGGCTCAGGCATGGGGGTGACGATGAGCATGCCGGTGACGGGCGCGCTGGTGCCGGCGGGGTTCTTGCCGGTGACGGTGAGGGTGAAGACGCCGGGGTGGGTGGGCCTGCCGAAGATGCGGGCGGTGGCGGTGTCATACTTGAGGCCGCCGGGCAGTCCCTTGATGGAGAAGGAGGCGACGCTGTTGTTGGCGTCTCCGCCAAAGGCGGGGGTGAACTCGTAGTCCAGGCCGACGTAGGCGGTGGCGGCGGTGAAGTTTTGCAGGACGGGCTTTTGGGGGATGCTGACTTTCCACGGGCCGGTTTCGGCGGTGAGGCTGCCATCGGCACTGAGCACCTGGCAGGTGTAGCTGCCGAGGTCGCCAAAGCCCAGGGCTTTGATGGTAAGCACGGGACCCTGGACGCCGGTGACATTGTCGGTGTCGGTGAGCAAGAGTCCACCGTTCCTGAGCCACTGATGAAGTAGGCCGGGGCCGGCGGCGGCCTGGGCCTGGAGCGCCAGCTTCCGCCCGGCAGGGGCGAAGGCGAGCTTGGCGCCTTTGTCCACGACGAGAACCTCAGCCGGCTGACTGCTGACGTTTTTGGCCACGACATTGCTGGCGCGGGCGGTGTAAACGCCGCCGTCGGCGATCTTGGCTGAGGGGATGCTGAGCTTGGTGGAGGTCTGCTTGGCCACGACCTTGCCGGAGCGCAGCCAGGAGATGGCGGGCACGGGCGCGCCGGTGCCGTTAACCTCCAGCTCCAGTGGTTTTCCGGCCTCGACGACCTTCGCCACGGGGTGGGTGGTGAAGACGGGTGGCGCGCGCAGGTCCACGCGGACGACGTTGCTCAGCACGGTGAGGGAGTTGTTCCAGACGCGGACGGCGTAAAAACCGGTCTTGCCTGCATCCACGGCGGCGACGGTCAGTTTTGCGGAGTTCTCACCATTTATGTCCTGGCCGTCCTTCATCCATTGGTAGTTGAGCGGGCCGGTGCCTGTGGCGGTGACGGCGAGCTTGGCGTCCGCGCCGGGCAGCACGGCGACGGAGACAGGCTGCTTGGTGATGACGGGCGCCTTGTAGTTGCGCACGATGGTGACGGTGAAGGTCTGGGTGACGAGGTGGCCGTCGAGATCGGCGGCCTGGACGGTGATGCTGGACACGCCCTCCTTGAGGCCCTGGATGACGAGATTGCCACCGCTGACAAAGGCGGAGACGACATCCGGGGCGGTGTTGGCAGGAACGCTGTAGCCGAGAGGGGAGATCTGCGCGGCCTGGAGGATGCGCACGGTCTGGTTCACATCCATGTCGAGCGGGGCGTTTTCAGCCTCTGTGTTCATGGGCACGGCGTCGAGGGCCTCCTTGCCAGACAAGAAAGGCTGGCCGGACTCGCTGAAGTCCACAAGGTTGACGCGCTTGTCGAGGGCGGCATTGGTGCCGCCGGCGGCGTTGAAATTCCGGTAGGTGCCGATGGGAAATCCGGCGATGTCGTCCACCAGGTCCATGCCAGCGCCGACGACCCTGCCGAATGCGGCGAAGCCCTCGTTTTGGTTGTCGAGGTTTTCAGCGTTGTTCCCCAGGTTGAAGAAGAAGTCGAGCGTGGCGCTGTCGGCGGTGCCTGGCAGCTTGGCCCAGGCGACGGTGCCGCGCAGGTTGGAGATGCCGGGCTCGTTGAGCGGGGAGGGGCGGGAGGCGTCCAGCTTGACGAAATAATCCGGCGCCTGAAAAGCGCGGTAGCTGCCGCCCTGGATGATGAAGTCAGGCACGGAGCGGTGGAAGACGACGCCGTTGTAGCCGCCGTTGTTGATGTAGTGCAAGAAGTTCTGCACCGACTGCGGGGCGAGGTCGGGATACAGCAGGATGTCAATTTCCCCAAGGGTGGTGCGCAGCCGGGCGGCGGCCTTGGAATCGGTGTCGCTGAACTTGTCCGCCAGCGGCAGGAAGAACTGGACCCCGGGCGCGAGGGTGACGTTTTGAATGGCTGCGGCGGTCTGCGGCTCGCTGGAGGCTGGCAGGACGCGGAGGTTGAGAATGGCATTGGCCACATGGCCGTCGGAAAAGGTGGCCGTCATCACGCTGGGGAAGTGCCCCGCCTCCGCCGGTGTGCCGCTGATGATGCCGGTCATGCTGTCGAAGGTGACGCCATCGGGCAGGCCGGTGACATTCCAGGAGACGCGCTCGTCCGCATTTGAGGTGGTGGCTGTGTAAGTGAAGAAGACGCCTTCGGAGATGGGATGGTACGGACGGCTCGTGAAGCCGTGGCGCGCGGTGGCCTCCACAGTGGCCCCATCCTGGGCGGTCACGCGGCTGATGGCGTTGCCATTGCTGTCGCGCACATAGACAACCGCCTCGACGAGGAACTCCAGAGCCTCGCCTTTGGGGAAATCGGAGAGGCTGGCGCCGTCAAACTCGGCTTGGCTGACATGCGCGCGGCGGGCGTCGGCGGCCAGGGTGGTGACATACCTCCAGGTCGTGGTGCCTTTGACGCGGGCGGATATCTCATAGTTGGTTTCGGCCTCGGCGTTGTCCTGCCACTCGAGGAGGATCTTCCCGGAGTAACCTGTGTCGGTGGCGGTCAGATTACCCGGGCCGGGAAAGGTGGTGCCGATGGGGTATTCGTTGCTTGTTGCCGAAGTTGCAACCACGGAGCCTGAGACGGGATCGCTGTAAACGGCGCTGACGCGCCAGTCGAGAGTGACTCCGGAGCCGATGTTGACGGTGTAGGAGGTGCTGTTGAGCGGCGCCGCTCCATTGGCCGATCCGAGCGTGGTCCATGTGGAAGTGCCGATGGCCTTGTATTCAATCTTGTAGCCGGTCTCGTTGGAGGAGTTGTCCACCCAGTTCAGCCGGATGCTGGACTGGTCCACCACGGAGCCGGAGAGCTCCGTGGGCGGAGAAAGCGCCGGAATGGTGATGCTGACCGGGTCGGAGAGATCGGAGTCGTAGGGGGCGTTGCGCGCCTCGCTGGCATTGTGGAAGTTGCCCGTGTCCTGGTTCAAGCGCACGACGGAGCGCACGCGGAAGTTATAGGTTGCCCCGGGTTCAAAATGCACGGCGGCGTTTGCCCGTGCTCCGGTCAGCAGGTGAGGCAGCTTGCTGGGAGGCAACCGGCCCGAGAGCAGCGCCACGTCGGAGACGTTGTGCTCAATGTAAAACGACTTCTGATATGTGCCCTCCGAACTCTTTTTGTAAAACACCTGATGGTAGGTTTCAGCGTTGCTGGTGTCATTCCATTCGAGCCTGACACCGCCGTCACCCACATTCACCGCCGTCAGTCCTGTCGGTTTGCTGATATTGCCCGTAGTCGAGGGATAAGTGAGAGTCTGGATCGGTCCGGAGCGCAACTCGACCGCCGCCGCGTTGTATTTGAAGGCGATGACCCGGAACTGAATGATCTGGCCCGCCACCGCCGAGAACTGACTTGCCGTGGGTGTCCACAGCACCCCCTCGGTGTTGGGTTCCAGCAAAGCCAGGGTCAGAAACTGCCCCACATTGCCGAAGCGTATCTCAAGACGGTAGCCTGTCTCGTCAACGGCGTTGTCGGTCCAGGTGACAAGATATTTGTCATGCGCCAGCGCCGTGGTGCCGTTGGCGACCTTCAGACTGACACTGGCTTTGACATTGGTAGGGGCTGCGGGCGGTATGGCCCAGGCAGCGGGCGTCAGCAGCAAAACAGCCGCGCTCATGGCGATCAGGCGCGGATGGAAAGCGTGGACGAAGGGGAAATGCATGGCGGGAATGGCTGGTTCACAGACCGGTTGATTCCAGTGTGGGACACCGAAAAAGGGGGGATTTGTTCGATCAGGCTAGCGATTTTGTCATTACATCGTCAATTCTTTTTATGCACATTGTCACTTTTTGATGAGACTGCGGACCGACCTTGGGCATAGATTTCTCAACCTCCCGCAGCTTTTGCTGGCAAAATCCCCCCGGATGCGCGCATGATCACGGCCTATGCGCACCCTGGCCCTCTCCGTGATTTTTCTCCCCTCCCTGGCTCTGTCCCAGGTTCAGGCGCAGTTCCGCGAACTGGAAATAGACGCCGAAGTCGGCATCGGCTATGGCATCGCCCTGGCGGATGTGGATGGCGACGGCAGGACCGACATTCTCCTGGCCGACAAGGACGCCATAGTCTGGTATCAAAACCCCGCCTGGCAGAAGCACGACATCGCCCGCAAACTCACCGACCGCGACCATGTCTGCATCGCCGCGCGTGACATTGACGGCGACGGCAAGGCCGAGGTGGCCGTCGGCGCGCAGTGGAACCCAGGCGACACCGAAAACAGCGGAGCGGTCTTTTACATGAAGCCCCCGGCGGACCGAACTCAGCTCTGGACTCCCGTGCAACTCACGCACGAGCCCACCACCCACCGAATGCGCTGGGTACGCAATCGCGCCGGGCGCCACGACCTCGTCGTAGCCCCCCTGCACGGGCGCGGCAACAAGAACGGCGAGGGTGCGGGCGTCCGTTTGCTCGCCTATCATGTGCCGGAAAATGTGGACGGCACCTGGAACACCACTCTCATCCATGACTCAATGCACATGACGCACAATTTCGAGGTCGTGCCCGCCCCCGCTCATGAGGCGGAGACGCTGCTCCTGGCGGGCAGGGAGGGCATTGTCCGCCTCACCCCCGGCGACAGCGGCTGGCGCTCGCAGTGGGTGTCGAATCACACCGAAGCCGGTCTCGCCGGCGCCGGGGAAATTCGCTGGGGTGCCTTTGCCGGAGGCAAGCCCTGGATTGTCACCATCGAGCCCATGCACGGGCACGAGCTTGTGCTTTACACGCCAGCAGCGGACGGCCCCAAGGACGGCCTGTGGCAGCGGCGCGTGCTGGATGACACCCTCGTGGATGGCCACGCATTGGCCTGCGCCGATTATCTCGGTCTGAACAACCGCCAGATCGCCGTCGGCTGGCGTTCCGCGCAAAAGGTCGGCCCCAAGGTTGGGGTGAAACTGTTTTACACCAGCAAGGAGGACGGCAACGGCTGGCAGCAGCACCTCGTGGATGATAATGGCATGGCCTGCGAGGACCTCATGCCCGCCGATTTGGATGGCGATGGCGACACAGACCTCGTTGCAGCAGGTCGGAGGACCAAGAATCTCAAGATTTACTGGAATTTGAGGAAAGCACCATGATTTAACTTGGCCCGCCACCATTCCAGCGAGTTGCGTTTTCTCTGATTTTTCACAAGAATCCGCGGTCATGAAGGCTGTCCATCTCCTCCTTATCGCAGCGTCCGCCCTGAGCCTGACCGCCTGCCAGATCATGCCGCTTGGTTCCACCAAAGAAGTCGTGCGCAGAGCCATTTATGTGCTGCCGGCGGATTCATCTTCCTCCCCGCTTTATGTCTGGCACGGCACCGGCACGCCGGGACCGGTGAGGGTGACGATAGATCTCAGCCAGCAGAAGGCCTACATCTTCCGCAACAATCAAAACATCGCCTGGAGTTATGTGGCCACCGGGCGCAGCGGATTCCGCACACCGACCGGCACCTTCCGCATCTCGGAGAAGGTCGTGGACAAGCGATCGAACAAATACGGCAGCATCGTCAACGCCAATGGCGTCGTCATTAATGGCAGCGCCACCGCCGGAATCCATCGCGTGCCATCCGGCGGCAGGTTTGTCGGCGCCAAAATGCCCTACTGGATGCGCCTCACTGGCAATGGCGTCGGCATGCATGCGGGTCCCATCCCGCACCCCGGCTCGCCTGCCTCCCACGGCTGCATCCGCATGCCCTACCCCATGGCGCAGAAGCTCTACGCCATCGCTCCCTACGGCACGCCCGTGACCATTGTCCCCTGATCCTGCGGCTTGACCCTTAACGACTGGCTGACCCAGCACACCCTTTTCACCGGGGACGCACATGTCATGCTGATGGCCGGAGCCGCCGCGCTCTGCATAGGCCTTTCCAAGAGCGGCCTTTCAGGCACTGCCACCCTCAATGTCGTGCTCATGGCCCAGGCCTTCGGCGCGCGCGAATCCGTCGGGCTCGTGCTGCCCCTGCTTATCGTCGCCGACTTCATGGGCTACTTCATCAACCGCCACGGCGGCGGCTGGCGGCAGGTGCTGCCCATGGCTCCGCCCGCCATCGCGGGCGTCATCCTCGGCTGGCTGCTTCTCGGTCATATTGACAACCAGGCCGCCCGGGTCGTCATCGGCTGGGTCATCATCGCCCTGCTCTGTTTCAAGCTTCTGCTCGACGCGCGCCGCCAGGACTTCATCGCCCTCACCGAGCACCGCGGCTTCGCCTGGACCATGGGCCTCGGCGCCGGTGTCACCACCATGCTCGCCAACGCCGCCGGTCCTGTCATGACCGTCTATCTGCTCTCCCGGCGAATGGAGAAAAAAGACCATCTCGGCGTCTTCAGCCGCTTCTTTCTTTTTATCAACCTTTTCAAAGTTCCCTTCTCAGCCAACCTCGGCATCATCCATCCGCGCTCCCTGGCCACCAATCTCGTCATGCTGCCCGCCGTCGTGCTAGGCATCCTGCTCGGATGGCAAATTTTGAAGCGCATCCCGCAGAAACCCTTCGAGCACACTCTCTTCGTGCTCACGCTCGTTGCCGCCGTCTGGATGCTTCTCGGCTAGCATGGAATCCGCGCGCAGGCTTGCGTTGGATGAGATATGGAATTTTTCCATCCGCCGAATTTCACTGCTTCTCCAGGTTTTGTCGCAAATGCTGGACAGGCTTTGAGACAGCCTCATCCCGCAAGCATTTTGATTTTAATGCTTCAACCACGAGGCGATGGCGGCGATGACTTCGCCGCGCTGAACTTCAGTCAGCTCGCCGTAGATGGGCAGGCTCAGCACTTCCCCCGCCATGCGGTGCGCCACACCGCAGCCGGTGCGCGAGCTTTCCGGCAGATGGGCAAAGCAGGGCTGCTGATCAAGCGTGAGCGGGTAGTAGATTTCGCAGCCGATGCCGGCGGCCTGGAGGTGGTTCCGCAGGGCATCGCGCCGGCCCTCACCCGGCACGCGCAGGGTGAATTGATTCCAGATGTGCGTGTTGTGCGGGTAGGCCGCGGGCAGGATGAGGCGCGCGGTATTGGCTGTCAGCCAGGCTTCCTGGGAGGCGGGGCATTTGCAATGCGCGGGATCGGCCGTGACGACGCCCGGCAGCTTTGACAGCGCCTCGGCGTAGTGCGCGGCATTGGCCTGGCGCTGCGCCGTGTAGGTGGCGTAGTGCTTCAACTTCACGTTGAGCAGGGCGCACTGGATCGTGTCGAGACGGAAATTGCCGCCGACATGGTGATGATAGTACTTCGGCTTCATGCCATGCACGCGCTGCACGCGGGCGTATTCGGCCAGGGAGTCGTCATTCGTCACGAGCATGCCGCCATCGCCAAAGCCGCCGAGGTTTTTGCTGGGGAAGAAGCTGAAGGCGCCGAAGTCGCCCATGGTGCCGCAGGCGCGGCCCTTGTAAGTGGCGCCGATGGCCTGGGCGCCGTCCTCCAGCACGCGCAGGTTGTTGTCTTTTGCGAGCGCCAGCAGCGCATCCATGTCGGCGCTCTGGCCGAAGAGATGCACGGGAATGACGGCCCTGGTGCGAGGGGTGATCTTGGCGCGGGCGTCGCTCACATCCATGTTGAAACAGACAGGGCAGACATCCGTGAACACCGGCACCGCGCCGAGCCGGGAAACCGCGCCCGCTGTGGCGAAGAATGTGAAAGCCGGGCAGAGCACTTCGTCACCCGGCTGGAGATCGAGCGCCATGAGACCGAGCAGGAGCGCGTCCGTGCCGGAGGAGACGGCGAGGGCATGGCGGCAGCCGAGCATGTCCGCGACCTCTTTTTCGAAGGTCTCCATCTCCGGTCCCATGATGAAGCGCCCATGCCTCAGCACGCGGGTGAAGGCTTCGAGCAGTTCGGATTCGAGCGGGTGGTTTTGGGCGTTGACGTCGAGCAGCGGGACGGGCATGGGCGGGCAAGTTCAAGTGGAAGCGCCGCCGGTCAACGGGCAAGAAGGCAAACCTTCACGCCAGCCAGCCGAACCACGCGGCGGCGACATAAAGCGCCTTGCAGGCGAGGTGCAGCAACTGGTCAGTGTTGAAGCCGGTGACACCCTCGCATTTGGCGATGTCTATGAGGCAGTGCAGGGCGAACTCGATCAAGGCCAGCAGCGCCGAACCGGTGATGATCCACACCATGCCCGCGTGGATGAGGCAGTGCGCGCCCATGCAGGCCACCCAGATGCTCGCCGGTCGCGCGGGATCAGCCAGGCGGAGGAGAAAGCGGCGGTTTTTGCCGATGGCGAGGTATTCACCCTGCAAAGGAAAATCCGCCACCGCGTGGCCGATGCAGAGAGCAAAGAAGACCTGGGCGGCGGCGAGCAGTGTGGCAGGGGGGAACTCCACGAGATCAAGCATGGTTTTCAGACTTCCATCCACGGGCTGTCATCGCAACTTGAAAATCAATTCAGGGCGGCGGCAGCGGCACGTCACCGGAGGATGAGGGCGGACGGCCGGAAATGCTGGGCAGAAGTGGGGAAGGGGGCAACTCGCGCGCGGGGACTGCTGGGCGCGACTCCAATGCAGGCTGCGGGCTGGAAGGGGAGGTTGGCTGGCTGTTGTCAAAGCCGACCCACCCGGCCTGATCGCCCTTTTGGAGCTGCACCCGCGTCTTGTCCATCGTCTCGCCGGGCTCGATCTGGCGGATCTTGATGCCCGCGCTGTTCTCGGAACCGATGCGCGCCTCCATGACGTTCGAGCTGGCGCGGTCCACCAGCACGGCGACCACCGCGCCGTTGACCTCATAGACGCCGGCGAGGGAGAGGTTGTCAGTGAAGAGCGGACCTGCGGGAGAGTCGGGAGTGGGAAGGTCCCTCGTGGTGAAGAGACTGCGCTCCCACAAGGCGGCGTAGTGCTCCAGTGGCGGCGGCTTCACCAGCGCGTCCCCGGCGCGGGCTGCGGTGATGAGGAGAGGGAAAAGAAGCGCGGCGCGCACGGCAAGATGCATGCTCATCATCTGTCCCTCCTTGTGACTTTGGCGTGGGGTTTTTCCAGGTAGAACTGGGTGACCTCAATCTCGGCGTTCACGGTTTTGCCCTGGCCGGAGGGCGTGATGGAAAGACGGGTGACGCCTTGAAATTCGCCGGAGCTTTGCAGCGCGTGCATCCAGGTGAACAGGGCATTTTCAGGCGCTTGATCGAGCGTGAGACGGACCGTGGCCTTGTCGTAAAAGCCCTGCGGCGCGTCCTCCTCGCCGTCGAGACGCTGGGGCTCGATGAACTCGCGCGGGCCGAGGGCCAGCGCGGCGTTTTCCGCCGTGCTTTGCAGGTTTTCCAGCAGATGCGCGGAGGCCTCCTGGCGGGAGGCGAAGCGCGGCATTTTTTCATCCAGCCATGCGCTGCGCTCCTGCCACACGGCGCTCTCGGCAAGGGCCTGGTGCATTTCGGCAAGGCGGTCCCGCAGGCGCCCGGTCTCGGCGGTTAACTCGCGGTAGTTTTTCAGGCCGAAGGCCAGCAGCCCGCCGCCGACCACGACGAGGAAGACGAGGGTGAAGATGACCAGGAGAATGCGCTCGCTCTTTTTCATGGCCGCACCTCCCCTTTGAGTTCGAAGGTGGCGCTGTTGTCGCTGGCGATGACTGGGGCTGGTGTCTCCCAGGTGAAGCGCGCCAGTGGCTCGGCATCCTTGATGCCCGTGGCATACTCCAGCGCCAGCGCAGGTGTCGGAGTGCGGCCGCGCATCAGCACGCGCTCGGGAGTCCACTCGAAGTTTGTCATGGAAATCTCGGTGGAGACCTCCGGCTGCATCACATCCAGCAGCACCTGCATGGGCGAGATGCCCGGATCGGCCGCGGGCGCGGCCTCCTGCCAGGCGCGCTTTTGCTCCAGCACCTGCGAGGCGCGCGGAGTCAGCTCAGCCACGCGCTCGCGCAGCAGGTTCCGCTCGCGCACGGCCCAGGTGGTAAGCACGGCCATGACGGCCACGACGGCGGCGGTGGCGAGGCCGGC
>ERZ761609.1781-NODE-1781-length-17642-cov-33.852789_pt1 | contig 17642 bp, 19 predicted proteins | sample MGYA00511163_ERZ761609 | MGnify/ENA primary metagenome ERZ761609 (study PRJEB28899, sample SAMN02445070) | bioreactor sludge metagenome | biome: EBPR sludge | place: Australia: Brisbane, Thorneside Wastewater Treatment Plant | collected 2011-12-16 ... | reverse complement strand
TGATCAGTCAACGGATGCATGATGAATGGCGGAAAAAACGCAATTCCACGAGCGGTGACTGCCGGGCTGGCGCGGCCCGGGTCTCCTGCTCTGATGCGGCCGCCGCCGGTGGCGGCGCTGTGCGCGCCTTTTGGCTACGGGGTCTGCACGGCCTGCAAGGACTGCAGCGCGTGCGGCCACTGCAAGGTGCGCGGCGGGGTCTGCACGGTGTGCAAGTGAGGGGGTTGACGAGGGTGGTAGGGTGGCGGGATATGAAAGCTTTTTTGTTCGCCGCCTTGTTTTGCAGTTCCTGCATCCTGTCAGCTGCTGACGCGCCGCCGGAGGTGTGGCCGGAGATTGTCTCCGGAGGGCGCAAGCTGCTGAATGCGAAGGTGACGAAGGTGAAGCCGGAGGGCCTGCAGATCCTGCATGACGCGGGCATGGAGACGGTGCCCTGGCGCTGGCTGCCCGATGAGGTGAAACGCCACTACCTGACGGCGGAGACGCTGGAGCTGGCACAGGCGGACGCTGCGGATGAAGCTGAACGCAAGGCGCGCGACGCGCAGGCGGCAAGGCTGGTGACTCTGGAGCGGGAGGCGGTGAAGCTCTCTGAAATCAACGGCCTGCCTGTGCAGGACATCCGCCAGGCGATGCTGGTGCGCGACTGGTGCCTGACGCACCCGCAGGGCACGGCTGAGGTGAGCCAGGCGGACCGTGACAGCCTGCTGGCGGAGGCGCGCGCGGTGATCGAATACCGGCCTGAGACTCCGCCGCCCGCTGCGGTGACGACGCTGCCGCCGCCGGCGGCCGGCGGAAACTCTCTTTCACGCGGCGCGGCTCCGCGCGGGCTGGGCGGGGCGACTCCGGTGCCAAGTGGCCGCTCCATGAAGGACCACCCGGAACGCCGGCTGGAGACGGCGGCGCGGCGCGGGAATCTGCACGCTGCGGCGGCGCTGGCTGGGATCCCGATGGCGGCGGGCGGTGTGATGGAATCGTTTCTGGACGGGCCGTTTCAGGGCTTCCAAAACGGGCGTGTCTTCCGCCTGACAAATGGCACCCTCTGGGAGCAGCAGGAGATGAAAAGTTCCCTTGGCGGTGGCCTGGTAAACAAGGTGATGATTCTGCAAACCTCCGAGGGGACTTTCATGCAGCTCGATGGCAGCGGCGAACGTGTGCGCGTGAGGCAAGTGCGATGATTGCGGAGGTGCCATGGTGGGGCTGGCTTGTATTAGCGGCGCTTTTTGCGCCGCTCTTCACCATTTTGGCCATGCCGCCGACAATCTACCCAGGCCGGCAGGAACCGAAACGGTCTCTCTTCGATGTGGGCTGGGATTTCTGCTACAATGCTCTGGGTTTCATCGTGCATATCACAGCATGGACGCTGCCGTTGTGGCTGCTGACGAAGTGTGTGGGCGGCTGAAGGGCGCTGAATCGAGCTTTACTCGATGAGTTTTTTTAGCCTTGCCAGCCTGCGCGGCGGGTGATGATGTCGAAGATTTCGGCGAGATCGGGATCTGCGACGAGGCGGCTGGCCCAAAATTCGAGCTGGGATTTTTGACGGTCTGTGAGGCCGGGCCGCCAGGCGCGCACCTCCTCCTGGAGGCGGTGCGTGCCTGGATCGAGCACGGTGGCGGCATCCTCAGGGGCGAGCGCGTCCCGCAACCAGGCGGAGACGAGGCGCGCTTTTTCCTCGGCGTCCAGACAGCGGCAGTAAGCTGAAAGATGGTCGTCCCGGATGGGGCGCGCGCCGGTCAAGTGAAACGAGACGACGGCGCGGTTCACGCCGGATTGTTTAGCAATGGCTGACTGATCCCATTGGTGAGATTCGAGGCAAGCTGAGAGCACTTTGGCGGCAAGCGGAGTTTGATCCATGCAACACTCTGCATCAAATTACATATTTTCGCAAATATTCGTTGCGTTGCATGTTGCGTATTGTATCAATTCAGCGCCATGAACACCATCGCTGAAATCTTTCGGCCCGAGGAACTGCGCACGGCGCGGACTGAGGCCATTGACGAGACATTGAAGGAAATGCGGACGTTTGCCCGCAAGGCTCCCGATCCGGCAAAGCGCATCGCGCTCTCTGAGCTGGAGAAGCTGCTGAGGGACACGCGCGCGCTGTGGGTGACTGCGGGCCTCGTCAACCCCGAACCAGAGGGCGCGCGCGGTGACGCGGCGATGGCGGCGTGAGGGTGTCATTCAAAACACCGGCGGAGGTGCATGCCGCCCTGCTCGCCTTGTGGCTTGACGCAGCGAGCCGCGCGAAGGCGCGCGCGGCCTTGTATGTGACCGCTGAGGGCCGTGCTCGCGCGAGAGAGACTGCGGCGCGGGCGCTGCGACGTGTGCGGCAACTCCAACGGGAGGGCGCTGGCGGTGACGCTGGCGTGGCGGCGTGAACAGCAAGCCGCTCTCCGAAGCCATCGTGAACGCTGCCTCGCTACTACTGACGGAAGGCTCCAAGGGCCGCTGTGGTTACTGGGCACTGCGCGAGGGGCACATTCACGCTAAGGTGCCGGCGGGCGTGAAGGTGCCTGAGTGGATGCATTTCGTGATCTTTGAGCACGTGGACTGGAACGATGACTTGATGAAACCCTCAGTCTCGACGGTGGCTTGTTTTTCCGGCTGTGAGCCAGCCCTCGCGCGCGCCAGGCAGATGTTGGTGTGTCTGCGGGCTGCCGAGCAGGGCAGGACGGGCAAGGTATCGGTCAAGTTTTCCCTGGTCGTCGAGCTGCATCTGGCTGGTGGCGACATGGGTGCATGTGGCTGGCTGAATTGCGAGACGCTGGAGGTGACAATCTTTGATCACGCGAAGCCCAAACTTGAGGAGGTGCTGGAAGCATGAGTGTGCCGGCGCCAACACGAGAGCTTCCCCGCGTTTCGCCGGAGCTCCTTTTTTTCCTGGCAGGGGCTGCTGTGGAGCGCTTTGCCGTGATAGCTGGGAGTCATCCGGGATCTGATCTGTATGTGGTCCCCTGCGACGGCAAGGCATGCACATTAACACCGCAAGAGTGGGAGCACTATCGGGCCATGTGCTGCCATGCCGCTGACACGGTGTTTGCCCGCGAGGGGCTGATTTGGCCAACTGCCGCCTGACGCCGCGCCTTTCTTTTTTCCATGGACTCTCCCGCTCCATCTCCCAAACGCAAGCGCGGCAGGCCGTGTGGCCCTGTCCAAAAGCTGACGATACGCGAGGTGGCCGCGCTGCACGGTTTCCCGGAACCCACGGTGTATGGGTGGACACGGCAAATGTGCCGCGATGGCAAGCCTGTACTGCCAGTGACGAAGTTTGGGCACCTGGTGAGAGTGACGCGCGCTGATGCAGAGATGGTGCCTGAAAGGCTCAAGCTTCGCCGCCGGCGCGCCTCTTTTTTTTCTCAGCGGGCAACTGCAACTGCAACTGGAGACGCTGAACGATGAGCGAGGAGATCACCACGGAGCTTGGATTCGCCGTCTCAGTCGCTGAGACGGAAGAGGCGCGGGGACGCTGGCCTGATCTGACTCGCCTGGAGCAGCGGCGGCCAGACATCCTGGGCGCAATCGTTTGGTTTCTGGCGCGTGGGGTCTCGGTGAAGACGATCACGAGGGCGCTGAAAGTGTCACCATGCACGGTGAACAGGGTGCGGCACGATCCAAAGTGGAAAGTGGCTGTAGTATCGGAATCCAACGGGGTAGTCCAGAAGCTGGATGAAATTCTAGCTCTCACGGTGGATGAGGTGCTGGCCCAGGCTCGCGAAGGCAATCTGCCGAGCATATTCGATCTGAAGCTCCTCTTCGACATCCGCCAACTCTTGTCAGGTGGAGTGACTCAGCGGGTGGAAGTAAAAATATCGGCAGACGAAGAGGAGTTTGCGAGGTTCCTGGCCCAAGCCAGGGCGCTGCCCTCACCTCCTAATGGAATGGTATTTGACGCGGAGTTTTTGCCGCAATCGCGGGATGTCACGCCCGCTGAAACACCTGATCGAGCGAACACAAAAGAAGGGCAAACAGATTTAGAATCTGTTTCTAACGGTCAATAACATACTGAAAATCAATGATGAACAGCATAGCTAGACATGCCGAAACGCCTCCTGATCATCGAAATATGGGGGGGGGGGTATCTCGCCGCGCGAGATGCTCACCCCCCCCTCATTCATTCAGACGCGGCAAAAATTTTGACAATGCCGCGCCGGCCATCCGGCGCGGCAGACCCTTCCCGTGACAACACGGATAAACCAAACACAACACACCACCGATGAACACACGTTACAGCATAACACTCACTGGCTCTGGTCACAGTGGGGACGAACCCAACTCGATTGAGCAGCGGCTCCGCAAGCTCTTGCAACAACTCGATAGCAATGGCCACTCGATTGAGACCGCCAGCTTGCTTGTTGGCGGCAAACAAGTGGCGCTGAAAATTCACGACAGGACTATCCCTGTGCCGCTTGAAAAGGAAAGCCAGTCAGTGCCAGATACGGCGAACCCGGCGCTGCATGTCAATACGCTGCTGCGGGAGGTGCATGAGGGGGTGATGACGCTGCTGGAGCGCACCGCGCCGAAGCCGACGAAGCAGCCCGCGCGAAAGGCCACTGAAAAAAAAGAGGGGCCGCCGCCCGCCGAGTCCGTGGACCCTGGGAATGATTCCGGCAGCTTCACCGACTTCTGAGACTCCGCCCGAGCCGGAAAGCGGCGGCCAGGAGCCTGCCGCCGACACGCCGACGCCCGAATCCACGCCCGCCGCTGAGGGCTGAACGATCCGCCCTCTCTCCAGGCGGCGGGTGCTGCCTGGGGAGGAGGCCAAACCAAAAACACACACACCATGAGAACAGACACATTCCAAAGCGGCAACGGCGCGCTGTCGGCGCAACTTAAAGACCCCGCTGAGTCGCGCGATGTCCGCGAAATTGAAGGGCTGCTGTGCTTCCAGCGCGAACAGCTCACTGAGTTAGAGGCACTCTATGAAACGCTACGAGGGCGCTTGGCCGACGTGTGCTGCCCTGTGCCTGAGGCGCCCAAACCGAAGTCCGAAACGCCGCTGAGCTCGACGGTGCTGGGTAATTTGATCAACAACACGAACGAACGGCTGATGACCTTGAACCAGAGGCTGCAATTCCTGCTGGAGGAATTGCAGCTCTGAACCCTTTGCCCGCGCCGCGCACTCTGCCGGGTTGCCCTGGGAGTGGCGCGCGATGGAGGCCGGCGCGGGCATCCACCAACAACACGACCATGAAGACGACACCGATTTTTGTGCTTTACCACGCCAACTGCCCTGACGGCTTTGCGGCTGCCTGGGCGGCTTGGATGACGATTGGCAATGCCGCCACTTACATGCCTGTGAATTACGGGGAACCGCTGCCTGATCTGCCTGACGGGGCGATGGTGATCATGGTGGACTTCAGTTATCCGCGCCCCATCCTGGAGGCGCTGGCTGAGCGCTGCCAGGTGACGGTGCTGGACCATCACCCCACGGCACAGGAGGCGCTGCGAGGGCTGGATTTCGCCACGTTTGACCTGCAAAAAAGCGGCGCGGTGCTCGCCTGGGAGCACTTCCACGGCACCGACGTGCCGGAGATGCTGCTGTACATCCAGGATCGTGACTTGTGGCAATGGAAGCTGCCGGCATCGCGCGAGATCAACGCTGGGCTGTGGAAGGGAACGCCGCGCGAGTTCGGGGCTTGGAAGACGATCCACGCGCTATGGCACTCGGGTGTGACGACGGCGAAGGAACGCCTCATTCAGGCGGGAGAAATCCTCGCCACCTACGATGCACTGACCGTTGATCAGCTCTGCAAGCATCCCCACTGGATGCGCGTGCTGAACTGGACGGTGCCGGCCGTCGCCAGTCCGGTGCTGCAAAGCGAGATCGGTCACCGGCTGCTGGAGCTGCATCCCACGGCGCCGTTCGCGGCGATCTACATGACGCTGGATGACGGGACGTTTGCCTACTCGCTGCGAGCGCGGCATGACGACTTCGACGTGTCTGTGGTGGCGAAGGAGTTCAAGGGCGGCGGGCACAAGGCCGCGGCCGGATTCCGGGCGATTGACCGCTTCACGGTTCACGCAAAAAAGGAGGGCCGGGAAGATGGCTGAGAACTCCAAAATTGAATGGTGCGACCACACCTTCAACCCGTGGCGGGGTTGCACGAAGGTATCTCCCGGCTGTGCGCACTGTTACGCGGAGACGCTGAGCCGGCGGAATCCGGCGGTGCTGGGTGAATGGGGCAAAGGGAAGCCGCGCGTGCTGGCGAGTAATGACATGTGGAGGCAGCCGTTGAAGTGGGCTGTGGCGGCGCAAAATTCGAGGGTGCTCAACGGCGCAATTTGGCGCGCGGAGGCGAATGTGACGACATGGGACAATCGCGACATCGTAGAGCGGACGGTGCTGATTAAGCTCGCCACAAGCAGCCGCCGTGAACTGACGCGCGAGCTCCCGCTCTCTGAATGGGAGGCGCTACCCTGTCCCCGCCCGCGCGTTTTCTGCGCCAGCCTCGCGGACTGGCTGGATGACGAGGTGCCGATTGAATGGCTTGCCCGTCTGCTAGAGTTGATTTTTAGCACGCCGCATCTCGACTGGCTTTTGCTGACGAAAAGGCCGCAGAATTGGGCTGGACGCATTCTTGAGGTCGAGAAAATGGCAAGGCAGTCTTATTGTGGCGAACCACGCACCACGCCTGACTTTGACTGGAAAGACGCCGGGGCATTTTATGAATGGATCACGGATTGGACTACGGGCAACTACATCCCCGCCAACGTCTGGATCGGAACCTCTGTGGAAGACCAAGCGCGGGCGGATGAGCGCATTCCGCGCTTGCTGAGCATCCCGGCCAAGGTGCGGTTTCTGAGCTGCGAGCCGCTGCTGGGTCCGGTGGATCTGCACAGTCCTCACATCAAGGTGACGACGTGGCGTGTCGGCGAGTATTTTGATGGCCCTCCGCCACTCAACGGCATTCACTGGGTCATCGTCGGCGGCGAGTCCGGGCCGGGAGCGAGACCGATGCACCCCGATTGGGCGCGCAGTCTGCGGGACCAGTGCGAAGCCGCCTCTGTGCCGTTCTTCTTCAAGCAGTGGGGTGAATGGTCGTCTGGCAATCTCGCAGATGGTCCGGTATTTCTTGGCGAGTCCGGCGAGTTTGAAGATTCTCCCAGGCGGCGCGTCGGGAAAAAAAGAGCGGGCCGTTTGCTGGAAGGCCGCGAGTGGAATGAATTTCCGAATCTGGAAGGGGGTGGACGATGAAGGCGCGGAACATCAAAGCAGCGGATCTGTTCTGCGGAGCGGGCGGGACTTCGACCGGGGCGCAGATGGCGGCGGATGCCTGCGGCGTGCGGCTGGAGCTGACCGCGATCAATCATTGGGACGTGGCGATTGAGACGCACAGCGCGAACCATCCGGGTGCGCGTCATCTGTGCGCGGATGTCAACGATGTGCGGCCTGAGACGTTCTTCAAACGCGGGGAGCTGGACTGGCTCTTTGCTTCGCCAGAATGCACCCATTTCAGCAAGGCACGCGGCGGTTTGCCGGTGGACGATCAGCGCCGGTGCGGAGCGCGGCGCGTGCTGGACTGGGCAGAGCGCATTTATCCAGCGCGAATCTGGGTGGAGAATGTCCAGGAGTTCCTGGACTGGGGACCGCTGGACGTGAAGGGCCGCCCGATCGTGAAGCATCGCGGCGCACTGTTTCAGGAGTGGGTCACCTGTCTGCGCACCCTTGGCTACCGCGTCGAATGGCGCATCCAGAATGCCGCCAACTTCGGAGCCCCGACGACGCGCCAGCGGCTCATTGTGCAGGCCGCCCGCCGTGGCACGCGGCTGGTGTGGCCCGACGCCACCCACCGCAAGCCAGATGCGACCGGCGATCTGTTCACCGAGCTGCCAGCTTGGCTGAGCGCGCGTGATCATGTGATTGACTGGAGCATTCCTTGCCCGTCGATCTTTGGGCGCAAAAAGCCGTTGTCGAACAACACTCTCCGCCGCATCGAGGCCGGCCTGAGAGCGCAGGGCATCGAGGCGTTTTTGGTGCAGAGCAACTTCGGCAGCGACGCGCGCCCGAATCGTGTGCGGGGCATTGACGAGCCAATGGGGACCGTGGTGGGCGGGCAGAGCTGGGGGCTTGCGCAACCTTTCATCGTGACCCTGCGCGGGACTGGAGCGAATGCGGGCTACACGGCGCGGCCCGTGGGCGAGCCTTTGTCAACGGTGGCGTGCTGCGGGAGCCATCACGCGCTCATCACGCCATGCCTGATCCCCCAGCAGAGCGATGGACGCGCGCGGCCTGTGACAGAGCCGGTGCCCACTGTCTCCACCGCCGGGGCCATCGGGCTGATGCAGCCGATGCTGGTGGAGTATTACGGGACGGGGACGCACGCGAGTTGTGACGAGCCGCTGAACACGGTGACATGCAAGCCGCGCTTTGGGCTTGCGGTGCCGCTGGAGGGCGGCGGGGAAGGACTGCTGGACATCGGCTACCGGATGCTGCGATGGCGGGAGAACGCGCGGGCGCAGAGCTTCCCGGACAGCTACGAGTTCCGCGGACGCACGGAGGAGATGATTCACAAGCAGATCGGCAATGCCGTGCCTCCGAAACTGGCCGAAGCACACGCGCGGGCAGCTCTGATGGAAAGGAGGGCGGCGTGATGGCGGCGCCGAAAAATCATCCTCGGTGGTGGAGTGAGCGCTTTGTGGCGGGGCTGCACAGGCTGCACATGAAGGGCGTGCCGTGCAAAACGGTGGCGGGCGCGTGCGGGGTGAGGAATGCGGCGAGTGTGCGGCAGGCTTTTCTTGCGCGGGGATTGCCGGTGAGGGTGTGGGAGTCCGGACATTTTCAGGCGACTCACAAGCCGAGAACCTGGGTGCAGGTGCTGGGGATCATCGGGCGGCAGACACGGATGTGCGTGCCGGCGGAACTGCGTTATGACTGGCGTAAATTCTGGACGCTGGCGCAGAAGCAGAAGTTTTTGCGCGAGATGCGCGCACACCTGGGCATCCCGGAGCTGGTGGTGAGGCTGGAGGGGGCGCGGGTGTTTGACGCGGCCTGCCCAGTGGCACGGCAGATGATGGCCGAGGTGAATGGCGGGCTGCCAAGCCGGTTGCACAGGATGCGGCTCAAGGCGGCCACGCGCGGGGTGCTCTTCGAGGGGCAGCTTTGGTTCTGGGCAGAGAAGCACGGCTTTGTGAACGGCGCGCGCACGAAGACTCTGTACCACCATATCTATGAACGGTATCACGCGCCGGTGCCGCCGGGAATGCGGGTGAGGTTCCTGGACGGTGACCCGATGCACCTGGAGCCGGGGAATCTTTACTTGGCGAGCGCGGATGAGGTATGCCGGGAGAATCATGCGAAGGCCCTGGAGCGGACGGCGGCAAAGAGGATGACGGCGATGCTGAATCTACAGAAAACGAAAGGAGGCCCGAACCATGAATGAACTGATGGGGATCTATGAACCGGAGACGGACTACCGCGCGGAGAAGCTGAAGCGGGAGATCGCGGAGGCGAAGAAGAAGGGCTTGATCCTGATGGCCGGACAGCCCGCGCCAGCGGAGGCAGGGGCGGCAGAACGGGCGCCGGAAGCGCTGGCGGCGCAGGGGCATCTGCGCATGAGTTTTGAGGAGGTGACGCCGACGAAGGCTGAGTTCTGGCTGAGACAGAACAAGGGCAACCGGCGGCTGAAGCGGGATGTGGTGGAAGGCTACGCGCGGCAGATGCGGCGCGGGGAGTGGATGTTGCTGCCGCCGGGCATCGTGTTTGACGTGAATGGGACGCTGCTGAACGGGCAGCACACGCTGAACGCGGTGATCAAGGCGGGAGTCACCGTGCGAATGGTGGTGACGCGCGGCGTGCCTGTGGCGCTGGAAGGCAAGGCGGACGTGCGCGCGGCGAGCGTGATGGACTCGGGCGTGCCGAGGAATGCGGCGGACCAGATGACGATCCAGCACGGCGTTGCGGCCGGGGCGAGCGTGATCGGTGCGATGGTGCGCAGCATCGTGAATGCGATGCTGCCGCGGCGGACGCGGCGGCTGGCGGTGAGCGAGATCATGACGGTTTACCGGATGTTCGAAGCCGAGCTAAAGTGGATGGCGGAGAACCGGAGCAAGGAGCGCGGTCTGAAGCAGGCCGGGGTGATGGCGGCCTTTACGCTGGCGCAGCGGTGGCCGGGGGAAAGCACGGGGGCGCTGGTGCGTGAGATGTGGGTGATCCTGGTCAATGATGCCGGGTATCTGCGCGCGCGGCCTGAGTGCGCGGCTCTGGCGCATTTGCACGAGTGGCTGACCTCCGAGTGCGGGCTGCTGATGACGCGGCGGGATGACCGGGCGCTGCTGCCGCTGACGCTGCAGGTGCTGCGCTGCTGCCTGGGCGGGGACGGGGTGACGGATGCGAGCAGTCTGGAGAGGATCCGCGAGACGGGCGAGGCGCTGGAGACGCTGCTGCCGTCTGCGGAGACCTCCGAGGTGCGGAAACTTTTCGGGGTGGAAGGGGGGGCGGCGTGATGAGCCGGAGTGAAATGGCGTTGGTGGCGCGGCGGACGGCGGAGGCCGGCGAGCTGCTGCATGGCATCCGCGAGGCGGCGGGCACTCTGCAGGCGCGGCTGACAAAGCTGCGCGGCATGGCGACGCCGGAGCCTCTCGATGAGGCGAAAGTGAAAATTTTGGAGGCTCTGGCGTGCGTGAACCGCGCGGAGCTGCTGGTGAATTTGCCGGGTGAGTGCCCGGCGACCGTGCCCCGGTCCGGGGCTGTTTGGCTGGCGGCTGGAGCCGTGGGCGGCAGGGGCACGGGTGAATTTTGAAACAACACACACTGACATGATCCCGATGACGATTGGACTTTTGACGGCCGGCGCCCTGGGGGCGCTGGGGATGTGGCTGGGCTGGAACATGGGCCGTGCCCTGGGTCTGGAAATGCTTGAGCGGGCTGCGCGCACGGAAAGGCAGGCTCTGGCTTTGGTAGAGCTTTGCCGCAAGCTGCGGGAGCAGGCGGATCTGGCGCTGGCGGAGGCCATTGTCGAGCGCGCGCGGGATGACGAGGGCGAGGAATGGAAAGGAGGTGCCGACCGTGAGTGAAGAACTGACAAGCAAGGCGAAGCTGCCGCCGCGGCTGGCGGTGCTGGTGTGCGAAGCGCGGCCGGAGGGTCTTTACCCACTGACGCGCTACGATCTGCGCGAGGATGGGCACATGGAGGTGGCAGCGGGCAGGTCCAAGGCGGCTCTGGGACTGCAAGTGCTGCAGGATGCTGTGGCGGTGTGCTTCAAAACCTGCGGCGAGCTCGCAGGTGAGCAGGCGATCAAACGACTTTTGGAGGCTGAAAAACGAGCATGAATTATCTGAACCTGAACTTGATCGAGCTGCGCGATGCCGCCTTTGCGGCGGCGACGGACGTGGAACGCGGGGTGTGGCTCGGGCTGATGCTGCATTGCACGGCGATGGAGAACGGCGGAGTGATGGCGGACGCGGCGGATTGGTCCGAGCGAAAATGGATGATGACTTGTGGTGTGAGTCTGCCTTTGCTGGCGGACCAGGATTCAGAGTTGTGGTGGTGGGAGGGGGATGATCTGCATGTCTGGGGGTATCCTCATGAGGCGCAAAATCGTGTCAATGCAGGCCGGGAAGGTGGCAAAAAAGGAGGCCGACCAAGGAAGAAAAACCCTCCCGAAAACCCTCCCGAAAACCCTCCCGAAAACCCTCCCGAAAACCCTAAAGGAAAGGAATGGAAAGAAAAGGAAGGAAAAGAAAAAGGAAAAGGAATGGAAGGCCGGAGTGAATCCGGCCCGGCGGAGAATATTTTGCTGGCGCTGGAGGTGGATGAAGCTTCCCCAGATGAACCCGATCAGCTTGAATGGTCGGGTGATCAAGGCTGGCAGGGTCTGACGGACACGCTGAGCGCTGAGTTGTCCGCGGCGTATCCGGCGTGTGACTTGAAACGGCAGTTTGCGGCGATGGATCAATGGCTGAAGAGCAACCCGGCGAAGGCGCGCAAGAGCAACTGGCGGCGGTTCGCGACGAACTGGCTGAGCCGTGAGCAGGACAGGGGCGGAGATTTGCGCGGTTCGAATCCGTTGCCTGCGAAGCCCGGTTTTGGGCTGGAAAAAAAAGAAGGGGGCGCTGCGGCGGCGGATCCTGATTGGGATTGGCGGGAGCTGCATGTCGAGGTTTACGGGGCACCGGCGGCGGGGCGCTGGGGTGAGTTGGCGAAGTCGGTGCGCTTTGAGCTGAGGCAGGCTTGGGAACAAAAAAATGGAAGGGGGGGCGCGGCGGATGCCTGATGTTTCTGCCATGTTTCCGCAGGCGCCGGATGCTGAGGAAGCGCTGCTGGGTGCCATGCTGCTGGACATGCCTGGCGTGTTTGACGCGCACGGGAGGCGGCTGAAGGATGAGTTGTTTCACAACGAACTGAACCGACTGCTGGCTCATGCGATGGTGGATCTGCATGTGTCGGCGCTGCCGGTGGACATGGTGTCGGTAACGAACTGGCTGAGGAAGGACGGGCAGTTGGAGAGGGTTGGCGGGCCGGCGCGTGTGGCGGGGTGTTTTTTGGCGCTGTCATCCTCGATGGGCGCGGCGATGGCAGGGTATTACTTGGACATCCTGGAGGGGATGGCGGCGCGGCGGATGCTGCTGCGGCATGGCGACGGCGGGGCGACTGATGCGTCCGGGGGTGGATGCCGCGCCGACTGAGGCTGCGCAGGAGCCGTCCTCTCCCGCGCAGCCAATGCTTGTGCTGAGGCGGGATGATGGCAGCCAAGTTGCGGCAGTGCCGTTTGATCCGGCCAATGAGCAGGCAGCTAGACAAACGCTGTCCACCCATGCCAGTGAGACAGACATTTTCGTGGTGGAGACTGCGGATGAGAATGCCAGCAAAGAGGCCGAAGCAGCAAACGCGAAACCTGGAAATGCGCCAGACACACTTCCGGTGGTGGCGGACAGCGCTGATGCTGGCGTGATGCAATCTGTGATGGATTTGGTGACGGAATCAAGCTTGCCCAAACGTCAATGGCCAGCCAGCCCGAGTGAGGCGTGGCAAAGATTCAAGCGTCTGGTGGGCAGGGTGGTGAGCACACCGGTAGGTTTGGTGGTGAGGATCAAGCCCGGGCACTTCGGCTCACTGGTTTCAAAGAAGCCTCTGGATGGCAAACCCAAAGGTTTTGTTTATGGTTTCAATTCTCCCGCACAGGGGCGGACAGCGCTGGAGTCTGGCAGTGTCAATGACGAGCAAGTGGCCGGTTATGAGCCCGAGCGAGCCGCGATGGTGGAGAGTGTGCCGGAAATCCTTTCCGCGCCGGATGTGGTTCTGCGGCCAAAGACCGATTCGGCCAAGCTGCTGTTCTTCAAGGGTTCAGTACCTGGCACTTCAAACTCCCGTGTTGTCGTCACGATGGATACCAAGACAGGTGAGCTTGGGTTTCTCAGTGTCCATCCCAAGAACATCAAAGAGGGATTTCTGAAGCAGCATGACATTGTTTACATGCGCCCAAAGAATAATGGGAATGCAGCGCCGGATGGCGGCTCTGCAAGCACGCCGGTGAGTAAAGCGCCATCCGCCGCCTCACAGACTCCAAGCCAAGATGGGCCTAAACAGGCGGCCCCGCAACAGGAATCCGGCGACAACGCCGCCGCCGGCGGTCCCGGTGCCAGCTCCGTAAAGGAGTGGGCGAAGACCACCTTCGGCCAGCGGCTGCGCAGTGACGGGCGACTGCGGGAGAGCTGGCGCCAGACCATCGGCGGGCAATACCGTGTGGAGAGCGAGGCGGAGTGGCAGGCGCGGGCGAACACCTTCATTGAGGAGCACGGGCTGGAGGGTGCATTCGCCCTGATGATGGACCCGGACAGCGGACTGAGCCCGAGTGATCAAGTGGCGCTGGGCCTGCAGCTCATCCTCTCGACGGACGCGGCGATCCGGGCGGCTGAGCGCGCAGGAGACGCGGCGCGCGTGGAGATGCTCGACGAGCTGCTCTATGAGACGAGCGAACACGTGGAGCTGCTGGGCACGCGCCTGGGGCAGGGTGTGAGGGTCTTTGGCATGTGGAGCCGGATGAGCGCGGAGGGTGTGCTGGGCACCTTCGAACGCAAGGTGGACGAGGCGCGGGAGAAGGACATGGCCGTGAAGGTGGGCGGCAAGCCGGAAGACATCGCCGCCGAGGTGACCGCTGCCGCCGCCGAAGAGCTGGCTGACACCACTGCCGAGGCCCTGGGTGAGACGACGAGCGAGCAACTGGCGGACATGCATCGCCAGCTCGACGAGCTGCGCAGGCAACTGGCCGAGGCGACAGCGGCAGCGGAGGCGGCGCGGCATGAGGCTGCCACCGCCCCCACACCCGCGGAGGCGGCAAAGGCGGAACAGGACGCGCAACGCGCGGAGAAGACGCGCCAGGATCTGCAGCGCAAAGTGAAGCGCGCGGAGGCCAGGCGCGAGACGAAGGCGGAACAGGCGGGCAAGCCGCGCCCGCCGCGCGAGAAGAAGCCCAAGCCGGTGAAGGCGGAGGAGATCGCAAAGAACTGGATCGAGCGGCTGGCGCGCATCCATAGCGACACGCAAGGCTGGGGCAGCGGCCAGCATGTGAACGCGATGACGCAACTGATCCGCGACTACATCAAGGGTGAAAACCCGGATGTGATGAGCGATTTTGCCGGCATGGCCGGCGCGCTGGGAGTGCCGGAAACGATGGCTGAGCAGCTCCAGCGCCAGCTTGACACCGAGCGCAAGGCAATCGCGGCAGTGGCACGGGAACGAGCCATCCTGAGGCTGGTGGCGCAGATGACGCCGAGGCTGGCGACGAAGGAGACGAAGGCGCGCATCCCGCGCTTTGTGGCGAAGCTGCTGGACGCGCACGAACTCGGCGCCCTGAGCCGGCCGGATTTCCTGGACGCCTACGCGGAAGCCTTCGAGCTGCCGCGCTTTGACGCGGAGATGGTGAAGCGGGTGCGCGCGCTGATTGACCGGCAGCGGGCGGCGCCGGAGGGCTTCCTGAAGCAGCAGGCCACCACGGATCTGATGGGAGAGCTGGCGAAGTTCCGGGGCATCGGTGCCATGGACATCGGCACGGCTTTTTGGTATGCCAACATCCTGAGCGGGCTGAGCACGCAGGCCATCAACCTGTGGGGCAACGCCACGCACCTGATGCTGAAAGCGCTCACCATCGGTGCCACGCACTCCCCAAGGGAGAGCTGGCAATTCCTGCGCGGTCTCTTCGACGGGGCGCGGCGCGGCGGACTGGAGGCCATGGCGGCTCTGAGGGACGGGACGGTGCCCTACCGTGGAGATCTGAAATTCAGCCAGGGCCAGGTGCTGGAGCTGATCCACAGCGACAGCCCGCAGACATGGGGCCAGCGCTGGAAGAACGGGCTGGCCCTGGGGCGCTTCGTCTTCCGCGCGCTGGCGGCGGGGGATGCTTTGTTTTACCACACAGCGCGGGAGGGGCGCGCGCATCTGGAGGCGGCCCGCTACGCGAGCACTCGCCAACGGCTGGAGGGTGGAAGCTTTGCCGACTACCTGGCTGAGCAGCTCAACCACGGGCCGGAGCGCTTTGCCCAGGCGATGGAGCAGGCGCGCGCGGAGCTGGAGGCGGCAGGCAAGCCGGCGCTGCATCGCGCGCTGGAACGGCGGGCGTGGGAGATCCTGGAGCAGCAGCGGCCGCCGGACCTGAATGAGGAGGCGCTGCGGTTCGGCGCGGTGACCACATTCACGCAGGAACCGGAGGGCACAATGGGAGCGGTGGCGGCGCTCATCAATGACGCGCACCGGCGGCTTTCCCTGCCCTCGCCTTGGGGGCCGGTGAGGGTGTTGACGCCCTTCATTCCCTTCGTCAACATCGTGGCGAACGTGACAAGCATGGCGATGGATTACACCCCGGTGGGCATCCTGCGCGGCGCGCTGGGCAGGCACGCGCGGCATGTGCTGGACAGGAGCCAGAAAGATTTCACGCCGTGGGAGGCCAAGCAACGGCTCATGAGCGGCATCCTGGGAACTGCGGGAACGGGACTCGCATTCGCCTGGGCGTATGCCATGCGAGAGCAGGATGATGACGAGGTGCCGTTCATGATCTACGGCATGGGGCCCGGAACGAAGGCGCGCCGCGAGCAGATGCCGCAAGGGTGGAAGCCTTTCACGGTGAAGGTTGGCGGCAGCTATTGGAGCTACTCCGAGACGCCGCTGGCGCTGGTCTTTGCCGTGGCAGGCAGCACGCTGGACTATCTGCGCTACAACCCGAACGGCCGCGAGGAACGCGCGCTGGGAGCGGCCAGCTACGCGCTGGCCACATCGCCACAGGCGCTGCTGAAGACGGGCGTGCTGAGCAGCGTGAACGATCTCTTTGACCTCATCGAAGGTAACCGGGACGGCAAACAATTCGCCGCTCGCTTTGCCAGTGGTTTCATTCCAGGCCAGGCGCTGCTGCGCGATGTGTCGGAGCTGATCCACGGCGACAAGATAGATGACGCCTCACTGGCGGCGGCGCTGCTGAAAGACGTGCCAATCATCCGTCCGCTGGTGGGCAAGCCCGCGCTGAATGTTTTTGGCGAGCCTGTGCAGCTCGACACGCTGCAGCGGCTGCCGATCATGAAGCGCATCGTGACCGGCCAGGGAGATGACCCGGACGCGCGCTGGCTGGCGCAGAACAAGCTCTGGGTCGCCGGGCTCGACAAGGAACTGGCGCTGGGCAAATACCTGGCCGAGCCGGACAAGGCGCGCCTCAAGAACGCCGACTGGCGCGCTGAGCGCGTGCGCACCCTGGGCCGGGCGGCGGGAGACGTGCTGACCGAAGACGAGAAGCACGCCTTTGTGAAAGCCGCCGGGCCGCGCATCCGGCGCGCGGTGCGCGAGATGAAAGGCCTGCAGCAGGCCTACCCGCAGATGAGCACCGAGCAAATGCAGAACCAGCTCAACGCGAAGATCGTGGCGCAAAGGCGGCTGGCGATGCGAGGGGTTTTGGGGCTTGAGTGATGTCTAGCATTCAGTCTAGCGAGCCTGATTTTCCGCTGAAAGCTTTTCGATAAAAGGCTTCCAACTCACAGCGCACGGCCTTCTGACTCTGTTGTTCAAGGTTCGAGTCCTTGAGGGGTAGCCACCCGCCGGTGAAAACCGCCGCTCGACTCAGTGTCGCCTTGGCTTGATTAGGCCATGGTTGTGGCTGTGGAATGATCATGATGTCATTCTGATGGGCATCCAATGGCAGCGCAAACTCGTCCTCGACAATAGGCGAGCGTGGCGGTGGAAAATTGGACTCGATTCCAGCCGTGAAAATCCGTGTCTCAACCAAAGCTTCCGTGCCCAAAAGTTATGCATGGCTATCTGAAGCACCAGTCTGCCGGCTGCCTGCCTCCGCGCCTGTGCGATCACTGACGCGATCAGGGCGTCTCCAACGCCTCGGACGCAATGCTCAGGCGCTACCCATACTGCGAAAAGCCCGTAATCGGGCGGGGAGCGATACGGATCCAAGACCGCGATGCATGCGTCGCCCGGATCGTCAGCAATGAACGTCACGTCTTCTGACGACTGGAGGCCTCTATCCACCACTCGGGCGGCCTCCGATACCATCCTGACGATTCAATCGGATTTTGGCGCGGACACGAAGCGTTTGCTTGATCATGCTGCCAGGGGCGACCAACCCATCTGAGAACGGCTTGAGCGTCCTGCCAGAAGCGTTGCAAGCCCGGCAGCAGCGCGTCGCGCAGCTTGTCGGTGCTGCGGTGGCATTGATTG
>ERZ761609.1780-NODE-1780-length-17645-cov-7.165719_pt1 | contig 17645 bp, 15 predicted proteins | sample MGYA00511163_ERZ761609 | MGnify/ENA primary metagenome ERZ761609 (study PRJEB28899, sample SAMN02445070) | bioreactor sludge metagenome | biome: EBPR sludge | place: Australia: Brisbane, Thorneside Wastewater Treatment Plant | collected 2011-12-16 ... | reverse complement strand
CATCTCGCCCACTGAAACCGAACGCGATCCCCCCGAGCGCCTCCTCGATCTCATCGACCGTCGCCATGCCCGTCGACAGGATGATGTCCGCGCCAGTCCGCGCGATGGCGAGCACATGCGGCGCGTTGTTCATGTCTCCGGACCCGATCTTGAGCCGTTTCACGCCGAGATCCCGGACCAGCAGATCGAGGCTGCCCGCATCGAACGGCGTCGAAAGAAACTCGATCCGCCGTTCCCTGCACCGCTCGACGATCGCACGATGCGCCCCAAGATCGAGCTCCAGCGCCTTCAGCATTTCGTACTGCGTGTTCGACCCGCCAGTCGTCTCGGTCTGGTAGTGTGCCTTCTTGGCGCTGGCGGTAACGAGCGCAGACGCCTTGAACGTCTGGAACTTGACGATATCCGCTCCGGCGTCCGCAGCTGCGTCGACAAGCGCGAGCGCGAGATCGAGCCGTCCATTGTGGTTCACGCCAGCTTCGGCAAGTATTACCGTCATGTCGAACGCTCACCGAGATCGTGGAATGTCTTTTTGAGGAGCCGACGAGGATCGCCGAGCCCCGCGAGCACCTGGGCGATCCGGCCGCTCGCATGCCCGTCCCCGTAAGGATTGACGACACTGCTGCAGTCGAGCCCGAGTGCCGTCCTGATCGCGCCCCGGATATCCGCCGCATCCGGCTTGCAGTCGACGACCGAACCCGCCCGGAGCCGCCCCCGTTGCCGGTCCCCGATGTTCACGGTCGGAATCCGGAAGCTCGGCGCCTCGTAAAGACCGCTCGACGAGTTCCCGATCACGATGCGCGCATGCGCCAGCGCATTGAGATAGAGGTCGTGCCCCAGACTGTCGCGATAAACGACCCCGTCTCGATCCGCAGCGAAGTCACGTGCAAGCGCACTCATCGCGCGTCCCCGGGTATCCGCGTTGGAACCGGTGATGATGGTCGCAAACTCCGGCCCGAGCCCGGCGAGAACGCCGAGCAGGCTCTGCATCTGTGCCACGCCGTCGACATCGTCGAGCGTCGGCGGATGAAAAGTGACGAGTGCCACCGACGGCCTCTCCGGCATGCCGAGCCGCGCGAAGAACGCCGCCCGGTCCATCGGAACAAAGGCCCTGATCGCGTCGAGACCTGGGCTGCCGACGGCATGCACCATCGCCGGATCCTCTCCGAGCTGGCAAACGCGCTGTCGCGCCACCTCCGTCGTCACAAAATGGACATGCGCCATCTTCGTGATCGCATGACGGATGCTCTCGTCGAACGCTCCCTCCGTCACGTCGCCACCGAAGAGATGCGCGACCGGAACCCGCGCGACGAGTGCCGCCGCCGCGACACCGAGCATCTCGTAGCGATCGCCTGGCACCAACAGGATGTCTGGCGGCCGCACGGCAAATACGTCGGCAAAGCCACGCGTCGCCGCAGCCAGCGTCGCACTGACGGCGCGTGCATCGTCTCCGTCCGCCAGGATCGGAACTTCTTCGTCGACTGTAAAACCACCACCGCGAACTTCGTCGATCGTCCTTCCGAACGCATCGCTCAGATGTGTTCCCGTGACGAGCACCCGGAGCCCAAGCCCCTTCTGCTCCCGGATCGCCGTCGCAACCGGCCGCACCAGGCCCCACTCGGCCCGCGTACTCGTCACGAGGCCGACAGTGAGTGTCATGACGCGAGGCCGTGCTTGACCGAAGACGGCAGGCTGATGATGCGCGCCTCGAGGCTTTCCGCCGCGCTGACGTCCATCCGCGGGCACTGCTCGTACATCGGCAGTCTGTGCATGAGCCGCCAGACCGGTCGCGTCATGATGCCGGCATCGTTCGTCGCAGACAGCAGTGCGTCCCTCAGCCCCTCGAGGCCGGGGCGCAGGATGATGTTGACCAGCCAGTAGTTGCTCTCGACGTGCTCCTGATCGCGGAAAACCTCGGCGGCATTGCACCCCGCGAACGCCGCCTGATACCGCGCGGCCAGTCCCCGCTTCGCCGCGATAAATCCCGGCAATTGTTCCATCTGCGCGAGCCCGAGCGCCGCATTCACGTTCGGCAGTCGGAAATTGTAGCCGACCTCGTCGTGAACGAATTCCCATCGGTGCGGCAGCTTGGCTGTCGTCGTGAGATGCTTCGCCCGCTTCGCGAGCGCGTCGTCGTTGGTGAGGATGGCACCGCCGCCGCCCGTGGTGACGATCTTGTTGCCGTTGAAGCTCAGCCCCGCGAGAAGCCCATATCCGCCGACCGGACGCCCCTTGTAGAGACTGCCGATGCTTTCCGCCGCATCTTCGACGATGACGAGCCGCCACCGTCCCGCCACCTCGATCAGGCCGTCGAGATCGACCGGATGGCCGAACGTGTGCATCGGCATGACCGCAGCGATGCGTCGCCCCGTCCGCTTGTTGATGCAGACGCCACCCCGAACTTCGGCAATCTCCCTGAGATGCAGGTCGAGCTTGCGCGGATCGAGACCGAGCGTCGCTTCTTCGCTGTCGGCAAGATGCGGGATCGCACCACAATGCGAGACCGCATTGGCCGAAGCCACGAACGTGAGATCGGGAATGATGACCTCGTCACCGCGTTCAACTCCGGCGAGCGACAGCGCGATCTGCAGCGCCACTGTTCCGTTGGCAACCGCAATTGCGTGCCGAACGCCACTGGCCTCCGCCAGCGCTTGCTCGAATTTGCCGACGTAACTGCCCGCGTACGACACCCAGCCCGTATCGATGCAGGTCTTGAGATAGTCCCACTCGTGCCCGCGAAACAACGGTTCGTGCAGCACGACCGGCTGCCCGCGCCGGTCAAGCACACCCTCGATCCGTGTCAGGATGTCGGCGATATGCGCATCCTGCCGCGCGACCTCGCCCGCCGCGCGCGTCTCAGATGTTGTAGACGTCATGGCGGTAGGCCCTGAGGTTGTCGGGTTGCGTGAACCACGCGACAGTTTCCGCAATGCCCCGTCGGAATCCGTCGAGCCCGCCGTAGGAAGGACGCCACGGCGTCATGGCTTGCGCCTTGCTCATGTCCGAGAACAACCGCTCGACTTCGCTCTTTTCCGGCCGCAACCGCTGTTCGTCCGTCTCGATCTCGAGCGGCCGTCCCATCACCTCGGCGATGAGTTTTGCCGTATCACCGATCGAGATCTCGAAACCGCTGCCGAGATTGACGACCTCGCCGAGCGCGGCATCGCACTCCGCCAGCGCCATGAACCCCGCAACCGTATCGGCCACATAGGAGAAGTCGCGTGTCGGGCTGAGGCTGCCGAGCTTGATCGACCTGACACCCGCCGCAAGCTGCGTGATGACCGTTGGAATGACCGCTCGTGCCGACTGACGCGGCCCATAGGTATTGAACGGCCGCACCACCACGACTGGTGTCTCGAACGACCTGTAATAGCTGAGCGCCATCTGGTCCGCGCCGATCTTCGACGCCGAATAGGGCGACTGCCCGACCAGCGGATGCTCCTCATCGATGGGCACGTAGCGGGCAGTCCCATAGACCTCGCTCGTCGAGGTGTGCAGCACCCGCCGCACGCCGAGATCACGCGCCGCCTGCACGATATTGAGCGTGCCCGTCACGTTCGTGTCCACGTACGACGCCGGCGAGTGATAACTGTAGGGTATTGCGATGAGCGCGGCGAGGTGGAAGACCACGTCGCACCCCTTCATGGCCGTGCGCACGCCGTTGGGATCCCGCACGTCACCGGAAAACACGTCGAGTGATTTCGTGATCTCGGCTGGTGACCGGTCGAGCCAGCCGCGCGAGCCGAACGAGTTGTAGTAGACGAAGGCCCGCACATCGTGTCCGGCACGAACCAGCGCCTCTGTGAGATGCGAGCCGATAAAACCATCGGCTCCCGTAATCAGGACTTTTGATTTCTGCTTCAAAGTGAGCTCGTGCTGTCGAAACGATTGAAATGCTGCGAAGCGTCGGCTGATATCGACAAGTTGACGCCCACCCATAGTATGCCGCCGCCGACCGGTGCAACCCTGCCCGCCCCAACGAATCCGACGCAACGTGAGCCGGGTAATAGGTCGCGCGCGGCCCATGAAACAGCCGGACACGCCTGTTTTCCCCAATTATGCACGCGTTCAATTTTACGGCACACGACACGGCACACCTTGTGCGTGCACCTGGATCAACAGAGTTCTGGTCGTCTCGTGCGGCGCAGTCGTAAAACCTGCCCGTGGACCGTCACTTGCCGGTCGCCACATTGGCACCACTGCTGGACGCACTGGCACCACTGTTGGCCGCTGACTTGCCTGTCGAATAGGTCCGATAATTGACCTGAGCGCGATCGGCGATCGGAACATCGGCAACCTTGGGCGCGACGAGGTCCGTGGGATCGGCGACCATGTTCGCGAGATTGCGCTGTGACGCGCAACCCCAGTTCGCATAAGCACCCTGCTCGACCCACCGCGTGATGTCCTCCGACCAGTCGTCGCACGTCAGCGGCGCCACTGCGGCAACGCGCGTATAGGCAATCAGGGCTCCGGTGCTGCCATCGGTACGGGCTCCGTACCGGACACGCTCGGGCGCCACGCCGTTCTCGGCGAGGATCGCCGATACGAATGACCGCGTCCTGTCACCGCCACGCGACGCAACCCGGACATCGAGTACACCCCGCCCGTCGCGCAGGTATTGCCGCACGAACTTTGTCACGGCGAAATACGCTTCCGATTGCGCTTGCGACGATCCGGCGACCGGCGGCACGTCGATCGCTTCCCGCCGGACCTCTGCGCCGACCGGATGCAACCGGTCGGCATCGTTGGTGCGCGAGCCGGCCACACGCCATTCGTGGTTCTCTGCACACCCCGCGAGCGGCAACACCACGCCGAGCGTGACCACGCCCGCTATCGCCATCCGCCGCACGGAATTTCGCCCCATCGTCCGCATAGCCATCAATCCTTCACGCTCGAACGTGGATGCTCGACGATGAAACCATGCTCGCCCTTCAACGTATCCGCCGAGAGCTTGCCGTAGACCCTGTGCAGATGCCCGTTGAGCAGAGCCCGCATCGGCGACGGATAGAGCATCCCCTCGTCGGGTCGGGAAAGTCCCTCCTTCTCCGTCGGCCGCACCACATACGGCGTCACCAGAATGACGAGTTCCGACTGGCTGCTCTTGAAATCCTTGCTCCGGAACAGCGCCCCGAGGACCGGCAGGTTCTTCAGTTCGGGAATGCCGTCGGTATTCTGCCGTGTCTGGTCCGACAGAAGCCCAGCCATCGCCAGCGCCGACCCGCTCGCCATCTCCACGACCGTCTCCGCCTTGCGCGTTTGCAGCGCCGGGATGGATATGCCGTTCGTCGCGACCGCCCCTTGCGACGACAGCTCACTGACCTCGGCTGACACCTTGAGATTGATGCGCCCTTCCGAAAGGACATACGGCGTGAACGAAACACCGATACCGAAGGGCTTCCAGGAGACAGTGATCGTGTTGTTGTCCTGTGCGACCGGGACTGGCAGTTCGCCACCGGCGTGAAACTTCGCCGCCTCCCCCGAAATCGCAACCAGTGTCGGTTCCGCGAGCGTCCGCGACAGCCCGACCCGCTCGAGGCTCTCGAGCATCACGCTGACCGAGTTCCCGTTCCAGTTCGCCGTCGACTGCAACACCGACCCCGACGCTACCGTAGGGACCGAACCCGCACCGTTGAAAACCGACGACACCGCAGATGCGGCCGACACCGGGAAGTTGTTCGCCATGACCTTCGTGAACGTGAAAGATCCGGCCTTCAGCAGCGCTTCGGGCAGGTTGATGCCCATCCTGCGGATGGCGTCCCGCTGCAATTCCGCAATGGTGACCTTGAGAAGCACCTGCTCTTTCTGGCCGACCGCGATGAGGTTCACGATTTTCGTGCTGTTGTTGCCGAGAAAGGTCGCGGCGATCTCGGCCGCACGTCCCGCATCCGCAGCCGACACGACAGTCCCCGTGAGCACGATGCCCGAACCCGACTGGCGCGCTCCGATCTTCGAACCGGGGAGAACAGACTGAAGGGTGTTGGTCAGCTCCGACAGGTCTTTGCCGACCGTGATGTCGAGCGTCAAGATCCGGCTCCCGTCGCGGCCGAGAACGAAGACGTTGGACACGCCCACTTCCTTGGGCACGAACAGCAGCCGCCGTGCCGCAAATGGCGTCACGTCGAGCGTCTTGGGATCGGAGACGATGGTATCCTTTGCATCGACCGGAAGATCGACGATCAGCGCGCGCCCGATGTCGAGCGACAGCGCTCGCGTCACCGGCAATTCCGTCTCCGATGCGATCTTGAGATACGAACTGCCTTTTTCCCGCGGCGCGGAACGCGCCTCGGCCTCAGGCGCGAGCCCGCCGACAGCCAGGGCCGCAACGACCACCGCCCCGAAAGACGACCGCAGAAATCCTCTGACCCATAATCCACGAAGACGCATCGCCATCTCACACGCTCATGCCGTCGGGACCAGCCCGGTTCAACTTCGGCAAACGCGGCATTGGCTCGTGAAGCGTCACGAGGAACGAGCGGATACAGCGTGGAGCTTTGCTACCAACGCCAGAGCCCGGGAAATAGCACCGACACGGACGAAATAGCCGATATGACCAGCATATCCCCCGCTTATCCAGATCGTCCGACGGCAGATATAAATCGCGAAGCAACAAATCGGACCGCAATATCAATGCATTAAGGCGAAAAGCAACACCCTCGCGCGAAAAAGTCGCGAACCCCCGCCAAGAAGCGTGGACCAGGATTGCATTGGACCTGGCTTACCTGCTGTCCAACGCCTTGCACCACTCAGGAGCCCGACCCGGCAACCTTAGACGCGCCCGCTCGATCTGGCTGAGACAGGCATCGGCGTGACGGCGCACGAGCGTCAATGCCGCCTCCGTCGAAAGCATCAACGGCCATTCGGTGATCGTACCATCGAGCGCAGTTGCGCTCAGGGTTGCCGAGTCCGCCGAAAACGAGAGCGCAGCAATCCCTTCTCCGCCCGTACTCAACCCCAGCCTCAAACCGCCCCCGTCTGTCTCCCAGATTCCGATGTGGCCGGCCTCGTCGACTGTCGCCACCAAGCTGCCATCGGCATTGAACACGGCATCGACCATGATCTGGTGCGCGATCGACAGCATCCGTACGTGCGCGCCACGGCGATTGTCCCAGATCGCAACGTCCCCTTCGTCCGTCACGACGGCCGCCCGCGTCAGGTCGTCGGAAAGTCGCACCTGCACGACACTTCCGACACGAGGCAGGTAATGAACGAGCGGCGCATATGTCTTCCCGCTCCAGAGCATGCCGGTTCCGTCCACCGATATCGTCAGAATGTGCGCGCCATCATCGGAAAACTCCGCATCGACGAGCGTGCTGGCATGCCCCACCAGCGTTCCGAGCACCGCGCCGGTCGCAACGTCACGGACCGTGACGGCCCTGCCGTCAGACCAGACCAGAAGGCGCGTCCCGTCCGAACTCAGGCGCACACCGCCGAGGTCTTCGTCGATCGACCGCACGGTCAGAAGCACTGCACCGGTGGCGGCATCCCACACCTTGACGACGCCATCTCGCGCCACCGTCGCAAGCCGCGCCCCGGCGGCATCGAAAGAAAATCCGAACACGTCGGCGTCGTGACGGCCGACGATCCGCCGCTCACCGCCCCGCAGCGTGGTCAGCGTCACCTTGTAATCGTCCGTCGTCCCGGCAAACATCGAACAGGACCGGTCGATCGCCTTCGGCGAAGAAACCCTCGAGCGCGCCCGGATTCCGTTATCCTGCCGACCCTGCGATGCAGTCCAGACGGCAATCGAGCCACGCTCGGAGACGGCGAGCATGCGGCCACCACCACATCCGACAAGTGGCCGATTGTGCGCAAGCCTGTCCGCAGGCGCCAAAGCAAGCGCCGTCCGCACTGCCAGCGCATTCATCGCATCGGAAAGATCTGTCGGCAGGGCCGACCACTGTTGTGCCTCGGGATTGTGCCGCCTGGTCCGCTTGGGCTTCGTCTCGACAACCTCGGCCGCGACCGGAACTCTCGGCTCGATTGCCGACTGCACATACTCGGCCGCGAGCAGGTAGCCGGTCCTGCGATCTCCGCGCTGCCCATACGCTGCAGCCAGCTTGACGAGCGCCTGCGACGCAGAGCCACCTCGCTCCGCTCCGATGACACTGCCGTCGCCGACACTATCGTACGACCCGGCCTCGGCCACCTCGACGTGATGCTGGCCCGCGCGTGACGACAGGACCGCCTGATGCGGCTCGCCCCCGGCCGCCGTCACTGGCGCCGCAACCGCCACTTCAGTTTTTGCAGCCGCTGTTTCGCGCTTGTCAAAGAAACCGGCTTCACGCAGCGTCTTCGGGCCGAGAAAAGCCAGCGCCATCAGCGACGCGACGATCAGGATGCGATTGTACGTGCGCTCCTTGCGCTCGATCTCGCTCCTGCGAACCTGCTCTTCGTCCGTCGATTTCTTGACACGTGTCGCGATCGACCGCTGGATATAGGCCTTCATGACGCCGTTGACTTCGTCCGGACGGGTCAGCAACCACCGCTCCGCCCAGACCAGCGCCGCCCCCGAGAGCAGAAGACTGTCTTTCTGATCCGCGCCTGCCCTGCGCCAGTCGGCCAGCGATGTCTCAACCAGCGACAGGATCGTATCGCGATCCTCCCTGAATCCACTGTCGTCTGCGGTCTTGTGCGTCACGGCGACACCTTCAGTTGCCGGAAACCGGCCGGGTGACGTGGAATGTGGAAAACGCGGACAACGCCGGACGGAACGCGCGCACCGACTCCGCAAGGCCAGAAGAACTGGTAACTGGTGGATGGTGAAAAGTTTCTTAAATCGGGAACCCCGGCCAGGTTGCGGCCTTGGGGTCGAGTACTCGATCGCTCAGCGAGGTACTCGATGTCCGACTTACGCCACATCTCTCTGACCACCGCCCCGATCGACGACGCCACACGCGGTTTGCGCCGGCAAACCCGTATCGCCATTGCCGCAGCGCTGGCCGCAGGACTGGCGGGCTGCTCCGGCTCGCCCGGCGAAGTCCTGGAAACCTCTGCATTGGGACCCGCGAAAGCAGGCGAGGCGGCCTCCAAGCCGTCACGTACAGATCGCACCGCCACCAATCTGGCCGACCTCAAGGCCCGTCATCAGGCCGCCCCGAACAATCCGTCCGCAGCCCTCGCCTACGCGACGGCCCTGAAAGGCGCGGGGCAGGTGCGTCAGGCCCGTGACGTGATTGCGGCCGTGCATGCCGCGTCCCCCGCCAACACGGAAATCGCCGGCAGCCTCGGCCTCCTCGAACTCGAACTCGGCCAGCCGGCGAAAGCCCAGAAACTGCTGCAGGCCTTGACCACGACTCCGGACGCGGACTGGCGCTATCACTCCGGCCTCGGCGTCGCGTTGGCACTGCAGGGCAAGCCCGGCGACGCCCGCGACCAGCTCCAGAAGGCTCTGGCCAAATCACCGGGCAACAAGACCGTGCTGAACAATCTCGCCCTGACCTACATGATGGACAAGAAACTCGACCAGGCCGAAGGACTGCTTCGGCAGGCGAAAACCGGCGACGACGCCCCGGTTGCGGTCGCGAAAAATCTCGAACTCGCCGGGCGGCTGCGTGGTGCCGGGACCGGCGCCGAACGACGCGCCGACAATGACACACCTCCGGGCCAGACGAGCCGGAAGTCGGCCACGAACTGACGCCGCGCGCGCGGTCGGCATCGCGCCTCTGCATCGACCATAATGCATAACCCTTGGCGGCAATTCCCTGTTAGCTGAGGCCATGCCGATCCTCTTCATCCTGGCCTGCGCCGCCTTCGTCTCCGCCTTTTCGATGCGGATGATCGATCCGTTGGTGCCCGCCATCGCCCGCGATTTCCATATCGAAGTGGAAACCGCCGCCCTCCTCGCCTCCGCCTTCACGTTCCCCTACGCCTTGTCCCAGCCGGTCCTAGGGCCGCTCGGCGACGCGATCGGCAAGGCGCGCGTGATCAAGGTCTGTCTTGCGATGCTCGGGCTCATGCTGGCCGCCGCAGCCTATGCTTCGAGCTTCGAGTACCTCTTCGCCGCCCGCATCCTCGCCGGCATCGCCGGTGGCGGCATCATCCCCCTCGCCTTCGCCATCATCGGCGACCGGTTCGACATGAGCGATCGCCAGGTGGCCCTGTCGCGCCTCGTGATGGCGTCCCAGATCTCGATCCTGATGGGCTCGATAGCCGGCGGCATCGTCGCCGCCGAATACAGCTGGCGCTGGATGTTCCTCGTCCCATCGTTCGCCGTTTTCATCGTCGTCGTCATCGCCATGGTCGGCCTGAAATCCGATCCCGCAGCGGTCCGGACGGCGCCGAGTTTCGCACGGACCCGCGCTGCCTACGCGGACGCGCTTGCGAGCCCGTACGCCGCCATTTGTCTCGTCGGCGTATTTGTGGGCGGGTCGATCATGTTCGGCCTCATGCCGTTCGTGACCGGACGGCTCGAACGCCTCGGCCTCGGCGGACTGCGCGAGGGCGGCATCGTCATCGCCGCCTGGAGCGTCGGCGGCATCGCCTTCACCATCGTCGTCAAGATTCTGCTCGCGCGACTGAAGCGCGCCGGCCTCGTCCGCCTCGGCGGCATCGTGCTCCCGCTTGCGCTCGCCGCCTACGCCGCCGCCGGAAGCTGGCAGCTTCAGGCGATGATATTCGTTCTCGTCGGCCTCGGCTTCTTCATGTTTCACAACTGCATGCAGGCGCTCGGCACCGAACTCGCACCGAATGCCCGTGGCGCCAGCATATCACTGATGGCCTTCGTCTTCTTTCTCGGACAGGCCACCGGGCCCGTCGTCTATGCCTATGCCTTCAAGGCCTTCGGCCCGACGGTCCCGATCCTCGCCGCAGCACTCGTCTTCGCCGCGCTTGGACAATGGGCGTCGCGACGCCTGGCCTACCTCGATGGTCAGGCAGCGTCCGCGCCACGCGGCGACGACCGGAGCTGAGCAGCCCGACCGACGAGCCCGTCGTAGAGCGCGACCACGGCCTCAACCACGTGCGCACGCGTGAACCCCTCCAGAAAATGTGCACGCGCCGCCGCACCGAAGCGCGCCAGCAGCGCCCGATCCTGCGCGAGAGAATTCAGATGCGCGGCGGCCGCATCCGCAGCACCGTCGACCGGTACGAGAAAGCCGTTCCCGCCGTGCACGACAACGTCGCGGCAGCCCGGCACATCGGTCGCGATCAGCGCGCGACCGGCCGCCGCCCCTTCGATCAGTGCGCGCGGCACACCCTCGCGGTACCGTGTCAGCAGCATCACCACGTCGGCACGCTCGAGCGCTGCACGCACGTCACGCGTCGCACCGTGCCATCGAACGCCGGGCAGTCGGTTGAATGCTTCGAGTTCTGTCTCTGAGAACGACTCGGGATTTTCCCGATCCGGCGCACCGTAGATGTCGAGGTCCACATCCGAGCCGCTCTCCCGTGCCTTGCGCACGGCGTCGACCGCAGTGGCGATCCCTTTCGACCGCAGCATCCGTCCGACGACAGCCACGCGTAAAGGTCCTTCCGGCCGAAGCGGCAGCGCTGAAAACTCGGCCGGGTCCACGCCGGCACCGGGAACGACGACCGACCGGCGGCTCGCCCGGGGCGCAGTACCGAACGCAGCGGCATCGTCGCGGTTCTCGAACAGGAACGCACCACCGCGCCACCGGATGGACGACATCGCCACACGCACGAGACCACGGATGATCCCGGCCTTCACGCCACCGTTGCTCCACGCATACCCGAGCCCGGTCGGCGCCGCGACGATCCGGACACCGGGCACCGCCAGTGTCGCGACAGCCCCGACGAGCACCGAACGCAGCGCCACGAGATGCACGATCTCCGGCCGCTCGGCCCGAAGTTCGCGAACGAGTGACAGCACATTTGCTGCGAGAGAAAACGGGTTCATGCTCGACCGAGCTACGTCGAGCGGCCTGAAATCGAACCCGAGCCGGCGGATCTCTTCGGCGCACTCCCCGCCGCGTGCGACAACCGATACGTCGTATCCGGCCTCCCGCGCCGCCTCCGCCATGTACCGGAAGTGCGACAGAAAGAACCAGTCTTCCGTAACGACGTACATGATGCGGCGTGCGGCCATGTCCCCGGTCCTGCCTTGACTTCCACAAGGCCCCGACGCCCCGACGGCACTTCGTCGCCCGCCCCCGGTCCGGCTGCGGCAGGCCACAACCGGGCGGGAAAATCCGCATGCGACACGGCCGGTGCAGACATAGCCCGCCCCCGAAGGTATGGTCAAAGGGGTGCGGTGCGAGATTCTTCCGGGCGAGACGAGGCAGGCGCATGAATGTTGTCGAGTTGGCGATACCCGACGTCAAGCTGATCACACCGAAGCGATTTGCCGACCACCGCGGCTTCTTTTCCGAGACCTACAATGCGCGCGCCTTTCGCGCCGCCGGTATCGCCTGCGCGTTCGTGCAGGACAACCACTCCCTCTCACGTCCGGTCGGCACCATCCGGGGGCTTCATTTCCAGACACCACCCGCAGCCCAGGCCAAGCTCGTGCGCGTGGCGCGCGGCCGTATCCTCGACGTCGCAGTCGACGTCCGGCGCGCGTCGGCGACCTTCGGCCGTCACGTCTCGGCCGAACTCTCAGCCGAAAACGGCTCGGCACTTTTCATCCCCGCCGGATTCGCACACGGCTTCTGCACCCTCGAACCCGACACCGAAGTCCTCTACAAGGTCGACGCCTACTACGCCCCCGAAAACGACGCTGGCATCCTCTGGTCCGATCCCGCACTCGGCATACCCTGGCCCGTCACGCCGGAGCGCGCCGTGCTTTCGGACAAGGACGTGCGCTTGCCGCGTCTCGCCGACGCGACGATCACGTTCTGAGTACCGCAGACAGCCGAGACGCGGCTTTCCGCCCGCCGCGATCGCAAATGCAGTGAGGTTCCAATGCACGTCCTCGTCACCGGCGGTGCCGGATTCATCGGATCGGCCCTCGTCCGCCATCTCGTCCGCGACAGGCGCTGGCGCGTCACCAACGTGGACAAGCTGACCTATGCCGCGAACCTCGCCTCCCTAAAACCAGTCGAGGGCTCGCCGGACTACACTTTCGTCAAGGCGGACATCTGTGATCGTGAAGCCATGGACGACGTCTTCGCACGCGCGCGCCCCGACGCCGTCATGCATCTCGCCGCCGAAAGCCATGTCGACCGCTCGATCACCGGCTCCGCCGCCTTCATGCAGACCAACATCATCGGCACCTATACGCTTCTCGAAGCCGCCCGTGCCTACTGGAACGGCCTCGGCGGCACCGCGCGTGACGGTTTTCGCTTCCTCCACGTCTCGACCGACGAGGTCTACGGCACCCTCGATCCCGACTGCTTCTTCGTCGAGACCACCGCCTACGCACCGCGCTCCCCTTATGCCGCGAGCAAAGCGTCGTCCGACCATCTCGTCAGCGCCTGGCACGAGACCTACGGCTTACCGACCCTGATCACCAACTGCTCGAACAACTACGGGCCCTATCACTTTCCCGAAAAGCTGATCCCGCTGATCCTCCTCAACGCCCTCGACATGAAGCCGCTCCCCGTCTACGGCGACGGCCGTCAGGTGCGGGACTGGCTCTACGTCGACGATCACGTGCGCGCCCAGACGCTCGTCCTCGAACGCGGCCGGATCGGCGAAACCTACAACATCGGCGGGCGCGCCCCCAAAGAGAACATCGAGGTTGTCCGGACCATCTGCGACATCGTCGATGCCAGACGCCCCGCCGACCGCCCGCGTCGCGACCTCATCACGCATGTTCCCGATCGTCCCGGCCACGATCGCCGCTATGCGATCGACCCGACGAAGATCGAAACCGAACTTGGCTGGCGCGCCACCGAAACCTTCACGAGCGGCATCGACAAAACCGTGACCTGGTATCTCGAAAACGAGGCGTGGTGGGCGCCGCTGCGCAAATCCTACGGCGGCGAACGGCTCGGGCTTCTGAAGTAGGGCGGCCAGTGGCGGCAGGTTGCCACAGAGGGGCGAGGGAACCGATGACGAAAGTGCTGGTTATCGGACGAACAGGTCAGGTCGGCCACGAACTGATGCGCGCCCGCTGGCCGGACGGATGGAGCGTCACCGGCACCGATCGCGGCGAAATGGATCTCGCCGAGCCCGATACGATCCGGCACGCGCTGGCGCAGAGGGCACCCGACGTCATCGTCAACGCCGCCGCCTATACCGCCGTCGACCGCGCCGAAACCGACCGCGACCGCGCCTTTACCGTTAATGCGGACGCCCTCGCCATCATCGGCGGTGACGCGGCTGCCCGCAACGTCCCTGTGCTGCACATCTCGACCGACTACGTCTTCGATGGCTCAGGCACGAGACCGTGGCGCGAGACCGATCCGACCGGCCCGCTCGGCGTCTACGGCGCGAGCAAACTTGCCGGTGAACACGCGCTTCTTGCCGCCCAGCCGCGATCGATGATCCTGCGCACGTCGTGGGTCTACGGCGTTCATGGCAACAACTTCGTCAAGACAATGCTGCGCCTGGGTGGCGAGCGCGACGAGGTGTCCGTCGTCGACGATCAGTTCGGCGCCCCAACCGCCGCAACCGACATCGCCGAAACCCTGGTCGTCATGGCGTTCCAGGCGCGCCTTCCACCGAACACGGCGATCTCGTCGGACGTCTGGGGCGTGTTTCATTACTCCGGAGCCGGGGAGACGACATGGCACGGCTTCGCCGAACACGTCTTCCGCCATCTCGAAACACGGAAGGGCCGCCGCCCGGTCTGTCGGCCGATTCCGACCAGCGCCTATCCGACCCCGGCGCGCCGCCCGGCCAACTCGCGGCTCGACTGCAGCCGCATTGCACGAACATTTTCGGTCACACCGAGGAACTGGCGCGAAGCGCTGGACCGCGTCCTCACGCAACTGATCTGACATCGCCCCGGCGCGATCACACCCCCTCAGTCATCTGCCGGGCGACATCGCGCACATAGTCCGCATAACGCGACTTGCCGAGCCGTTCGAGATGTGGCGCCATCGCTTCGACCGACATGAACCCCTTGCGCAGCGCGATCTCTTCGGGACATGCGATCTTCTGGCCTTGCCGTCGTTCGAGCGTGGCGACGTAGTTCCCGGCTTCGAGCAGGCTGTCGAATGTTCCGGTATCGAGCCAGGCGAAACCGCGTCCAAGCCGCTCGACCGACAGCTTCCCCGCATCGAGGTACATCTTGTTGAGATCCGTGATTTCGAGTTCACCGCGTGCCGAAGGTTTGACGCGCCGCGCCATCTCCGTCACATTCTCGTCGTAGAAGTATAGCCCCGTCACCGCCCAGCGCGACTTCGGCTTCGACGGCTTTTCCTCGATCGACGTCGCCTTGCCCGAGGCATCGAATGCGATCACACCATAGCGCGCGGGGTCGGCGACCTCGTAGCCGAACACCGTCGCCCCTTCGCGCCGCGCACTCGCGGCAACAAGCATTTCCGGCAAGCCATGGCCATAGAAGATGTTGTCGCCGAGCACCAGCGCGCACCGCTCACCCGCGATGAAATCCGCGCCGATGATGAAAGCCTGCGCGAGCCCGTCCGGCGACGGCTGCACCGCATACGACAGCGAAATGCCAAACTGCGCACCGTCACCGAGCAGCGTCTTGAACAACGCCTGATCATGCGGCGTCGTGATGATGAGTATGTCGCGGATGCCGGCCAGCATCAGCACCGACAGCGGATAATAGATCATCGGCTTGTCGTAGACCGGCAGCAACTGCTTCGAGACCGGAAACGTGATCGGGTAGAGCCGCGTACCGCTGCCCCCCGCCAGAATGATGCCCTTCATCTGAGACATTCCTTTCCTGCCCGCAGGTCGGCTCCCGACTTCATCGGCCGATTCGACACGCCGCTCAAACGCCTTGCCCGTAAAGCGAGAACACGTCGTCCGGTGCGCCATCGGCCAATATCCTGCCACCGCTGATATAGACGACGCGATTGCAGTTCTCGCGTATGATCGCCTCCGAGTGCGAGGCCAGCACCAGAACGTTCGCCCGATCCACGAAGGCCCGCATGCGGTCGGACGCCTTTTTCGGGAAAGCCGCGTCGCCGACCATGATCCACTCGTCCATCAGCAGGATCTCCGGTGCGCCATGTGTGGCGAGTGCGAACGCGAGCCGCATAGCCATGCCGGACGAATACGTCCTGACCGGCATGTCGAGGAAGTCCCCGAGTTCGGAAAACGAGGCGATCTCATCGGCCATCTCCGCCCGCGCACCGCGCCCGAGCCCCTGCAGAAGTCCCCGCAGTCGGATGTTCTCCGTTCCCGTCATGTCCGGCTGGAGGCCGATATCGAGGAGGCTCATGACCCGTCCCTCGACATCGACCTGCCCCCGCGTCGGCTCGTAGACACCGGCCATGGCCCTGAGAAGCGTGGTCTTCCCCGCCCCGTTCGGACCGATCAGGCCGACCCTGTCGCCGCCACCTATCCGGAGATCAACATCGGCGAGCGCGCGCACGCAGGGCACCCGCCGCGCCTCTGCGACGATCAATCCGCCCGTCGCTGCGGATGCGACCTTCTTCTTGATCGACCGGTGCTCGAAATTGAGCATCGGAAACTCGATCGTGACGTCGCGAAATACGATCGAAGCCATCGCGTCAAATCCAGTACACGATACGCGACCGGCTGCGCCGGAACACGAGGAAGGAACCAACCGCCCCGATCCCGAGCATGCCGAGCGCCATCGGCCACGACCACTCCGCAGCTGTGGCGCCGATGAGCGGAGCGCGCACAATGTCGATCAACGCGTAGAACGGATTGTAGTCGGCGAGCCACGTGTGCCCGCGCAGCATGCTGCGGTCCCAGAGAATCGGCGACAGGAAGAACGCGATCTGCAACAGACTGGCGACGATCTGGCCCACGTCGCGGAAGCGCGCGCACACGACTGCGAGAAAGAGGCTCATCCAGGCGAGATTTGCCACCAGAACCACGAAGCCCGGCACCGCCGTGAGGCTCGTCACGCCCGCCGGAACGTCGAACAGCACGACGATCCCCGCAAGGATGACAGCGTTGTGCACGAGCACGATCAGGTTTCTGAAGACGGTCTGCAGCACATGCGCGGAAAAGGGCACCTTCATCTGCTTGATCGTGCCGGCATTGGCAACGAACGCGTGGCAAGCATCTGTGAGTGTCCCCGCGACCAGCGTCCACAGAACGAGTCCGAACGCGAGAAACGGAATGTAGGTTGCGATGTCCTGTCGGAACAGTTGCGAGTAGAGCAGACCGAGACCGGCGATCATCAACGCGAGGCTGAGCGTGATCCAGAAGGGCCCGATGAGCGAACCTCGGTAGCGGACCTTGATCTCGTGCCAGGCCAGGTGCGCCCAGTACCGGAAGAGCCCGACCCCGGCGATCAGATCATCGGCCGCTTTCTGCTGCTGGGACATCGCTGGAAAACCGTGGCCGGACCGTCGTCACCCGCCCACCACACCGGCGGAGCGAGCTGCGACGAACAAAACAACAACCTTTGATTGTTCTTGTACCGGAAAAACAACCTTTGGCAACCCTCTGAAGCGCTGCGGGCGCCCGACGGGTGGTTCGACGCTTCTGCAGCGCGGAACGAGAGGCTGTCGGCCGACGCACGGCTCGCTGAAAAGAAAACGGCGCCCGCGGGGGCGCCGTTCTCTGATCTCTGGGACGTTCCGGCGGATAACGCCGCCGATACGCCTGCGACTTTATTCGAGACGCGAACGCGTCTG
>ERZ761609.1779-NODE-1779-length-17657-cov-49.775423_pt1 | contig 17657 bp, 26 predicted proteins | sample MGYA00511163_ERZ761609 | MGnify/ENA primary metagenome ERZ761609 (study PRJEB28899, sample SAMN02445070) | bioreactor sludge metagenome | biome: EBPR sludge | place: Australia: Brisbane, Thorneside Wastewater Treatment Plant | collected 2011-12-16 ... | reverse complement strand
CAAGCCTGAAATTTAGAACTTTGTAAAACAAGATATTTTTAATGCGATTGCCCTACTCTGGTGGGTGTGTCACCCAGATTTCTGTGGCAACCAATGAGTCCTTCAAGGACAAACAAACTGGTGAGAAGAAAGAAATCACCGAATGGCATCGTGTGGTTTTTTTCAACCGCCTGGCTGAAATTGCGGGTGAATACCTGCGTAAAGGCCAACAGGTCTACATCGAAGGCCGACTCCGTACACGCAAGTGGCAGGGTCAGGATGGTCAAGACCGTTATACGACTGAGATAGTCGCTACCGAGCTGAAAATGCTGGGTGGTGGGCGTCCTGCCGGTTCCGAAGAAGCCATTCCCGCCTCTCAAGGTGGGGAAGCCAGTTTTGAGGGTTTTGATGACGATATTCCGTTCTGACAAGCCTGTGCTTGAACCCTGTTTGCCTTTGTTTCCAACCCTGTCGGGGAATGTGTTCCCCCTTCAGGGGCATGTTCTCCGGCGTAACCAACTTTTGTTTTATTACGTTTTACATTTTCAGGAGAACTGCCATGACTGCTACTACTGCCCAATATTTCAACCTCCATACTTCTGGCGTTGGTTATCTCTCCCGTGTCCGTGAAGTAAAGCCCAAAAAGGGTGCTGCATTCCTCGCCTGCAAGGTGTCCGCCTTGTGTGGCCCTTCGGATGCTGTGGAATACCGTCCTTTTGATTGCCGTGTATCTGGTGCAGAAGCTGAAAAGCTGGTGCGCCGTTGCATTGATGCGGTTGAGGCCGAAAAGAAGGTTTTGGTTGGGTTCAACATCGGGGATATTTACCCTGACCTGTATGAATCCAACGGTGAAACCAAAGTGATGATGAAAGGCCGCTTGCTCAGGATCGACTGGATCAAGGTCGATGGCCAGACTGTCTACACGGCACCCCGTCAGGTTGCTGAGACAGAAACGGTTGCTGATGCAGCCTAGTTGCTTTTTATGTTGCCTGCTGGGGAAGCGCTGCTTCCCCGTGTGGGTTCCCCCTGCTGTGGCTTAGCAGTGGTGACTGGTGCAGGTTTTTTTTATAGCCTGCAACACTCACCACTGCCGGTTGCACGTCGCCGGTTATACAGACGCTTGCCCCTTTGTGCAGAACCTGTCTGCGCCAGAGTGTGGTTAGGCCACAGCATGGCCTTCTTGCCCTGGTTGGGAAGGCGCACGCAGCACGATGACAGTTGTTTAAAGGCGCGGCTGGACTTGATGTCTGCTGGAAGGGCACTGGTTGATGGTGGGGCGGTTCCTGTCTGTGTATGGATAACGCCCCAGATATTATTTTGTCTGTTTCTTTTCTATTGGGTTTTAACCTTGGGCTTGCCACACCTACGTGTGTGGTGGCCTTGCCAGCCGGTGACTGGTCAGCCAGTGCCGGGCGGCAAGGTTTCCATACGTGCTGTTGCGTTCCAACAGGCCCTTTGCTACTGGCATTTGCCGGTAGCCAACCCTGAAAGCTGTCTTTGCCATCGCTGACAGCGGCTTGCCTTCGGGCGGGTTGGTGGCTTACCCCGCAAGGGGATTATCTTTTAACCCATCGGGAGCAAACACTCCCAATGGGGATGTTTCTCCCCAGTTCCACTTCTAGGAGAGACGCTATGACTACTAAAACCCAAATTTTTGCCGGAGAATACTTTGCCAAATCTCCTGCCGCAGACAAATTCTGCGTCATGGCTTATTGGGAAGATGATGATGTTGATGTTGATGTTTTTGAGCTATGTGGCACTTTTGCAAGCGCTGATGAGGCAATGACCACCGTGGCAAAAATAGTTAATGACCTGTTTAATTTTAATGCCACCAATGCCACCTCTGGTCTGGTCATTAATTATAAGGTTGTAAATATGACGCCTTGGCATCACATGGTGGATGAAATGGTGATAGTCGAGGATGCCCTAGGGGGCACTTCATTGGCGAATTATGCTTTTTCGTGGGGCAATTACGATTACTTGTTCCCCATCGGGAAATGCGCCTCGAATGCAACATTCGGAGATGCATTGGGCAGTCAGATTCCCCATGTGGATGATGACGATGATTGGCAAGAATTATCACGCCAGTGGCAGCTGCAACAGGGGGACAGCGTAAGCCGTGCCATCCGCCCGTCTGGCAAAGGCAAGAGCATTCCGTTGAAGGTGAAGCCACGAATGTCCAACTAAGACTCGCCCTCGGGCTTTCCACTTCGACTTTTATTTAACCCATCAGGGAGAAGCACTCCCAATGGGAATGTTTCTCCCCGCAAACTTTGATTCAAGGAGAAACATCATGAAACCATCTCATACCACCCCTGTTGCTGCCTTTGCTGTTGTCGTGCCTGGTACCCTGATCATTCGGGATGTCCCCAAGCGTGCTGGCGGTTCTTTCAAGGTCGGCAAACTCTCAACCCAGCTTGGTCAGTTCGAGGTCAAAAACCCTGAACTGGATCAGTATGACGCAGGTACTTATTCCGGTAACTTTGCCATTGAGCGTATCTACCCCTCACACTACATTGCGGGCGGGAAAATCGTCATCGAAATGCGGGCTGTTCTGTCTAGTTTCGCGCTGGCTGGTTTTGATGCAGAAACCGGTGAAGTGGAAACACTGGACGTAGACCCTGCTGAAGAAGAGGCCAAAGATGCTGTGACAGTAGCTCCTGAACCTGCTACAGAAAAGAAGCCTGTGCAAGCGGAAGCTGCTACAGATGTTGAATCTGCTGCTACAGGCGAAGCTAAAGGGACAGAAGCTGCTACAGACGATGCCGACAAACAGGTGATGTCCGTTGAGGAGGAACGTGCGTTCCGCGATGCACAGATGGACAAGGATACCTTCGGGGATCTTTATCCTTTGGAAGCGGAAGTCAAACTTGACCCAACCGTTGGTCGCACCAAACTGCGTTCACAATGCGACCGACTGAAAAGTCTTGGCTACAAGTTTGTGGCTGCCCGCCAAGTCTGGGTGAAAGCCTGATCTTTTTACCTTGCACCCTACCGGGACATCATCCCCGCGTGGGGTGGTGTCTTCCCTGAGCTTTTTGTTTGGAGAGATACCATGCAAGAGAAAACTTATACCGTAGAGGTACGATACGTCGAAGTATATAACCTCACCATTTTGGCAGAAACGCCGGAACTTGCCGTGGACAAGGCTAATGATATGGCCGTGGCAGGCCAGCTCCCCAAGACCTATGGAGAATGGGATGCTGTGGTACTGGAAGGGGGGGATGAATGATGGCTTCCATTATTCAAGACCGTGAATCCCTGTGTGTGGATGACCATATCTTTCAGGTAGAGGACGCTGATGATTACGACAATCTGGCTTGGGTCAAGGTGGGTAGCCACCTTGTTTACCTGCGGCTGGATGAGTGCGGTACATTGGTTGTGCGTGTGCTGCCTGCTGATGGTAGTGACAAACTGCATGGGGAACTGATTGTTCCCGCCCAATCCTGATCCACTGGCCTTTCTTTTACTATCACCCAACCGGGAAAACACTTCCCGACAGGGGTGTTTCTCCCGGTGCTATTGTTTGAGGAGAAACACATGACCGTTATCGCCCATGTCGGCTTGACCGATGAATCTATTCCCCTGTTTTCCGTCACTACCATCAAGGAAGGGCCGGGTAGTCAGGGGCAAATGCCGTCAGGCATCTTTTGTTTGGGGTTTTTAACCGCCCCGGATAACCAGATCCTGTATTTGTCCCTGGTAGGGCGTGATACTGCCCTGCAAGAAATGCGGGGATTGTTGACTGCGGGCAAGCTGAATTCCTTCCTGATCCATCAGGATGGAAAGCAGGTTGGCGGATGGTTCAGCCATACGTGGCTTGGGCAAATGGAGTATCACGGAGCCAAGTTGCCAACGCACCTGTTCGGTGAGTTGACGCAGATGATCTTGTACCACCCGCTCATGACTACACCTGACAAGTCAGCCCGGACAGCCGTCTTGCCCTTTCTGGGAATGGGTGGGCTGGTACAAACCCAGCAAGATGCCTGGCAGTTGGTCAAACACCTCTCGGACATCCCCTTGTTGGATGCGTGGCATCCTGTGGTGAGGGATTTGCTGGTTAGCTTGCAATGGTGTGAGTCGCTGCAAGGCTTCAACAGCAATGCCTACTACATCCGGCTGGGTTCCAATCTGGCTGGCCTGATCAGTGCCAATATCCGTTCCGGTGCGTTGCGTGTGGAACCGGATGAGGCAGGGCGCTACGCCATTCCTGACAACGCCACGCTTGATCTGGAATATGGTCTTGCTGAGCGTTACCAGCCAGAAGCTAGCGCAACCGGCAGGGATGGCTGGGAAACCATCAGTGTCCATACCCGCCAAATGCTCATCAACGATGGTGATCTGGTGGATGTGTCCGCTACGTCAGAAGTCCGTGAAGCAGGTTTCAAAGTACCGGTGGCATTGACCCGTGCCGTCTGGAACCGCTTTGTCGAATGGGATGATTATGTCAGCAAGACGCAAGAGAATCTCGGTCAAAGTACCAAAGGCCGCCTGTGGGATGTGATGTGGATGGCTTTCTTGGCAATCCGCAATAGCCGCCAAGGTGGTGATGTGCTGTTTTATGAGGTCTATGTCATCGAGCGGGATGGATACAGTACGACGCCGCGTAGCGTCAAGCTGAAGCTGCATTCCGGCGCTGGTGATAATGGCGAGCATGTGATCACCATCATGCTTCCCGGTGAAGACTGAGCCTGGACTGACCCTTTAACCTTTCTTTTCAACTCTTGCCGGGAAAACAGTTCCCGTAAGGGGGAGTGTTTCCCCCGGTTTTTGCATACCTTTGGAGGAACACCATGAAACCTGTAGAACAACTGGCCCGGCAACTCGAAACCCTGATGATTACCCTGAACCAGATTCCTGAAACGGATGAAGAGGGGAATGCCGCTTACTACCTGAACAAGCTGGTGCATCTGATTGCCAATCATGGCGTTGATGAGCCGGTAGTTTGCCGGTTCTGGTACGACGAGGACTTCAACGAGTTGCTGTCAGAGGATGATGAACCACCTACCGAACCCGTTTCACGGGATCGTGCCAGGGCGTTGTTTGCCCTGATTGACCGTTCCCATGATGCCAGTATTGGTATCAACTACGATGTGTTGCAGGCTGCGCTGGATGACAGTGATGTGTAGGGAGAGGTGGAGATCCACTCTCCAACAGTGGTGCAATTATAGTATTTGATCAGTCCTATTTTTAACCCTGCCGGGAAAACAGTGCCCGGTTGGGGGTGTTTCCCCGGTCAATATCCTTTGAAGGAGAAACGCGATGAATAAAATCACTGTCACCGTTATGGTGGAAGGCGGTGTTGTCCAGAAAGTATGTGCAACCAATACAAGCCATGTCGCTGAAGTGGAGGTGATGGTCATCGACCATGACACCCAGTCTGGTGATGGGGTTGTGGTAGTGCCCTATCTGGATGGTAACAATTTTCCAGCCCATGTTGGTTATCTGTCAGTTGATCCTGTCGATTTCGATCTGAAGGCGCTGGAAGACTTGCTTGGCAACCGCCAGGAGGTATCACATGGAACTGAATAAACCTGGTGTCAGCCTGCGCCGCAAGGAAAAGGCCAAAACCAAACGCAAGCCTGTATGTGGTGGCTATTGCCGGTGGGAGTCGGCCAGTAGTGGCAAGTCAGGTATTACCCTGCATGACTATCAACGGTTAGCCATAACCCGTGCGTTGCTATTGCATGGGTTCGTCCGCGCAGTGTTCTACCAGCCGGATGGTGTTGTCCAGCACGGCTGTTGGAGGAGGGTGTAACCATGGCTTACTTTGGTGGTTATCCAAGCCGGGCGGCGATTCTTGATGAGGTGAAGGGGGATCCTGATGTTCATGGGTATTGCACAGTAGGCAATATCCTGTGGTTCATTTACGGCAAGCTCATCTTTTGCAACATCATGAGCAAGACTGGAAGTGGCAACTGGGGATACAAGCCCCTCTGCGAGTCTGAGCAGCCGGTGTATTACTCCTGCCCATTGGCTTATCTGGATAAAACGCCAGAGGTCAGCCCGCAATGGCGGCAGAAAGTGCGTGAATACCATGCCAAGGCCAAGCGTCGGTTTGAAATCGGGCACTGGTATGAATACAGCCATGATCAGGTGGTGCGGATTACTGTCTTGAAGCCTGTTTGCGGGCGGATCAATGGCGATCTGTACCGTCTTGACCGGCAAAACATCGGTGATTGCCTGACAACCTAAACCTAACCTTTTTAACCTTGGGCTTGCCACACCTACGTGTGTGGTGGCCTTGCCAGCCGGTGACTGGTCAGCCAGTGCCGGGCGGCAAGGTTTCCATACGTGCTGTTGCGTTCCAACAGGCCCTTAGTTGCTGGTGTTTACCGGCAGCCAACCCTGAAAGCTGTCTTTGCCATCGCTGACAGCGGCTAGCCTTCGGGCTGGCTGGTGGCTTACCCCGCAAGGGGATTTACTGACCGTTTACTTTTTAACCCACTAGGGAGCAAGCACTCCCGATGGGGATGTTTCTCCCCGCAAACATTAATTGAAGGAGAAACATGATGAACGACAATGTGTATGTCGAAATGCAAGCATCCACCCTTACCCGCGAGCTGGTGGGAGGGGTAATTACTCAGGCAGTTGTTGCCGCTGATGGTGAGTTTGGTGATGCTAATTTTGGCTTTGAAGTACGGATGCGCTCCGGCAAGGTCAAGACGGTTTGGGTGATGAGCGACCCGGAAGGCAATGGAGCCGGGTTTCTGGATATTCAGGAGGGCTAACCATGTTTGAGTCCATTTCTGCCAGTGCTTATGGTGAGTTCGCAGGCAATTTGTCCTATCCATCCGGTTGCACGCTGATCCTGGAAAACCCTGTACCTGCACCTATCACATCGGAAGGTATGCAGGCGTTATTGGCATCATTGCCTGTTAATGCCCAATCCCTGGAGTTACAGCCCAGTGGCTTGGTTGAGTTCTGGGATGCTGATGAGCGTGTGATGGATGTGGGGGCTTACAGCGAAGACTGTTTGCAATTGCACTGTTACCGGTTTGAGCGCCACAGCGCGTCCCGCTGGGCTTTTTATGTGGTATTGGCTGCAAAGCACCATGATTCGTTTGTGAAGTACGAAATGGTGCACGCCTGATCTTTTTACCAACCCCGCCGGGAAAACATTTCCCGTTGCGGGGTGTTTCTCCCGGTCAATTCACCCTTTACCTGAAGGAGAAACATTCCATGACTACTGAAAACCTTGCAGCAGACAGTGATCGTATCCTGGGCAAGATCAAGAAATGTTTGGCTCTAGCCTCGTCCAATGTACCGGGTGAGGCCGCCGCAGCGATGCGGCAAGCAAAGAAGCTGATGGATAAGTACGGTATTACCGAAGCACAGGTCAAACTGTCCGAAGTCATTGCCGTGCGGACGGGTAAAGCACCACCTGCCAAGGATCGGGCAAGCAATCTGGTTATCACGGTGGCGCAAGCGTTTGCCTGTAAACCGCTTATTGTCCGCAATGATGAGGGTGATCCCGTGTTTGAGTTCATTGGCAAAGGCCATTATCCAGAGCTGGCTGCCTACACATTTGACGTGTTATGGCGTCGGCTGGAGGTGGAGCGTTGTGCTTTCCATGAACAGATGCTGGTCAATCTGCTTGATCCTGAGTGGGATTTGGGTCGTGATGCGCTTGCCGCCCGCATGGGGCGGGATGGCTGTGATGGTGAAGTACAGTACCGGTTACGTCGAGCCAAGTCGCTCAAGCAACAGGCCAAGGAGGATGCCCGTAAGGCTACTACTGCGTTCTGTGTAGGCTGGTTGAGGGTGGTTGGTGAAACTGTACGCAGTTTTGCTGGTCATGAACCTGACCAGGACATTGAAGACTGGGCATTGCAGAAATACAGCAAACTGAAAACCAGGACAACCCGGCAGCACCGTGATCTGGATGCCGATGGCGTGCGTGCGGGTCTGGACTCAGGTTCCCGCGTGAGCTTGCATCATGGTGTGCAAGGCAGGTCTGGCGCTGGTCAGCGGTTGCTGGAGTAATTGCTATGAAAACAGGGAAATGCGGAAATTGTGGGCATTGTCAGCCGTGCGATTACCCACCCCATCCCAAGTGGGGCAAGGCGTATGGCTGGTGTCATGCACCTTTGCCAGCCTATGTTGCACCGGCTCAACCCCTGATATACCACAAGGATATGAAGGGGAAGGTGTGTGTTGTTTGGAAAGCTAAAAGCTAAAACGTAAGCACTTTATTTACTTCAAACCCAGACGGGAAAGCACCCGACTGGGGGTGTTTCTCCCGGTAAATTCATTGAGGAGAAACACATGAAAACCCAACATTTCAGCCCCGACAAGGTAGTGGCTACCCGTGACAACCCTGCTGCGAAGGCAGCTATTGTTGCTGCACTGGCAATCCTGCGGCAGCATGGCATTGCCAGGGTGAGCCTGAACACACTATCCAGCCCTGAACAGGCTGGTTGGTGGGTTGCTCCCGCTGCTGCTGGTGATCCAGCGTTTTATGTCAGGGTGGAGGGAACTCCCGTCGCCCAGCGTTTACTTAACTAACCTTTCACTTTAACCAACCCTGCCGGGAAGCATTTTCCGTCAGGGAGTGTTTTTCCCGGTATAACTTTATTGAGGAGAAACACGATGAATACATGGACTCGCTACTCTATTGAGCGACTGCTTGAAAGTGCATCCTCGGGGGCAACAAGTAACCGTCAGACTTAACCATTCCAATTTAACCTTGGGCTTGCCACACCCACGTGTGTGGTGGCCTTGCCAGTGGGTGACTGGTCAGCCAGTGCCGGGCGGCAAGGTTTCCATACGTGCTGTTGCGTTCCAACAGGCCCTTAGTTGCTGGTGTTTACCGGCAGCCAACCCTGAAAGCTGTCTTTGCCATCGCTGACAGCGGCTAGCCTTCGGGCTGGCTGGTGGCTTACCCCGCAAGGGGATTTACTGACCGTTTACTTTTTAACCCACTAGGGAGCAAGCACTCCCGATGGGGATGTTTCTCCCCGCAAATATTAATTGAAGGAGAAACACATCATGGCTAAAGCACTCATGTTCCCGCGTCTGGCAAAAAATTTTATCAAAAATGGGTACTACCCGACTGATGACGAAACCATTGCCCGTACCCTGTCTGCCTTGGTGGCAACCGATGAAGGGCAGATGCGTATCCTTGACCCGTGTGCAGGGGAGGGAGTGGCGCTTGCTGAATGCAAGCACCATCTTGGCAAGGAGCGTACTGTTGCGTTTGGTATCGAATACGACAGCGAGCGTGCCTGGCACGCCAAAACCGTGCTGGATCACTGCATTCACGGTGATTTCAATGGCTGTACTGTCTCTTACGGTTCGTTTGGTCTGCTGTGGCTGAATCCGCCGTATGGGGACATGATCAAGGATCATGAGGGGAATGGGGCGCACGGCCTGTTCAAGGACAACCGCCCGCGCTTGGAGAAGCATTTCTACCAGCGTACCCATGGCCTGTTACAGGTTGGGGGGGTGATGGTGCTGATCCTGCCTACAACAAGCTATGACAAGCAATTGTCTGGCTGGGTGGCGGCCCATTTCCGGGAGGTCAGGGTGTTTCGTGCTGCTACTGACCAGTTCAAGCAAACCGTTCTGTTTGGCATCAAGCAGAGGTCTTCCGGTAATGTCGATACTGCCCTGCGTCAGCATCTGTTGGCGATTGGGGTAGGGGATGTGCTACCGGACATGTTGCCCGAAGAATGGGCGGATACCCCGTATGTTGTGCCTGCCATGCAGGATCTGCGTCGGCAGTTCCGTTTCATTTCCGCCAGTCTGGATGGTGCGCAACTGCAACAGGATATTGCTGGCAATCACCAGAGTTTATTGCAACAGCAGTTTACCGGTTTGTTCCGGCAAGCTGCGGCGCAAAGCAACCGCCGTCCGCTGCGGCAGATGACGGAGTGGCATACCGCACTCGCACTGGCTGCCGGTCAGGTCGGCGGGGTGGTACGTTCCGACGATGGCCGTGTCTACCTAATCAAGGGCAGCACCCATAAGGAAAAACGCACCGAAACCCGCTTCCATGAAAACATCGACGGTTCACGCACTGAAGAGCGCATTGACACGGATGTGTTTGTGCCGGTCATCCGCGCCCTAGATTTCACGCCTAATAGCTATTCCTTCGGGGATGTGCTGGTGATCCGCTAACCGTTCCACTTTTTTTCACAACCCTAAAAGGGGAGCAAGCACTCCCGTTGGGGTGGTGTTTCTCCCAGCAGCTTATTTTGAGGAGAAACACGCATGTTTATGAACGGTACTATCAGCAACGCTGACATAGCAAACCATTTTAGCCAGCGTTATGTGGCGGCCAATGCCGCCGCCTGTCCGGTCTGCGGCCACAGTGACATTGAAGCCGATCCCCACAACCACTCACCAGACCATAAGCACATCCATCACTTTTGCGAGTGCCATGGTTGTGGCTCAACATGGACTGAAGTCTTTGTTGTGGAGTCAGTGACTGGCCTCAACGTTAAATGGACATCCGCCGACCAGACGGAAGCCCTCCGCCAAGGCTGGGGGATATTTGCCACTGATGACGGCATGGAAGAAATACAGAGGCATGACGAGGCTGAGGTGTTCGATTGTGACAACGCAGCCAGACATCATGTCCTGTACTCTGGTGTGGCCTTATGCCGTAAGGCAGTGGCCTATTTGCAATTGAATTAACCAACCCATTGGGGAGTTACATCCCCAATGGGGGTGTTTCTTCCGGCATTTTTACTTGAGGAGAAACATCATGAATTTATCTGTAATGGTATCCGCCGTGTTCAGCGGCACTAAACCTGTCCTGCAATACAAGGCTGTCCATGTCCTGGAGGAGGGCTTCCACCGCTTGTTTGTCTTTCACTGCCGTGGGCAGGATGAAAGCCGGATAGCGGGTGGCCTGCTTGGCCTCAACCCGGATTATTGGGATGGCGACATTACCAAGGCGGCGCGGGTTGTGCTGGAACGCGGTTCAGCCAGCTTCCAGGTGAACATCTCCATCGTCGCGGATTGGCAAGAGGCGGCAGGCCAGCATGACTACGTTCCTGACAAGGAACAGTACGTGCTGGACTACCTGGAAACCCTGTGGCGGATGTTACCGGATACGGCCATTGTCGAAACCCGGTACTTCTGCCTCGAAGGGGGGGCAGCATGATACCTGCATCGTATGTCCCGCCTGGCAGTCGCCGGGTTGGCAAGGATGGTGTTTACGTCTTCTGTTGCGCAGCCTGCAAGGGTTTTGTTCACGGCGAATGCAGTACACATGGTTTCACCCCCGCCAAAAGCGGGCGTTGTGCCGACTATGTGGATGTACTGGATAATGGCCTGACCGCCGTTTTCCAGCCTTCAGAGCCGGACGGGCTGAGTAATCGTGGGGGGTTTGAATCCCTAGTGGCATTGGCCACCTTGCGTGACCAGTTGCTGGAAGAGTTCACCCAGATGGAGCAAGAGCCTTTGCCTGAACGTTATTCCGATGCATTACCCGAACTTGGCGATGAAATTGATCGTCTGGCCGACTGGCTGGATGGTCAGCGCCAATGGGTGGACGGGAAGGAAGGCCAACAGCGTGTGGGACGGTGGCAGACAATGCTGGAAAGAATTGCTGTGCTGCCATTACCAGACCGCCTGTTGCTGTTTCCTTTGCTGCGTGGCAAGTGGGAACGGATTTATGCCTCGAAAAACCTTGCCAAAGATGGCCTCCATCTGCCCCGTGCTGGTCGGGCAGAACTGTTCAGGCAGATCAAGGCCGCCCACATCATGCTGGGGCGCTTCCCGCCGTTGGCTGTAGGCCATTGGTACGAGGCAACCGGCTTTGGTCATGAACCGGAAACCGTGTCGCTGGTCAGTATTCTGCCGTTAGTGGGGATGACTCAGGACGGTGCGGAACATGACCTGAATATTGACCAACTAGGTGAATGCCTGACGGTATAAACCCGTATTTTAACCAACCCTGCCGGGAAAACATTTCCCGGTTGGGGTTGTTGTACCGGTGTGTTTTTTGCTGAAGAGGAAAAGATCATGCCGAGAGGAAAAATTTGGGTTAAGTACCACCTGAAAAAAGATGGCTCGCCCGTATGGGACGGGTTTGAAACAGTACAGGCTGCACAAGCAGCGATTCTGCGGCTAAAAGACGAAGGCTATAACCCAGTCATTGACCGTAAGCAAAGCAACCAGCACAAGAAGGGCTAACCCCTTTCTTACAACCCGAAGTGGGGAAGATCATCCCCTTCGGGGATGTTTCTCCCCACAAACATTGATTGAAGGAGAAACCTTGTGAATGAACATAATCCCCCCAGCTTTGGCAGCATCCAGTTCGATGGGGTCGAATACCAGACCCGTACATTGACAATACAGGTAGATGGGCAGGAAATGCCTATCACGGTGGCAACTGAATTGCTGGAACAGGCCCTACTGGGAAGTGGCTCCCGCGAAGCGGGACAAATAGATGATGGTATTTTCTATTACCTGACATCTGCTGAGTTCAGCCTTCCTGACGCAGTGCTGGCAACATTGTTAGCAGCGGCTTGAGGGGTATGCATGAAAACCACAGAAGACCAACTGGCAGATTTTTCTGCCCAACTCGAAAGGTACCTGACCGCATGGAAGGCATGTGGTGACACCAGTGAATATTGGTATGTCCTATTCATGCCAGGAGGATGCCGGTGCAGGCTGATCAAGGGGAGTGAGCCAATTACCAAAGGTTGGCGTTTGCTTTCACCGCAACACCTTTCACCGGAATCGACAGTCAAGGAGCTTTTAACCCACTTCATGCAGATTGCATGGACACAACCGATCCTGATGTCCTGACTTTTTTCATTTTTTACTAACCCATTGGGGAGCAAGCACTCCTCAGCGGGTTGTTTCTCCCTGTAAGTCTTGATGGAGAAGCGTATATGTTTTATTTGAAGCTCTACAACGGTCGCCATGACCTAGAACAGACTATGGGAGATTTTGGCTTTGCAGGGCCGGAGATCGGCCCTTTGAAAAGTATCCATGGTACTTACACCACCCACTTCATGCTGTCGTTTGTGGATGAGGCAGATGCGGTAAAGTTTGGGATTGATCCCAACTTCCCGGCAATTCGTTTCCATGAAGACATGCTGTGCCACCAGATGCCGGGTGAAAGCCTAGCTTACTATGGGGATTGGACGGTTTACCTGGAAGCCGGAAGAACATGGCAAATTGCCAATAAAGGCGGTTCTCTTGTTGGCAAGGTGGCGGATGATGCCAAACATGTCATGTTGGGGAGGGCAGGGTGATGGTGCATCGTGTCAAGTCCATCCGTGCCCTGTTGTCTGCGGTGGTAGCTTGCAAGGCCAATCCTGCCATTGTCATTAATGTGCCGGGTGATTTTCCCATCACGGGCAGACAGTTCCTTCAGGATGTCTGGTTGCGTGGGCTGGGGGTCAAGTGTCGCAGGGGTTTACCTGCCCTTTCCCAAAGAGGGGAGCAGGCATATCTTGATGTGCAACATGATGCGCGGGTAATCAATGGCTACTACGGTCAGCGTATCCGTCACTCCGGTTGCCGCAACTTGTTGCGCAACCAGAAGCTGAAGCGCCGTTATCCGCATATCGACAATCAGCCTGCTGATCAGGATTGATCTGGTAGAAAACCTGATGCTATTTATTGCCATCCTTTAACCTTGGGCTTGCCACACCTACGTGTGTGGTGGCCTTGCCAGCCGGTGACTGGTCAGCCAGTGCCGGGCGGCAAGGTTTCCATACGTGCTGTTGCGTTCCAACAGGCCCTTTGCTACTGGCATTTGCCGGTAGCCAACCCTGAAAGCTGTCTTTGCCATCGCTGACAGCGGCTTGCCTCCGGGCGGGCTGGTGGCTTACCCCGCAAGGGGATTTACTGACCTTTTACTTTTTAACCCATCGGGGAGCAAACACTCCCAATGGGGATGTTTCTCCCCACAAACATTAATTGAAGGAGAAACACCATGACAACGATCGTTGAAACCCAGCCTGCACAACCTGCTACTCTTTCCCTGGCAGACTTCGTGCGTGATTTTGGCCCCGCGTTGCGTGAGGCTGTTGACCAGCAAAACCCTCCTGTCTTTCACCCGGAAGACACTTGCCCGTTGCGTGATGCAGTGATGGATGGGCTGTTGCGCCAGCCATTTCCCGCCCAGCGTGATGTGGTACAGGCCGTTTCAGCCCTGTTGTTTGATCGGGGCGAAAAGGCAGCCATCATCAATGCGGAAATGGGAACGGGTAAGACGCAGATGGCGATTTGCACCGCCGCCGTTGCGCAGGCCGAAGGCTATCAGCGTTCCTTGGTCATCTGTCCGCCGCACCTTGTCTACAAGTGGCGGCGGGAGATCAAGGAAACCGTGCCCAATGCCCGCGTATGGGTATTGAACGGTGCTGATACGCTGGCACGTCTGCTGCAACTGCGCCAATGGATGAAGGAGGGATACAGTGATGTCCCCGAGTTCTTCGTTATGGGGCGGGTGCGGATGCGTCTGGGGTATGAATGGACGCACGCCTTTGCTCGCAAGCGCATTATTGGTCGTAACGGGGATGGTCAGGAGCAGGAAGTGTATGCCTATGAGGTATTGGCTTGCCCCAAGTGCGGGACACCTTACCGGAATGAGGATGGCGACACTTACCGTAGTGAGCGGTTTCTGCCAGAAAAGCGCCTGAGTTGCCAGCATCGCCATGTGGATGGTGAAGGCCATACACATGTGTGTGGTGAACAGCTTTGGTCGCTGGTACGCAAGGAGGCATTGAAAGACAAGCGCAAGCTGGTCATGGATGCCCTCAAAAAGCTGCCGACCATCGGGGACAAGACCGCAGAACGGCTGGTTAGCACCTTTGGTGAGGACATGCTGGGTGACATGCTCAGTGACAACCTGTATGAGTTCACCAACCTGATGGATGACAGCGGTGAGCTGGTCTTTTCTGACCGGCAAGCCGAGCGCATGGAACGCAGCCTCAGCAAGCTGGAGTTTTCACTAGGCCAGGGAGGCTATCAGGCATCCGAATTCATCAAACGCCAGTTACCGGATGGCTATTTCGGAATGCTTGTGGTCGATGAATGTCACGAATACAAGAACGCCGACTCCGCACAGGGGCAGGCGTTTGGCGTACTCGCGGCCAAGGCCAGTAAGGTGCTGTTGCTGACCGGCACCCTAATGGGCGGCTATGCGGACGATTTGTTCCATCTTTTGTGGCGAGCCAATCCGCGCCGCATGATCGAAGACGGTTATCGTTACCGCAACCGCTCGCTGGGTGGCGCTGTCATGGCCTTCATGCGTGACCACGGTATCCTCAAGGATGTGTTCAAAAGCACAACCGGGTGTAGCCACAAGACTGCCCGTGGGGACAAAAGCTCGCAGCGGACATCCAAAGCACCAGGGTTTGGGCCGACCGGCATTTGCCGGTTTGTCCTGCCCTATACGGTATTCCTGAAACTCCGGGAAATCGGGCAAAACGTACTGCCGTCTTACGATGAGCATTACGTGGAAGTGGCAATGGATGATGAGCAGCGAGATGCTTACGAGCATTTGTCGGCAAATCTGACCACGGTGATGCGCCAGGCGCTGGCAAAAGGGGATTCCACCCTGCTGGGTGTGGTGCTGAACGCCTTGTTGCGCTGGCCTGAGACGTGCTTCCGCGCTGAAACGGTCAAGCACCCGCGTACCCGTGAAGTGCTGGCATCGGTTGAAAAACTGTATGCTGATGATGGGCTGACCCCCAAGGAACAGAAGCTGTTGGCGATCTGCCAGGAGGAGAAGGCGAAAGGGCGGCGGGTGTTAGTGTATACCACCTATACCGGCACGCAGGATACCTCTTCACGCCTCAAGTCAATCCTGACAGCCGCCGGTTTCCGTACCGATGTGCTGCGTTCCACTGTCGCTACCGATCAAAGGGAAGACTGGATTCTGGATCGTGTTGACCGTGGCATTGATGTGTTGGTGTGCAACCCGGAACTGGTGAAAACTGGATTGGACCTGCTGGAATTCCCAACCATCGTGTTCATGCAGACGGGTTACAACGTGTATTCACTCCAGCAGGCGGCACGCCGTTCTTGGCGGATCGGTCAGCGGGTGGCAGTCAATGTGTACTTCCTGGGCTATGAGCAGACCGCACAAACGGCCTGTTTGGCGCTGATGGCAGAGAAAATCGCTGTCAGCCAGTCAACCAGTGGCGACATGCCGGATACCGGGCTGGATGTCCTCAACCCGAATGGTGATTCGGTGGAGATGGCTCTGGCGAAACGTATGTTGCAGGCAGTCTGAACGGTTGTTTTGTTTGTTCCTGTTTACCTTGAACCCCGCCGTGCGCGGGGTTTTTTTGTTTGCACATAAATAAAACTTTATTTCTTGTCAAGTTTTTGCCGTTCGGGCATGTCAGGCTCTCCGGGAAAAAATGGCTTTGTTTTTAAGCGGCTGCGATAGTGTGACCCATCGTAACAATAATAACGGGCATCATTGTGGGGGCTTCAAATTACAAGTTTTTATCAGTGTATCTCCTCCTCTCAGGGTTCGCGGCATTGCAGTCAGGTTGTTCCCCTTATTCCCTCGCTGGGGGACAACCTGCTGCAATGTTGGCACCTGTTTATCCCGCCAAAACAAAACTGGTTGTTATCCAACGGCCTGGTGGTTATGCGGAGGAGTCATCTGTCTTTGTGTTTTCCCGTAGGGAATAACAAACGTCAATTAATTTAATTCTCTGTATTGGGCGTTGCGTTGGTGTGCATGTTTTTAGGGATGCGGGATTCCCCTGCTGTATAACCCATTAGTAAATTAATAAAAATAAGTGCGCCAAAGCTTCGCTCCTTTTTAATTGTTAAATCTATGTATGAATGATTGGTTGGCTTTTATTCAGTCGTCATGCCTATGGTAATGAAAAGCCATGAATATTTGTGGTGTTTCTTAATGAACTCAGAGGCAGCAATGATCTAGCTGATGCTCTGTCAGGGATGTGTGATTTTCATATATGGATGTTTTCAACGATGCACTAATTAAAATCGGAAATCTTAAAAAAGGTGATTTTTACTATGAGAATGAAAAAAAAATTGTTGGTTGTGGCAGTGCTGTCGGTTTTGGGGAGCGGGCCGAGCCAAGCATTCAATATCGGCGTATCTTCTTACTCAGATGTATCTGCGTCAACGGCTGTGGGCGATTATTCGGCAGCTAGTGTTTCAGGTGTGTCAGTGGGGTCAAATTCAAGTAGTACAGGTGGAGGGGTTGCCATTGGGGCAGGATTTACTTCGGCAGGTAATCAAGCGGTAGCTGTCGGTCATGCTTCTGCCTCCTCTGGTTTTCAAGGAGTGGCGTTAGGGGCAAACTCTAGTGATTCCGGTGTCGCCAATACGGTATCAGTGGGTAATCAGTCTATTGGGCTGTACCGGACTGTGACGAATGTGGCGAATGGTGTAGTGGCTGATGGCTCGCATGATGTTGTGACGGGTGATCAGTTGTTTGATACCAATACAACGTTGGCAACGGTGGGTGACGCAGCAGCGGCTGCGATGAATGTGGCTAATGCAGCCCAAACCACGGCGAATACCGCGCAAACTGCCGCAGCAGCGGCCCAAACCACGGCGAATACCGCGCAAACGACAGCTAATACGGCTTTGGGTAATGCCGCTACCGCGCAAGCGACAGCGAATGCGGCTAATACCAAAGCGACTACCGCTTTATCGAACATCGCAGCAGAAACCACTGCCCGTATCGCGGGTGACGCTGCACTGCAAGGTGAAGTCGA
>ERZ761609.1777-NODE-1777-length-17691-cov-6.983953_pt1 | contig 17691 bp, 15 predicted proteins | sample MGYA00511163_ERZ761609 | MGnify/ENA primary metagenome ERZ761609 (study PRJEB28899, sample SAMN02445070) | bioreactor sludge metagenome | biome: EBPR sludge | place: Australia: Brisbane, Thorneside Wastewater Treatment Plant | collected 2011-12-16 ... | reverse complement strand
GCTTCTCGATGTCGGGCGGCAAGCGAAGGGCAAGCATACGAAAACTCCTCTGCTATACATGTATAGCAGAGGCACTCTGCACACAACGGGATACTATCTCGTCAGCCGCTTGTAGGTCATGCGGTGGGGGTTGAGGGCCTCGGGGCCGAGGCGGCGCACCTTGTCCTTCTCGTAGTCCTCGAAGTTGCCCTCGAACCACTCGACGTGGCTGTCGCCCTCGAAGGCGAGGATGTGGGTCGCGAGACGATCGAGGAAGAAGCGGTCGTGCGAGATGACCACGGCGCAGCCGGGGAAATCCTCGAGTGCCGATTCGAGTGACGACAGCGTTTCGGTGTCGAGGTCATTTGTCGGCTCGTCGAGAAGGAGCAGGTTGCCACCCTCTTTCAGCATCTTGGCGAGGTGCACGCGGTTGCGCTCGCCGCCCGAGAGGAGACCGACCTTCTTCTGCTGGTCCGCGCCCTTGAAGTTGAACCAGCCGCAATAGGCGCGGGAATTGATTTCGCGCTTGTCGGACAGTTTCATCATGTCGAGGCCGCCGGAGATTTCCTCCCACACAGTTTTCTTGTCGTCCAAGTGCGCGCGGCTCTGGTCGACGTAGGAGATCTTGACGGTTTCGCCCAAGCGGATCGTGCCCTTGTCGGGCTTTTCCTGACCCGTCAGCATCTTGAAGAGAGTGGTTTTACCCGCACCGTTTGGGCCGATGACGCCGACGATGCCGCCGGGCGGCAGCTTGAACGAGAGATTGTCGATCAGCAGCTTGTCGCCGTAGGCCTTGGTGAGCCCTTCGCACTCGATGACGACGCCGCCGAGGCGCGGACCTTGCGCGATCTGGATCTGGGCCTTGCCGACTTCCTGGCGGCCGGCTTCCTCGGCCAGCTTCTCGAACGCGGTGATACGGGCCTTCGATTTCGCCTGGCGTGCTTTCGGCGACGAGCGGATCCATTCCAACTCGCGCTTCATGGCCTTGGCCTTGCTTTCTTCGGCGCCCTTTTCGGCCTCCTCGCGCTTGGCCTTCTGTTCGAGCCAGGACGAGTAGTTGCCCTTCCACGGCACGCCCTGGCCGCGGTCGAGTTCGAGTGTCCACTCGGTGATGCTGTCGAGGAAGTAACGGTCGTGGGTCACGAGGATGACGCAGCCGGTGTAATCGGTCAGGAATTTCTGCAGCCACGCGACGCTTTCGGCGTCGAGGTGGTTGGTCGGTTCGTCGAGCAGCAGAATGTCCGGCTTGGAGAGCAGCAGTTTCGTGAGCGCGACGCGGCGCTTTTCGCCGCCGGAGAGTTTCGTAACATCGGCGTCGCCGGGCGGGCAGCGGAGAGCGTCGAGGGCCTGCTCGACCTGGGCGTCGAGGTCCCAGAGGTTCTGGCTGTCGATCTCGTCCTGGAGCTTCGCCATCTCGTCGGCGGTCTCGTCGGAGTAGTTGGCAGCGAGTTCATTGTAGCGGTCGATGATGGCCTTCTTTTCGGCCACGCCTTCCATGGCATTGCCCATGACGTCCTTGGCGGGGTCGAGCTCGGGTTCCTGCGGGAGATAGCCGACCTTGATGCCCTCGGCCGGCCAGGCCTCGCCGGTGAAGTCGTCGGTCGTCCCTGCCATGATCTTCAGGAGCGTCGACTTGCCCGCGCCGTTGAGGCCGACGACGCCAATCTTCGCGCCGGGGAAAAACGACAAGTTGATGTCCTTGAGGACCTGCTTGCCGCCCGGGTAGGTCTTGGACAGCTTGGACATGTGATAGACGTATTGCGGGTTCGCCATGACGGGCCCTCGAAAGTGCACGAGTGTTCGGAGTTGGCGGGGGTTGTAGCTCAATGCGCCGGGCGCGACAATGGTGGCGGGTGGGCTGTCGCGTTCGGATGGCCCGGGTCAATTTCAGTGGAGGGTGGGCATGCGCTTCAGGCCGTTCAAGACTGCTGGCAAGGCGGGCCTCGCGATCGAGGTCGATGGCGGGGCGATCAATCTCGCCGAAGTGGACGGTATCCTGCCGCGCGATCTCGATACCGTGATCGCCAAGGGGGCGTCCGTCATGGAGGAGATCACTGCCAAGCTCGCGCGTCACAAGGGTGCGCCCAGGCCGCTTTCTGACTTCACGCCGCGCTTTCCACTGGCGAAGCCGGGCAACATCTTCTGTGTCGGGCTGAACTATGCCGGTCACGCCAAGGAGGGCGGGCACGAAATTCCGACGTACCCGGGTCTTTTCATGCGGACGCCGGAAAGCATGGCGGCGGCGGAGGAGAAGATCGTGCGGCCGCGCGAGAGCGAAAAGTTCGATTACGAGGCGGAGCTGATGATCGTCGTCGGCAAGGGCGGTCGGCGCATCAAGGAGGCGGACGCGCTCGAGCACGTGTTCGGCTATACGCTCTTCAACGACATGAGCGTGCGTGACTACCAGCGCAAGGGTGCGCAGTGGCTGCCGGGAAAGAATTTCGACGGGACCGGCCCGGTCGGGCCGGTCGTGGTGACGGCGGACGAGTTGCCGAAGGGGGCAAGCGGGCTCCGCATCACGAGCCGGATCAACGGCAAGACGCTGCAGGACTCCAACACGGCCGATTTCATCTTTCCTGTCGCAAAGTGTATCGCGCTCATTTCCGAGTTCGCCACCCTGAAGCCCGGAGATCTGATCGCGACCGGCACGCCCGAAGGCGTTGGCTATCCCCGGAAGCCGCCGGTGTTCATGCGGCCGGGGGACGTCGTCGAGGTCGAAATCGAAAAGATCGGCGTCCTCAGGAACCAGATCGTCGCGGACGGCTGACGTCGGATACGGAACGTGAACGGCGTCTGCCGCGTTCTTCCTCGGTAGGACAACCGCAGGGAGACCCGTCATGACCAAGGCGAAGTGCGCGAACAATTCGATTTTCGAGAGAAAAGATCCGCATCCGGAACGCGCCGTCGAGCCCGATCCCGAACAGGTGGAGCTGCAGGAGACCCTTGACGAGGCACTCAGGGAGACGTTTCCAGCCTCTGATCCTGCGTCGGCGTCGCAGCCGAGCAAGCCCGGGCGAAGGGGGCCGCGCAGGAAGGATGCGACCTGACCCGGCGGTCTCCCCTTGTGTTTCCGGGCAAGTGAGGCTAAAAGCCGGCTCATCTCGCACGCGGATGTGCGCCCGACGGATGAAAAGCCCCGTCGATCAGCGCTCCGGTGCCTTTTCGTGTTGATGCAACCCGGGTTCGCCCAGGTGTACAGGACCCCGAGCGGGCCTGACAGCTCCCTCCACGGCAGGCAGTGTCCGCGGAGGGTTCAACCGGAAAAAGATAGGACTATCATGGCACTGCCGCAATTCAATATGCGCGAGCTTCTCGAAGCCGGCTGTCACTTCGGCCACCAGGCCCACCGCTGGAACCCGAAGATGGCGAATTACATCTACGGCGCTCGCAACAACATCCACATCATCGACCTCGCCCAGACCGTGCCGCTGCTGCATCAGGCGCTGGTCAAGGTTTCCGATACCGTCGCCAAGGGCGGCCGCGTGCTGTTCGTCGGCACCAAGCGGACCGCGAGCGAGAACATCGCCGAATCGGCCAAGCGCTCGGCGCAGTACTACATGAACCATCGCTGGCTCGGCGGCACGCTGACCAACTGGAAGACGATCTCGCAGTCGATCCGTCGCCTGCGCCAGCTCGAGGAAATCCTCGCGTCCGAAGGCAAGGGCCGCACCAAGAAAGAACTGCTCGAACTGACCCGCGACCGCGATACGCTGAACAAGTCGCTCGGCGGCATCAAGGAAATGGGCGGCCTTCCGGAACTGCTGTTCGTCATCGACACCAACAAGGAAGCGATCGCGATCGCGGAAGCGCGCAAGCTCGGCATTCCGATCGTCGCCATCGTCGACACGAACTGCGATCCCGACGGCATCGACTTCCCGATCCCGGGCAACGACGACGCCGGCCGCGCCATCACGCTCTACTGTGACCTGATCGCGCGCGCCTGCATCGACGGCATCGAGCGCAGCCAGGCCGGCGGCGGCGTCGATCTCGGCGCATCCGAGAACCCGACCGTGGAAGCACTTCCGCCCGGCGCGAAGTTCAAGGGCATCGAGGGTCCGCGCGGCGAAGCCGACGACCTCAAGCTCATCAAGGGTATCAACGGCAAGCTCGAAGCGCGGCTCAACGACGCCGGCGTGTTCCATTTCTGGCAGATCGCGGATCTCGACGCGGACGGGCTCAAGCTGCTCGACCACACACTGCGCCTCAAGGGCCAGATAGAGCGCGACGGCTGGCAGGATCAGGCCAAGAAGCTCGAAGCGGCGAAGGCTGCCTGAGATCTTCTCTTGCACCATCTGCGGCGCGGCACCGGGTCACCGGTCGCCACGCCCCGGAAGCCGCCTCGGCGCGGCTTCCCATTGATAAAATCCGGCGCGAACGACGTGCCGGCCCGGGTTATCCCGGTGATGCGGTCCGCCTGCGACGCGCAGGCCCGGACCGTCTGCGGCAACCCTCAGAGACGAGGATGACATGACAGCGATTACTGCAAGCCTGGTGAAGGATCTGCGCGAACGCACCGGCGTCGGCATGATGGACTGCAAGGCGGCGCTCACGGAAACCAACGGCGACATCGAGGCGGCCATCGACTGGCTGCGCAAGAAGGGCCTCGCCAAGGCCGCCAAGAAGGCCGGCCGCACGGCCGCCGAAGGTCTCGTCGGCGTCATCGCAGAGGGCAAGCACGGCGCACTGGCCGAGCTCAACTCGGAAACCGACTTCGTCGCGCGCAACGACCAGTTCCAGGACGTCGTCCGCACCGTGACGCGGCTCGTGCTGTCGACGGACGGCGATGTGGCGAAGGTGCTTGCCGCGACCTATCCCGGCAAGAGCGAAACGGTCGACGCGGTCGTCAAGGAGATGGTCGCGACCATCGGCGAGAACATGAACCTCAGGCGCACGGCGAAGCTCGCAGTGTCCGACGGCGTCGTCGCCGGATACCTGCACAACAAGATCGCCGACGGCCTCGGCAAGATCGGCGTGCTCGTCGCGCTCGAAAGCAAGGGTGACGCGGGGCAGCTCGCCGAACTCGGCCGCCTCGTCGCGATGCATGTCGCTGCGACCAATCCGATCGCTCTCGACATCGCCGGCGTGCCGGCGGACGTGCTCGAGCGCGAGAAGGCGATCCTCGCCGAAAAGAACGCCGGCAAGAAGCCGGAAGTGCTCGAGAAGATCTTCCAGTCCTCGCTCAAGAGCTTCGCCAAGGAGCAGTGCCTGCTCGATCAGGCCTACATCCACGACAACGGCAAGTCGGTGGCGCAGGCGCTCAAGGATGCCGAAGGCAAGGTCGGCGGCGCCATCAAGATCGCGGGCTACGTGCGCTATGCGCTGGGCGAAGGCATCGAGAAGGCGGCTGATGATTTCGCCGAGGAAGTGAAAAAGGCAGCCGGCGGCGCGTGAGCGCGAGGCGAATCCCTGCCGGGAATCGTTCTATGATCAGCCCGGCTGCAGCGAGCGGCCGGGCTTTTTCGTGCCGATCGGGTCTTGCCGGTCGAGCGGGGCGGGCGCGCCAGGGATGTCGCGTCGGCCGAGCATTGCAGAGGGGCGAACGATGTCAGCGCCGAAGTACAAGCGAATCCTGCTCAAGCTCTCGGGCGAAGCGCTGATGGGCAAGCAGGGTTTCGGGATCGATCCGCAGACGGTGCTCAGGCTTGCGGGCGAGGTGAAATCGATCACCGACATGGGCGTCGAGGTAGGCCTCGTGGTCGGTGGCGGCAACATTTACCGTGGGCTGCAGGGTGCGGCCAAGGGCATGGACCGGGCGACCGGCGACTACATGGGGATGCTGGCGACCGTGATGAACGCGCTGGCGTTCCAGAACGCGCTCGAGCAGGTCGGCGTCAAGGCACGCGTGCTGTCGGCGATCCCGATGCCGACGGTGTGCGAGAGCTACGTGCGGCCCAAGGCGCTGCATCACCTGCAGGAGAAGCGGGTCGCGATCTTCGCGGCCGGGACGGGCAATCCGTTTTTCACGACGGATACGACGGCTGCGCTCCGGGCGGCTGAAATGGGTTGTGACGCCATCCTCATGGCGAAGCAGGGTATTGATGGCGTCTACTCGGCCGATCCGAAAAAAGACCCGAAAGCGGTACGTTACGACCGTCTCAGCTATTCCGATGCCCTCGCGCGCGATCTCAAGGTGATGGATGGTGCGGCCATCGCGCTTGCCCGCGACAACGATATTCCGGTAATTGTGTTTTCGATCGACGATCCCGGGAATTGCCGGAAGGTAGTGACGGGCGAGGCACGGGCGACGGTCGTCAGCGCGGCGGGCTGAAGGCGCCGACCGGTCGTCGGCTCCGGGTGAGCAAGAACAAGGGACGCTCGGTCCCGATCATGGGCGGGAAACTCCGCGAGAAGAAGGCAAGGGCCATGGCAGCCGCATTCGATATCAAGGATCTGGAGCGCCGCATGAGGGGCGCCGTCGAGCAGCTCAAGAAGGAGTTCTCGGGTCTCAGGACGGGGCGCGCGTCGGCGCATCTGCTCGATCCGATCATGGTCACGGTCTATGGCTCGAAAATGCCGCTTGCGCAGGTCGCGACCGTGTCGACGCCGGACCCGCGCATGATCACGGTCCAGGTCTGGGACCGCAGCCAGGTGCAGGCGGTGGAGAAGGCGATCCGGGAATCGAACCTCGGACTCAATCCGATGACCGAAGGCGCGACCATCCGTTTGCCGATCCCGCCACTTACGGCGGACCGGCGCAATGAACTGGCCAAGGTCGCGCACAAGTATGCCGAGCATGGCCGGGTCGTCGTCCGCAACGTGCGCCGTGACGGGATGGAAGCGCTCAAGAAGGCCGAAAAAGACGGCATGAGCGAAGACGAAAGCCGCAAGAACGGCACCAAGGTCCAGGAGCTGACCGACAAGATCATCAAGGAGATCGACCAGCTTCTGGTCGCGAAGGAAGCTGAAATCAAGCAGGTGTAACGAGTTCGCTTCGCGCGTCAGCGAGGAGCTTGTCGCCGGCGCCGAGGCGCCACAGCCCGCAGTCGAAACGGCAAAGCGCATGAGCGAACTCAAAGACACCGCCGACGACGAGCCGACAGGAGCATCGACGCAGGGATCGACGCCGCGTCATGTCGCCATCATCATGGATGGCAATGGTCGCTGGGCGGAAGCACGCGGCCTGCCGCGTGTGGCCGGGCATACGGCCGGTGTCGAGGCGGTACGACGCTCGGTCCGGGCAGCGATGGATCTCGGGATCAAATATCTCACCATCTACAGCTTCTCGACCGAAAACTGGTCGCGGCCGCGCACGGAAGTCGATTTCCTGATGGGCCTGATGAAACGCTTCATCCGGTCCGATCTTGCGGAGCTGCACAAGAACGGCGTGCGTATCCGCATGATCGGCGAACGGAGCGGGGTCGATCCCGATCTCGTCCTGCTGATCGACGAGGCGGTGCAGGTGACAGCGCAGAACAACGCCCTGACGCTGGTCATCGCCTTCAACTACGGAGCGCGCAACGAGATAGCGAAGGCGGCACGACGGCTGGCGGAAGAGGTCGAGGCGGGGCGGATCAGGGCGTCCGAAGTGACGACGGACACGCTCGAGCGCGCGCTCGATACGGCCGATGTTCCCGATCCGGATCTGCTCATCCGGACGAGCGGGGAGCTGAGGCTCTCGAACTTCCTGCTCTGGCAGCTCGCGTACGCGGAGTTCGTGTTCCTGGACACGTTCTGGCCGGATTTCGACAAGAGCCATCTGGAGAAGGCGCTGGCCGAATTCCGCGGCCGGACGCGGCGGTTCGGCGGTCTCGCCCGTTCTGCCGTCTGATTTCGGCGACAGCCGGGAGTTCATTGTGACCACTGCGCCGCCAGACCAGCCCAACAAACCGCAGACGAAACCGCCGGTCATCGGTGCGGACCTCGGCACGCGCGTGGTGTCGGCACTCGTCATCCTGCCGGTCGTCGGTGCGATCGTCTGGTTCGGGGGCTGGCCGTTCGCGCTGCTCGTCGCGTTCGTCGGAACGGTGACCGCGTGGGAATGGGGACATCTCGTGCGCGGCAGCGACGTCGACGCGCCCTTCGTCGCGCAGGTCGCAACGGTGATCGCGGCCGTCGTGCTCGCGGCCATCGGACAGGTCTGGCTGGCGGTGCTGGCGACACTGATCGGGGCGATCCTCGTCGGCACTCTGAGCTTCGGCCGGCATGGCGTCCTGTCGGGACTGGGCGTGCTGTTCGCGGCGCTACCGGGTGTCGCGCTGATCGCGCTCAGGGAGGACGCGGCCCATGGTCTGGCTGCGGTCACGTTCGTGATCGCGGCGGTGATCGCGACCGATACACTCGCGTATTTTTCAGGCCGCATCATCGGGGGGCCGAAACTGATGCCGCGTGTGTCGCCGAAGAAGACCTGGTCGGGCCTCCTCGGTGGCATGACAGGTGCCGCGATTGTTGGGCTCGTGGCCGGTTTTCTCGTCACGGGCGCGTCACCGTGGAATCTGGCAATGCTCGGCGCGGCGCTGGCGGTCGTGGCGCAAGCGGGCGACCTCGCGGAAAGTGCGTTGAAGCGCGCGTTCGATGCCAAGGATGCGAGCGCGCTCATTCCCGGTCATGGTGGCTTCATGGACCGGATCGACGGGCTCGTGACGGCCGCGATCGCGGCCGCGGTGCTCGGGATGCTTCTCGATCCGACAAATCCAGCGCGGGCGCTGCTGACATGGTGACAGCGATCGCAAAATCGCCCGAACGGCCCATGCGGCTTTCGATCCTCGGCGCCACTGGATCGGTCGGTGCGAGCACGCTCGATCTCGTGGCTGCGAACCCGGATGCGTTCGAGATCGAAGCAGTCACGGCGCAGACCCAGGTCGGAGCACTGGCCGCGATCGCGCGCCGGCACGGGGCGAAGGCGGCCATCGTCGGGGATGCCGCGCTATTCCGGGATCTCAAGGCGGAACTCTCCGGCAGCGGCATCGAGGCGCATGCCGGAGCGGGAGCGCTGGTCGAAGCGGCGTCGCGGCCGTCGGATTGCGTGATGGCGTCGATCGTGGGCGTTGCGGGGCTCGAGCCATCGCTGGCGGCGGTGCGGCAGGGGCGGCGCGTCGCGCTCGCCAACAAGGAATGTCTCGTCTCCGCCGGGCGGCTCTTCATGAGGGAGGTCGCCCGCTGCGGGACGGAACTCGTGCCGGTGGACAGCGAACATTCAGGCGTGCTGCAGGCGCTCAGCGCGCACACGCCGGACATGCTCGATCGTATCGTGCTGACGGCGTCGGGCGGCCCGTTCCGGTGCTGGAGCCGGGAGGCGCTCGAAACCGTGACGGTCGAAGCTGCGCTCAAGCATCCGAACTGGACGATGGGCCGGAAGATCACCATCGATAGCGCCACGCTCATGAACAAGGGGCTCGAACTCATCGAGGCTCTGCACCTGTTCGGTGTCAGGCCGGATCAGCTCGGCGTCGTCGTGCATCCACAGTCCATCGTGCATGCGCTCGTGTCGTACAAGGACGGCTCCACGATGGCGCAGATGGCGTGGCCGGACATGCGGACGCCGATTGCCCTTTCGCTGGCGTGGCCACGGCGCATGCCGGCGCCGACGAAGCGGCTGGATCTAGCCGAGGTCGGCAGTCTCACATTCGAGGCGCCGGACGAGGCGCGGTTTCCGGCGCTCCGTGTCGCCAAGATGGCGATGGCTGAAGGCGGGGCGGCGACAGCGGTTCTGAACGCGGCCAACGAGGTGGCTGTCGAGGCGTTCCTTGCCAAACGGATCAGGTTCTTGCACATCGCAGAGGTTGTCGAGCGGGCGATCGAGTCGCTTGCGCGCTCCGGTGGCCTCGTCGAGCCGCAGTCCGTCGAGGAAGTACTCGCGCTCGACGGGCAAGCCCGGCGGATCGCGGCGGCGGACGTCGAGCGGTTGGGCGTCGTGTGACGGGCGCGCTTGGTCTTGCCTTGGCAGATCGAGGCACCACGTTACTCCGGATGATCCGGCCGGGTCCTCCGTGACGGCGTGCCGGTGTGGAAAAGTTCGACGTCGGGGGCGTAGCCGGCAAGGGCCGGGCACGTCACCGGCTCCAGGCAGATGAGGTGACCCGGCGGCGGCCCGGTCGCCGGGACAGGAGCGCACAGTGAGCCTATTCGGAACAATGGCCAGCACACTCTGGACAGTCGGCGCGTTTCTCGTGGTGCTTTCGATCGTGGTCTTCATCCACGAACTCGGGCACTTCCTCGTCGCGCGCTGGTGCCGGGTCAAAGTGAGCGAATTCTCGATCGGTTTCGGCCGCGAGATCGCCGGTTTCAACGACCGGTACGGGACGCGGTGGCGGATCAACTGGCTGCCGCTCGGTGGCTACGTGAAGTTTTTCGACGATCTCGACGGGGCGAGTATTCCCGATGCCAAGGCGCTCGAGCGGATGACGCCAGAGGAGCGCGAGGGGTCGTTCCACGCCAAGCCGTTGTGGCAGAAGGCGGCGGTGATCGTCGCTGGGCCCATGGCGAATTTCCTTCTCGCCATCGCGGTTCTGGCGGGCATCTTCATGACTGTCGGGATCGCGATCACGCTGCCGAAGGTCGACGAAGTGGTGGCAGGGGGCGCGGCAGACCGGGCGGGCCTCAGGAGCGGCGACCTCATCACGGCCATCGACGGGGTCAAGATCGAAACGTTCACGGACCTGCAGCGGATCGTCTCGGGGAGCCCCGACATTCCACTCAAGGTCGATGTCAGCCGTGGCGGTCAGACATTTACGGTTACGGTGACGCCGCAGCGCACGGAAACACCTGACGGTTTTGGCGGCAAAATGCGGGTGGGCATGCTCGGCGTCAAACGCAACACCAGCGCCGTCGAGTGGTCGTACAAGAAATTCGGCCCCATCGACGCGGTGGGGGAGGCGGTCAACGAGTGCATCTTCTTCGTCTCGCGGAACCTGTCCTACCTCCGTGACGTGATCTTCGGGAAAGAAAAGGTCGACCAGCTCCGGGGGCCGATCGGCATTGCCGAGGTCGTCGGCAAGACCACGGAGCATGGCCTGCTGCCAATCATTCATCTGCTCGCGATCCTGTCGCTGTCGATCGGGCTCTTCAACCTGTTCCCGATCCCCCCGCTCGATGGCGGTCACCTTATGTTCTATGCTTACGAGGCGATCCGCGGCCGTCCGATGAACAACGCGGCGCAGGGAGTCGGTTTCCGGATCGGGCTTGTCATGATCCTGATGCTGGCGGTCGTCGCGACGTGGAACGACGCACTGAGGATCATCGGACGCCTCATCGGCAGCTGAGCCGGGTGAAGATGCGGCAATCCGGCCGACTTCCGGGGTGGCACGGAGCCGTCGAATCTGGTTCGGTGACGTAAAAGTGCCACTTCCACCCCGGTTTCTGAATCGTTAAAACAAACTGTGGTGGTGCGTTACGTCGGGGGCGATCGGTGTGTCCGGTCGCACCGAACAAAATGGTAGATCCGGCGCCGACGAACGGTCGTCAGAACCGGAATAAATTCAGGGCGGTACGCACCGTCGAGAACTTGCTTCTGAGCCGCCAGGGGCAAGGGAATACAGGGGGGCGGCAACCGAAAGGCCTACGCAGCAATGCGATTGGTTCGGACGAATAAAGGTTGGGGGATCAGGGCGTTGCTCGCGCTGGCGTTGGCCGGAGCGGTAATGCCTGCGACGTTTGTCGCCATGTCCCCGTCCGCACATGCGCAGGCCGCTGTCATCCGCGACATCCGCGTCGAGGGCAACCGCCGCATGGAGGCGGAAACCATCCGCACATACCTCCGGCTCAACGTCGGTGACCGCTACGACGCGGGTCGCGCCGACGACTCGATCCGCTCTCTGTTTTCGACCGGCCTCTTCAGCGACGTCCGGATCACGCCGAACGGCTCGACGCTCGTCGTTTCCGTGGTTGAAAACCCGATCATCGCGCAAGTCGCCTTCGAAGGTAACAGCGAGGTCGACAAGGCCACGCTCGAAGCCGAAGTGCAGCTCAAGCCACGTGCCGTGTTCACGCGCGCCAAGGCACAAGCGGACGTCCAGCGTATTCTCGACGTCTACCGGCGCCAGGGGCGGTTCGCCGCGCAGGTTTCGCCGAAGCTGATCGAGCTCGACAACAACCGCGTGAACGTGGTCTTCGAGATCACGGAAGGTCAGGCGACCAAGGTCAAGAGCATCGCGTTCGTCGGCAATCGCGCGTTCTCGGACAGTCAGCTGCGCGACATCGTCACGACGACGCAGTCGGGCTGGTTCGACTTCCTCAAGGGAACGAACGTCTACGATCCGGACCGTCTCAACCTCGACAAGGAACTGCTGCGCCAGTACTACCAAAAGAACGGTTACGCCGACGCGCGTATCGTGTCGGCTGGCGCCGAGCTCGACCGCGACGGGTCCGGCTTTTTCATCACGTTCGTGATCGAGGAAGGCGAGCTCTACAACTTCGGCACGGTCTCGATCGAGTCGAAGTTGCCGCAGCTCGACACGGCTCCGCTGCAGAAGGAAATCCTGACGTACCAGGGCAAGCTCTTCAACCTGCAGCAGATCGACAAGACGGCCGAGGCTCTCACTATCCGCGTGAACGAGCTCGGCTATGCGTTCGGACGTGTCCGGCCGCGCACGGATCGCGATCCGGCCGTGCGGGCGATCAACATCGTCTACGTGGTCGAGGAAGGCCCTCGCGTCTACATCGAACGCATCAATATCAACGGCAACCAGCGCACGCACGACTACGTCATCCGTCGTGAGTTCCGAGTGGCGGAAGGCGATGCTTACAATCCGCTGCTCGTCGAAAACGCGAAGAAGCGCATCCAGAACCTCGGTTTCTTCAAGGCGGTCGACATCCGGCGCCGTCCGGGTTCGGCGCAGGACCGCGTTGTGCTCGACGTGGAATTGCAAGAGCAGTCGACCGGCGAACTGTCGTTCGGCGCGGGTTACTCGTCGTCGGAAGGTGTGATCGGCGACATCTCGATCACGGAGCGCAACCTGCTCGGGCGGGGCCAGTTCCTGCGGTTCGGCGTGCAGGCGTCGAAGTCGTCGCAGAATTACAATATCGCTTTCACGGAGCCACGTTTCCTGGGCACGAATATCGCGGCCGGATTCGACATCTTCCGTAAGCAGCAGACCGAGACGGACCAGACCCCGTACCGGTCGACGACGACCGGTTTCGGTCTCAGAGCGAATTTCCCGATCACGGAAGCGCTCTGGATCAATACGGGCTACACCTTCTCGCACAATACGTTCGCCGTGACGAACCGGTACATTTCGAGTTCTGCGACGTCGGATTCCGTTTCTACGGCCATCAAACAGGCGTGCGGCATTACGGGTGCAGGTCTTGCCGGGCCGATCGCGGCCCCGGACGACACCAATTCCGAATTCTGCAAGGACAGCTACATCACCTCGATGGCGTCTGTCGGCTTCACGCTCGATCATCGCAACCATCCCAAGAATCCGAACAAGGGTTACTATGTGGCGGCTGGCGTCGATTTCGCCGGTCTCGGTGGCGACACCAAGTTCGCACGTTTCAACGGCGAGGTTCGCGCCTACTATCCTCTCGGCGAGAAGGTCACGCTCGTAGGGCGCATCGCCGCCGGTCACATCATGGGGCTCGGCGGAGAGGATGTGCGGCTGCTCGACATGTTCTACCGCGGCGGCGAGACCATCCGTGGTTTCAACCGGCTCGGTTACGGTCCGCGCGATATCGGATCGATCAACAAGGATGCTCTTGGCGGTACATCTCACTGGGTCGCTACAGCGGAAGTCCGTTTCCCCCTGCCGTTCCTGCCTGACGAACTCGGTATGAGCGCAGCGGTATTCGCGGATGCAGGCTCGCTCTTCGGTACCTCCGACGAGATCAAGGCCGCCCTCGGCGCCAATCTCCTCGACAGTTCCGAGGTCCGTTCGTCTGTCGGTATCGGCATTCTCTGGAACTCGCCGCTCGGGCCGCTGCGGTTCGATTACGCCTATGCTCTCAGCAAGAACCCGAACGACAAGTTGCAGCCCTTCCGGTTCGGCGCCTCGACGAAGTTCTGAGGACAGGATCGTGTCGGGTGGAATGCCGGCACTGCCAAACTTCGACCGGCGCTCTCATAACGGGCGCCGGTTTTTATTTGCCGATCGTCGCGCGCCCGATTAACCGCGCATAGAGCGTCGTCAATCGTCACATGTCTGTGGCGACGGTTGGATGATAAGGTCGGCCCGATTCAGGACAGGCGCGCCCCCCGGGGCTGCGGGAAGGACAGACGATGATGGAGCATCCGGGCTTTTTCGAGCGTGCGGGGCCGTTCACGGTCGCGGAAATCGCTGCCATGCTCGGCGGTGAGATCGGTGGCGCCGATCCCGTTGCGGCCGCATCGATCGAGCTTCGCGACATCAAACCGCTGGACGAGGCGGTACCGGGATATCTGACCTTCATCGACAACCGGAAATATGTACCGATGCTCGGGCAGACGAGGGCCAGCGCGGTGCTGGTCGCGCCGCAACTCGTGAACCGTGTTCCCGCCGGCGTCGTTCCCATCATACTCAAAAATCCCTATCGCGGGTTCGCGCAAGGGCTGATGGCGTTCTATCCGGGTGCGGGCGTGCCGAATTCGACCGCGAGCAGCGCAGGTGAGCCGGCGATACATCCGACCGCTCGCATCGAGGAGGGGGCCCGGATCGAACCGGGGGCCGTGGTCGGGAGGGAGGCGTGGATCGGGCGCGGCACCATCGTCGCGGCCGGTGCGGTGATCGGGTATCGGGTGACCGTCGGGCGAGATTGTTTCATCGGCCCGTGCGCTTCGGCCGTACACGCGCTGATCGGCGACCGGGTCATCCTGCACGCCGGTGTCCGTATCGGCCAGGACGGCTTCGGCTTCGCCATGGGCGCTCAGGGACATCTCAAGGTGCCGCAGATCGGGCGGGTCATCATCCAGAACGACGTCGAAATCGGCTCGAATTCGACCGTCGACCGGGGCGCTCTTAAGGATACTGTCATCGGAGAGGGCACAAAAATTGATAATCTCGTCCAGATCGGGCACAACGTCCGCATCGGTCGCCACTGCGTCATCGTCGCGCAGGTCGGCGTAGCCGGGTCGTCGACGCTCGAGGATTTCGTCGTTCTCGGCGGTCAATGCGGTATCAGCGGACATGTCACCGTCGGCATGGGGGCCCAGATCGCAGGGGCAACCATGGTCATCGAGGACGTACCGGCTGGTGCAAAACTCATCGGCCTGCCTGGGCAACCGATCAGGGATTTCCTGCGCGAGCGAGGCGCGATCAAGCGGCTCGTGAAGCAGCTGCAGGACGGCGGGGCGTCCGAACCGGATAAATGAGCGGGCACGTTTCGGCCATCCCCCGCGCCGGACGTGCGGTGCGGAGCGGAAGGAAAGCTGGAGAATGAAGGATATGAACGACGCAACACCGGTCAAGGAAGGGCTCGCGTCCGCCGATATCGCGAAGATCATGCAGCTGCTTCCGCATCGGTATCCATTCCTGCTCATCGATCGCATCGTCGAGATGGACCGGGACGAGAGCTGCATCGGCATCAAGAACGTGTCGATGAACGAGCCCTTCTTCCAGGGCCATTTCCCGCAGTATCCGGTCATGCCGGGCGTCCTCATCATCGAGGCGATGGCACAGACGGCGGGCGCGCTCTGCGTGCACAACTCCGGGCACACGAACATTCCGCACATCGTTTATTTCATGAGCATCGACAAGGCCAAGTTCCGCAAGCCCGTCGTGCCCGGTGACCAGCTCCGTCTGCATGTGCAGAAAGTGCGTTCGCGCGGGCCGGTCTGGCGTTTCGCTTGCCAGGCCAAGGTCGATGGTGCACTGGTGGCCGAAGCCGATATCAGCGCGATGATCGTGGACCCCAGAGATGCCGAAAAAGACAAAGGCTAAGGTTTCGAGCAAGGCCGCCCCGCAGAGCCGACAGCGGGCGCTGCCCCTCATCCATCCTTCTGCGATCGTGGAAAAGGGCGCCGAACTCGGAGCGGGCGTCGAAGTCGGCCCCTTCTGTCATGTTGGGCCGGACGTTCGTCTCGACGACGGCGTGCGCCTCATAAGCCACGTGGTGGTCGCTGGACGGACGACGATCGGCGCGGGCACGCGCGTCTTCCCGTTCGCGTCGCTGGGGCACGAGCCGCAGGATCTCAAATACAAGGGCGAGCCGACTGCACTGAACATCGGTGCGAACTGCACGATCCGCGAGGGCGTGACGATGAACCCCGGTACGGCGGGCGGCGGCAACGTCACGTTCGTCGGTGACGGCTGTACGTTCCTCGCCAACTCCCACGTCGCGCACGACTGCCGCGTGGGCAGTCACGTCATCTTCTCGAACAACGTCATGCTGGCCGGTCACTGCACGGTCGGCGACTACGTCATCATCGGTGGCGGCGCAGGCGTGCACCAGTTCGTGCGCATCGGTCATCACGCGTTCGTCGGCGGGCTCGCCGGCGTCGAGAACGACGTCATTCCCTATGGCATGGCGCTCGGCAATCGCGCAGGCCTCGCCGGGCTGAACATCGTCGGCCTCAAGCGCCTCAATTTCACGCGCGAGCAAATCCATAACCTGCGCCAGGCGTACCGGCTGCTGTTCTCGAACGAGGGAACGCTCGCCGAGCGGCTCGCAGATCTCGAAGCAGACCGGATCGCGGCCGATCCCAGTGTCCGGGAGATCCTGACCTTCATCAAGTCGCCGTCCGACCGGTCGCTGTGCGTGCCGCGGCAGGGCGGCTAGGCGGCGGGCTCACGTCATGACGCGCATCGCTATCCTCGCCGGGGGTGGCCAATTGCCTTTGGCGATTGCCGACAGCATCTCCGCCGGCGGCGGGGTTGCCCATATCGTCGCGATCGACGGCGCTGCCAACGCCGAATTCGGACGGCATCCGACGACGCGCGTCGGGCTCGGCAAGCTCAATGCAATGCTGACAGCGCTCAGGCAGAACGGTGACGCCATGGTCATCGCGGGGCACTTGACGCGCCCCGACCTGCTGCGGCTCAAGCCGGATCGCGGCTTTTTCCGGCATCTGCCCGACATCCTCGCGCTGCTCAGCGGCGGCGACGACGCGGTACTGACGCGCGTGGTGCGGTTCTTCGAAAATCGTGGACTGCGTGTGCTCGGTATCGGTGACGTGGCGCCGGATTTGATCGTCGCGGACGGACTTGCGGCCGGACCGGAGTTGCAATCGTGGCAACCGGCGGCGGAACGCGGCTTCGAGGTCCTCGATGCTGTCAGCGATCTCGACATCGGTCAGGCCATCGTCGTGACGGAGGCGAACGTTCTTGCGTTCGAAGGTGTCGAAGGCACCGATCGCATGCTGGCGCGTCTCGGCACGCCCGACGTGTCCGAGCAGCCGGTGACCAGCCGTGTTCTGGTCAAGGCGCCGAAGCGCGGGCAGGAACTTCGCATCGACATGCCGACGATAGGGCCGCAGACGATCGTACGGGCCGCTGAAGCGGGCCTCACGGCGATCGTGGTCGAGGCCGGCCGGACTGTGGTCGTCGACCTCGATCAGGTCCGCGAGATCGCGCGCGAACGGGGTATCGCCGTTTTCGGCGCACGCCGGGACGGGGCGGATGCGGCGGCCGTGCTATCGGAGCCAGTGGTCGCAAGCGCCCGGCGAGGTGTTCAGGCCGGCCGCGTGACGCCGCTCGATTACGACAGGGCGGATGCGATGAAGGCGATTGCGTGTTGCGAGCGCCTGTCGGCTTTCGGTGCAGGCAAGGCGGCCTGCGTCGTGCGCCAGCACGTGCTGGCTGTCGAGGCGGGTGAAGGCATCGTGGCGATGGCGAGCCGGCTCGCGGCGCTCCGTCAGTGGGGTGGGCT
>ERZ761609.1775-NODE-1775-length-17693-cov-51.688797_pt1 | contig 17693 bp, 17 predicted proteins | sample MGYA00511163_ERZ761609 | MGnify/ENA primary metagenome ERZ761609 (study PRJEB28899, sample SAMN02445070) | bioreactor sludge metagenome | biome: EBPR sludge | place: Australia: Brisbane, Thorneside Wastewater Treatment Plant | collected 2011-12-16 ... | reverse complement strand
GGTCAGTGACTGGAGTTCAGACGTGTGCTCTTCCGATCTACCGCCGATGCCGGCCGGGGCTGGCGCCGGTTCGGCGACCCCGCCACCAGCGCCACCCGCAATGGTGAATCCCGCTCCGGGGAGACCCGCCAGGGCTTCGCCGGCGGCGAACGGACCAACGTCCTGCCGTCCCGCTCGACGGGCGAAATGCGCGGAGTCGAATCCCGCAGCACCAGCGGTTGGCGGCGCTTCGGCGACCCCGAACAGGGTACCCGCACCGAGCCCACCGGCGCAGCGGAGCGCAGCGGCTCCACCGGCCGCAGCCGTAACGAGTCCACCGCCGCGCCCACCACGGGTGGCGAACGCGGAGGGTTTACCAGCCGAAGCCGCACTGAATCGGCCACGGAACCTGCACGGACGACAGGCGGCGGAGGCTGGTCCACCGGCCGCAGCCGTAACGAGTCCACCGCCGCGCCCACCACGGGTGGCGAACGCGGAGGGTTTACCAGCCGAAGCCGCACTGAATCGGCCACGGAACCTGCACGGACGACAGGCGGCGGAGGGTTTACCAGCCGAAGCCGCACTGAATCGGCCACGGAACCTGCACGGACGACAGGCGGCGGAGGCTGGTCCACGGGTGGCACCCGCGACCGGTCCACCACCAGCGCGCCGGCCGCCACCCCCAGCCCAAGCCGCGGAGGCTGGTCGACCGGCGGAAGCCGCAACGAGACGCCGCGGACCGAAGCACCCCGGAGCACTTCGCCGGATCGCGGCGCGTGGTCCACGGGCGGCGGGCGAAGCGAAGCCCCGCGCGCAACGACGGGTGGTGGAACCACCAGTTCCAGCCGGAGTGGTGGAGGCTGGTCCACGGGCTCGAGCCGGAGCGAAGCTCCTCGAGCGTCTTCCGGAGGCTTCAACTCTCGCTCCAGCAGCCGCACTGGCGGAGGCTTCGGCGGGATGACCAGCGCGCCGTCCAGAGACTCCTTCGGTGGCGGCAGTGCCCGCAGTGCGCCGTCCAGAGGCTCTTTCGGCGGCGGCAGCGTCCGCAGTGCGCCGTCCCGGAGCGGTGGCTTCGGTGGCGGCGGGATGAGAAGCGCTCCGTCCGGCGGCGGCTTCGGTGGTGGCGGAATGCGCAGCGCACCTTCCGGCGGTGGCGGCCGGAGTGGTGGTTCGGCCGGTGGCCGGGTTCGCGGCGGCCGGAACGAATAACGGGATCCACTGATTTTCCCTCAGGCCCGCGGCCATATTGAGAGTGGCAGCCGCGGGCCTCTTTTTTGAACCCCATTCCTCAGTTGACATAATATCGATTATCGGAAGTGGTGAGCATGATCGCTCTGGCGCATTCGGTCGTGTAGCGGGTTCCGAAAGCGACGGTGTACCGGTCGTCTATGTGGCGAGGGCAGCCTTTCCGGACGTCGGAGCCACTTTCCGTTGGGGGCAGCGAGACGCTGGGGGGGTACCTGCCGACGGTACACCCGGAGCGAAGGCCGGGCGAAACGAAGGGAACGAACCCACAGCGCCGGAAGCCGCGCGTGGTTGCCGGATCACTCGGTTGGCGCCTGGACACGCCGACTCCCAACCGGGCGAAAAAGGAGCGAAACGAAGGGAACGAACCCAGGGAAGCCCCCCGGGGGGGCTTCCCTGCCCTCGCCGGGATGATGGGGCTACTTGTTCAGCGGTGCGAGCGAAACGAGCGCCAGTCCTCCGATGAACAGGATCAGCATCAGAGCCACGCGCTTCCGGACGGCGGGAGTGGCGCCGGCGAACTCTTTCCAGACGAGCAGGCCCCAGAGGGTGCTGACCAGCGTTGCGCCCTGGCCGAGGGCGTAGCTGACGCCCGGACCGACATTGACGGAGGCGGGCGCACTGGCGGCGACGAAGTTGGAAACGGCGCCGACGGCCCAGATGATGCCTCCGGCGACGCCAAGCAGGTGCTGTTTCAGGGTTCCGCGCAGGTAATCGCGGATGGCCACCGCTTCGCCTTCGACCGGCAGATTCATGAAGAACAGGTTATACACGGGAGTGGTCACCAGGACCCCCAAACCGAACATGAAGGCGGCGGCGTAGGGGCCCAGGCCGATTTCGCCGCGTTTGGACATCTCCACGAGCGGATAGAACAGGCCCATCAGCAGTCCAGCGGCGAGACTCAACAGGATCCCCTTGAGCGCGGAGGGACCGCGGGCCGCGCCGTGGCGGACGGCCGGACGGCGCACCGCGGGGCGGCCTTCCACCGGTTCGACGGGAGCCACTTTGACCTTGTTCGCCATGTGGAGCGAATGCGCCATGGCGCTGGCGATGATGGCCAACAGGACCAGAAACACGCCGCTAAACAGAAACAATGCGCTGCCGGCGGGCTTGATGATCGTATTCAGGACGACGCCCACGATCAGGGCCAACCCGATCCCGACCGGGAAAGCGACCGACATCCCGGCGACGGCAATGGCCGCGACCAGCAGCAGGTTGGCGAGGTTGAAGACGGCTCCGCCGACCATGGCGTAAGCCATCTGGGTCTTCGATGCCACCATCATGTTGTCGAGGAAGTTGAAGGCGGCGATATCGGCCGCCAGCGCCCCTTCGCTGTCCCACGATCCGAACGTAAAGGCGGCCACGGTGACCGCGATCATCAACCCGAGCGTGTAATCGAAATAGTAGAGCTCAAAGCGCCATTTGCCAGCCAATTTGAGGGTATTCGCCCATGAACCCCAGCAGAGCATCGTCAAAATCGCCAACAACAGCGCGGTCGCGTACGTCGCAGGGAGCATCATAAGTGTGTCTTGACTGCCTCCGATCGGGGGAGGCGCCGGTCGTATCGACGCACGGCCCCCAGACTCTGTACTATATAACAGCAAACTCCATGAATCAGGAGACACCCTCATGCGCCTCCCCATTCTGATCGGCCTGCTGGCGCTCAGCGCCGCGGTTGGCCTTGCTCAGCGACCCTCGTTTACCCTCGACGCCGAAACCCCCGAGGGCCAGGCGCTCCAGGCGGCGGCCTCGGAAGAGGACGAGGCGCGCAAGCTTCAACTGTACGAGAACTTTCTGCGGCAGTTCCCTTCCCACGAGTACACCTGGTGGGCCTGGGCCCAGGCGCAGACCCTCTATCTCAAAACAGGCAACCTGCCCAAAGTGATCGAGGCGGCCGAAGCCGTGCTCGTCAAAGATCCCCTGAATTCTCCCGCCGCCTACAACGCCCTCCAGGCCGCCGAGAAGTCCAAGGATTCTGAAGGCATCCTCACGTGGAGCGCCCGAACCGTCGAGGCCGCGAAGAAGATGCTGGAGGTGAAGAAGCCGGAGGATGAAGACGAGGTGGAAACCTGGGAACGCGAAGTGGATTATGCCCGTCAGGTGATCATCCGGTGCGAATACTCCCTGTATGCGGCCGCCGCAACGGCCGCCGAGCATGGCGATGTCGCGGCTTTCGCCGGGGCGCTCGCCGAGCGGCACCCCGACAGCCAGTATCTGCCTCAGATCGCGGGCCGTCACTTCGCGGCGCTGCAGCAGCTCAAACAGACCGAGCAGGCCATTGCACTCGCGGAGAAGACGCTCGAAAAGGACAAGTCCAATCCGGAGATGATGCTGGTGGTCGCCGACCACTACATGCAGGGGCGGAAGGATCTGGACAAGGCCCTTGCCACGGCCGAACTGCTCGCGACGACGGTGGAACCGATGCCCGCGCCCGAGGGGGTTGCCGCCGATGTCTGGGAAGGCCGCCGCAAGACCCTGCTCGGCCTCGCCTTCTGGATGCAGGGGATGATTCTCAGCGAGCAAAAGAACTGGAGTCCATCGGATCAGGCCTTCCGCAAAGCCCTGCCGCTGATCGCCGGCAACAATGACCTGCTGGGGCCGGCTTACTTCTTCCTCGGCCTCTCGAACTACAATATGAGCCGGACGAACAGGAAACTGCGCCAGGAAGCGCTGCGGTTCAATGAACTGTGCTCGAAGATCCAGGGGCCGTACCGCGAGCAGGCGATCAAGAATATCAACGCGATCAACGCAGGCAGATGAACATCCTCATTCCCAATCTCGGCTCCACTTCGCTGAAGTATCAGATCCTTGCGATGCCCGGAGAGCAGGTGCTGGCCCGGGGGAAGTTTGAACGGGTATCGGACTATCGCGCCGCCATCGCGGAGATCGCCGCGGGCGACACCGCGATCGACGCGGTGGCGTTCAAGGCGGTCCATGCCGGTCCGCGGTACCGGGGAACGTTCGTGGTGGACGACGGCGTCATCGCCGCACTGGAGCAGTTCCGGCCCGCGGCGCCGGTCCACAACGGGATCTATCTGGACGCGATCGCGGCGTTCCGGGAAGCCATGCCTGGCGTGCCGCTGGTGGCCGCGTTCGAGACGGAATTTCACGCGACGATGCCCGAATTCGCGCGTGTTTATGGAGTTCCCTCGGATTGGCGCGACCGGGATGGGGTCGAGAAGTTCGGCTTTCACGGGGCCTCGCACGAATTCATCTCCTGGCGGACCCCGGAGTTTCTGGGCGTGCCGCGCGAATCGCTGCGCGTGATCTCGTGTCACCTGGGGGGCTCTTCGTCGATCTGCGCGATCGAGGGCGGGCGCTCGATCGATACGACGATGGGCTTTTCGCCGCAGTCCGGGCTGGAAAACGCGACCCGGCACGGGGACCTGGATGTCTTTGCGGTCCTGTACATGATGGACCTGCACCGGTGGTCCACGAACGAGGCGCGGGATGAGCTGTCGAAATTGAGCGGGTTGGCCGGATTGAGCGGCATCGCGGGGGGCGACGTTCGCGACATCGCCGCCGCCGGGACGCCACGGGCTCGACTGGCCCTGGATGTGTTCGCGTACCAAGTGCGCAAGACGATTGGCGCCTACTCGGCGGCCATGGGCGGAGTGGATGCGATCGTCTTTACAGGCGGGATTGGGGAGAATTCGGCCGAGGTTCGCGCCGCCTGCTGCCACGGGCTGGACTGGCTGGGCGTGACCCTCGATCCGGCCGCCAACAGCGAGCAGGCGGGCGACCGGCGCGTGTCCTCAGGCCGGGTTCAGGTACTGGCGCTCGCGACGAACGAGGAACTGATCGTCGCCCGCCGCGCCTGGCGCAAGCTCAAATGTTGATCCCTGCCCGCCACAACAGATAGCCGACAGCCTGGCGGACGTGGAGCCACTGCTGACGCCACCCGGGCCGCTTCCGGTCGGAGGGACGCGGCGAACCGAAGACGGTGATGCCCTCGTGTTCGAGAATGCGCTTGGTCCGGAAGATGTGATAGCCGTCGCTCACGACGACGGCGCTTTCGAGGTTCATGCGGCGCATGATTTCGACGACGGCAAGCATGGTGTGCACCGTGCTGTCGCCTTCGCTTTCGACGGTGATGGCTTCGCTGGGCACGCCGAGGGCGACGAGGTAATCGCGGCCGACCTCGCCTTCGGTGAACTGGGGGTCGCCGCCGGCGCCGCCGGTGGTCAGGACGCGCGGGGCGAGACCGCGCCGGTAGAGATCGTGGGCATGATCGAGGCGGGCCTTGAGGACCGGCGAGGGGCGTCCGTTGTACTGGGCGGCGCCGAGGACGAGAATGACGTCGGCGCGGTCGGCTTCATCGACCAGGGACTGACGCTCGATCGCCTTGGCGAGGCTGGCCAGCCAGGCGGCCAGCGGAATCCCCGCCACCAACGCGATCAGCACGAGCAGACGTCTCATCGTAGGATACTTAATTCTACGCAATTCATGATCCGAACCGAGACCATCACCAGTATCCGCAATCCCTTGCTGCGAGACATCCGCCGGGCCGTTCAGAAGGGCGGACTGACACCGGACGGGTTCTGCGTGGCGGGCACGTTTCATCTGCTGGAGGAAGCACTGCGGAGCCGCCGGCCGGTGCCGGCCGTTCTTGTGACCCGGAGCGCGGCGGGGGAGGTGGAAGCGCGCCTGCGAAGGGGAGGCGCGGCGGGAACGCGGCTGCTGCTTCTGGAGGACGACTTGCTGGCCGAGGTGTCGGGGACGGAGACGGCACAGGGGGTGGTGGCGCTGGTGGAGCCGCCAGCGTGGAAGTTGGAAGACCTGTTTCGGGGGTGCCCGCTGGTGCTGGCGCTGGACGGGGTTCAGGATCCGGGCAATGCCGGAGCGCTGGTGCGGGCGGCGGAGGCGTTCGGCGCGACGGGAGTGGTGTTTCTGAAGGGTTCGGCGCACCCGTTTCACGTGCGGACGATCCGGGCGTCGGCGGGATCGCTGTTCCGGCTGCCGGCGGTTTCGGGGATGGAGGCGGGTGCGCTGGTGGTGGAGTGTGTGCGGCGGCGGGTGGCCTTGTTTGCGGCGGTGGCCCACGGCGGGCGGGTGTTGGATGAGGCCGGATTGGCGAAGCCATGCCTGCTGGCGATCGGCAGCGAGGCGCAGGGCGTGGGGGCGGTGTTGACAGATGCGGCGGGTGGCCTGCGGATTCCGACGCACGGCGTGGAGAGCCTGAATGCGGCGGCGGCGGGCGCGGTGCTGTTGTACGAGGCGGCGCGGCAACGCCGCGGAAGGGTCGCGTGAGCCTGTTCGTCCAGCCCGGATCCGTACCGCCCCGGCCGCTGGCGGAGCGAATGCGGCCGGAGCGGCTGGATGAGTATGTCGGTCAGGAACACATTCTTGGGCCGGGCAAGCCGCTGCGCATTCAGATCGAGCGGGACCGGCTGACTTCCCTGATCCTGTGGGGTCCGCCGGGAACGGGCAAGACGACGCTGGCCACGCTGATCGCCCGGCAGACGCGCTGCGCGTTCGTGCCGTTTTCGGCGGTGTTGAGCGGGATCAAGGAGATCAAACAGGTGATGGCGGAGGCCGAACGGCTGCGGCACGTGGGCCAGCGGACGGTGCTGTTCATCGATGAGATCCACCGTTTCAACAAGGCGCAGCAGGATGCTTTTCTACCATACGTGGAGCGCGGCGACATCATACTGATCGGAGCGACGACGGAAAACCCCTCGTTTGAAGTGAATTCGGCACTGCTGTCGCGGTCGAAGGTCTATGCGCTGCGCGCGCTGACGGCGGAAGAACTGGTGGTTTTACTGGAGCGCGCATTGCCGGTGCTGGGGTTGACGGCGGAAGCGGGGTTGCTGGAGCAGATGGCGTTGTATGCCTCGGGCGACGCGCGGACGGCGTACAACATCCTGGAGATCGCGGCGGCGGCGAGCGCGGAGGGGGTGCTGGACGCCGGGGCGGTGGAATCGGCGATCGAGCGCAAGATGCTGCTCTATGACAAGTCGGGGGAGGAGCACTTCAATCTGGTGTCGGCGCTGCACAAATCGGTGCGGTCGTCGGACCCGGATGCGGCGCTGTACTGGCTGGCGCGGATGCTGGAGGCGGGCGAGGACCGGATGTATCTGGCGCGCAGGCTGGTCCGGATGGCGGTGGAGGACATTGGTCTGGCCGACCCGCGGGCGGTGGAGCAGGCGATCGCATGCCAGCAGACGGTGCACTTTCTGGGGATACCCGAGGGGGATCAGGCGCTGGCGCAGGCGGCGCTATATCTCGCTCTGGCGCCGAAATCGGACGCGGGCTACCGGGCGCTGAACGCGGCGCGGGCGCTGGTTCGCGAACGGCCGGCGGAGGCGGTTCCGCTGCATTTGCGCAACGCGCCCACCAAGTCAATGAAGGAATGGGGTTACGGGGCCGGATACGAGCACGCGCATCAGCAGCCAGAGGCGTTGACGACCATGCCCTGCCTGCCGGAGGCGCTGGCCGGCCAGCGGTTTTATGAGCCGTCGACGCGCGGTTTCGAGGTCCGGCTGAAAGAGCGGCTCGAAGCGATCCGGGCGTGGATTGCGAGCCGGCAGGAGGACCCGGAGGGGTGACTATTTCTTTTCGGGCTTCCAGGCGGTGATGGTGATCTCGATTTTCGCCGTGCCGACGAGCCCGGAGACGCCCACCGTGGTTCGGGCCGGCTTCGGATCGGGGAAGTAGGTGGAGTAGATTTTGTTCATGCGGGGAAAGAGGGTCATGTCGGTCAGGTAGACCTGGACCGAGACCGCGTCGGCGAAGCCGTAGCCGGCGGCCTTCAGCACGCGGCCGGCGTTGTCGAGGGTTTGTTTGACTTCGTCCTCAAAGACATCGGGGATTTTGCCCGTTTCCGGGTTTGAACCGACCTGTCCGGAGACGTGGAGGGTTCCACCGGCGAGGATGCCGGGCGAGAATGGCAGCGAGCCCGCGGCGCCGTCGGTGCGGACGGCCTGTTTCTGGGCGAGAGCCGGGAGGACCGCCAGGGCCGAAAGCAGCAGCAGGGGATAGAGGGTTTTCATGGGCACCATGATACTGGTACCCAAGTACCGCAAGCAAAATACAACCATCTGTCTATTGCCCGGAGACCCCGATTCGGGTCATTCTAGTTGCACGAGCGAATCAGGAATGAACTTCTTCAGCAATTCCACAAGTAGCACGCCCCGGCTGGGAGGGCCGGAGCGGCGGAAAGCCGACCGCTTTCCGATCGAGCGGGAACTTCGCTACAAGGTTCTCAGCAAACGAAGCGGGAATGAGTCCGGGTCGGGCAAGACGATCGACATGAGCAGTCATGGCATCTCTTTCACGACCGAGCATGCGTTGATCCCCGGGAAAAAGATCGAGATGGCAATCAGTTGGCCTGCCCAGTTGGACAACCGGACCGCGCTGAAGATGATCGCCCGCGGGAGAATCGTGCGCTGCGTTCAGGGCCAGGCGGCGATAGAGATTCAGCAGTACGAGTTCCGCACGATGGGGATTCACGGACTGGCGATCTAGCCGGGGTCAGGCTGTGAGCGGGGATCGCGGGCGGCCGGCGCCGGGTGCAGGCGGTCCGGGCCGGCGAAGCCGGTGCATGTGGCGGATGCGGAAGGGGTTCAACCGGGGACATCGCGCTCCATCCAGACGGTGCGGAACCGGCCGTCCGCGCAGACGAACCATTGCCATGGTGGTTGAGCGGCGCCAGAGAGTTGGAGGTGGTAGTTGCTTCCGTCGATGACGGAAGGCATGGAGAGTTGAGCGCCGGGGGCGATGGCGCCTTTCAGATTTCCTCCGATCATATTGGCGAGTTCGCTGAGAACGTCACGGACATCGGGATCGAGTGCGGGGGGCGGCGCCATGCCGAGGAAGCGGCCGGTCCAGCGGCAGGCCTGAGCATGATCGCAGCCAAGCAGGAGGGCGCCGGTCCGCTCACCGGTGAGATGAACGAGGGCGGTCACGGGGTCCGGGAGGGGTTCCGGAGCTGTCTCGTCCGGCCGGACTTCGAGACCCATCATGGTTTCGAAGACGCTGGCCACGATCTGTGTCACCTCCGCGGCGGGATAGTCGATTTTCATGTAGTACCTCCTGGGTCACTGGGCCACATAGACGATGGCGGAGCCCACGGCGCGGCGTTCGTAGAGCGCATCGAGGCCGGAGGGCGATTCGGCCCCGCCGAGACAGAGCCAGCCGCCCCGGAAGAGAGTTCCGTGGATCTCCTCGAGGATGCGGCGGCGCGATGGGGCGTCGAAATAGACGAGGATGTTGCGGCAGAAGACGAGGTCGAAGGGGCCGAAGCAGCGCATGGGCGCGCGGAGATCGAACTGTTGGAAGCGGACCATCCGCCGGAGCCGGTCCCCGATCTCCCAATCGAGTCCGGCGCGGCGAAAGTAGCGCAGCAGCAGGGCGGTGGGCAGGCCGCGGTTGACCTCGATCTGGTGGTAGCGGGCGGCGCGGGCGCGTTCGAGGACGGCGTCGTTCAGATCCGTACCGAGGATTTGGATGTTCCAGTCATCAAGCCCCTCCTCGGCGAGGATCATTGCGAGGCTGTAGGCCTCCTGCCCGGTGCTGGCGGCGGCCGACCAGCAGCTCAGCCTGCGCTGTCCGGCGCGTTCGGCGCGGAGCGCGGGCAGGAGAACCTGACGGATGGCGTCATACTGGGCGGGCTCCCGAAGGAAGTAGGTCTCGTTGGTGGTCATGGCCTCGATCACCGACTTGAGGAGGGCGGTGGCGCCGGGGCCGCGCAGCAGGGCGCAGAGGTCGTTGACGGAGGCGGCTCCCTGGGCGCGGGCGATGCTGCCGAGACGGGTTTCGAACAGGTAGTGTTTGTCCTGTTCGAGGACAATGCCCGAGCCTTCGTAGACGAGATGCTGAAGAAACCGGTAGTTGGCCTCTTCGATGGCGGGAACGGGGGGCAGCCCCGTCAAGCTGCTTGCCATAGTGCCTCCGCGATCCGGTCGAGTGGGAGCACCTGGTCGGCGAGTCCGGCCTGGACGACGGCGCCAGGCATACCCCAGACAACGCTGGAGGCCTCGTCCTGAGCGATGACGCGGGCACCCTGGGCTTTGAGGGCGGTGGCTCCGCGGAGGCCGTCCTGACCCATGCCTGTCAGGACGACCGCGGTGACGGCTCCGGCGCAGACCGAGGCGAGCGAGAGCCAGAGGGCGTCCACGGCGGGACGGCAGGAGTTCATGGGAGGACCGTCGTCGAGTTCCGCGCGTCCGGTGGAGGAGAAGCGCAGGTGCCGGTCGCCTGGGGCCACGTAGATGGTGCCGGGCGTGAAGAGTTCTCCGCATTCGGCCTCCTTGACGCGAAGCCGGCAGCAGGCATTCAGGCGTTCGGCCAGCAGGCGCGTGAACAGGGGAGGCATGTGCTGGACGACGAGAACGGGCAGGGGAAAACCGGGAGGAATGGCCGGCAGGACCAGGCTGAGCGCGTTGGGGCCGCCGGTGGAGACGCCGATGGTCAGCACGCGGGACCGCTGCGTGAAGACGGGGACGGGCGGTGGGAGGGGCGTGGGCGCCGAATGGTCAGGCACGGGTCCGGGCGGCTGGAAGAACTGCCGGAGCTTGGGAATCAGTTCCTCGCGGAGGCGGACCATCGAGCGGTCGAGGCTGCCCTCGTTCGAGGCCTTGGTGACGTAGTCGTCGGCGCCCAGGGACAGCGCTTCGAGCGTGGTCAGCCCGCCGCGCTCGGTCAGTGTGCTGAACATGACGACGCGCAGGCCGGGATAGTCGCGCCTGATGTGACGGAGGGTTTCGAGGCCGTCCATTTCGGGCATTTCGACATCCAGAGTGACGACATCGGGGTTCAGTTGGGGAATCCGCTGGAGAGCGATGCCGCCATGGGCGGCGACGCCGACCACTTCGATGCCGTGATCTGCTTCGAGAGCGTGGCTGACGAGCCGGCGGATGACGACGGAATCGTCGACAACCAGAGCGCGGATCTTCTGGCCAGGCAACAGGATTTTCCGGCTCTTGACGTTCATGATTGTCCCAGTGGCCCCAAGCCGGCCAATTGCAGCTTGTCGAAGAGGATTTCGCGGGTGAAGGGCTTCATGACATATTCATTGGCTCCAGCATCGAGGGCGGCGGCCATGTGCTCGATCTCGGTCTCGGTGGTGACCATGAGGACTGTGAGCGCGGCGAGGCGGGCGTCGGCGCGGACCGCGCGAAGCAGCTCCATCCCATTCATTTCGGGCATGTTCCAGTCGACCAGGGCGAGCGAGAAGCCGCCAGGATCCGCTGTGAGCAGGCGCAGGGCCTCGACGCCGTCGCCGGCTTCGCCGGTTTCGTAACCGAGTTCTCTGAGATTCCGCGCGAGAATCATCCGGACGGCGCGCGAGTCGTCCACGATGAGCGCTTTCGGTTTGTGCGTTTGTTCCATGGTGTTGGGAGGGGAGCGGGCGCCGGGCCCGCTCCCGCAGTTTGACCTAGAAGGTGTACTTCGAGACGACGGATTGCAGTTGCGCGGCCATCCGGCTCAATTCCTGGGCGGCGCGCTGGGTGTCGCCGGCGCCCTGGGTGGTGTTTTTGGCGGCCACGGCGACGCCGGAGATGTTCTTGGCGATGTCACCGGTGCCGCGGGCGGCTTCGTTGACGTTGCGGCCGATTTCGTTGGTGGTGACGGTCTGTTCCTCGACGGCGGAGGCGATTGAGTTCGAGATGTCGTTGATCTGGTTGATGATTGTGCCGATTTCGGCGATCGCGCTGACGGCGCCCTTGGTATCGGCCTGAATGGCTTCGATCTTCTGGCCGATCTCCTCGGTGGCCCTGGCGGTCTGTTTGGCAAGCTCCTTGACCTCGTTGGCGACGACGGCGAAGCCCTTGCCGGCTTCTCCGGCGCGGGCGGCCTCGATGGTGGCGTTGAGGGCGAGCAGATTGGTCTGCTGGGCGATGGAGGTGATCACCTTGATGACATTGCCGATCTCCTGGCTCGATTCACCGAGTTTGGTGACGGTTTCGTTGGTGGAATGGGCCACATTGACGGCGTTTTTGGCGACACGGGCGGCTTCATTCGAGTTCTTGGCGATCTCACGAATGGAGGCCTGCATCTGCTCGGCGCCGGAAGCGACCGTGGAGACGTTGCGGGAGACCTGCTCGCTGGCGGCGGAGACGACATTGGCCTGGGTGGCGGTCTCTTCGGCATTACCGGCCATCTGGTGGCTGACGGCGGTCAATTCCTCGCTGGAGGCGGCGACCGTCTGGGCGCTCTGGGCGAAACTGCGGATGCTGTCGTGCAGATCGGCGGCCATCCGGTTGATGTCCTCCTTCAGGCGGGCGTGATCGCCCTGGTAGTCGCCCTGGACGCGGGCGGTGAGATCAGCGGCCGCGATACGGGCGAGGACCTGGGAGGATTCCTTGACGGGTTCGATGACAGCATCGAGTGTGCGATTGACGCCGTCGACGATTTTGCGGTAATCGCCTTCGTGGCGGGAGGAATCGGCGCGGGTATCGAGGCGACCCGCGACGGCGGCTTCCACGAGGATGCCGGCGTCGGCGACGAGATGATTGATGTTCTCAATGCAGTGATTCAGGTTGTTCTTGAGGGTATTGAAGTCCCCCTGGTAGTGGTCGGTGATCGGCGGGGGGATCTGACCGCGGGAGATCTTGTCGACGTAGTCGGCGGCGACATGGAGGGGGCGGATCAAGGTATCGAGGAGGGTGTTAATGCCGTCGACGAGGGTCCGGTAGTTGCCAGTGAAGCGGGCGGTATCGCCGCGACGGTCGAGTTCGCCGGATTCGGCGGCTTTGACGAGGCGGAGGATTTCTCCGGAGACTTCGATTTCCTTGTCGGCCTCATACATGACCTGGAAGCAGCCGATGGTGCGACCCTGACGGTCGTACCTGGGGGAGCAGATGACGCGGACGGGCCAGTCGCGGCCGCGGACTTTCAGGTGGGTTTCGCCGGTGGCGATTTTACCGGTGCGGACGGCGTTGCCGGCGGCGCAGGTTTCGTTGCGGCAGGCGTCGCTGTCGTAGAGGACTTCCCAGAACTTCTTGCCGAGACATTCCTGGCGAGGCATTCCGGCTACATCGGCGGCGTACTGATTGATGTAATGGATGGTATGGGCGGTATCCATGGCCACAACGGCAATCGGCAGGGCTTCGAGGAAGTAGGCCTGGTCGGCGATTGAAGACTCCCGCGCCGAGGGAGGGGCGGGCGGCTCCAGGAGAGCCGCGCCGGTGTTGGCGTGAGCGGCGGAACGGTTCCTGCCGCTATTGTTGGTTGATCGAGCCATTCTGATTCTCCTTCACTACACACCGGCGGGCCCGGGGGCCGGCGCCGCCGTGACTTGCACGGTTTTGTCCACATCCAGCAGCAACAGGAGCCGCTCTTCGAGTTGAAAGATGCCCGCGATGAGGTCGCGGGTCAAGGGAGACAGGTTTTCGGGCGGGGGTTCGAGGGCGGCCGCGCCGGTTTCAATCACATCGCCGATTTCGTCGACAAGGAGGCTGACGGCGCCGCCGCCGGTGTGAATGACGACATTCATGGCGGCGGTGGCGGTGTTGCGGGGCGCGAGGCCGAGGCGGCGGCGCATGTCGAGCGCCGTGACGATCTGGCCGCGGAGGTTGATCAGACCTTCGACCTCGGCGGGGGCGAGCGGGACCGGAGTCATGGTCTGCTCGCGGAGGATTTCCTGCACTTCGAGCACATCCACCCCGAAGAACAGACCGTCCACGAAGAAGGTGGCGTACTGTGCGCCCGCCCGGACACTGGAACGGGCAGCGACGGGTTCAATGGCCAGTGGCCGTGACATCAGGACCTCCCCGGCCCGGCGGATACCGGGACTTCGCGGCCGCCGGCGACGGCGGCGGACAGCTTCTTGAGACTGCGGGCCATGGCCTCCCAGTCGAACTTGCACTGGCACTCCTCGAGGCCTTCGCGGGCGGCACTCCAGCCCGCCTGCTGTCCTGCATCCGCGGCGAGGGCGAGCAGGGGGCGGCCGGCGGCCATCAGCGATTCACGGCCTTCCGGATCGAGATCCAGCGAGGCGGCGAGAATTGCGCCGGGGTGTTTTTCCAGCGCGGCCAGCGCGGCGGGGGCGGAGGCCGCCTCGACAACGCGGTAGCCCGCCATTTCGAGACCGCTTCGCAGAAGGCCGCGGGCGAATCCGGAGGGTTCAACGACGAGGACCGTCTCGCCGCCTCCGGTGGAGCGCGCTCCGAAGCGGCCATGTTCCAGCACGAATCGAAGATCGAGCAGGTCCACGAGACGGCCGCCGACGACAGCCGAGCCGAGAATCCCGGCACATGCGGCGGATTCGCGCACGCTGACTTCGTCTTCGACAATGTCGAGAATCCGGTCGACGACCACCCCGGTGCCACGGTCGCCGTCGTGGATGACGATGACTTCGAGTGATTGTTCCGGGGCGCCGATGGCGGGCAAGCCCGGGTCCAGCAGGGTGGCCAGCCGCACAAGGGGGAGAATGCCGCCACGATACTGGACAACATCACGGCCCCCGGCCGACTCGATGTCCGAAGGGGCGAACTCCTCGAGACGCGACACGAGGGAAACGGGCACGGCGAGGCGTGCGAACCGGCCTGCGCCGAAGACGAGCAGCCGCTGCCGGTCCAGCATGGGGGAGGTGCGGGACTCCGGTCCGGTGTGCGGTCCGGTGTCGCCGAGGACAGCGGCGCGCTGGCCCAAACCGACGACATCGAGAATCAGCGCCACGCGGCCATCGCCCATGATAGTCGCTCCGGCATACACATCGAGACCTTTGAGTTGCTTGCCGAGCGGCTTCACGACGATTTCCTGGGTGTCCTGAATCCCATCAACGACGAGGCCAAACTGGCGGTTCTCCGCCTGAACGACGACGATATTGACGACGGAGGCCGGAGTGTCCGCACCAGGCAGGCCGAGCGCCTCGCGCAGATCGACCACGGGCAGGAGTTGGCCGCGAAGACGGTACACCCGGCTATTGCGAATCCGGTGCATGTTGGCCTGGCCGGTGTCGCCTTCCAGCCGGACGAGTTCGACGAGATTCACCTGAGGGATCACGAAGGCCATGCCCGGACAGGCGCCATCCCGGGGGGGGCCGCACCGGTCTGCGAGACTGACAACCAGTCCGGGGATGATGGCGAGAGTGAGCGGGATCTTGAGCCGGACGCACAGGCCCTCGCCGGTGCGGCTGTTCAACTCCACAGAACCGCCGATCCGCTCAATATTGCAGCGAACGACGTCCATGCCGACGCCGCGGCCGGAGACGCTGGTCACCGCACGGGCGGTGGAAAGTCCGGGCAGGAAGACCAGTTGAGAGACCTCGTGAGCACTGAGGCGTTCGGCCTGATCCGGGCGTAAATGGCCGGTGGCGATGGCTTTTTGCTTGAGGGCTTCAGGGTCAAGCCCGGCGCCGTCGTCGCGGATTTCGATCATGACGAGGCCGCCCTCGTGCCAGGCACGGAGGAGAATTCGCCCGGTGGGTGGTTTGCCGCGGATTTCCCGAGCGGCGGGGCACTCGATGCCGTGGTCACAGCAATTGCGGACCAGGTGGGTTAACGGATCCTTGATGGCCTCGATGATGGTCTTGTCGAGTTCGGTGGCCGCGCCCAGCAGATCGAGACGGATCTGTTTGCCCAGCGAACAGGAGATGTCGCGGACGAGGCGGGGCAGTTTGTTCCAGACCACGCCGATCGGCTGCATGCGGGTCTTCATGACGCCTTCCTGGAGTTCAGTCGTGATCAGGTTCAGGCGTTGGGACGTGGCGCTCAGGGAGGCATCCTCGTTGCGCATCTGGTGCTGCAGAACCTGATTTCTCGCGAGCACGAGTTCGCCCACGAGATTCATCAGCTTGTCGAGCAGGGTGACATCGACGCGGATGGCCGAGTCGGACAGAGCAGAAGCACTCTCCGCGGCAGGGTCGGCGGCAGCGCCGCCCTGAGGCGGCGACTCCGGAGGGGAAGCGCCGCCGGACTGGGCCGCGCCGGCCTCTTTCAGCCGGACGATCAACCGGGAATGGTGGTCCGCGCCGTCGGCGCCCGTGGCCTCGATGACCGCCAGGTGAGCGCGCGTCGCGTCGATGACCTCCAGAATCAGAGAAATCAGATCCGGGCTTACTTTTTGTTCACCGGACCGCAGCCGGCTCAACACCGATTCGGCTTCGTGGGTCAACGCCTCAAGCCGCGGAAAGCCCAGGAATCCGCAGGTGCCCTTGATGGTGTGGAAGGTGCGAAAGACGCTGGCCAGGAGGCGGGGGTCGTCCGGCCGTTTCTCCAACTCCACGAGTTCGTTATCCAGACGGGAGAGGTTCTCCCCGCTCTCAATGATGAATTCCCTTACGACTTCGAGATCGTCCATGCATGCCACACTGTGCCCGGACCACGGGCAGTCACACTGAAGACTCCTGGCGCGCCGAGGACTATGGCGGACGCCGCGAAACAGGTTGTATTTGGGGGGTGACTTCAGATCCGGAGGGCGCCGAAGCAGGGCGGTTGGGACCAGAGATCGCAGCGCTGACCTGCTGCACTCACCTGTCCTGATAATCGGCAAGAACCGGCGTCTCTTTAGCCGTGACAAGTTAAATATATATAATGTGGAATCAAGTCCATTTTTCTGGCGGAACCGGGAGTGGAACCCCCTGAACTCGCTGTCTTGCAATCCTCCGCCGGGCTCGCATACCATAGCGGGCAGGTGTGATTCCGCCGCTGCCGGGCTCTGCATCGCCTGTCCGGGTGTGGTGGCGAGGGTTTGACCGAAGCGCCTCCCAGGCGGGATTGCCGGTCATCCGGCGTGAAGTGAGGATTCGACACGTGCCAACCAGATTCAAGACTTATTCCGGATTGCTGCTGCTGGCGTCCGCCCTGCCTGTCCTGGCGGCTGGACCCGTAATTGGCCTGGTGGTGGCCGAGGGCAAGCTGCGAGTGGATGAGGCGGGGATCACGGGCAACGGGAATTTGAGTGAAGGCTCGACGGTGAAGACCGCGAAGGGCTTCGCGCGGGTCCAACTGAACAGTGGCATTCGCGCGGCGGTGGGTCCGGACAGTGAAGTGCGGGTCCATGCCGCCCATCTGGAGTTGGATCGGGGGCTGGGCGTGGTGGCGAGCCCGGCTTACACGCTGCACGCCGGCGCCTACAGGATTCAGGCGGCGGCCGGTGCACAGTCGACCGTCTACCGGAAGGGCGAGACGGTGGAAGTGGGCGCGGCGGATGGCGAAGTGCTGGTGCGAGACCGCGCGGGGATGACCATCGCGCGGGTTCTGCCGGGCCAACCGCTGCGGCTGGAGCCGGGCACGCCGGGGCGGTCGTCGATGACGGGCATGTTGCGGCACGAGCAGGGCCGGTTCCGGCTGGAAGATGAAGTCACCCGGCTCGATGTCGAACTTCGCGGGACAGGATTGGACCAACACGCGGGGCAGCGGGTCAGCATCACGGGCGGGGCCACGCTGCAGGGCGATTCTCAGTTGATCCAGGTGGCGGGACTGGTGGTGGAAGCCGAGCAGCAGTCGCCGGGCGCGGCGCGGCCGACGACGGGCGCACGTGCACAGACTCGAACAATACTATAGACTCGCCGCTGGCGTGAA